>X418_Giraffe__coassemble_32_pt1 | contig 32095 bp, 21 predicted proteins | sample X418_Giraffe__metabat2_high_PE_001 | metagenome-assembled genome bin X418_Giraffe
CTCTCCATCTGCCATCGCAGATCATGGCGCAGATGCGCTCGAGATTGATTTCATCCATAGCATTTGTTTTTGCAAAACTGGAACATTTGACAAGCAAAAGCAACTTTTAATGGAAGAAATAGCCGTAATAACCGTCAGATTTTTCTCTTTTTTATGATTTTTTCTTTTTCTTATGAAAAGTTTATCTTTTTATTCATCGGTTTTTCTTGTTTAATCAGCAACTCGTTAAGGAATAATTTTGTCCACATCAGAAAAGAACCAGAAATATGGACAACAATTCCATCAAGGACAACATCAGAAAGATAAGGAAAAGACACAGCCTTACGCAGGAAGAGATGGCTCACAGACTTGGCATATCCCTGACTGCATATAGAGATCTTGAGACAGGCAAAACCTCAGTAGTCAGCGGACACCTCATAAGGATCGCAGAGCTATTGGACACTTCAACTGAAGAAATCGTCCTGGGTTACACACCTGTCAGGATGCCGGCAGAACATCTGAACGAAATGAGAGAGGAATACACAAGCCGCATCAGCGAGCTGGAGAAAGAAATAGAATATCTCAAAAAACTCGTCAGGAATCTGGAAGACACCATCCAGACCAAGAACCAGATAATAGAAATGCTCCAGAAATAGCGATTGACGGAGAAATTGTGTATTTTTGCAGAATGCGCAATGAACCACATCTGTCAAGCTACCTGAACGCAGACCTCATCGAGGCGGGCTGCGACGAGGCGGGACGCGGCCCTCTGGCCGGCCCGGTCTTCGCTGCCGCCGTCATACTGCCGAAGGATTTCCACCACCCGCTGCTCAACGACTCCAAACAGATGACTGAAAAGGCCAGGGAGACGCTCCGCCCGATTATCGAGCGGGAGGCAGTCGCTTGGGCTGTAGAGGAGGTTAGCGCGGAAGAAATAGACACCATGAACATCCTTAATGCATCGATAACAGGCATGCAGAGGGCTGTCAGGAGACTGAAAGTCAAGCCGGAATATCTGTTGATAGACGGAAACAAGTTCAAGCCGTTTGACGGATATCAATATCAGTGCGTAGTCAAGGGAGACGGCAAGTTCGCGTCTATTGCGGCAGCGTCTGTCCTGGCTAAGACCTATAGGGACGAATACATGAGGAATCTGGCACAGGAATACCCACAGTACGGATGGGAAAGGAACATGGGATATCCGACCAAGGAGCATATACAGGCCATTATAGAGCATGGTTATACGCCTCACCACCGCAAGAGTTTTCATTTGAAACAGTTGGAACCGACATTGTTTTAGATTCCTCCACAAGGTCGGAATGAAAGGAAAAAACAAATATTTTAATATGAAAAAGATTATCAGCGTCATCACCGCGATGACAATTTTTGCCGGCAGCATGTTTGCCGACGAGGGAATGTGGCTGCTGCCACTCATCCAGAAGATGAACGGCAATGCCATGAAGGAGCTAGGCTGCGAGCTTACCCCAAAACAGATTTATGACATCAACAACACCTCGCTCAAGGACGCGATCGTACAGTTCGGCGGAGGATGTACCGGAGAGATCATCTCTCCTGAAGGACTTCTGGTGACAAACCACCACTGCGGATACGGTAACATTCAGAAGCTCAGCTCCGTGGAGCATGACTATCTCAAGAACGGATATTGGGCGATGAACCGCAGCGAGGAGCTCCCTTGCGAAGGCCTTACCGTTACATTCCTTGAGTATATGAAGGATGTTACAACCATCATTGACAAGGCTCAGAAGAAGGCTGTGAAGCAGTATGGAGACGACGAGGAGGCCGTTGCCAAGGCTGTCGACAAGGCCATCCAGGAACTTATCGCCGAGGCCGGCAAGGACTTCCCGCACTGTGATGTGGAAGTGGAGTCGTTCTATAACCAGAACGTTTATTACCTTATAGTATATAAGAAGTATCGCGACGTACGCTTTGTCGGAGCACCGCCTTCATCGATAGGAAAGTTCGGTGCAGACACCGATAACTGGATGTGGCCGCGTCATACCGGCGACTTCTCCATGTTCCGCGTATACATGGCTCCTGATGGATCGCCTGCAGACTATTCTCCTGAGAATGTGCCGCTGAAGGCGAAGAACCACCTCAAGATATCCCTTGCAGGCGTGAAGGAGGGAGATTATACCATGATCATGGGTTATCCTGGACGTACCACACGTTTCCAGACTTCTCCGGAACTCAAGTTCCAGATCGAGCAGAACGACATCCGCATCGCTGCACGCACCATCCGTCAGGAGGTGATGCTCGAGGACATGCTCGCTGACCCTAAGGTGAAGATCCAGTATGCCAGCAAATATTCCGGATCGTCTAACGGCTGGAAGAAGTGGCAGGGAATGAAGCTCGCCTTCGACAAGCTGGACATCATCGGCCGTGCAGAGCAGGAGGAAGCAGCTTTCAACGAGTGGGTGAACGCAAACAAGAAGCGCCAGGAGAAATATGGAACTGCTGTCAAGGATCTTGCTACGGCGGTCGAGGCTGGCAGAGAAGCCAACAACGCCTTCACAAAGGCATATGAGACCATATACAGAATTGAACTCACTAACTTCGGATTCACTCTTGCAGCCCTCGCCGAGAGGGAAATCAAGAGAGGTCTGGACACACTCTCGGCCATCAACAAGGCATATGAAAGGATTGCTCCGCAGTATGCAGACTATTCTACAGGCACCGACAGGAAGGTTGCGAAGGCGATGATGAAGCACTACTGTGAGATCGCTCAGAGCGACTATGCAAAGGAACTTTCAAATGTGGACATTGACTCGTTCGTTGACGGAATCTTCGACAACAGCGCCTTCGTTTCCGCTGAAACTCTGAAGGCTGCCATAGAAGAGAAGGGCAAGGACATCTTCGCTGACCCTGCATGTGTAAACGGCATGGTAATATATATGGAATGTGTCAAGAGCCAGATGCAGGCAATGGCTTTCGAGGAGGAACTCGCAAAGGCAAGACAACTCTATACCGAGGGGCTTCTCGAATGGAAGAAGGGAGAGCCTTCATATCCGGACGCAAACTTCACCATGCGCCTTACATATGGAACCGTGAAGGGATATTCTCCAAAGGATGCAGTGGTCTACAGATACTACACGACACTTGACGGAGTCATGGAGAAGGAAGATCCGGACAACTGGGAGTTCGTAGTGCCGGAGAAGCTGAAGGAACTTTGGAAGAATGAGGACTTCGGACAGTATGCCATGGAGAACGGAAAGATGCCTGTGGCGTTCCTCAGCAACAATGACATCACAGGAGGTAACTCCGGAAGCCCGATCATGAATGCACGCGGCGAGCTCATCGGCCTTGCGTTCGACGGAAACTGGGAGTCTATGAGCAGCGATGTGATGTTCGAGCCTGATCTCCAGCGCTGTATCAATGTAGACATCCGTTATGTCCTCTTCATAATCGACAAATTCGGTGGAGCAGGCTGGCTCCTCGACGAAATGGACATCGTCAGATAAAAGAATATCAGACAGCATATGGAGTTTTAAAACCGTGGCCGCCCGTGGCCTCGTGAATGGTCGCGATGGCCGTTAGAGAATGTCCGGTGGACATTCGTGCCTGAGCAGTAGGGCTTTAGCCCGCCGGTTGGGGCCCGCCGCGAAGCGGTGGGAGGGATTTAGTTTTAAAACTCCATATGCTGTCAAATAAATATGAATTTGTACCAGACATGATTGAAAGCATCAGACAGTGGCTCCAGGAAGTGGAGCATCCTGCAAAGGGGGACAAGAATATAGTTGAACTTGGAATGGTCGAGTCTGTGGAGGCCGTCGAGGGCTCCATAACCGTGACCCTTGCTTTCGCAAAGCACCGCGACCCTCTCGCAGAATACCTCATCGGCAGTGCCAAGGCGGCTATAATCAGAAACGCTCCTACAGGCACTCAGGTAGAGGTGAAAACCATAATCAAGGAAGAGGCTCCGAAGAAGAATCCTGGCCTTGACCTCGGATTTGAAGAGATAGCAAATGTCAAGCACATCATAGGAATCGCTTCCGGCAAGGGAGGCGTCGGCAAGTCGACCGTCTCGGTGAACCTCGCCGTCGCCCTCGCCCGCCTCGGCTACAAGGTCGGACTCGCCGACGCCGACGTATATGGCCCGTCTGTTCCAAAGATGACAGCCAGCGAAGGCATGATGCCAGACGCATTCCAGGACGGCGACAAGGAAGTCATCATGCCGCTTGAGAAATATGGTGTCAAATGGATGTCCATAGGATACTTCGCAAAGCCTGAGCAGGCGCTCATATGGCGTGGTCCTATGGCATGCAATGCATTGAAGCAGATGATCCTGCAGGTACGCTGGGGCGAGTTGGACTTTCTTCTCATAGACATGCCTCCGGGAACGGGCGACATCCACATCAGCCTCGTGCACGACATTCCGCTCGAAGGAGCTGTAATCGTCAGCACGCCGCAGGACGTGGCTCTGGCCGACGTCGAGAAGGGCGTCAACATGTTCCGCAACGAGAGCGTGAACAAGCCTATCTTCGGACTCGTGGAGAACATGGCCTGGTTCACCCCTGCAGAGCATCCTGACGAGAAATACTACATCTTCGGACAGGGAGGTGGCCTGCGTATGGCAGAGAAATACAACATACCTCTGCTGGGCCAGATCCCTATCGTGCAGAGCATCCGCGAAGGAGGCGACGCCGGCGAACCTGCCGCCCTCAGTTCACGCCCGGACGGTCTCGCCTTCCTGGCCCTCGCAGAAAAGCTCGCATCAGCACTGAAATAGACGCAACAGACCAAAATATCTGTAGCACTCAACTACTTGAGTACCAACACCTTACCACTCACTGCGTGCTCCCCTTTGGCGGCACGCAGTTCTATATAAAACACTGATACACACCTCATTACGTGTCACGATAGAAACTCACGCTATGAAAACATTCCTTTTAGCCGCCGGCGTCATGCTCATGTGCAGCTGCAGTCCTCGTCACGAACTCGTAATCGGCACTTATGGTGAACATCTGTACCGATGTTCATTTGACGGTGACAACTTCACCATACTCGGCTCCGCCGAAGCTGTCAACCCGTCGTATGCTTTAGCCTGCGACGGGAGCATATTCGCTGTCAGCGAAGCCGGTGACGGTTCCGGGGTGTATTCATTTGGCTATGATTCATTCATCAAGACAGCAGAACTGCATCAGACAGGAGCCGATCCTTGTTTCATAATGATCTATGATGGAAAGTACATGATGACTGCCGACTACAGCGGCGGATCCTTGAGCGTTTTCCCTATCGTAGATGGAGTTCTGAGTCCACGCGTGGAACAGCTTGCCTTCGAAGGATGCGGCCCGGTAACCAGCAGACAAGAGTCATCTCACATCCATCAGATAAAAATCCTTCCGGGAAGACCGGAATACATTCTGGCAAGCGACCTTGGAGCCGATGTCATCAGACTGATAAAGGTGTCGTGTGAGGAAGGCATGGAACTACGCCATGTCTGCGACATCCCATGCCCGCCCGGCAGCGGTCCGAGGCATATGGAATTCAGCCCGGACGGAAAGATCATGTACTGCATCGCCGAACTTTCTGGAGAGGTGCTTGTCTATGAGATTTCCGAGCAGGACGGGGTGCCGACATTCTGCCTGGTCCAGCAGATCCTGGCCGATGAGGTCAACGCCGGCGGAAGCGCCGACATCCACATCCACCCTTCCGGCAAATGGCTCTACACATCCCACAGACTTGACAACGACGGCATAGCCATATTCGAGATCCTGCAAGACGGCACATTGGAGAAGACAGGCTATGCACGCACAGCCCGCCATCCACGAAACTTCATGATCACTGCTGACGGGCATCATCTGCTGGTCGCCTGCCGCGACGACAAAGTCATCCAGGTCTTCAGCATCGGCCCGGACGGCTGCCTGGCCCTCCAGCCAGCCCGCCTGCACTTCGACTCCGACCTGCCGTCCAGCATCCTCCCAGCATATGAACAATAAGTATCCATCCCAAGGACATCAAGTGCACGTTCCAGGGACTAGCCGAAAGCATGGCCCTCGGAACTGACATAAATGGCAAAGCACTGATATACAATATGTTGTATATACACTGCATTCCAAGGTCCTCCAAATGTCTGTGCCCCAGGAACACCTTTGGGCGCGAAGCCCATCACAGCACCGCCACATCCGCTTCGCTGCATGAAAAGATGCAAAACGGCAGCAAAACCGACAGCGAAACCAACCACAACACCTCCACGTCCGCTTCGCTGAAGGGCAGGTGTCAAATTTTGGGGTGTTCTGTGCTACCATGCTTCTGTGAAGTCTCCTGGAAGGGCTTCATGAGTTACACAACGTGCTATAAACTAACCATTTACACAATCGAGGGGCGGAAAATTTTCCACCCCTCAAATATCAAACACAATAATATTCAACAGATTACACAAAACGTAAATTCTGTCAGTAAACAAGAAGCGCCTGCCACGGAAAGTAGCAGGCGCTTAGATTGCCACGGCTTCTACGAAGCCTCGCAATGACGTGATTAGAGTCTCTCGAGCTTTACTGTGAAGTGGCGCATGAGCTCTGTCTCCCATACGATCTTCACACCGCGCTTTATCTCGTTGCGACGGTCGTATACGTTCTTGAGAGCCGCTGCTATCACGTCCATGTGGTTGTTGGTGTATACACGGCGAGCGATGCAGAGACGGAGGAGGTCAAGACCTCCGAAACGGTTCTCACGAGTCACAGGGTCACGGTCAGCGAGGATGTATCCGATCTCGCAGCCACGTACACCGGCCTCGATATAGAGCTCGATGGCGAGTGTCTGTGCAGGGAACTCTTCCTTAGGAACGTTTGTGAGGACTCTGTCAGCATCTACGAAGATAGCGTGACCGCCTACAGGACGCTGGTAAGGGATGCCGTACTCGTCGAGCTTTGCTGCGAGGTACTGCACCTGACGGATGCGTGTCTCGATGGTCTCGAGCTCAGTGTTCTCGTCAAGACCTACTGCGAGAGCAGCCATGTCACGGCCGTTCATACCTCCATATGTAAGGAATCCCTCAAACGGAATACAGAACTTCTTTGCTCCCTCGTACCAGTCCTCATGACGTGTAGCGATGAAACCACCCATGTTCACCAGACCGTCCTTCTTCGATGACATTGTCATACCGTCTGCATATGAGAACATCTCCTTGCAGATCTCCTTGATGCTCTTGTCTGCATATCCTTCCTCACGGGTGCGGATGAAATATGCATTCTCGACGAAACGTGCAGAGTCGAAGATCACGCGCTTGCCATACTTGTCAGCGATTGCACGAACCTCGCGAAGGTTCTGCATTGATACAGGCTGTCCTCCGGCGGTGTTGTTGGTGATTGTAACGATGATGAAAGGAACGAGCTCTGCCTGCTCAGCAAGCACCTTCTCGAGCTTCTTAGGGTCAACGTTACCCTTGAAAGGAACCTCGAGCTGAGTGTCCTTTGCCTCATCGACTGTGCAGTCGACTGCGAATGCCTTGCGGCTCTCGATGTGACCCTTTGTAGTGTCAAAGTGCGAGTTGCCCGGAACGATGGCACCAGCCTTCACCAGGTGGCTGAAGAGCACGTTCTCAGCTGCGCGGCCCTGGTGAGTAGGGATTACATACTCGAAACCTGTGATTTTGGTGATAGTCTCCTTAAGCTGGAAGAATGATGCAGAGCCTGCGTAGCTCTCGTCACCCATCATCATTGCTGCCCACTGGCGGTCGCTCATCGCGCCTGTACCTGAGTCAGTAAGACAGTCGATGTAAACCTGGTCTGACTTAAGCTGGAAAAGGTTGTAGTCAGCTTCCTTGATCCACTGTTCGCGCTCTTCGCGTGTGCTCTTGCGGAGAGGCTCCACCATCTTGATCTTCCAAGATTCTGCAAAAGGTAATTCCATATTGTTATCTATTTAAATGTTATTTATTATGAATTTTCGCCATTCCAATCGTCAAAGGTAACCAATTTTAATCAAATTGCTCGTTATTGCTTTATAATTTTCGCCACAAAGCCTCCTCCCGGTGCCAAGGTGATTGTCAGCTTGCGCTCCTGAGAGAGGTTGAACTGTTCTTTTTTATAGTCGCGTGCCACTCTGTAGGCGTTGACGCCGTCACGGAAGGCTGTCACTGTGTATTTTCCTTCAGGAAGGAATGACAGGTCAAGCTCCATCGTGCGTGCTGTCCAGTCGGTGAGCGCGCCGACATACCATGTGTCGCCGCTTCGGCGGGCGATGGCTATTGTCTTGCCGACCTCGCCGCATATGCCCACGGTCTCGTCCCATACGGTCGGAACCTCTGCTATGAACTCAAGGCATTCCTTCTCGTTCATATAGTTTGAAGGGGAGTCGCAGAGCATGTTGAACGGAGAGTCGAACACCACGTATTCAGCAAGCTGGCGGCAGCGGGTGCCCTGACTCATCGGTTCGTCATTCACAGGACGATAGTTGCCTCTTGAGGCATTGCGCATAGCTCCCTGGGTGTAGTCCATAGGGCCTGCCATCATTCGGATGTATGGCACCGTCACATCGTATGTAACCTGATCCACCGATTCAGGACTCCACTTCATCTGCTCAAGGCCGTGGACTCCTTCATAATTGATGACATTCGGATATGTCCTGTGGAGACCTACAGGCTTGTATGTGCCATGGAAATCCACGAGCATATGGTATTTAGCCGCTGTTTCCGCCGCTCTACGGTGGAAGGAGACCATATGCTGGTCGTCGCGGTCCATGAAGTCGATCTTGAAGCCTTTCACTCCCATTTCAGAATAATGCTTGCAGACCTTCTCCATATCGCGGTCAAAAGCCCAGTATCCGGCCCAGAGAATAATGCCTACATTACGTTCCGAGGCATATCCGACGAGCATTTCGAGATCTATTTCAGGCACTACCTTGAACAGGTCAGCTGCTCCGTTGACAGACCATCCTTCGTCGAGGATGACATATTCGATGCCGTTTGCTGAAGCAAAGTCTATATAATACTTGTAAGTATCGTTGTTGATTCCCGAATGGAAGTCCACACCGTAGATATTCCATGCATTCCACCAGTCCCAAGCCACCTTGCCGGGCTTCACCCAGCTCCAGTCTGCCTTCGGATCCGCCGGAGTTGCGAGTCTGTAGACCATGTCGTTGTCCGCCATCCGGACATCATTCTCAGATACTGCCACGACTCTCCAAGGGAGCGCCTCTGATGAAATATTCTGAGCGATGTAAGGCCTGCGGGTCTGTACTTCCATCTGCAGATTGTTGTGTCCGCCCTGCTTCACTTCTTCAGGATATGGAGCGAAGACAGCTTCAAGAGCCTTGTCCGAATTGCTGTTATAGAGGTACATGCCCGGATAGTTCATCAGGTCTGCCTCTGTGATGACGATCTTCTTGCCCTTAGGGCCGTCGACCATCAGCGGAAGGAAGGCGAGCCTGTCTTTGTTCCACTGCGAGAGCGGTGTGTATGAGTACTGATTTTCGAATGAGTTGTAGAACTGACTTTCAAGCGTTTCGGTGTGCTGGCACACATAGGCGGCCCACATGTTCCAGTCCTTTGCGAAGTTGAATTCGGCAACTTCACCATGAACGTTAAGCGGTTCCTTCAGGTGCGACACAAACCTGTAGGCCATACCGTCGTCATACGCTCTGAATACAAGCGAGAAGGTCTTGAATTTGAGTGTAAGTTCATTGAATTGGTCTTTGACCTGAGCCCTCTTGTAGATATCGGTCTCGATGATCTCGCTGACGCTACGCTCTAAAGCCTTCTTGACAGGCTGGACTCCATCGAAAGATGTTCCGTCTGTAAAGGAAACTGAAATCTTCGAGTCATCAAGAAGCAGGTCGCCGCCGTGTTTAAGTGTGTAGCTGATGCCATTGTTGACATTGATGCTCACTTCGAGCTTGCCGTCAGGAGAAATAAGTTCATAGTTTTTCTTAGGTGCAGCAAGGGCGCTGATGGCCATGACGGATGCTGCAAGGATGGTTACAAGTCTGCGCATATGGGAAATGATTATATTCCAAGCTGTTCTTTCATTGAACGGAGCAGGTCAAAGGCCTGCAGAGGTGTCATGTTGTTGAGATCTGCCTTTTCGAGTTCTTCCTTGAGGGAGGAGAGGAGCGGGTCTTCCAGCTGGAAGAATGAGAGCTGGAGGGAACCGTCGCTCTCGACGCGGCCCTCGCGGATGTTGTGCGGCTTGACTGTCTGTTTCTTTGAAGATTTCCCGACTCGGCCTGAGGCCTCGCTCGAAATGACAGTCCCACCCTTCTCCAGCGCCGCCAAAGTCCTCTCGGCCGACTCCAGCACCTGCCTTGGCATGCCGGCCATCCTGGCAACATGCAGACCGAAGCTGTGCGCAACGCCGCCTTCCTTGAGCTTGCGCAGGAAGATGACGTTCTTGCCCACTTCCTTGACCGCAATGTGGAAGTTTTTGACTCTTGGATATATGTCCTCCAGGTCATTAAGTTCGTGATAATGCGTTGCGAAGAGGGTCTTTGCTCCGTCTCCGTACTCATGGATATATTCGACGATGGCACGGGCTATGGACATACCGTCATAGGTCGATGTTCCTCGGCCTATCTCGTCGAGAAGCACCAGAGAACGCGACGAGATGTTGTGCAGGATCATCGATGTCTCGAGCATCTCGACCATGAACGTAGACTCTCCACGGGAGATGTTGTCCGAAGCTCCTACACGGGTAAATATCTTGTCACAGTAACCAAGGGTGGCCTCTGTCGCCGGCACATAGCATCCGACCTGTGCCATCAGCACGATGAGTGCTGTCTGGCGCAGAAGGGCTGACTTACCGGCCATGTTAGGACCTGTGAGGATGATTATCTGCTGCTTTTCGTTGTCGAGATATATGTCGTTCGGGACGAACTCCTCTCCGGCCTGCATCATGGTCTCTATCACAGGGTGACGTCCCTGTCTTATGTCGATGACCTTGCTGTCGTTCATCTTCGGACGGCAGTAGTTATTCGACACGGCCAGGTCTGCGAAACCGCTGAGCACATCGAGCCTTGCGAGGATGCGGCAGTTCTTCTGGATCATGGATATGCTCGCCTGGATCCTCGACACGAGCTCCGCATATATCTGCACCTCAAGAGCATAGATGCGCTCCTCCGCTCCAAGGATTTTCTGCTCATACTCCTTAAGTTCCTCAGTGATATATCTTTCCGCATTGACCAGGGTCTGCTTCCTGATCCATTCAGGCGGAACGCTTTCCTTGTATGTGTTGCGTACTTCGAGATAATATCCGAAGACGTTGTTGAAGCCTATCTTCAAGGACGATATTCCCGTGCGCTCTATCTCGCGCTGCTGCACTTCCAGCAGGTAGTCCTTGCCATGACGGGCGATCTTACGAAGCTCGTCCAGCTCCTCATTCACGCCGCTAGCGATGACGTCGCCCTTGCCCAGCTGGGCTGCGGTCTCGGGATGCATGGTCTTTCCAAGATACTCCAGCAGCTCGGCGCAGTCACCCATCTTCGAGAGCATATCGTCAAGAGCCTGCACTCCCCTTCCGGCGCACAGACTGATTATCGGTGCAGTCTGGCTCAGACCTCGGCGCAGCTGCATCACCTCGCGCGGCATGATCTTGCCTGCCGCCGCCCTTGAAATGATGCGCTCGAGGTCACCGATGTCGCCTATCATGGTCTGCAGACGCATCAGGTCATCCCTGTTTTCCACAAAATGCTGCACCACATCATAGCGTGTCTCCAGTTCCTGAAGGTCCATCACCGGCATCGCCAGCCATGTGCGGAGCATACGCGCTCCCATAGGCGACGAGCACTTGTCCATCACTTCGACGAGCGAAGTGCCTTCCTTGCCGGCCGTAGACGCAAAGATCTCCAGATTGCGGAACGTGAAACGGTCCATCCACACGAATGAATTCTCATCTATTCGGGAAATCGAACATATATTGCTGAGTTCCTTGTGCTGAGTCTGTTCAAGATATATGAGCAGGGCTCCGGCCGATGTGATTCCAAGAGGGAAATTATCTATGGCGAATCCCTTCAGGGAATCCACCTGCAGCTGCCTCTTAAGCTTCTCCACCGCATTGTCATATACGAAAGCCCACTCTTCCAGAGTCGAAACATAAAAATGGTCGCCATACCTCTCGCGAGTACCCTTCTCGTAGCCTCTCGGCACGAGGAGCTCTTTCGGAGCAAACGAGCTCAGCAGGGTGCCGATATAGTCCAGAGAGCCCTCTGCCACCTGAAACGTTCCCGTCGAGACATCCAGAAACGCAGCACCGCACTTGTCCTTGTAGAATGTCAGTCCGGCGATGTAGTTGTGCTCCTTCTGCTCGAGAAGCTGTTCGTTGAAGGCCACGCCCGGAGTCACCAGCTCAGTAACTCCACGTTTAACGATATTCTTTGTAAGCTTGGGGTCTTCAAGCTGGTCGCACACAGCCACCTTGTAACCCGCACGGACCAGTCTCGGGAGATATGTCTCGAGAGAGTGATAAGGAAATCCGGCCATCGGTATCGCTCCCGGTGTAGCGCTTGAACGCTTTGTCAGCACGATGCCAAGCACCTTGCTGGCTGTCAATGCATCCTCACCATATGTCTCATAAAAATCGCCGCACCTGAATAGAAGCACTGCTTCTGGATATTCCGCCTTGAAAGCAAAATACTGCTTCATCATTGGTGTCTCGGTCGGTTTCTTCTCTGCCATTTCGTCTTTCGTTTATATCAAGGCAAAAATACTGAAATAATTCGGATTTAAAAAAAGGAGAGGGTGAACAGTTTTTTTATACCTTTGTATGTTTATGAAAAGGGTGCTGATCATATCGTACTACTGGCCGCCGACCGGAGGGTCGGGTGTGCAGCGCTGGGTGAAGTTCGCCAAGTATCTGCCGTCGGAGGGATGGCAGCCGGTGATCTATACGCCGGAGAATCCGGAGCAGCTGGCGGTCGACGCTTCGCTGGAAGCGGAGGTGCCGGCAGCGGCGGAAGTGCTCAAGAGGCGGATCATCGAGCCGTATGAGCTGTACAAGAAGGTGCTGCGCAGGTCCGGCCACAGCAAGGAGGCCGTGGAGGTCAATCCGGTGAATGCGCAGAACAAGTCGATGCTGCAGAAGATTGCGATGTGGGCGCGCGGAAATCTTTTCCGCCCGGACCCGCGCTGCCTGTGGATCGGCCCGTCAGTGAGATATATGAAGAAGTATCTTGCAGAGCATCCTGTAGACCTGATAGTCAGCACGGGACCGCCTCAGTCCATGCATATGATAGGTCTTCGTCTCTCGCAGGAGACCGGCCTGCCATGGATTGCAGACTTTAGGGATCCTTGGACCAAGATATTCTATTTCAAGCATTTGCAGATGACACGTGCGACCGAAAGGTGGCACAAGAAGATGGAAAAGAAGGTACTGGACGGAGCGACAGCGGTAGTGGCGGTTTCGCCATTGGTGCAGCAGGAGTTCCAGGCCATGACCAATACGCCAGTGGAGCTGATCACGAACGGATTCGACGAGTGTGATTTCCATACGGAGCCGTTCGCTATGGCGTACGGAGGTCCGTCGATGGATTTCAACATCACCCACACCGGACTGTTCGCCGCAGACGGCAACCCGACGGTGCTTTGGGAGGTCCTCTCGGAGAAGTGCAAGGAGGATGCTGAGTTCAGGAAACATCTTAAGATCAAGCTTATTGGAAAGACGGACGCGCAGATTCTTAATGCAATATGCGACGCAGGAATGGAAGACAATCTCATGAATCTTGGATATCTGGAGCACGCGAGGGCCATAGACGAGCAGCGCAAGGCATCACTGCTGATCCTGCCCCTGAGGAAAGAGCCCGAATACAAGGCTGTGCTTCCGGGAAAGCTTTTTGAATATCTGGCTTCATGGAGGCCGGTGCTCGGCATAGGGCAGACCGACGGGGCTATGTCCATGATTCTTCAGGACACCAAGGCAGGCATCGTTCTGGAGTGGGAGGACAAGGATGCCATGAGAAGATATGTAGACGAATGCTGGGAAAAGCACCTCAAAGGCGAGCTGAAAGCCACGGAGGGAGACATCTCCCGCTTCTCCCGCATAAACCTGACCCGCCGCATGGCACAGTTGTTTGAAAGACTTACCACCCATCCGTAAAAACGCCGGCTTTACGGACGGATTAAAATATAGATATATGTACAAGAAGATAGGAATATATGCAGGCATACTGCTGCTGTTCGTGGCTTTGGCTTATAGCTATACGCCTCAGGTGCTTGAAGGCAAGATAGTGAACCAGAGCGATATAGCCTCATGGAAGGGAATGGCCAATGAGGCCATGACCCATAATGAGGCGCATCCGGAAGATCCTACTGCATGGACCAATTCCATGTTCGGAGGCATGCCGACAACGGCCACCATCGACAGTTTCGAAGGCGACTGGACCGATGCCATATATGACTTTATGCTCACAGGACGCCGCCCTGCCAGCTATCTGCTGATAGCCCTCATAGGAGGCTTCCTGCTGATGCTTTCAATGGGCACGAGTAAGCTGATAGCCGTAGCAGGAGCCATAGCCATAGCATTCTGCTCATATAACATGCAGATCATACAGGTGGGCCACAACACCAAGATGCAGGCGATAGCATACTTCCCATGGGTGCTCGCCGGAGTCATATTCACCTACAAGGCTGCACTGAGATCCCTCGGCTCGCTGTCGCCCGCTCGGGATGACAAGGATGTCATTTCGACCGGAGTGGAGAAATCCAGATGGCTTCAGAAGACCATCCTCGGAGCCACCCTTTTCGCATTCGCGCTCAGCATGCAGATCAAGGCCAACCACTTGCAGATCACATACTACCTGGCCATTGTCATATTCGCATACGCCATAGGGCTGCTGATCTACATCTGCATCGACAAGGCACGCCGCAGCGAGCAGCTCGGCCGCTTCTTCGCCGCATCCGCCCTGCTGCTGGTCATCGGCCTGGTGGGTATAGCAACCAATGCCAATAAACTGATTCCGACATACGAATACACTCCATACACCATGCGCGGCGGCTCCGAACTGTCCGCCGACAGCGACAGCCACAACGAAAAGGGCCTGGACCTGGACTACGCGACAGCATGGTCATACGGCATCAACGAAATGCCTAACCTGCTGATACCTAACTTCAACGGCGGAGCCTCTTCCGGCGCGTTGGACATGGATTCGGAGACTGGCAGACTGCTCAAGAGGGCTGGCCAGCCGAACCTCCGCCAGACACTCAGACACATGCCTCTGTACTGGGGCCCGCAGCCTTTCACGGCCGGCCCGATGTATATGGGAGCCATTACCATATTCCTCTTCATCCTTGGTCTTGCGCTCTGCAAGGGTCGCGACAAATGGTGGCTCGTGGCCGCTTCCGTGATCGCCGTTTTCCTCGCGTGGGGCAACCACTTCATGTGGTTCACCAAGCTGTGGTTCAACTATGCTCCTATGTATAGCAAGTTCAGGACTGTGTCCATGGCGCTCATCGTCCTGCAGGTCACTCTGCCTATGCTGGGATTCTATGCGCTCGACAGGGTCATGAAGGAGAAGCATGAGAAAAAGGCTGTGATGAAGGCGCTGTACATCGCATTCGGCGTTTCAGCAGGCTTCTGCGCGCTCTGCGCTTTCGCTCCGGGCATAGCCGGATCATTCGTCGGTGCAGGCGACACCGGCATGAACGAAATGATCGTGGAGGCGCTTGCCGTCGACAGAGCATCGCTTCTTGTCAAGGACGCGCTCCGCTCGCTTCTGCTGATCACGCTGGTGTTCTTGCTTATCGTATGGGCATATCGCACTCCGAAGGTCGACGCAGTCGGACCGGAGGGCTCGTTCGTGTTGAAGGGCAGGATGACCATCGCTGCTGTGGCTCTCATATTCCTTGTATATTTTGACCTTGCACCTATAGGCAAGAGATACCTCAACAAGGAGCATTTCGTTACTCCAAAGGACTTTACGGCGCATTATGAGCCACGTCTTGTGGACGAGATCATCCATGAAGACACAGATCCACATTACAGAGTGCTGGACATCAGCGTGAACACATTCAACGACGCCATCCAGAGCTACCACCACAAGTGCATAGGCGGATACAGCCCTGTCAAGCTCCAGCGCTACCAGGACCTCATCGAGAAGTATATCACTGGTGAAATATATCAGGTTTATGATGCAGTGGAGAATGCTGCAACAGTGCAGGAAGTTGAAACCGGACTGCCGGAACTGAAGGTCATATCGATGCTGAACGGCAAGTACATCATCCTCGGAGCGGATTATCCACCTGTAGAGAATCCATATGCATATGGCAACTGCTGGTTCGTATCAGACTTTGTAAATGCTGCAACTCCTGACCAGGAGATTGCGCTGCTCGCAGGCACCGACCTGCGCACCACGGCTGTCATCGGAGCCGATTTCGCCACAGCAGTGGAAGGTCTGAACGGTCCTGCCGTCATGTCAAGCACTCCAGATGTCATGTCGAGCGAAGTCGGGACATCTCCTTCAATCACCCTCACCCGCTACGCTCCGAACGAGCTCCGCTACTCATTCAGCACAGACGCTGACCGCGCTGCAATATTCAGCGAAATCTACTATCCGAAGGGTTGGAAGGCATGGATAGAGCCTGCCGGAGCATACGGAGAAGTACGCGGCGGACATTATCAACCTACTGCTGAGGGACGCGCGATAGAGCTCTTCCGCGCTGACTGGATGCTCCGCGGAGCGGTCATCCCGGCAGGCGAAGGCGAGCTGATCATGCGCTTCGAGCCGGACTCATACCAGCTCGGCGAAAACATCTCCCGCGCCAGCTCAATAGCCCTCATCCTCCTGCTCATAGGTTCAATCGCCGGCATGCTCCTCACATCCCGCAGAAAGCACTGATTTCCCACTGGCCCCTAAACATCTATCATTCAATACATTACAAAAACCTCGTGCTCCCCTTTGGCGGCACGAGGTTTTTATAATATCCTATATATCAGCACTTTAAGCGCCAGCCTTTTTGAGCGCTTTAAGCGTTAAAGCAGTCCTGACACGAAGATAGAGATGATGGCCAGCGGACAGACGTAGCGGATGAGGAACCAAAGGACGCCGAAGATCCGGGCGTTTCGGCTGAGGGTTCCACCGTTTGTGAACTCGTCGTATACGTCTGTCTTCTTGAGGCGCCAGCCTACGAAGAGGACAGTAAGCAGGCTGCCTAGTGTCATCAGGATGTTTGAAGACAGATTATCGAAGAAATCGAAGATATTGCCTCCGCCTATCTTTACTCCCGACAAAGGGCCGAACGAGAGTGAACATACGGCTCCGACAACCCAGCAGATCACAAAAAGCACTACACAGGCCCATACGCGGCTGAATCCCTTCTCCTCAACAAGGTATGCGACAGCCACCTCGAGCATAGAGATGGATGATGTCAGCGCGGCCACCAGGAGCGCCAGGAAGAACAGTATCGCCACGAAGCCGCCGGCAGGCATCTGGCCGAAGACGAACGGGAGGGTCTCGAAGACGAGGCCCGGGCCGGACTGCGGGTTGAGGCCGAAGGCGAAGACCGCAGGCATTATGGCCATGCCGGCGATGAGGGCGAACATCAGGTCAGAGACCGCTGTGGCAGTGCTCTGGAAAAGGATGTTCTCCTTCTTGTCAACATATGATGCATATGTCATTATGGTTCCGAATCCGAGGGACAGGGAGAAGAATGCCTGTCCGAGGGCTGCCGCGCAGGCCTTTCCTGTGATCTTAGAGAAGTCAGGATTGAAGAGATAGTCAAGTCCTGCCTTGGCTCCCGGAAGAGTCATTGAATATATGGCAATGGCAAGAACAATGAAGAACAGCAGAGGCATCATCACCTTGCTGAACTTCTCGATGCCGTCCTTGATGCCCACAACGACTATCAGAGTAGTCACCAGAAGGAATCCCGTATGCACAAGAAGCGGTCCCCATGTAGATGACACAAAGTCCGAGAACATCGTGCTCATGGCACTCTGTGATGCGCTTTCAAATGCAAATGTCACCGATTTCAGAAGGTACTCTACCGACCATCCTCCGATGACGCTGTAGTATGAAAGCACAACGAGAGGGACTATGATGGTGAACAGTCCGACCCATCGCCATGCGGATCCGCCCGAAAGGTCGCGGAATGCCGCATAGGCATTCTTCTGGCTCCTGCGGCCTATGACGAACTCCGATATGAAGATCGGAAGGCATATCAGGAAGCTGAGCAGAATGTATACTATTATGAAGGCAGCTCCTCCGTTCTCTCCGACGAGATACGGAAAGCGCCAAAGATTGCCGAGGCCGACTGCCGAACCGGCCATGGCCACGAGGGCGCCGAACCTGCTGCCAAAACTATCTCTTGACATATTCTACAAATTCAAATGTATATCCTGTTTCTTCGTCCGTGAGGACGTCAGAGCGCTCTGATACGGTCCAGACGGCCGGATCTATGGCCGGGAAGAAGGTGTCGGCGTCTTCAATGACCGTATGGACGTGGGTCACTATGAGACGGTCTGCCTGCGGAAGGGCCTGGGCGTATATCTGGCCGCCGCCTATGACGAAACAGCGCTCGAGGTTGGTCTCTGAGGCTATGCTGAACGCCTCTTCGAGGGAGCCGGCCACCGCCACTTCCTCGTCAGTATGGAAGCCACGCGAAATCACTATGTTGACGCGCTTCGGAAGAGCGCGGCCTATGGACTCGAAGGTCTTGCGACCCATTATCACAGGGCAGCCGAGGGTGGTGCGCTTGAAGAAGCGGAGGTCTTCGGAAATATGCCACAGGAGGGCGTTGTCCCTGCCTATGGCATTATTGTCCGAGATTGCTACTATAATACATTTTTCCATAATTATACAGCTACTACTCCGGCGATGTGGGGATGTGGATCATAGTCGACGAGCTGGAAGTCTTCGTATTTGAAGTCGAAGATGTTCTTGACTTCAGGGTTGATCTTCATCTTCGGAAGCTTGCGCGGCTCACGTGTGAGCTGAAGGTCGACCTGCTCGAAGTGATTTATATATATATGTGTATCACCTGTCGTATGGATGAATTCTCCCGGCTGCAGGCCGCACACCTGCGCAATCATCATGGTCAGAAGAGCATATGATGCGATGTTGAACGGCACCCCGAGGAACACATCGGCGCTGCGCTGGTAGAGCTGGCAAGAGAGCTTGCCGTCTGCAACATAGAACTGGAACATGGTATGACAAGGAGGCAGAGCCATCTTGTCCACTTCAGCTACATTCCATGCTGAAACTATCAGCCTGCGCGAATCAGGACTCCTTTTGATCTGCTCGATCACATTGGAGAGCTGGTCTATGGTGCCTCCGTCCGGAGTCGGCCAACTGCGCCACTGGTGGCCGTACACGGGGCCAAGGTCGCCGTTTTCGTCTGCCCATTCGTTCCATATCCTCACTCCGTGCTCCTGAAGATACTTGACATTGGTATCTCCGGCGATGAACCACAGGAGCTCGTATATAATGGATTTCAGATGAAGCTTTTTCGTGGTAAGGACAGGAAATCCTTCGCTCAGATCAAAGCGCATCTGGTGTCCGAATACACTCTGTGTGCCCGTACCGGTGCGGTCGGACTTCATGGTTCCGCTGGTGCGGATACGGCGCAGAAGTTCAAGGTATTGTTTCATGGTCAACGGGTGCTGAATGCGAAGATTATTGCCTGTTCATAAACTTCTCCCGGACGAAGAACCGATGACGGATAGTCTGCCTTGTTAGGTGCGTCCGGGTAGTTCTGACACTCTATGGCTACTCCTGTGTAGTCCTCGTAGATATGGCCGTTCTTGCCTGCAGGGCAGCCTGAAAGCCAGTTTCCTGTGTATACCTGCACACCTGGCTGAGTGGTGTAGATCTCGAGAGATCGGCCGCTCTCCGGAGCGTAGAGCTCCGCGCAGAACTGCAGCTGGCCAGGCTCTGCACCGTCGATGACCCAGCAGTGGTCATATCCCTTGCCTATCTTGAGAGGCTCGAAGTCAGCGTTGATGTCCTGTCCTATAGGCTTGCCGCTGACGAAGTCCATCGGCGTGCCTGCGACAGGTTCGCTCTCGCCGAGAGGAATCTGGGTGTCATCAGTAGGCAGATACTCTGATGCGTTGAGACGAAGGACATGTCCGAGGATGTCGCCGTTACCCTCTCCGTTGAGGTTGAAGTATGCATGGTTTGTGAGGTTGATCACTGTCGGAGCATCAGACTCCGCGGTGAGTGTGAGGCGAAGTTCGCAATCCTCACTCCAGTCATAGCGGGCGACTGTCTTGACAGCGCCGGGATAGCCCTGCTCACCATCCTCTGAATAATAAAGGAACTCCACTCCGCCTTCGTGCTCGCGGCTTTCCCACACCTTGTTCTGGAATCCCTCAGGACCTCCGTGAAGATGGTTCGGACCATTGTTTATCGGAAGACTATACTCCACTCCGTCAAGGGTGAACTTGCCAAGGGCAACACGGTTTGCATAGCGTCCGGGCACCTTTCCCAAGCATGGTCCATCGCCGAAATAGCTTACAGCCTCGGGATATCCGAGCACAACATCAGCCAGCTTTCCATCCTTGTCAGGCACTACGATCTCAACGATTCCTGCGCCCACAGATGAGACTTTCACATATGCTCCCTTGGAGTTGGTAAGGGTATAGAGGAATATATCCTCTCCTGACGGGGTCTTGCCCCAGAGTTCTCTTGTTATCATAGAATTACTGTTTTATGTGTATGTCCTCACGTCGTCCTACGGACTCCTCAAGATGACAAGGAGCAAAATTAACATTAATCTATGAAAGGGCAAAACAAAATAAAGCAACCACCCCGTCCGAACGGACTCAGCCTATGGGGTGGTTGCGCTGAACGTTATTTAGAGTAGATCAGGCTGCTTTGGAATTATAATACAGGTTCAAGGATAACAGGACCGCTTGAACTGTTAAGTGCATTGAGGCTGGCGAAAGTCTTTTCATATGTCACGCCTCCTTCCACGAACTGGAACTTGATCTTGTCCGTATTCCAGTCATATCGATACTCGCTTCTGAGACGGAGCTCGAACCTACCTTCTTCATTGACAGTCACGGTTCCGATGCGGTTGTAAGTAGGATCTACTTCGAAAGGCACAAAAGAACCTTCCGGGATGTCTATGACAGTGCCCTCTTTCCTGTATTGGATGACACCCGTCATGGAGCTGTTCTGTATCCTGAACTTCTTCTGGTAGAACACAACCTTCGATTCGTCCGAACTGATGACTATGTCCCCTGCTGTAACTATGTTCTTGGTCTTGAAAGGTATTCTCTTTCTTTCACCGACCTGACTTTCCGTTGTCTTCATGTCCTCTGCAGCAACAAGAGATCCGGACCTCTCGGCATCTCTTGACGCCGCAACATGATATACATAACGTCCCGCTATGGTAGGGTGCTTGGTCACCTTTCCGCTCTGATATATTTCACTGGTCTCATCAATCTGAAGCATCGGAGCATCGATATAGATGTCAAATGCCGTTCCGAAAGGATCTACAGACATCTGTCTGTCCGCCGGAAGAATGTTTCCGTCGTTGCCACGGATCGTCGAGGTGAAGCTGGTCACATCAAACTCGATATTGATGGTCTGTCCCGGAACATAACTCAGAAGCACGTCATCCACAACTTCCGGATTTTCTCCTGTAATATTAGTTCCTTGTCCATTGACTGTAGCCGCAAAATGGAACGGATGGTAAGGCGAAAGCTCGAAGATACACGATTTATAAAGACCGGTACCTGTGCATTTGCCATCAGGAGCTACATACCCGGTGGTCGCCTTCTCACCTGCTGTACCGATGGTAACAGACGGAGCACCTTGAACATTCGATGCAATACGCACGACTTCGTCAGACTTCGGCTTGTTGGTCTTGAAATGGAACGTAGCTCCGTAAGCTTCGGTTCCTTCTGTTTCATTCCTATGGAAGCCCAATACTCTTCCGCCGGTAGCCGCCCAGTTGCCAGGATTCAGTCCCGTATAGAAATCAAAGAAATATTCAGAAGCCGGATAATCGTGATTGTGGTCAAGGTTCTGTGAATAGAACAGGAACTCATCCACATTATATCCTCCTTCAGCGTCAAAATCGACATTAGGGGATATGTATTCAAAATGCGTCACGACACCCTTAGGATTTGCCAATGAAATACCTTTTCCGGCAGCAGGTGCAGCATCCACAACCTTGCCAAGATGAGTCTGGAACTCCACCGGTGCATTGATTTTCTGAGGAACAAGATAATAATAGATGTACTCATCTGCAGGTGTTGCACCCACGTATGTACTGAGGTTATGGATAAGTATCCTGGCATCGATCGCTGTCTGGAATGTTGCCGTCTTGGTAAGGCTTCTGAAATGCGGAGCCTCCACGGTCAGGTTTACAGTTTTCTCCGACTCCAGAACATGGTCAAGAATAGACTTCAGATATACTCTCTGCATTCCAGGTTCGGTCACAGTAAGTATATATTTATATCCTATTCCATTGTCCTCTCCATATCTCTGATCATCTTCCCGTATTATAGGCAACACCATTCCTGATGCATTACGGATATCCATATCATTTACCGAAAGGAGGACATCCATAGGGAAAAGCTCGGCAGGACAATCGTCCGGAATTGTGAACATCATCGTGACATTTTCACCAGCCTCCATACCATAGATATTTGTAGTAACCCATGCCGGCTCGAAGTTCTGCTCCTTCACGGTAACTATCTTTATCTTTCTTGAAAGCCGTCCGTACCTCACATAAAGGGTGCCTTCACGCTTCTGAAGTTCTTCCATCTGATTGAGGGTCACCAGAATGGTGCCTCTGCCCGTCGAAGCTTCAAATGTATGAGAGAAGTTTGACAAGGCCACATCATTGCCATCCATCCAGGAAACCTGGGCCTGTGAAGGTGTGGAACCGTCAAGATTCTTCACGGTATAGTAGAGATAATAGGTGTTCGGCTCCTTGAATTCATCCTCACCGATAACCACATAGGTATTGTCCACTTCGAGAGAATTCCTGCTGTCCTGCACCTGCGCTATGTTGTCAGACACCGATACCCATACATTGTTGGTCGCCGGTGCTTCAAGAGCCTCCGTGAAAGTAGACTGCCCGTAATAAAGGTCTCCGACAATATTCACGATGTAGTGATGATTACGCATGATCATCACATGATTGCCATCCTCATCCATAAGGGAGATTCGGTAATACAGATCTTCCCCGCCAGGGTATGCTCCCTTTACGATGAAATCTACCGGATCTGCCGGTGTGTTTTCTGTTTCAAATATATATTCTACGTCCGCAGTACGTACATCGAGATAATCACCGAGCTTGGACTTGTTATCCGGAAGTGTGACGAAAGGATCTGCTGTCGTAGGAGCAACGAATCCGCCATGATCAGGGCTGTATGGAGCCACTGTACCGAAGGCATTCGAGTTCACCACAACCCAACCCTTCTGTTCAAAGTCAGTCTTTGATGCATCGACGTTCAGGGATATCTTGGCCTGGTTGCGGAGAAGCTTCACAGGATTTGAAGCGGAATTATATGAAGGAAGTTCATCTACGGTCTTTCTCGCCCAATAGATCATACGTCCGGCTGATGCCTCAAGAGACGCCATGACGTCAACTTCCGACATTCCTCTGTAATTCTCCTCACGGAAATATGTAAGGTTCTGGTTTCCCACAAGCTGGAGGGTCACGGTATGTTCAGGCACAGATATATCAAAAGTTCCTGACAATGAAGGATTTCCGGTGTCAGCCTTTACACTTGCCGTCGTTACGGTGATGAACAGTCCATTCCTGTCAAAGCAGAACACACTTATCTGCTGCACTCCGCCTCCGTCAGGATCGACGGCCTTGGTCTCCACCACATCCATGTCAGGCACTTCCACATTGAAGCGCAGACTTACATAACCATCCTGTGTTCCGCCGGTCTCCGGGAACAGATAGTCCTCTCTCTGACAGGCAACGTTCAAAGCCAGTAAGCCAGCGAGGGTGATGATTGTGTTAGCGATTCTCTTTTTCATATGTTCTATCTACTCTTTTTTCTAATAAACGTCTCTGATGCAGCGTACTGCTGACTGATCGTCGGTATCTGATGATCCCGGATTTCTGACCCTTCCTGTAGCGCTCCAATAATATGGTCCAGAAAGGACCTCATCCATGGCTGCATTCTCCACATATTGGAAATCAATGATGATCTGGATTTCTGCCGCAGTAGGAAGCCTCCAGTTGTCATAATGGATGGCATTGTCAGTATCTGGATCACTGTCCGGATCATGAACCTCGACATACTCCCTGCAATGCCTTTCCGCCTGTTCCACTGAAGATGGCGGCTGGGTCGCGCCAAGCTGTGAGGCTATCATGAACGAAGGAGAAACAAGCTTGGCATTGTCTGCTCCATCATCTGTGAATCCGTTTGCATCCTGCTTAGGGATGCCGACAGTATATTTTCCTGAAGATGCCGTGATCTGGACATGATACATTCTTGCATTGTCCAAAGCTCCAAGATTGGCGGTACTTCTGGAAGGACTGGACGAGTTCATGTCCCATGAATAATAATAAAGGTCGGAGGTTCCGTCTGAATTCATGGAAGACACCTTTGATCCGAAGAAATAATATTGCTGTACCGATGTACTGTAATTCCAATAACTTCCTTCCCAGTTTGCAGCCACCCTGCGTGAACCCTTGTTCTCATATGTGGTCGGCTGATTTGTCCCAGTATAGAAATCACTTCTGTACGAATACCAGCCCTGCTGATTTGTGATGTATTCGAGAGGGTATTGAGCAACTGCCACTTCTCTTGTCAGACCATCCTGATTGGTCACTACGAGAGTAAAATAACGGATCGCATTGTTGGCCGGGACCTCACTGTTGACAGTGATGTTTCCTGCGATGCCTCCCTTGGTCGTTCCGCTGATCGTGTTACTTATCGAAGCGGGAACAGTGGTCTTCTGACCGAACTTATTGTAATAGTATACATCCTTCACTGTGATGGTGACAGGAGATGATGAAGCAAACTCAAGAGTCTGCGAATCTATGGCGACATTATGCATCTCCATATATGTCTCGTTCACACTAAGGTACTTAGGCTTGTCATCTCCACCCACATTTATGGATCTTTCTGTCCAGTCATCAACTGCATAATAAACATTTTCCACATCAACCGGAACAGTCTCGGAAACAGCTCCAGGACGGTTTACAGTAACATTGACTTCATAGTAGTTGTTCCTTCTGAACACCTTCTCTCCCGTCATATGGATTTTGTACCAGCTGTTGTGGTGCTCCTCCGGTGTTCCACCCTCTGGAGTATATATCAGAGGCAGATTGACCACTGCACATGTCTCTCTGTTGATGATATCAGTAGACCAGCTGTTAGGGTAGACATAAGTCACCAGGGATGCCTTTGTGTCATCAGTTTCCGGATTCCATGTGAAATGCCCGTCATAGCCCCTCTCGGTGTTTCTTACCTTCACCACAGTCGCATCGATCATATCGTCATCTCTGGCCTCTGCAAGAAGGAATGCCTGGTAAGGAAGATTCTTGATATAATACAGACCTCCGTCGGACACGATGGTGCCGTCCTCATTATTGTTGAAAGAAGTAAACTTTACGTCCGCACCAGCCGTGATATTGATGACAACCTTTGCCGCAGCACGTCTCAGATTGGCATAAAGGACAGTATTGTCGGCATAATTGCCGTTGTTGAGGACAACAAGGGTGTTCGAACTTGACTGACCGTCAGTCGCCTTTGCATCCATAAGGAAATACTTCGGGGCCTCCTCAATGGTGAGTCCTGTCAGATGAAGCATCTCATCCGTCTGCTTCATTGTTACGAAATCGTCATATCCGAAACTTTCAGTCCTGAAATCCGCCTCCGGAAGATTGCTGTTGGCGACAAGGTACACATGATAAGGAGCATTGGCGGTAAACATACTTCTCTTCGCATTCACAGTGAGCTGTGAAGCATTGTTCACCACATATCTGCCATAGTGCATCAGGGCAGCCGGCGATCCAGCCGCATCAGCGAAGATAAGCACATCTATGTGATTGACAAACGACTCGGTCTGAGTGTCAGGTTTGAATTCAGCTTTGGTAAGACCAGACGAAAGGTCAATAACTATCGTCTCATTCATTGGCGCATCGTAAGACTCCTCCATGCTGCAGGAGAACAGAAGCACCGATGCCAGTGAGATTAAAACCGTATTGATTATTCTTTTCATTGTATTCTAGTTTACCATTGTTATAGTTACATAGTTCTCACTTGTGGATTCCGGCCAGAAATAGTTCGGATGAGATCCGTTTATGAGAAGGTATTCGCTTTCAGCAAGTCCTCCAGGAGTGTATGTTATCGCAAGATTGACCACTTCACCTGCTGTCATATATCCTGTTTTCGGAGAGACTTCTATCCTGTACCATTTGTCCGAAGCCGGAACTGGAGCAGAAACCGGAGTCGAAAGATCTGCAACGTCATATATTGCAATCTTGCAATTTGAAGCATTGAGGCCCTCAAGCGTCGGAGTCCATTTATCACTGGACGGATATGTCATCTGGAAATATCCTATGAAAGGCTGAGACTCTGACATCACCGCCTTGGAGAGCGGATGTAAAAGAAGGTCTTCCTCGTTCTGAGGAACGGAATGCCAAAGGAAGGTGTGGGTAGGATAGTCGAAGAACCAGTTGTCCATCCTGTCTTCATCCCAGTCCCAGTCAGCCACAACATAATTGATCAATATCTGGCCTTCGGCGTTGATGAGGATGCAGACCTTTATATGGTGGTTGCGCTGAACCTTAGGAAGGTATACATAGGCGTTGCGCAAGTCCTTGCCATCTCCAAGATTATACTCTATGTGCAGCACAGCAGCTCTTGCCATATCTTCTTCTTTGCCGGTGAATTCGCTCCATCTGTATGAAGGATCGTCATAAGCGGTTCCTTCCCTGACTTCCGGCAGGTAAGCACCTACTGCAACTTCAGTGTAATTTGCAGGCGATGCTGCTTCTGCAGAACCTTTTGTCACAGAACTGGTTATCTCCACTGCAGACAACAAGATATTCCTGTTGTTGGCACGATGAGGAACTGCGTCAAGAACAGCATCAGTCTGAGGGAAAAGGTAGCTGTATTCTCTAGTGCCCGGGGCAAGAAGCGAGATGCTCCTGATCTGAGGATTGCTTGCTGACCCTTCCGTCTTTGCCGCATATACAGACAGTTTGGCAAGTGAACGCTCAAGAGTGAAGGATACCGGATTGGCAAGAATAAAATGACCTTCATGTCCGGCTATGGTATTTGCCGAAGCAGATACGGCATCGACATTGATCGGTTCAGAGAGATGCCTGCAGTACATAGGAAGAGACTTCCTTTCTGTAAGTCCGGTGAACTTCAATGCTTCCAGCTGATTCCTGGTCATATTCTCCGAAAGCTGGACAAGACCGTTTTCATATGCCATCTCCGCCTCATTGGCTATAAGGTAGAAATCCACATTATGGATTCCTGTTTCAGGAAGTTCGAGATCCATATAGAAAGGTTCTTCCAAAGCAGTCGCCTGTCTTTGTGTATAGCCGGCAAGCCTGTCACCATAGAACGCATAGACACGGAGGCTGTTGATCAGCTTTTCTACATCGGCAGGGGCTTCATATTCAGCTTTTGTCATGCCTTCGGCAGACACGCTTACCTGTATCATCACGCCCTGCATCTGATCCGACAGTCTGTCCTTCTCCAGCAGACAGCTTACAGAAAGCATGGCTGCGAGGAGGCAAAGGGCTGTATTCTTAAGTATATTGTTGATGTTCTGCATATACGTGATGTGTTAGAATTCCGGTGTTACGTTTTCAATGAACCAGGATGGAACCGAAACTGTGACTTTTGCCGGCAGAAACTCTATTCTGAACGGAATTACACATTCGTGCTTTGTCACATCGATATCATACTTGGCTATGTGCTGAGCGAAATTAACCTCAACCATTGAAGCACCGCTCTGATCGGCAAGTCTGAGATATACCCCATCGTGGTTCGTGTGTCTCATAATGTTATTCGTAGCGGAAAGTGTCAGAGTTCCGTCATGTGCCGAATCCATTACGTAAGTCGTTGCCTGACCCTTGGCCCTGTTGTTGAAATCTGTCTGAGGCGATACTCCTACAAGCTCTATCGAAGGGTAGCCCGCGGCCTTGGTCAGTGCCGGCACACCTTCTACCTCAACTATGATGTCAAAGTGTGAGCTGGCAAAATAAGTTGTCCTGGTCTCTATCTGCTTATACTCGTCATACGGAGCAATCGTGTAGTCTATAGATGACCAATAGAGGGGATCGTTGCCTGAGACGGTCTCTCCAGAATTATAGTCCCTGTCGGCAAAGATGATGCTTTCGAAATTACCTGAAGACAGACCCTCCACTTCTGTCTCATATGCGTTTCCTACACATACTATCCTGTAGTCTCCCGGCTCAAGCGGAGGGAGAGTTGTAAGGCGTGCATTCACGTCTGCATCGGAAAGCTGATCCGATGAAACACAGTTGTTGTGCTCGTCAAAAACATACATATGCACGCGATCTATCTTCTCAGGGAAGATCTCAGTCTCTCCGTCTCCGAGATAGCTCAAGGCAAGACAGTAGATGTTATAGCAATCGCTATAATCCTCCTTTATGCAGGAAGTGGAGAGTCCTCCGGCCAGCAGAAGGGATAAAGCAATGGTTCTGAGTTTCATAATCTGTATGTTTTTGATAGATGAATATAAATATAGGAGGGGTCGGCGATGTGTCTTGCAAGGGGCCGGAGCCCCTCCGTATATTTATTGATGTTGTATAGTCTTAAAAATCAAATCTGAATGAAAGTCCTAGAATTCAGGATATACGAGTTCTACAGTCCAGTCGATTACTTCCACTGTAATCTCAAGGCATCTGTCCATAGGGTCGATCTTATCCTCAGGAATTGGAATTGATCCATCACCCTCAACATCACCCTTTGCACTCATACGATAGATCTTACCTTCTTCAAGTGACTCAAGAAGCACATCATTCGAAGCATCTGCATCATCGTCAGCGACATAGATGTTCTTTGTATAGATATATGCAGGCTGACCGTCAGCAATAAGCTTTATGACAAATACCGGAACCTCATCTCCTGCGAATACGTGATATGCAAGCGGTGTTCTCACTGTAGGATCAGTAAGGTCATAGATGTCTGCAGCAGGATCTGCCGGAGTGACTGTAACGTCGAAATAATCCCTGTACCAGATTGAAGGCTTTGCCGGATCGTCGAGCCAAGTGTAAACAGCTGCCTGCTGGCTGAGGTCCGCCATGTGAAGTACCGGAGTGCCAGTCTCTGCTCCTGTCACAATAGAAGTCTCAGGATAGTAGTTCTGGATAGCAAGCTGAGTGAAGTTGATCTCATCAAACAGAGGATCTGTACCGTTGAAGATAACAGAGAATCCGTCAACCTCGAAACGTGAAATGCGTGGAGTGAGGGTAAGCTTTGCCTCATATACGTCAGCAACATAAGTTGTTCCGTTGTCATTCTCATCATTATGCTGTCTGGTTGTTGCCTTGAGGTCCTCTGCTGCATAAAGAATGAGCGCATCCTGTTTCTGCTGATCGGCTACTTTAAGATTGGCCAGAGCCTTATATTCAGCAAATGTAAGGTCTTTTCCGATATTAGCTACAGCAACTACTCTTGTACAATTAGGATCCACATAGTGGAAAGCTGCTGAGAGAGATCCTGTAGAAAGGTCTTCGGTGGTCCAGTAAGAAGGGGCATCCTGTGCACCATTGGACGTTTTCGCTGTGTATTCATTACCTGCGGCATCTGTAAGGAATACCTTGAAATCCTTTACCAGGACTGCCTGACCATTTTCGATCTTATTTCCTGCAAGACCCTTTGTGAGAGCTGCATTCTGAACCGAAATCTCAACTGTCTTGAGACGGTTAGGGATTGTAGGGGTTGTGTCCTGCTTGTTGCAAGAAACCAGTGCCAGAGCTGCTACAGCTGCAGACAACATCAATTTTGTAATCTTCATAATTGAAAATGATTAATAAGGTTGTTGATTATTATGTTTTATTCGTATTTCTTAAGGTATTCTTCCAGAAGCTGCTGCTGGAGGGCTTCGTATTCATACTCGGCATTTATTGCATCAATATTCTTCTGAGCCTCCGGAGTATTTGCCTCGAGAGCCTTCTCAAACCAAGGCATCGCCTTCTCAAACTCTCCCTGCATCATAAGCGCCACTCCTATTGTGTTGAATGCCCTCATGTCGTCATCCACCGGCTTCACATGTCCGTATGCCTCCGCATACTTTCCTTCGCGGATAAGGACGTTCGCCTCATTTATGATTTCCACCGCTTCGTCGTTTGAAGAATCATAGTATACTGCCAGATATCTTGCGCATCTGAGGTGCGGATAGATTTCATCGAGCATCTTCTTCCAGGTCCTGCCGCGATCGATCCACTTGATCTTGTTCTTCTTCAGTTCTCCCGGAATGTTCTCATCGTCTATGATTTCCAGAACTCTGTCCCTGTTCTCAATATCTGATGCTGCAACCACTCTCCTGAGTCCGACCCAGTTCTCTTCTCCGTTCCTGATCCTGAAGTCATCAGCTGTGAGATTGTATTCCGGCCTCTGCTCTATGATATAGTTTATAAGCGCCTTCGCTCTGTTCTCTCCAAGCCATTTATTGAATGCCGGACGGCCTTCCGGAGAAGCATATCCTGCAACCTCGATTTTGTCAATCTTATAATGAGGATTTGAGTAAATCTTGTCTACCGCGTCAAGGATCTTCCCGAATGTGATTTCATTATTGAAGACTGTAGAGTCAATCTCTATTCTCGACACCTTGAAGATGATCTCAAGCTCGTCCTGACCGAAGTCCCATGCTCTTGAAGCGTCAACGAGAACATATTCAGGAATCCTTCTTGGCGGAAGTGCCGGAGTCTCGAACAGAGCCACACCTTCCGTGATGTTCTCCTCTCCCCATTCCTTCTCACATGCACATCCCACGAGCTGCCTCCTGATACCGAGGTTTGCAGGATTCATCCACCTCTTGAGTGGGGTCTGCGCCCTATAGTGATAGACTTCACCCTTGAGGGTCTGGTTGTCACCGAGCTCCCACTCCTTGTCGCCTTCTATCGCATTGACCTGACGCTCTCTCTTGTATCTTCCCTTTCCGTAGATTTCAACCACATCGAGATATACAGTGTCAGCACCATTATATATATAAGGCATTATGACTTCCTTGCGGTTTGACGGAAGATCCTTGACGTCAGTGTCAATGTCAAAGGTCACTGTAACATTGGTTCCGTCATGAGTCAGAGACTCGTTTGAAATAACTGTCTGGGCGTCAGAAAGCAGGACCACACCAAACATCATCATCACTGCTGCAAACAATTTCTTCATATCCGCTTCCTCCTTACTTTATCATATAGATGAATGAAAGACCCAGGTCTGTAGGACCGAAGGCATGTCTTGCCACACTGTCCTGGAAGAGTCCGCACTTGCGGCTCTCGAACCTGTCATACTCTGTGTACCACCATCCCAGGCCAAGTGTGAACTCCATGTTCCACCTGCGGGCGATCGGCCAGGCATAGCCGTAGGTGATGCCTGCGCCTACAGCCCAGCCCTGACTGCGTGCATGCTGAAGATCATCCAGGAAATAACCGCCGTTGCTGTGCTTGTAGAATACATCCGGAACATATATGCCGCTGATGTTGAACTGGGTGTATTTGCCGCTGACGCCGATGAAATGACCCTGAAAGCTTTCGCAGAACCAGTAACGGAATTCAGGTGTCACAAGGAAATGCTTTGCCTTCACATTTTCTTCCTTATTTAATGTCCAAGGATTGTATCCGCCGGAGATCTCGAATGTCCAGCGTGGCGCCATTGCGACTTCAAGGGCCACATTAGGTGTTGCAGTCGCCATGTAGAAGGCATTGGTCTTCACCGCAAACTTCTGGGCCGAGGAGTCGACCGCGAAGAATGTCAGAAAAATGACTGCAAGTGTAAGATAGCGTTTCATCAGCAAATCTCGGTTAATTTTTAACGTTCAAGATGCTGAGCGAAAAGAGAAATCTCCCGCATAGTTTCGTTCAGCGAGAGCAAAGGTAGAAGGGCGCAAAAACCATTGCAAATTTTGCATTCCTGTTTTATCAAAGACGCAAAAAGTCTTATTTCTGACGCAAAAATTGACAGAAACACAAATTCCAAATTAGCAAAAACACAAGATTTTACGCAGGCGCAATTATTTTCACGAAGAAAAATAATCGTTTTTAGCGTAC
>X418_Giraffe__coassemble_33_pt1 | contig 30503 bp, 20 predicted proteins | sample X418_Giraffe__metabat2_high_PE_001 | metagenome-assembled genome bin X418_Giraffe
CTTAATTTGATTAAAGATTTTCATAAATATTGATTTAGTTGTTGTTATAATTCAGGTTTCCGAATCTGCCCTGCACCTGGGCGGCAGGCTGCATGTCCACCGGAGCCATAGAGCATGCCTTCGCGGCATTCGGTGTATGAGTCCATCTTGCCTTGCCCGTTATGTCACAGTAGGCCCACTGGAGGGCTATGTTATAATCCATGTTTCCCCAGTCTCCGAAAGAATATGGGAACACATTGTCGGCGTCATCGGCATAGCTTCCGTTGTCATTGTTGACATATTCGTCAGGCTCGATGCCATCCTTGTAGTCCCCCCAGCCTTTGGCGTTCCTCACCCAGAAAGTTACTGGAGAGAACTGGAAGCGTCGTCCTTTATAAGTAGTCTCTGAGACGGTCATTCCCACATTCTTGCCTTCTGTCCTGCATCCTATCATCTTTACAGGGAAATCGATTCCCTTGAGTGAACTGATGACGAGTTCGGCTGCCGATGCAGTATTGTAGGATGTTATGACATACAGGCGCTTCAGGCCAAGGTCAGTCGGCAATCCGAGATTGTCTGTATCATTGGTGTAGCCATAGCCGAAAGTCCAGTTCTCGGTCTTGCCATCGTTATAGACAACCTGAGTGAACGTCTTGTCGCCATTGGCGGCACCTGCTATGCATCCCGACAGCCAACGGCTCTGGGCGACAGCTCCACCTGCATTGAACCGAAGGTCAAGTATAAGGTCCGTAATTCCGGATGCCACGAATTCGTCAATGGTTTCCTCCAGGAATTCATGTGAATTGAGGTCGAAGGACTCGTATACAAGGTATCCGATCTTTGTCGCGGAATTGTCCGGATCCGCAAGTATGGATGCATGAAGGACCGGATCATATATATGCGCCTGCGCCGACACTATCGGCGTATCATATGAATTCAAGGCATAGCCACCCTCTCCATTCGGTTCAAATCTGAGGAATGAGAATGAAAAGGCTCCTGTAGGGTTCTGATACAGTCCCGTCATGTAATTGAGATAATTGCCTGTCGTAAGCTGAGTGCCGTTGACTGCATATATCATGTCACCACGTCTCAGGCCGGCCTGTTCTGCAGGCGAACCCCTGCGCACATATGAGGTCGCAATGCACATCAGTGACGGATTGTCCGGAAGCGAGGAGGACATGAACGGGCCGAAGCCGAGGCCGCCAGTCTGAACCGCCTTGGTTGATAGTGACGATACGGTCTGAACCTCAACAATATTGGTGTATATGAACCTCTGTCCTGAATTCGGGTGGCTTGTTCTGTAATAGCCGCCGTCCTCCTCATTGACATCTCCCAGATAGAGGAGATGAGCCGAGAGGAAATCCTTGTAACTTATCGTCAGGTCGGCTTCCTGAGCATTATATGCCTCATTGAACAGATAGTCCTCCTTCAGGATATCGTGCATGTATGTATTGAGAGCCTCATTGAGCTCGGCATCCGCACTGGTTCCGCTTGCCGCCTGCACCAGCTCCGCCACACACTCGGGTTCGAATCCTTCTACGGTCACCCAGAGTTCGAGCCTTCTCTCCTCTGGCGACCTGTTCTCGTCAATAGCAATCCTTACCGTGCGGTTTGTCTTGCCTTCACCACTGACAGTGGAAGAAGTTATCCTCGCCCATTCCTCATCCGGCGAAGTCAGAAGTTCCAGTTCCGCAGTCCAGGATGCGGATGCGTCAAACTTCACTGAGACAGTAGCTCCAAGATATGACACATCCTTGTCTTCATAAGGATTCTTCACATTTGTAATGCCGGTGTCCTCCGGCTTTCCGCCCGTATTGTCATCATCCAGATTGCCTTCCTGACAGGAAACTGCAGAAATGATGACCGTAAAGACTGAAGCGATCAGCCAAGACATGTAATTCTTCTTCATTTTGAACGTGTTATACAAAATCTTTCAAATATACTACAAATTTCCATATATGTATTCCACCCGGTATTCCGAATTGCCCTCAGTCCATGACATAGACACAGGATACCCATCCTCATCAAACCGGTATGCAAGAACACACTCCACTGTACCCGTGCCCGTTGGTGACGGGCTGATCATCTTTGTCGGAAGCTGGGCCGAGGCCTTGTCATACCATCCCAGCAGGAATGGGAAGCATATGAACGGGTCGTTTTTCTCCATGAGGGACATATAGCCCCATACCACATCCGGTGCTGACGGATGACCGACCAGGGCCGGATCCGAATACTCGAACGATGTGTTCATGAACCTCACAAGATTGCCTTCTTCGTATGAGAAGGACCTGAAGGAACGCGTCGGAGACGAAATATCCGTGAGGAAACCGTCTGAGTCATAAGTCCATGAGAAAGGAGTAGCCTCTTTTTTTCCATATATGAGCACATCAGACTGAGTCACCACTCCATCGGAATCCCTGTCATAGGCCATCGACATGTCGTTCGATGCTTCGAAACCGTCATGATCCAGCGTGAAGAGCCCGGCGGCATCGCATACATACATGTCATAGGCCTCCAGCGACTCCTCCTGTCCGTCGATCACGGTCTCAGACACAGTCAGCGTCACCGGATCATCCCGATTGATTTCCCAGGACAGTCTGAGGGTCATGGTGCCTATATATGGGCTGTAATAGCTCACACGAGTCAAAGTCTTGACTACAATATCCTTGTATACCTGAAACGATTCTGACAGAAGCCATTCCATGCCATCCTGGACAAGATACACTGAATATGTTCCTTCTGTCATATCATCCGGTATCAAGACCGAAATGCCGGAATATGTCAGTTCGGTATCCAAAGCATGTTCATTGCCCTCGGAATCAACCAGAACGGCCACACAGCCTTCCTCAAAGCCGATTCCGTCCACTGCGATCTCCTCGCCCGTCTTGGCGCCGGAAGGCATCTTGAGCCCTGTCACAGGCATCTCTGCCGGCAGGATTTCCATAGTTCCCAGTTCATCCTGTCCTGACTTAACCATATATGTTCCGGGAGTCAGTGATGATGGTACCAGGAAGACAAGGCCTGATGCCGTAACCACAGTCACCTCAACTTCATATGAAGTGCCGTCTTGGCTCACCATGCTTATGGCAGGATCTTCCGGGAAACCGTTCCATTGCACGAGCACTTCCCCGCCTGCCATGACAGAAGCCGGCAGCACGCACTCAGACAGAGGATTCTCGGCATGAGGTCCGGAGAGTCCTTCCTTGTCATTGCATGCTGCTGCAGATAAAGCCAGAAGCAGCAGGGTCAATATCTTTCTCATAGTCTTATACCTTCAAGATTTCTCAGAGTTTCCGCTGTCTCCTTTGCCGAAGGGCGGGACATGTCGTTGCTGATTATGACACCTTCCTTGTCCAGAAGTATGAAACGAGGGATTGCCTCAACCCTGTATCCTTCCTGGAAACGGCTTCCGGTGCCGAGATACAGCTGAACACCGGTGAGTTCACCCTGACGGACCATGTTCTCCCATGCCTCCTTGTCCTTGTCTACAGACAGGCCGACAAACACAATCTCCGCATCCTTGAATTCTTCCTCTAGAGCCTTCAGATATGGCATTTCACGCTTGCATGGACCGCACCATGTAGCCCACATGTCGATGTATACATATTTGCCCCTGAAATCGGCAAGGGTGTGCACATTCCCATCAACATCCGGAGCCCTGAAGCCTGGCGACCTCTTTCCCGGACGGGAAAGGTCCCACCTGTCGTACTTCCTGGCAAAGGATGAGGTCAGAAGTGTGTCCCTGACATATGTATTGTAGAGATTTTCGATCTCGCTTATTTCCTTCACACCGAAATTGTCGACATATGCCGACGCAATATGGTGGAGTATGATTTCCTTTACCGCAGGATCGGAAAGGTTGTCCGCAGCATATTTCATCTGTGCCACGGTCTTCGGATATACCGATGTCGTGCCGCGTCCTTCAGGATCAAGGACATGCATGGCCTCCGCCACAAAGGCACGATACTCATCAAGGCACGCAAGGCGTTCGTCTTCAATCACATACGACTCTATGACATTGTAGTAGTCCTCACCCGGCTGGTATTCCATGTAGCCGTTCATTATCCTGTGAGCCATAGGATACATAATCAAAGGCGCAGCATATGAATATCTTATCCTGTCCTCCTCATTTTCCTCGAAGTCTCCTGCAGACGACAGGCCGTTTGCCTTCAGAAGCTTGACAGCATCCGCCGCCTTTGCATCCAGACGGGTCTTGTATTCATCAAACGGCAGAGCATAATCCTGGTCTGGAAGTGCCACCAGTGAAACCGTATTCAGATATTTCACAGCTGCTGCCTTTTCTCCTTCAAAGACATATGTACCCTTGAGGTCGCGTCCTTCGAATGTCAATGCGGCATTGTCCCCTTCCTCCATATACAGAAACAGCGACTCCTGTCCATGGAAAATCCTGAAAAAGGCCATGGCGGAACCTTTCAAGACAAAGGTTGCGCATCCGTCACCGTCAAGAGGCAGCACGCTTATGTCGTTATGGCATACAGCCACGACTTCCGCCGCCACCGGGGAGTTTACCTTTACCTTCAGCACGGCTTCCTGCGGTGCCGATGAACAGCTGATGCAAAAAAGAACAGCCGACAGGATGATTGCAAAGTTCTTCATATCTTAATATATTCTTTCCTTATATGTAACATCCACAATTTCCGCAAAGCCCTCGAACTTCTGGGGCTCCACATTCCTGAAATCTCCGTCCGACTCCCTGCCCTCATATACACGCAGTACGCCGTCTCCTGACTTGTCGGAACCTACCAGAAGGTCGTAGCTCCTCTGCATGTTCTCCGTCTTCTGGAAGAGGTTGAACTTCAGGCAGGTGATCTTCTCTCCCGAGAGAGAAAACTGGAGGTCTGCCTTTGCAGGAGATGCCGATAGGTCCACCCTATAGACCTTGTCTCCGACCGCATAATACATATAGTTCTTAAGCGAACTGAATGCATAGAGAGCATCCTCGTGCAGAATGTCCTGGCACTGCGACAGGTCTGCATGACTTCCCTTGCCGAGAACATATGTACAGTCTGCATACCTGAGCATGTCACCGAGCTGCACACCGTAAAGATGGCAGTCCGCACCGTCCCTGAGCATGACATAGGTCAGTCCCATCTTTGCATTGCCCGGGTCATAACGCGTATTCTCCATATAGACGCAGTCATATCCTTCGGGCCATGTGTCGAACGCATTTCCAAGCACTCCGGAGCCAGGGGCCATGCCTTCGGCTATCTGCCCCATCTCCTCCATAGACGTCAATGGATTCAAACCACCGAGGTCATTGGTCGCGAGCAACGGGCAATATGCCACAAGACGCTTATTATCAATATCATATAGCATATAGACGGCTGCATAAACCTGAGTCGCAAGCACATTCGCTCCGACATACGGCGCGACTGCGAAATCCTTGTTCACAGCGCTTCCGTACAGTCCGTCTATACCCATTATCTCGCAGTAGTGCGCATTTGTGCCGCTTACCACGACCTTGCCGAATCCTGCTGACACTATCGAGTGCGGAACGAGCTTGTCCTGCACCGCCACCTCATATGCAAAGTCATACTCAGGCTTCCACTCGAAGGCATCCTTGCCGAGCCTTGTCGCGCCGTTGTCGGTCAGAAGATAATACGGAGACGCTGCATCGGTCTTGTCTGACAGCCATTGGATCCTGCGAGGACCGTTCATCTCAGGCATGCCGTTTCCCTTCAGGACATCAGTCATCGTCTCACCGGTCACAGCCGAGACCACATCCAGACGCGCACGGCCTCCGTCAGAACACAGAACCATCCATCCCTCCGACATGGATGAGCTGACGGTCAGTTCAACACTATGCTGCCAGTAGAGGCCTGTAGCGACCTCTGTCACAGTAAAATACAATGCATATGAGCCGGGAGCCAGAGTCACTTCGTAGTCCAGATTTTTCTCGGTCCCTATCACCACGGCCTCACCCATGACATTGCGGTCGAGCACCTTCCACTCGAAGGCATACTTCCCTTCCGGGAAACCAGCTTCGCCGAGATCCGGCGTGAGCTGAAGCCTCGAGAGGGTCAGGACGCTCTGGTCCTGGAGACCTGTTATCACAGGCTCCTTGAGGTCCACATAGTCATAGTTGCCCTCATCCTGGCTGCATGCCGCCACTGCCATGGCCAAAGCCAATATGTATAATATCCTTCTCATCATCTGAATGTCAATGGTTCTCCGGTCTGAGGATCGAATGCATCCTCATCATATGCCTCCCCGGCATTCTTCTTTTCCTCCTCTCCCTCAACATATGCTGTCATCTCCGCGCTGATATACAGAAGTTTGGCGAGGGTGATGACGCCAGAGTCGTTAAAATCCCCCGGGTCAATGCCCAGCACCTTGCACACAAGCTCGAACTTCTGCTGAGTGAACTCCCCTACCAGGTTTTCATCCCAGGCGGCAGGGGCCTTGGTGAACATGTCGGAGAAATATATCCTGTATTCGAGAGTCGACACCGTGTCCGCAACCTGTAGGATATGGTCCACGGGCAGATCGAAATGCTCATTGGCATGGATCTGCAGGAGGATCATCTTCTTCTCGCTCTTGAGTGCCTCAGTTCTTTTCAGCGTGACGACATAATCGGTTGAAGAAGCCCCTGCCGGAAGGACGGCATTATCCGGAAGGAGATAATCCACTCCTTCCTCCGCATTGTCGGAGGTTACAGTCATGCCTATCGGGCGGGCTTGGTCAGAGGCCCTGCCAAGAAGCTGGACCCTGACCGGGACCTCCACTTGGTCCGAGGCCTCATAGACAAAGGTCACGTCGAGGCTGTCCGTGACAGTCATCGCCCCTGATGTATTGTTGAAATACACTCCTGTGATATCCTGGAAGGGCGCCGGATGGCGCTCCTGACAGGAGGTCATGAGGAGAAGGACGGATGCCAGTATGTAGTATATTCTGTTCATTTTCTGTAATTTAGATTCCTCGACTTCGCTCGGAATGACAGGAGGGTCAGTTGTCTGTTTCTGAGGTTGGAAGCGGGATGACGAAGACGGCGTCGCTCGGCTGCGGGTTGCGGCTGGCAACCGGCGAGAAGAGCACCGGCGTATACATTCGCTTGTACATATAGAAAAGCTGTCCTTCGCCATACAGTTCCCTTATATATTCATACTGAAGGATATCCCTCGTCAATGTCTGGATGTTGCCTACGCCTCTGTTTGCACGGAGCCTGTTGACATACGCCACGCCTGCTCCTATATCCTCCGATCTGCTTTCTGCAGCAATGAGATACATCTCTCCGAGCCTGAGCATCGGTATCATGGTGTTGCGGATGTTTCCCGAATCCACCATGTCTGAGTACTTGTAGAAGTATCTGTTGGCTCCTGTGGCCACCCAGTTCACCCTGTAGCGGTAGTCATCCTGGTTTCCTCCGGTCATCGCTCCGCCTCCGAAGACTATGCTGCTCATCAGGTCGTTATCCATCCTGAAGACATAGTTCGGAATGCGGCTCGGATCGAAGTAATCCTTGAAGAGAGTGTTCCTCTGAGAATGGGTCAGCGCGAAGATGACCTCAGAAGAGAAAATTCGGTCAGGATCGTCTGGAGAGCCGGTCACAAGACTCTTGTCCACAAACTGGAATATGCCCTTATCCGAGGCTGCGATCACCTCCGTTGAGTATCTGTAGGCAGCCTCCCTGTCTCCGAAATACAGTCCTGAACGCGCCAGAAGGGCTGTCACTGCATAATAATTCAGACGAAGATTCCTGTAATACATGAACGTAGACGAGCCGTCGGAAGGTGCCGAAGTCATCGTGCCTGAAGTCCTTACAGGATCATTTGCAAGCAGGATACGGGCTTCCTGAAGGTCTTGAGTTATCTCCGCCGCCACTTCCGACGCAGGGAGTATGCTGGCAGGAACTACAGAATACTTCTTGTAGTATGGTATGGCATCCTGCTGAGGATTGCGTGAGTATACAGGGCCGAAAAGGCGCAGCATGTCGAAATGCAGCATGGCCCTGAGCGCAAGCGCCTCGCCCTTTATCACCTTGTAATTGTCCCCGGAAAACTTCACACCGGTATTCTCAAGGGCTTCGAGAAGGAGGTTGCAGTTCAGGATGAGCGAGTATGCCTTGTTCCATGTCTCGTTCAACCTCGCCCTCCAGTAGTCTGTGCCATATTCATATTCCGCAAGGTCGGCATAGTTGCCCCATACGGAATTGTCTGTTCCGATCACATAGGCTCCGCCCATGATCTCCACCATCTCCACAGACAGCGCTCCACCATAAAGCATGTCGCTGTTCAGTTCGATGTATATTCCGTTGAGAGACTTGATGAATCCGGCTTCGGTCGAGAAGAGCTCGTCCTGAGACATCTTGTCATATGGCTTCACGTCAAGCCAGGCATCGCAGGACACTAGAGTCAGAAGAGAGGCCAACGCAATGTATGTAAGTATCTTTCTCATATTCCTGCTCATTTAGAAGGTTATACCAAGGGACATGGTCACCGTCCTTGCGAACGGATAGTCTATACCTCGCTCCACGCGCACCGAAGTCGCCCTGAAGACATCGGTCATCGTCAGCTGGATATTCATGGCCCCGAGCCTCATGCGACGGGCGATCCTGTCCGGGAACTCGTAGCCGATGTTGAACGACTCTCCGACAAGAGAGTTGTCATCCATCACGAAACGCGACGACTTCTCGGTCCTCTGCACCAGGGATATGCCCTTGAAATATGCCTCCCTGTTGTTCTCGGACCATCTGTCATAAAGCGCTCTCTTGTCCTGGTTGTCATAGACTTCCTGGGTGCCTATGTTCTCGACCTTCTGGAAGAGTGACGAGTTGAACACCTGACCGCCCCAGCGATATCTGAGATAGCATCCCACTGAGAATCCCTTGAGATATAATGAAGTACCGATAAGTCCTTCAATCTTCGGCTGTGTGTCACCGACCACGACCTCGTCATTCACGTCATATGTGAACGAATATGTGCCGTCCTTCTTTATGAAGAGTTCCTTTCCGGTCGCAGGGTCGATACCGGCAGAACGAACCGCCCATATCGCCGTCGGGCTTCCGCCGTCATAGTACCTTGTCGTACCGACAAGTGATGTCTTTCCGCTTTCATTGAGCGCGCTGAATGAATCGCCGATGTCCGCAAAGACTGAACGGGAACTCGTGGCATTGAGACTCAGGTTCCAGATTATGCCTTCTGACGGTCTGTAGACAGGAGAAACCCTTATGGCAGCCTCCCATCCCTGAGTCTTCTGGCTTCCGGCATTCATGGCCACGCTGGTCACTCCCATTGAGCCGGGAGTGGTGATCACCGCAAGAAGAGGATCGGTATGCTTCCAATAATAGTCGAAAGTAAGGTTTACCCTTTCTCCCCAGAAAGTCATGTCGAGTCCAAGGTCATAGTTGGTGGTCTCCTGCCAAGCGAGATCGGCATTGCCCAACGCATTGAGAATGACTCCCGTGCCAAAGACATTGGTCATCCATCCGTTGAACTTGTAAGTCGAGAAGGCCTGGTATGCGGCGAAATTCTGGTTTCCGGGATTACCTACCGAGCCACGCAGCTTCAAAAGCGAGAAGAAATCAGAATTCTTCATGAACGGCTCCTTGTGGATGTTCCATCCCGTTCCCACGGACCATGTGTTCCTGAAGCGGTTGCCGGTGCCGAACATCGACGCTCCGTCAAGACGGTAGTTGAAGTCGAGGAGGTAGCGCTCAGCATATGCATAACCGCCATTGACGTAGAAGCTGGCGGCACGTTTGAGGCTTTCGCTGTAATCAGGAGAATCTCCGACCGGATAGCCGTTGGCGAATGACGGAGCATCAAACTGGTCATCGGTAAAGCCGGTTGCAGAATAGCCGTAAACCTGCCTGTGATTGTTGCTGAAGTTGAATCCTCCTACAGCATTGACCATATGTTTCTTCGCGATAAGCTTACCGAAGGTGACCGCCACATCGCCTTCGTACACAAGTTCCTTTATCTGTGTATGAGCATAAAGACCCTTTTCTGTCTCACCAGCATCATCGAACTGGGAATGAAGCGGCGACAGGCGCATCTGCTCGTCATCGTCCTGCTTGGTCAGACCGAACTTCGCCCTGAGGCGCAGGTCTTTGGTTACAAACCACTCCAGGATGAAATTGTTAGTGAAGCCGAATCCTGTTGCTGTATCCCAGTTGTTCAGATGGGCATTCCACAGAGGATTGGCGACAGGATAGTCATCAACGCCTTCTTCCGGATAGTAGAGATACTTGTCGATGCCTCCGTCCCGATTGTATTTCCTGTAGTATGGATTGGCATGGGCGTACTCGGCAAAGGACACTGTCGGGTTGGTGACATCCAGCCAGTTGATGGAAAGCTTGTTGCTGAACTGGAACTTTCCCGTGCGATAGATCAGGTCCACATTCCCCTCAAGTGTCTGTCTGTCAGAGTCTTTCATCACACCACCGACATTGCCGTAGCTCAGGCCGATGCCATATCTGATCTTGTCCTCGCCTCCTTCGGCATATATGTTATGCTTATGAGTGAATCCCGGGCGTATGGGCTCGCTGAGCCAATATGTGTCCACTCCCCTCTCGATTTCCTTCATACGCTCGTTGCGGAGATTGTCAAGTCTGATCTGGGCGAAAGGGTCACCTGTGTTGTCCTTGTATACGCCCGCCAGTGTCTCGAACTGAAGCTTCTCGCGAGAGTTCATCAGGTTGTAGTCGCTAAGGTCTGCAAGTGACAGGCCGAAATCGCCCTTGTAGGAAAGCTGCAGGCGGCCTCGCGCAGGAGCCTTGGTCTCGATGACGACAACTCCGTTGGAGGCTTTCGAGCCGTATATGGCGGTAGAGGCCGCATCCTTCAGGACGGTCACCGACGCCACTCGGTTCATATTCAGGTTCATGATGGTCTCCAGAGTGGTCTCGAAGCCATCCAGGATGAAGAGAGGCTGATTAGGATCTGTGCCGTATTCCTCCTTGAGTCCAGCCACGCTTGTCTTTCCGCGGATCTCCACATCAGGCATCATGTTGGGGTTGGAGCCGAACTGTGTGCTTTCCATCATCTTGAATGAGGGATCCAGAGTCTTGAGGCTCTGAAGCACATTGGAGGAGCCTACCGCCTTGAGTTCGTCGGTCTTGAATGTCACCGATGCACCTGTAAAACTCTCCTTCTTCCTCTCATACACTCCGGTAACCACCACATCTGCAAGCTGCTCGGCATTCATATGCATGACTACGCGAGAAAATGCTGACGCATTCTTTGTCGTATAGTACCTGACCTCATCGTCATAGCCCATATATGAGAACACGACTTCGCACTTGTGCTGCGGGACACGCAGCTCATATGCGCCATCCACATCCGTTATGGCACCCAGCTTCGTCCCAGGCACGGTGACTGACACGCCTATGAGAGGATACCCGTCTGCAGAGTCAATGACCTTTCCTTTCAGTACTACAAAGCTTTCCTGGGCATATGCTGTCCAGGAAAGCAGAACCGCTGCCAATATGTTCAGAATTTTCTTCATCTGCATTCAGGTCAGAATTTTCTGATCCGGTTTTCCCTCTTTATCTTTTCAAGATTGCCAGAACTGCATCTGCTGTCACCTGACAGGCGGTCTTTCTTTACAGATATCTCAGCCTCAGGAAGAGCATATGGAATATCAACGGATTCAGGCATTGTTATGGACTTAGTAAACAGGTCATTGATATCCGACGCATTGAACTTCTTGAACTGACACTTCTGGCGATAGACACGGCTGTATCGTCCCTCATTGTCTATGGCCATAGCGGCAAGCATTACCGTCTTGTTCCAAGGCGCGCGGAAATTCACGGTCTCGGCATAATATACGCCATAGTACACAAGGGTCTCATACAGCATTGCATCCGGGAACTGCTCCGGATCCTCCAGGCCGGTCTGATATTCGAACATCGTATAGTAGTATGACTTGTATTCACCCTCTATATTGATCGTGACAGGGACCATCGCATATCCCCTGTACTGCGCTCCTGCATCAGGATTGATATCATAAAGGTCATCTCCATCATAGAACTTGTCATAAGATGCCGTGATAGTGATGTCAGCATAATCTGCAGGACCTGTGCTGAAAGGCTCGCTGAATATCACATCTGCGAGGAAGGCGCCCGTATCCTCATCCATGACCACTGCAGCCACCCTGTATTCAGTCTCAGGAGCGAGGAACGATATTGTTCCGGTTGACTTGCCCTGCGAAAGTTCATAGTAGCTGAACTCGTACATGTCTCCGTAATACGAATTGTTGATGAGGTCTGTGATGTCCTGCTTGACATCATCGGCAGTGGCATCAGCAGGATATGCATACCAATAATAGAAATGTGCCGCATCTGTCGGAGTCACCGCCACCTTGAGTGAATTGGAGCCGGCCTCAAGAAGTTCGAAATCAAACTTGCAGTCCTCTGCCGGACCTGCAGGCGCTGTCCTCACCGTGAACTTCTGCATGGCGGTAGTCTGCTTGCCGGCCTTGTATCCGAACACCACCATCGTGTATTCGGTATCAGGCTCCAGACCGGTCATACGGCCCGCCAGACTGCCTTCATAAACAAAGTTCAGGATGCCCCAGGTGCCGTAATCTTCCATAAGATGGGCATATATCTCCTTGTCAGACATGCCCGCCATGAACTCTGACGGCTCTGCAATCATGACATAAGGGTCATTGTTGGTCGTCTTGACATCCACATAGAATGAAGACTGGTCGACATCATCCCCCACCGTAACGGTTATCACATTGTCTGACATCGGCACATCGGCCGTAGTATGCCACTTATAGGCCGGTTCTCCGGTAAGCTTACAATCCTCATCCCATTTGCATGCGAAGACTATGTATTCGGTAAGGGCGAGGCACTCGAACTGGCTGTTCACCTTGTTGACATCGCTGTACCACTCGTAATATTCGCCGCGGACGGTAATGTCGCCATAGTCCAGGAGATCCTGGATGTCCCAATCTATATAAGCCTGGAATACTGCCATAGGGTCATCTCCATGAACTGCTGCATAGCCGTCATAGGTGGCCTTGTCCATGAGATTCCAGTAATAGCGGACGCCGTCGTGAGAAGGCGTCACGGTTATGTCCATGATGTTATCGGTCTCAGTCACATCTACAGTGAGAGTGATCGGTCCCTCATAAGGCGGGAGCGTCGTAGCCGCGGCAGAATACACATCAGTCGTGCGCTCTCCCTCCGGAGTTATTCCATATACATATACGACATAGTCCGAACTTGGATCCAGTCCCTTGTACTGCAGATTCTCATACGATCCCTTATTGATGATGGTCCTGAGGTATTCTGGAATTGAGATACCATTGTTCTGGGCCTCCAGAGAGAAGTATGACATGTCCTCCTGGAAGATCTGCTCGTCAGAGTCCATATCCTCGAACCATTCCTTGCCGACCACCTGTCCCACCCAGGTCATGTCATCAGACAATGTCCTGACTGAGAAATTGATGACGGTCGACTCGGTAGAAGTCACGGTGAGGATCATAGGTTCCTCCCATGCTGACTGAGAGACATTCACCAGGATGTCATCCACACCGGGATATGAAACGGTAATGACTGCTTTTCTTTCTCCTCCGGTCTCATTCTTTGACGCAGAAACCTCTATGAGACGCGCCTTGCGGGTGCTTACCTCGAGCCAGTCCGCGTCAGTTACAGCAGACACAGATTTCTCTGAAGCGGCATTCGCGACTTCATATACGATCTTCTGCATCGCCCCGTCAGAAGAGAGGGCGAGCTCATACGAAGACAGGCTGACTGCAGGATCCTTGTCCAGGTCCTCCTGCACGCATGCGAGTGCGACGAGAGCCGCAGCTGCTGCGGCAGTATATTTCACTATCCTGTTCATGCTACTTATAATCATATGTTACGGAATCCCCGACCTGGCAGAGAGCACAGTTCACGACATCATAGTTTCCGTTAGAATCAGCGGCTGTCACAATCACGAGGACCTCGCAGTTCTCTGCCACCCATTCATCCTCGAGAGGGAGGACGAACATCTTGCCCGCCTTCTCTCCCTGAGCCAGCGTTCCCAGCTTCTCTCCAGCGAAAGAGAGCTGTGACACCTTGCCAGCCGCATATCTGAGGGCATTGTCATGGGTGTTCTGCCATGACTCGTACATGCCTGCCTGGAGAGAATATATTCCGTCTTCAAGAAGCCATGCGGCGATACGGTAGTTGTTAGCCACTGCTGCCTTCACCTCGGCGTTCACCAGGATGTCATCTCCGGAGATCTTCACAGATGCAGCTATGCCGGCATCAGCCTTGTCCTTCTTGAGCTGGTCTATCTGAGCCCTGATCTCCTTGAGGTCCGAGCCGGTATTGACAGATGAGAGATTATATGTCATCAGCGGATAGTTGCCTGACAGGTTGTATGCCATCGAGAGGTCTCTTGCAGCTTCAGAGTATGCATCGTCAGCTTCGCCGCCATTATATGAATGCGACGCAACATGATGTTACAGAGTGTTATACGACTCGTCCTGCGAGAGGGTCCTGAGACTCTCCATCATCCTCGGGCAGTTTGAGCATGTCGCTCCCGTATGCTGCACCAGAAGCATCCTATGTTGGAAAGACGTACTGTTTTCCTGCGGATCGACAGGAAGCTCCGGCACGTCGTTGATTGCAGTTATCACCACATCCTCCGACACGCACAGTCCGTACACCGCATAGAAAACGTATTCGCCTTCCTCCTCTGTCACAAACACATTGGACGACAAAGGAGCCTTGTCATATTCAAGGTAAATTTCCGCATGTACAGTCACATCGTGGACTTCGCCATCGGCATCTGTCACATTGACCGTAAAAGTGACGGCATCCGTTCCGTCGCTACGCATCTGATCGAAATCAGATATCAGCTCGATGGTTCCCGGAATCACCGGAGCCTTATCCTCGCCATCCTGGCCTGCACATCCTGCCAAAAGGGCCAGGCTGACGAGCATACTGCAAATCTTCTTCATGTGTGATATGTTCTTTTATCTTGCTATCATCTTTGACTTGCGCATCTTCGCATCGAAGAATTCCTTCTGCAATCTATCCTTTCTGAGTTCTTCTACCATAACCCTTGCAGCTTGCTGTTTCTGCTGCATCTCGATTGCGCTGATGCGGGATTCATCATGTTTCTTAGTACCGACAGGTATGACAAGACTGCTGTTGTCCTTACGGGCACACACCGCCATTGACGAAGACTTGCTCTGCTGAGCTATGAATTCGCTTACCGGTGACGCTCCGTCCTGAGTAAACCTCAGCACCTCCCTGTAGATCTTGGTAGGATTTCCTTCATAGTCATATGCCACAGCCGCCAATGTCATAGGCTTGTCATATTGTACGACAAAGATACTTGACTCATAAGGGCAGCCACCTCCCTCAAGAGCGGCATAGAAGGTTTCATCAGTATACATCTCCTCATCCGAGAGATCGTTTGCATAGATGTCATAGTAGAATGCACTGCATTCGCCTATAGTCTTGACCTTGATAGGCATTAGCGCGTTTCCTTCTTTCAGAAGCGGCTCGAACTGCGTCTGACCGGCCTTGACAAGTTCTCCAAGGTCATAGTACGGGCCGAAGTCCATGTCAAAGGTAATTGCAGCATATGTCTTTGCCGGAGTCATGAAAGGCTCGCTGAAGAACATTTCAGAGAGGAATTCTCCTGAGTCGTAATCAACAATGATGGCGCTTACCTTGTACTCTGTCTCAGGATAAAGGTCCCATACTGTTGTAGCGGCATCTCCCAGCGTAAGCTCCCATGAAGCGTACGACGCTATGTCTCCCTCATATACCTGTTCCATTATCATCCTGATGTAGCTCTTCGCATCGTCCTCCGTATAATATGAGGGCATACAAACCAATGATAGAATTGTCCCTTGTCTGAAGGAGTTACTTCAACCCATGCATTATCGACATCGGGCTCTACATGGAATGCGAATGTACAGTCTGCAGGATCTCCCGCCGGCAATGTCTTTATCTGCACCCGTTTCATGTCAGTCGTCATCGTACCGGCCTTATATCCGAATGCAAAGAACGTATAATCATTGTCAGGGCGCATCCTCGAATATGTCCTGCTCTTGTTGCCCGTGAACGTATATTCGCTCATTATGTAGTCATAACCGGCAACGAGATATGCAAACACCTCATCGTCTGTCAATCCCTCCACCTCACTGGTCCTTACCGGTATGATCACGTACGGATCATCATTTGTCACGGTTGCAGTTGCATCCGCAGAAGACTGCGTGACATTTGAGATTTCCAAAGTTATCTGATTGTCAGATGCCTCAATTGTCGCACTGGTATGTTCATATGTGGAAACCGGACCTGTCAGGATACAATTCTCATCCCATCTGGCAGCAAACAGGATATACTTGGTATTGGCCACAACCTCATAATATCCCCAGTCTACGATATCTGACTCACCGAACACATCGAAGTATCCGCTCGGGCCCGATATCATTCCATAGTCCATGAGTTCCTGGATGGAAGGATCGATCTCGCCCTTCTGGATAGCGGTCCTGATGTTGTTTCCATATTTCGCCTTCCACTGGTCAAGCTGCGCCTCGGTCACGATGCCATAATAATACGGAACACCGGTATGTGAAGGTATTATGCTGTACTCCAGCACATAATCATTTTCTGTCACCTCAAATGTAAACGTGATGTCTCCTTCGTAAGGGTCATCAGTCCTGAACGGCTCCGACACTATGTCAGTAGTTCTTCTTCCATCCGTGGTCACGCCGTAGGCATAGAGGACATAATCCGTAGACGGCTGCAGGCCGTCAAGATACACATCTTCCAGTGAACCTGAAGCTACCATGGATTCAAGAAATTCGGAAAGGGTCTGGTCGTTGATGTCTGCAAGATATTTGAAATACTCGATATCGCTTGCGAACAGATCATCAGGAGTCTCATAATATTCGAATCCTTCCTTGTAAGTCACCATAGGGATCCAGGTAAGGTCAGGATCGGATGTAGTCACCGAGAATGTAACACCTGTGGCGGTGACTCCTGAAAGGGAGATCTTGAGCGGATTTACAAAGAAATCCTGGCTGACTTCAACGACAACATCCTCCGCATTCCTGTAGCTCAGCACGACTTCCGCCTTACGGACCTCGCCCGTCTCGTTTGTCTGCGCTGAGAGAGTGATGATTCTTGACTTGTCTGTATTGACTTCAAGCCATTCTGCCCCGCATATCACAGAGATTTTTTCTCCTTCAATCTCATTTTCAATGACATAAGCTATATTCTCTGAAGCTCCGTCAGAATCAAGGGTAACCTCTGTGGCCTTAAGTCGGATGACCGGTGCCTCAGTCTCAGGCTCTGGCTTTTCCTGACACGCCGCAAAAACGAAAAGAAGCTGCAGCGCAGCCGCTACATAACGCATTGTTCTCATATCCTGTATTTTATAAATATTCGTACTCGATTTCTCCCTCAATCGGGCATACCGCACAGTTCATAAGGTCATAAGTGCCGTTTCCTGACACTGCGATGACCATCACCTCGCAATTGTCCAGATTCCATGTCTGTCCGAGGTCATCTATAGCCGCTATGAATTCATACGACTCGCCGCCCTTGACCATGCCTATGTTCTTTCCATAGATGCACTCGTTCTTGGTCGCTCCTGACATGGCACGAAGGCAGTTGTCATGCATATGCTGCCATGAAGCAGTCGCTCCACTCTGTGTCGAGCGCACGCTGTCTTCGAGGAGCCATACGGCAACACGGACCTTCGAGTCGAATGCCGCCTTGATGCCGACATTGACATAGACACTGTTGCCGATGACAGTTGCAGCGGCAGATATGCCTGCATCTGCAACATCCTGGCGATAGCTGTCGATCCTTTTCTTTATATCATCGATGTAATATGCATCATCGTCAGAAAGGTTGAACGTAAGCCATGGGTAATAATGCACGTCCAGCTCTCTTGAGAGAGAGGCCGCTGCAGAAGAGTATGCTGCGTCGCTTGTATTGTATGAATGTGAGGCCACATGATGATAGAGCGGGCTGTATTCCTCGTCGCCTGCAAGGACCTTGAGAGTCTCCATCATTTTAGGGCAATTAGGACACTCATTGCCGGTATGCTGGACCAGCAGCATCCTGTGACGGAAATCTATGGATGCCTCATCCGGATCAGCCGGAAGTTCGGGAACGCCCTTCACCGCCCTGACAGTGACAGTGTTTGAAATGTCAAAATCACGGACAGCATAGAATTCATACTCGCCTTCTTCCGTTGTCCTGAAATCAGCATCATCAATCGGCTTGTCGCCGTTGTTGCAATATATCTCTACCTCAGATGTGACATCATGCTCCACGCCTGACTTGTCCATGAGCATCACTGTCAGTGGGGACACATATGTTCCGTCCGCCTCGATGACAGACTTTCCTGCATACAATGTTATGTTTCCGGCAAGGTCACCTGTAGATGACTGATCCGAAGTGCCCTCGCAACCAAGCAGGCAGAGAATCATGCAGCCTGCGAGAAAGATAAGTTTTTTCATATGAACTGACTCTATTATATTAACTAACAAAAATAACAATAATTATTGAAAACATAGCATTCCGGAGGCTGCGAGGACAAAAAAAAGGTCCGGCGGTTTTCCGCCGGACCATAGATGATAGTCACTTGATATTCTGAATTACTCAGCCATAGGTGCAACACCCTGTGACATGACTGTTACCTTCTTTGTCATACGCACGGCTTCAACATTGGTGAGCATGAGATCAGCGCAGTTGAATGTGCAAGATGTACCGGTCAGGTTAGAGTAAACGATCTGAGGACCTGGGGCCAATTCACCTGTAACATAGTCAGCCTGCATGATGGTGATGACACCTGAAGTCCTGTCTTCAGGAGTAACCTCGAAATAACCTTCGAGGCCTGACATCCACATGCCTGCAGCCTCAGGACCGTAGAGAGTCTCATAGTCGATACCTGCCATCCAGTATCCCTCGATTGAAACACCGAAGTCCAGACATGCCGGCATTGACTCAAGACCCATCATGGAACCATACTCAACCCAGTCGAATGCCCACTGCTTTCCAGCAGGAGTAGGAAGCGGAATCTCCTTTGTTCCGGCAATGTACTCCTTCATGAGGTCAGCATAGTACTGGAACTGCTCCTGAAGAGGATACTCTCTGTAATAGTATGTTCCGTTTGCATCATACCAGCTTACAACAAGAACGATGTTCGGTGCCGGTACATCCTCATAATGGTTGTAATACTTATGAGAAGCTGAAACCTCCTCCTTTGTAATGACAGTAGCCCAAGATCCATAAGATCCAGACCAAGCGCTTCCTGCCTTCACATTAGCCTCAGCAGTAAGGTCATAATTTTCAGCATCAACGAGAACTGCACAAACCTCAGTACCCTCGGCTGGAACTACATCAAAGTTGATTTCATAGTAGAACTGATACTTCTGATCATAATCGCTGAATGCATAGCCGTAGTATGAAGCATCTCCCCAATCATAATCAGGATAGCACTCAGACTCCTCTGGGAAGTTAACGCTGATAACTGGTGCAGTAGCTTCAAACTCAGCACCCTCAGTCACAACTACATCCATAGAGAATACACAGTCATACTCGAGGATAGCAGCAGATGCGCCAGGATTTCCTTCAGCATCGATAGGAACGATAGCGAAGTAGTATGGATAGCCATAAGTATGGTCCTCAACATAAAGAACGCCATTGGCAAGTTCCTCTGCAGAGATTGTCTTTACAGATGATGAAGTAGAGAAGAAGAGTTCCTCTGCCATCTGTGCATCATCCATGCCCTCGTACTGGTTGTAGTACTGAGTCTGAGCAAGAACATACTTGTATGATGCAGGCTCTGCACCACCCTCGAACTTAGGAGTGAACTGAAGTGTCTGCGAGTTCTGGAGAACACCATCGATAAGGTTGGTTGTATAAGGCTCAACCCATTCGAAGTCAGCCTTCTTAAGCTCTGCTGAAGTAAGTTCAACGTGTGCAGGCTCGCCATATTTGCCGTCCTTGTCTACGATGAAACCTACGAAGTGAACTGTTGTAGCAGGATTAACATTCTCGGTAAGATACTGAGGCCAAGATGTGATCTCTGTAGGAGTCATACCATATCCCTGAAGAAGGAGGTCTACCACATCCTCAGTGTATGCACCATAGTCAGCCCACTGCTCAGGAGTGAGGAACTGATAGTAGAATGCAACCCAGTCTGCTGTTGCAGAAGGAGTAACCTCTACACCAAGTTCAGTATAAGGGTCAAGGGTGATGAGCTGGTCAACATAGTCCCAGATCTCATAGCTGTAAACCTTACCCATGTACTCAGTCACCTGCTTCGCAGTGAGGTTGATAGAACCGCCTGATGTAAGAGGAGCTGTTGTGAATGTAGCCGAAACGACATCCTCTGCAGTATAATCCTCTTTTGCACGTCCGTCAAGCGGAAGGATAAATACATGAACATCCGAAGCAGGAGAGTAGTTACCTGTCATTGAGTAGGTAGTCTCCGCAGCGATGTCAAGAGCCGAACCTGTGTAGTTCTCAGTGTAGAGCTGGCCATAATACTGGCCCTCGTTCATAGCCATTGCCATCTGCTCCTTCTGATATGCGACATCCTCCTCTGTTGAGCAGTATGTCGCAGGCATTGCTACTGCAACATAACCTTCTGCACCGGCAACCTCTACATTTACAGTCACATTGTAAGCTGTCTTCTCAGCCTCAACCTCTGTAATGCTTACAGCAAGAGGTGAATAGTATGCATATACCATCTCGTCAAGAGTATACTTTGCAAGAGCGTAGTTCTCAGCAACTGCCCATACAACATACTCTACGCCCTGCTGAGGCTCTTCACCAAGAAGATCGGCGATAGGCTTGACAACCTCGAATTCCTCACCCCAGTTGTTGGCATAGTCATCACTTACATTCCAGTCGCCTTCGGTCAATCTCTTGAGGAGAGGAGTGACGTCAGCCTCATATGACTCTCTTGTAGAGACGCCATAGTAGAATGTTGGAGGCCATGAAGCTGTTCCTGCAACTGTAAAGTATGCGTTTCCGCCATAAGCCTTCACAACGAGAGGACGATCTGAAACCTCGACAGCGAGCTTACCTACCATGCACTTGCCTTCAGCACCGCATGCGTGAACCTTCACGTAACCTGAAGGAGCATTCTCGCCAGGGATCTCTTCCCAAGTATCATAATCGAATGTTCCCTGAGTAGACTCATAGTCAGGAGCTGTGATCTCAAGCTTTCCTTCTGAGTTGATCTCAGCCCACCAGCCCTTAGGAGCGGCCATCACAGTGATGTCCTCGATGCCTGAAGACTTGATAGCTACGACCTGAGTACCCTCAGACTCGAAGTAAACCTTACCTGCGCGAATCTCGAAAACGATCTGCTCAGGCTTCTGGATTGTGAACTCAGCGTCACCGACCTTGATGGTCACACTGTCACCATTGTCAACGAGAGATACCTCAGGACACTCGTGGTCGCAAGGTACATACTGACATGGAGGGCACTCGTGATCGCACTGCTCTGCGAGTACCACGCCTGTTGAAATCCATGTCTTGCCACCGTCGAAAGAGTACTGGAGCTCGTTGTTGTCGCCGACCTGGAACTTGAGAGTGTAGAGTGCATCCACACGCTGAGTCAGAGCCTCGAGCTGAGTCTTGAGAGTCTCAAGGTTCTGAACCCTCTTGTCCAGTGCCGAGATCTGCTCACGAAGCTCAGAATCATCGTACTTGTCGCAAGACACGAAAAGAGAAGACGCTGCGGCAAGTGTCATGACACCTGCGCACAAAGCCATAAGGCCTTTCATAAAATGTCTTTTCATAATTAATAGGGATTAGTTAATAAATGGTTATATAAAACTTTTTGAGTTTTTATTCAATACCGAAAATCTCCTCAAGAGTCTGGGCCTTGCCGTCCTTGCAGATGAGGTGATACATCTTGTAGACAGGGTCGCCGTTGGACTCGCGTCCCACCGCAATACAAGCTGTGATCACGACCTGGTCACCAGTCCAGTCCTGAGATGTGTCGCTCTCAGCGCGCATACCGCCACCGTTATTCTCAAAGCCTCCGGCTACCCATTCATAGATACCGTTGTACCACTCCTCATAGCTATATCCGGACTCCTTTATATTGTTGAAGTGACTCTGGTTGAGTCCTGGCATGAATGGAGCCAGATCTGATGCAGACTCAGTGCGGCAGTACATGAAATACTCGACATCATGGTCAATGGTATATGTCACTGTCCAATCATAAGGATTGGTCGTCGCCGACTTGAGTGCCATGATGATGGTAGGATCCGGTCCGACCTGAACCTCTGATGTCCTTATAGTGGCGAAATGCATCTGACTGATGTTGCCGTCAAAGTCCTCCGCACACATGAAAAGCGTATAGTCTGTATCAGGTGTCATGCCTGTCCATGTAAGACCGTCTCGTCCGCTGGACAGAGTAGGCCAAGCATTCACAAGCATGTTTGAAGTACCTGCGCCGAATATGAAATTGACCCAGTCATTCCACGAACTGTTCTCATCAAGGCCCGGATTATTATCCGCAGTCATATACTGTATATAAACCATTGACACCTTAGACGGGTCATAGGTAATCGTTCCTCTGAACTGAGTTCTGCCAGGATTATCGACTACAAGCTTGAGAGTACTGTCGGTGAATCCGTTCGGAGATGTCATATTTCTCTCATCAGTTGTGAAAGTCTCGGAAACCTTGAGATCTGACAGCTGCATCGCTCCATTACGTCCGACATAAACGACAGCATAGGTCTCACCAGGATAGATAGGGCTGTTCTCAACTCCCCTCGTCGCATAAGCTGATACTGCATCCAGCCTTACGACCGCGCCGCTTCCTGTCGCAGTCTCATTTTCCGCATCCCATATGAAATTCGGGTTATGACATCCATATCCGTAATCTCTGAGGTAGCGCGCAAGATCTCGTTTATCCTTAGCACTCATGCCTTCTATAGTCTCAAGATATGAAGCTGGGAAAACATTATAGAACACTGTACCGCAATCTGCTGTAAAGTTTACATCAAACTCGACATAAGATGCCGCCACTCTGTCCTCAAGAACATCTACTGAGAGTTCCGGTTCAGGCAGGTCCTCAGGTATTTCATTAAGGTGAAAATCCCTGCGGGCATAGTCTTCCTGAGGGGTAAGGTTAGCGTCAACAGCAACTGCAACGGTAGTACTCATGACAGAAGCGTCAGCTGCGTCACCGTAATTTACCGAATATGTCAATGCTTCAGGATTATTTGGGTCATTCGGATATGACGGAGCTGTCACACGTGTGCGCACAAAATCACGGAACATTGTATCTCCGAATGTGTCAATATACATATCGATCTCATCCTGCAGATATCCGAAAAAGTACACGGCTGCCGCATCAGAATTCAATTCATGCGATACGGTAAAGGCTGTGTATCCTACATTGACAGCAATCTCAGCCTGAGGATCACCGATAAGCGGCTGGCTTGTAGTGTGAACATAGCAGAGGGTGATATCCTCCTGTGTAACGCTGCTGATTTCAGACTCGACGCTGGCAACCACAGCAATTATATAGCCGCAATCCGGGATTGCGATTGCAGAAGCTGCTGCATATGGCGAGTTCATCCAGTCATATTCAATCTGGAGGAAATCATCCGGATTATCAAAATCATTTATCGAGAAAGCATATCCGCCACTGCCGCTCTCATTGAAGAGATACTCGCGGATGCGCTCGTTGACAGCCCATGGCTCTGATGATGTCAGATTACCGAAAGTCTTGTCATTGAGAAGGTTGTTATACAGCTGTGCAAGAGGATATACGTCCATCTTGAAAGACTGCACAAGCGGACCCGGACGAAGTTCGAACACGAAATTCATGTCCTCCACCTTTGTAACCTCGATTGTCACACCGACTTCAGAGCCCTCAGCATACAGATTGCCGCACTCGATAGGATATTCCTCGACGAAAGGGAACTCGGATTTATCGATGTCGCCGGTATTTCCGGAACCTGGATTGTCAGGATTATCGATTCCAGGGGTTTCTGTATTGTCATCGTCTTTGCCGTCATCTTCCGGCTTAGGCTTGTCACAAGCTGCAAGGCCAAAAATGAGAAGGCCTGCCAGCAGAACATTAAGAATTCTTTTCATAGTATCGTATAAAATTATTTCAAATCATATCCGGAGTCTCCGCCGTCAATGGCGCAGACATTCATATTATTGATATATCCGTTCATATCCTGAACAAGTGCATATATCTCCGTATCATCAAGATTCCAGCTTTCGTCCACAGCAACAGTCCATGAACCCGAAGCTTCTGCACCGGAGGCTATGATTCCGTCTTCCGTGATCTTCTCGCCGGCAAAGGTTCCGGAATAGGAAGTCACGACCTTACGGACCACATGCTTATGGATATAATTATCGTCACCGTCAGGATAGAGGTTTGTCTTTTGCCAGCCTTTGACTGCATCCTGAACAACCAATACGATAACCCTGTACTGAGAGGTGTGTTCAGACTGTACCTTTACTGAAATCTCAGCCTGAGAACCACTCATTACAGAAGATACTGATACGCCGCAATGAGCAGTATGATCACCGAACGACGCCATGATGCTCGGCTGGAAGAGAGAGATTCCGTCTGCGGTGAGAATGCCGGCCTCTCTCATATCTGTCACGAAGGACGGATATGCAAGACCATCAAACATGGCAAAAAGGTCCTGCGTCTGCGGAATAGCCATATCATCCTTTCCTTCAAGGTCAGAATGAAATGCACACAAATGTATGTTTTCCTTATATCTGGACATTGACGGCTTGGACATGACGCCTATCATCTTGTCGTATCCGTCAGGACAGTTGATGCACCATGCTCCTGTGAATTCCATGACACATACATGCCTGTCATATTTCGACTCGACCTGAGGCTTTGAGTTGAGCACATTCACTGTGACCTGATCAGACTCCTTGCCGTTGTAAGAGGCATAGAAGGTCTCGGAGCCCGTACTCTGAGGTCTGAACACCTTGCCGTCAAAGTCCTCCGTTCCGGAAACAGACACTATCTCGGCAGCTTCAGTGACATCCACGCCGTTGTATCTGACAGTGAACACTGTTTCTGTCTCAGTCGCAAGATCTATTTCCGTGTCACTTGCTTCAAGTACCGGCAACGAGGAGTCATCCACGTTTCCAGAGCAGGAGAGGAAGGATGTCGCAAGGACAGCCATAAATATGTTCCTGAATTTCTTCATCTTATTCTGCATATTGATAATCAACGCTTTCACCAAGCCTGCACTCGGCAACATTGTTTACGACAAATGTATATCCGCCGTCTGTGGAAGTTGTCGCTGCGACGATCACCCTAAGATTATCCTTATTCCACGCAGGAGAGATTTCCAAGGTCTCGGTCGCCTTCGCTTCGACTCCTACGGTGAGAGGAAGATTGTCGTTTATCTTGTCGCCCTTCTCGCTGGTAAGGACCGCACGGACGACATTGTCATGAACATAATCAGGATCACCGGTCTGATCCGCTACTATGCCGTCTTCTACCACAAATACAAGATATCGGTATATAGCAGGTACGTTGGATGTTATACCTATATTTATATGACTCTGGTCGGTGGAAACAGAAACACCGCACTGAGGCTCGTATGACGCAATCTCTTCATTGTAGCTTTCCGTAAAGTCCGGACCTATGAGATGGGTTCCCTGCCTCATGTTCCAAAAGAGCCTCGGAAGGCCTTCAAAGCCTCCGAGCACTGCATTGAACAGTCCTGTCTCGGCTATCACCATAGGGTCCGACACCACACCCATATGAGAGTGGAAGGCCACTACGGATATGTCCCCCGGGTGGGCAGACTGCAATGTCTTGATGCCTCTGGTAGCGGACGGACAGCTCGTGCAGCCTGTTGAAGTGAAATATACTCCAAGCACACGCTGACGGTAAGCCTTTGCATCTCCGAAGAAATAAGGCTTGGCCTCGACTGTCACACTGTTATCTGTATAGAATCTGCCACCATAATAATATTCGGCAGTAAATTCATATGTACCGGCAGTTACCGTAGAAAACTTATTGGAAGCCTTGGAACGTTTCTCTTCCCCATCATATTTCCTGATGAGGACAAGAGTCTGAGCAGTGCTCACATCCTCTTTTCCGAACATCACTGTGAATGTGACCTCTTCATTGCCGTCAGCCGAGATCTCCGTCTTGTCGGCAAATATACGGAGCACGCCCTCCGGCACTTCCTCCATAGGATTACCAGAGGATCCGGCATCAGGATCGACTGTTCCCGAACATGCCGCCACGGCAAGAACGGTCAAGGCGTATGCTATTCTTTTAAACATATCAGTCATTCAGAATATAGTCGACAGACTCGCCTGCCTTTACTTCCACGATATTGTCCATCCTCGCACCATCTCCGTCAGGAACAAGCGCAAAGGCAACCACAGAAAGGTCCGAAAGCTTGTAATTGCCTGCAGGAATCTGAAGTACGAAAGTCATCTTGCCATCCTTCTCCACCTTGGTGAGGCTTTCAGACGAGTACATGAAGAAGTTGCCTGTAGAGGCGCGGACGATATGCGAATAAAGTCCTCCTTCATTGGTGCCGCCCTGGACGATCTGATTGTTCAGAAGCAGAACCATTCCCATATCGTAGCTGCCGCCAGTCGAAGAAGTAAGCTCTGCTGAAGCATTGATGGCATTGGCCGCCGCATCGTACTCTGTAGAAAGCTTCAGGCCGCAAGTTGCAGGATATTCGGAACGGATGTTCCATATTGCCTTGTCCAGAGCGCTTGAGGTGTTTTCTATCGTAGTCTCCTTGAGGTCCAGCACCACTGTAGGGAAACCCTGTCCTCCGAAATAAGATATCACGAAAGAGCCATAGTCATAGTCCCATCCTCCCGGAGTCACAGCAAGCTCGTCCTGACCATGCCAGCACAACTCTACCGAATGAGACTTGGTGTCCTCATTGAGTCCTTCAAGAGCCTTGGTCATTATGGCGCATGGGCCGCACCAGGTCGCAGTCGCCTTGTAAATCGCCACATTCTTGTGGTATTTCTCATACTTTGCCCTGTTCTGAGCCTTTACTTCAACAGTATTGGCGCTTGCCTTGCCCTTGTATTTGGCCGAGAAATGATAAGTGCCATTGGAGATGAAGCCTATTGTCCTCTCCATCCTTGTCACCCTTACACCTTCTTCCGAGGTTATGTTTACACTCTGGAGAGTGCTCTTGTCTTCAAGCATCTCTCTTCCATAGGCATCCTTGAGAGAAAATGTCACGATGTCCTTACCGCTGGCCTCGACCTGCGCCTTGTCGACTGACAGGGTGAATGGCTCGGTGAATTCATCAGGGACATCGCCCTGGCCCTGATTGTCAGGATCGACCGTTCCCGAACATGATGCTGCGAGAACGATTGTCGATATATATAATAGTATTCTTTTCATAATCATAGATTTCTCCACTTTCTTCGTCCGGTCGAAATGACAGGCGTCAGAATGAAGTTGTTATGCTGAAGTTGGCTCCTGTGTACTGAGGGATCTGACGGCATACTCCGCCCGAGCAGATGAATCCGTCCTTGTAACGGCCGTATCCTGCGGCAAGGCGGGTGCGGCCCTTTGTATAGCTGACACCCACATTATAATAATGCATCTTTGTCGAGCCATGATTGTACATGTCGCTTCCCCATATGCTCCAGTGCGGCGCGAAGTTGACTTCGAGGAGCGCTGCCATCCAGTCCTTCTTGTCCTCCTTTGTGGTCAGGTACTGAAGTTCCAGACGGGTCGAGAATGTAGGGGTCCACTTGTAGAGGAGGTCAGCCACCATGATGTTCGAAAGCCATGTGGTCTTGAAGTTTCCGTATGTAGGGTTATACTCCTGCATAGAGTACATGAGCACCATCTTGAACTGCTTTGTCCACTGCTTCTCGATGTCGAAGCTGAAGTCACGGAACAGCAGGTTGCCCGCCTGTGCAGTTCCTTCCTGAGCAAGTGTATAATATGTCGAGAAATTGGCATGAACCTTCATTCCCCTCTTTCCTCCGATGGCTGTGCCGCGACGGAAGTTATAGAATGCGTCAAGCTGTCCTCCGATCTCACCGCTGTTGAATGTGTATGTAGACTCGTCTCCCACCTGAGGATTGTACGGATGGAGGGTTGTCAGCATATAAGTATACTGGGTGCTCATTGCAGGCACATAGGAAATGAGGTTTGCTGTAGAAAGAGACCTTGAGCTGATCTTCTGGCCCATCCACTCCAGACGGCGTCCGGTGAGGGTCACGCCAAGGCCGCGTCCGTTATAACCGACCTCCACGAGCTGAGCGTTGCCTCTCTTCGGAGTCATGCCCACCAGCTTCTTGCCGAGGTCTACATACTCTCCCTTGAGGAAGAGTCCGTTCCAGTCGAAGTTGAGTCTTCCGGAGAAGCCTACGGTGCTCGCCTTTCCGCCTGCCTCCTGGGCGTCGATGCTGATCTTCTCATATCTGTTGAGCACTGATCCCTCCAGCGAAAGGAGGATGTCGTCAAGGCCTATGATATTGCCCAGCGACACGCTGAGGTCGGCACCGCGAACCTGGGTCTCTGAAATCTCCATTCCGAGTCTCGGCATGCCCCAGAGTGCCTTGAATGCGATCTTGTCCTCCCAGTTGTAGGCGAAGCGCGCTCCCATGACGGCATTGTTCATGCCGAGAAGGCGGTCCTCCCAGCTGCGGAAAAGGAGTCCGCTTCCGAACTGGTCATAGAATGTTCCTGCTGTTATCTGAAAGTCCTCATCCTTCCAGTTTACATATATGTTGCTGAGGGCCACCTTGTTGAGTTCATCGGGATAGCCTATGAGCGCAGGGTAGTATCCTTCAAGCTGAAGACCTGCTGAGAAATTGCCGTTATAGTAGTCCAGCTTCAGATAGTTGTTGGTTCCGAAGTTGTCATCATCGGGAGTGAATCTGTTGGCCTCGTCCTTCACATAGATGTGGTCATTGGTCTCGAAGCTTCCTGTCAGATAGCCTTTCTCCTGAGCGGAAAGGGACATCACCGATACGGCGATGCCTATGGCTGCCAATACTTTCTTCATTGCAAAAAAGGTCAGTTCAGTTGTTGTCGGGGTTACTTGCTGCACTTCTTCACGGCCTCGAAGAGCTCAAGCTCGTTGCCAGGGACGTAAGAAGTATGAGAATAGACGATCTTACCTGTACCGTCCAGCACGAATACGTGAGGAACGACAGACACATTCATCGCCCTCATGAAGTCCTGGTTCTTGTCGAAGAGCAGGGTGTAATCCTCACCCCAGCCACGTCCTTCAGCGAAAGACTTCGCTTTAGCAAGAAGACGGCTGTCGTCTGTCGAAACGGCAACGACACGGAAGTCGACCTCCTCAAGCCAGTCAGGGAGTGCGTCATAAATGGCGTCAAGCTCACGGATGCAAGGCTTGCACGATGTTGACCAGAATGAAACAATCATCGGAGTCCCTTCCTTGAGGAGAGACTTTGTGTTAACTGTTTCACCCTTTGCGTTCTCCACTGTAACAGATGGTACCTGCGCAGCTGCCGCTGCCGAGATAAGGAGTGCAAGACTCAAAAGAAAATTTCTCATGTTTTTCGTACTTAAATATTGACTAAATCGGGTAGATACATCAACCCATAATTCGGACAAAAGTACATAATAATATTCGAAATACAAACAAATTATTATGCAGATGGTACAAAAGTGAGCCTGAACGGCCGTTATGACAGCATTTTAAACAAAGCGACAGTATGCACTGCTTCTGCAACATCGTGTACCCGAAGTACATCGGCGCCCCTCTCGAGGGCCGCCATATGAAGGGCCTGGGTGGCAGGAAGAGACTTCTCCGGAGCAGTTCCGAGAAACCGGTATATCATGCTCTTGCGGGACACCCCGACAAGTACCTTTCGGGGATGCATCCCGGCCTTGATTTCATTCAGACGGTTCAGCAGGTCGTAATTCTGCTCCAAAGTTTTTGCAAATCCGAAGCCCGGATCAATAATCCAGTCATTTATGCCATGGATTTCCGCCTTTTGGGAGAAATTTCTGAAATATTCGAGCACATCTTCCACGACATCGTTATAATCTGTAAGCGACTGCATGTTTTCCGACGTGCCTCTCATGTGCATTGCAACGTATTTCAGCCCCAGACGGCCGACCGTCGGAAGCATCTCGGGATCAGCTTCTCCGGCAGAGATATCATTGACTATGAACTGTCCCACAAGTGCGAAAGCCTTCTGGACGACAGACGCCCAATATGTATCTATGGACAATGTTACGTTTTGAAAGTTCTCCCTGAAAACCTTGAGAACAGGCTCGAGGCGTCGCCACTCTTCCTCCGCACCGACAGGAAGAGAGCCGGGGCGGGTCGAGCATGCACCTATGTCGATTATGTCGGCACCTTCTTCCACCAGTCTTGCAATACGGTCAAGGGCCGCCGGCACATCGGTGCAGCGGCTGTCGGCAAAGTATGAGTCGTCCGTGAGGTTGACTATGCCCATTATCGATATTTTGCGGGTAGTATCCATATACGGCGGCAAAATTAGTAAATTTTAGATTTCTCCACTCACTTCGTTCGGTCGAAATGACAACCAGCCTGTCACTTTGTTCGGTCGAAATGACAACCAG
>X418_Giraffe__coassemble_34_pt1 | contig 30460 bp, 23 predicted proteins | sample X418_Giraffe__metabat2_high_PE_001 | metagenome-assembled genome bin X418_Giraffe
CGTGCCGCCGAAGGGGAGCACGAGCTTTGCGTAAGTCGCTGGGCTGCAGGGAGATCAGCGCCAGGAGCAGTTTGGCGAAATATTTGAAATGATGAGTTGAAAATTCAATTCATTATGAAGATTAAACATATTTATGGTAGGGAGATTCTGGATTCGCGTGGAACTCCTACAGTTTCGGCAGAGGTAGAGCTTGAGAATGGTATCAGAGCAGAGGCTTCTGTTCCTTCCGGAGCGTCTACCGGTACTCATGAAGCATTGGAGCTCCGTGATGGAGATCCTGACAGATATTTTGGCTCCGGTGTTCTCAGAGCTGTATCTAATATTAATAATGTCATCAGTCCGGCTCTTGCCGGTCGTTCTGTTTTCGAGCAGATAGCCATCGATGCGATCATGTGCAGTCTTGATGGCACTCCTTCTAAACATAAACTTGGAGCTAATGCTATTCTTGCAGTCTCTCTCGCTGTTGCAAAGACCGCTGCTCTAGCATTGGGATGTCCTTTATACAGATATTTGGGCGGACCTTGCTCTAATGTTCTCCCTGTTCCTATGATGAATATCATCAATGGGGGGTCGCATAGTGATTCGCCTGTGGCTTTTCAGGAATTCATGATCAGACCAGTCGGTGCTGATACTTTTGCTGACGCTATACAGATTGGTTCAGAAATTTTCCATAAACTCAAGAAGATCCTGAAGGACAGGGGAGCTGGAACTTCAGTAGGAGATGAAGGTGGATTCGCTCCATTCATAACGATATCGGAAGAAGCTCTTGAAATTTTGGTCTCTGCAATTGAACAGGCTGGTTATGTGCCGGGAATCGATGTGACTCTCGCAATCGACTGCGCATCATCAGAGTTTTATCGTGAAGGCAGATATGATTATAAGGTGTTCGAGGGCGAAAGAGGAAAGATTCTGTCATCCAAGGATCAGGTATTATATCTTAAATCTCTCATTAACCGATTCCCTATAGATTCTATAGAGGATGGAATGGCTGAAGATGATTGGGAGGGGTGGCAGCTTCTGACTTCTGAGATCGGAGACAAGTGTCAGCTTGTAGGTGATGATCTTTTCGTTACAAATGTCAATTATCTCTCCAGAGGCATAGCGCAGCATGCAGCTAACGCCATTCTGATCAAACCTAATCAGATAGGGACTCTTACGGAAACGCTGCAGACAATTTCGCTCGCACATCGTCATGGCTATAAAACCATTGTCTCCCATCGTTCTGGCGAGACGGAAGATACTTCAATTGCTGACCTTGCTGTCGCTGTCGGTGCAGGACAGATCAAGACAGGGTCGCTGAGCCGTTCGGAGCGTACAGCCAAATATAACCGTCTGATGAAGATAGAGAACGAACTTGAGGGACATGCCATTTATGGACTTCCATTCTGATGATTTTTCCAGAGGAAAACTCATTTGGTCTGCACATTGCTATTTCTGGTTTTATAACAATTATAAATTAGAAGAATATGAAGAAGTATCTTATCTTATTTGCAATAGCATTCATGGGCTTGTCGCTTATCGATGCTGACGCATGCACAGGCATATCTCTCAGAGCTCAGGACGGCAGTAATGTTGTTGCAAGGACAGTTGAATGGGCAGCTACTCCGATGCAGTGCGGATATGTGGTCTCACCTCGCGGACATGTACATCAATCATATACGCCTAGTGGTGATAACGGCTTGAAATACAAGGGAGTATACGGATATATCGGCATATATACAGAGTATGAGCCTTTCGTTGTGGAAGGCGTTAATGAAGCGGGATTGTCCGCCGGACTTTTCTTTTTTCCACAGTATGGGGAATATGCTGCATATGATGCGAAAAACAATGACAAGACACTCTGCGACATGCAGTTTGTGTCCTGGGTCCTTTCACAGTTCTCGACTATAGATCAACTTAAGGATGCGATCAGCGAGATCGACCTTGTCACGTTGAATCATAAGATAGGTGCTGTACATTGGAGGATTGCGGAGCCTGACGGAAGAATGGTTGTTCTTGAAGTTGTGGCAGGTGTTCCACATTTTTATGAGAATCCTCTTGGCGTACTCACAAATGCACCGGGATTCCAGTGGCATATGACGAATCTCAACAATTATACCAATCTTCAGCCGGGTTCGGCGGCTGACAATACAATAAAGCCAGGCATCACCCTGCAGCCTCTCGGTCACGGAAGCGGAATGCTAGGTCTTCCAGGTGATTTTACATCACCGTCAAGATTTGTACGCGCGACCTTCTTCCAGACGACATCTCCGGTATGGGCGACAGGCTTTGACACAGTAGTGCAGGCATTCCACATCCTGAATAACTTTGACATTCCGATCGGAAGCCAGCATGTGAGAGCGGACATCCCGAAGGGACTTCCAAGCGCAACACAGTTCACTGCAGCTACAGACCAGCAGGCGATGAAGTTCTATTACAGAACAGCATGGAACAGCAACATCCGCTGCATCAGTCTGAACGACATTGACTTTCATAAAGTGAAATACCAGTCACACCCGCTCGACGAAGTACAGACCCAGCCGGTGGAAATTGTCAAAATAAAGTAGTGTGTTAATAAAAACACACAAATAAACACAAAAAAAAAGACTTGATTTTAAATCAAGTCTTTTTTTGTGGAGATAGTCGGAGTCGAACCGACGACTTCCTGCTTGCAAAGCAGGCGCTCTAGCCAACTGAGCTATACCCCCGTATGTTTTAGAACTTCAGTAAAAAAGCAGTCTGCTGACTGCTCTTGGTAGTCGGTAGGGGAATCGAACCCCTATTGCAAGATTGAGAATCTTGAGTACTAACCGTTATACGAACCGACCGTGTTATCGTTTTGGGATTGCAAAGGTACGCAAAATTTTTAATGTTCCAAATTTTTCTGCAAAAATTTCTACAAAAAATGCAATTATTTCAGAAAAACGAAGAAAACAGCCATGATCAGGCAGAAAAATGCGGCAAAATGGTTCCACTGCAGTGACTGTCCCTTGAACATGACGGTTACAAGTATTGTGAAAACAGTCAGGGATATCACCTCCTGGATGATCTTCAGCTGCATGAGGTTGAACGGTCCTCCGTTTTCAACATATCCTATCCTGTTGGCTGGCACTTGGGCGCAGTATTCAAGAAAGGCTACTCCCCATGAGAAGAGGATTACAAGAATAAGTGGCCAGCTTGTGGAGATTTTCATTTCCTGGAGCTTCAGGTGGCCATACCATGCGAATGTCATGAATACATTCGATGCTATCAGAAGGAGTATTGTCCAGATTGCTTTCATCGCTTATCAGTTTGGGCTGCAAAAGTAATATTTAATTTGTAATTGCACTCATAAAAATGTAATTTTGCGTAGTATACAAGAATATAAAATAATGTTCTCATTCAGGACAACATCATTGGAGGAGCAGCTCGACAAGGCTTTGCAGGAAGGCAAGGTCGGATGCTTCTGTACTCAGAACTGCTGGGACACCGACCGTGGCAGGTACCTCTATGACATATTCCAGGAAAGAGGTAATCTTCAAGTCATATTCAATCCGAGGGATACGGAACTCACTCCTCTCACGAACCATATAGAATTCACTGAAGTGGATCTTCGTGAACTGTCTGCGGTTGTCGTGGAGATACAGGATGTCGGATCACGATACTTCAACTACACAAAGGATGTGATGCATCTGATGGAAGTCTTGAAGTCCATGAAGGATGAGGCTCCGTCGCTGTATATTGTAGATCATATCAATCCAGCCGGAAGGGTGGTGGAGGGCACGATGCCTTCGGAAGACTCGGAGCTGCACGTGCCGAAGGTTGCACACAGGCATGGTTTGACACTTGGTGAGCTGGCGAATCTGTATTATCATGAAATAGGAGCAAAGTTCGCTCTCCATGTAATATCTGCTCTTGCTACGGATTCCAATCATCATCTGATGCCTTGGACAATAGCGCCAGCTTCGGATATTCCGGGTCTCTTCACCTGTGATGTATATAGTGGAGGGGGACTTTGGAACAATACGAATATTACACCGGCCATAGGTACGGCCCGCCCATATGAATACTTCGGTGCACCCTTCATAAAGACTGCGCATCGTGAGCAGGTTCCTGTTGCAGAGGGTATCATGCTCCGTCCATGCTCTTTCACACCTTCTTGCGGCAGATATGCCGGGGAAAGGTGCTATGGCTATCAGCTGATGCGTACTCCTGGTGTTGAATACCACTCACTTATGCATACACTGCAGCTGATGAGGTTCTTTAAGGAAAGGTATGAGGACTTCCGTCTGGAGGATGGCTTTGCAGCTAAGCTTGCCGATCCTGTTCTTCTGGATTATATAGAAGGCAAGATTTCTACGGAGGAGATGCGTGAGCATGTGAAGGTGGAGGAACAGAAGTGGATAAGGAAGGCAAAGAAGTTCCTGTTATATGACGATCAGCCATATAGGGTAAAATAAATCCCGAAAGTGTTGCATGTTTGAAAAAATAACATTACTTTTGCGCCGCAAAATTAGTTAACTAAATTTTATAAGCATTATGAAAACAGGAATCCATCCCGAAACCTACCGTCTTGTAGCTTTCAAGGATATGTCAAATGACGTAGTGTTCATCACACGCTCATGCGCGAACACTAAGGAGACCATCGAAATCGAGGGCGTTGAGTACCCTGTAGTAAAGCTTGAGATCTCTAACACTTCTCATCCTTTCTACACTGGTAAGATGAAGCTCGTCGACACTGCAGGTCGCGTTGACAAATTCTACCAGAGATACGCAAAGAAGAAGTAATTCTTCCAAGACATACGGTACAAGACCGGTTCGCAGATATGCGGGCCGGTCTTTTGTCAATAGTGGTTGATGTCAGTGGAGAATGTGACCGGAATACCGGATTCCGGATGATTGAAGGTGATGCTGGCAGCGTGCAGGCAAAGCCGTGGTGCGCAGCTTCCACCGTAGAGCACGTCGCCGAGGATAGGATGGCCAAGGCCGAGGATGTGAGCGGAATGCACCCTCAGCTGATGTGTTCTGCCAGTCAATGGTCTGAATATGATATCGACCGTTCCGTCTGTGGTGATCGATGCCACTTCGTATTCTGTAAATGCTTCCTTTCCATGTGAAATGTCTACCTTCTGTCTCGGCCTCTCGTCATAGTCCGCGTTGAGAGGAAGGTTTATCCTGCCTTTGTCACCGGATTTCAGGCTCCTGCCTTCAGGACTATGGGAAAGGCGGGCATGGTATGTCTTGTGTACGGTGTGTTCTTGAAACTGCTTTCTCAGACAGGCTGCAGCCTTCTCGTCTTTTGCAAATATGATCAGTCCTGATGTGTCCATGTCGAGGCGGTGGACGGATTCAGCTTTGGCAGTGCCAAGCCATTCCAGCATGGAGGTCTTGCCGTCCAATCCGGGAACCGATGGCATTCCGGACGGTTTTGATGCGACAATTATCGAATCGTCTTCATGCAGTATCACAGGAGTTCCATGAACCGTATCTTGCAGGAAATCATATCCGGCCAGCATGCGTTTGAGCAGTGGCCCGCATTTGCTTGTGCATGATGGATAGAAATGCCCGTGCGTCCTTACAGCTGTGTCAGGTGACTTACCATACCAGAATTCTCCCATGCACAAGGGCCTGTACCCGTGGGCAAAACAGTAGTTCAACAGTTTTGGAGCTGCGCATTCGCCTGTTCCTCCGGGAGGTACAAGTCCCTGTCCGGCGAATATCTCAGATATTGACATTGATTTACCGTCCGAGGTGTGGACGATATACTGTTTGAAAATCCATTTCTGCAGTTCGTCAGACATCACGGCTCTTTTACGCTTCATCTGCTCGATGGATTCTGACAATGCGACGATCTTGGATCTTATCTCTTCCGTCTTCTCTTCCCATCTGCGCTTTATCCGTCTGAGTTCGGCTTTTTCATGCTGGCTCTGGAGGATAAGGCGTCCTGTTGCTGAAGGATCTTCGGTTTCGCACCTTATTTCGTCGCGTTGACGCTTCAAGAGTGCCATCCTGGCTTTCTGCACCGTTATCTCTTCTTCCATGTCTCTTTCGGCCTCTGTCAGTGCGGCCTTCAGACTTGAGAGCATCCCGTTCTGCTCCAGTTCTGCAATCTCCTTGCTCAGGGAGCTGATTTCCGCTTCCTTCATCTTGAAATGTCCGTCAGGGTCCGTGAGGTCATAGATTGGCGGAACGAAGCCATCCATAATACTCCGGCCTCCGACATTCCCTGAAAAGGCGGCAAGATACCCTGTCTTGCCTTCTGACTCCACTGCCAGCACCCCAAGCATCTTTCCTTCCGAAAGCATCGACGACAGTTCCTCAGATGAATCTATTTCGTGCATCAGCAGTTCCGCTGCTTTCTGTACAAGCGGGTGCGGAGAGTAGCGGAAAGGGTTGTCCAGACACAAGGGGAGTGTTACCCTGAAGTCTTCAGGAAACGGCCTGATCATATTCTGACATTGTTTTCAATGTATTCCCTGCAGATGTCCTTCAGTCCGCATTCCTGGCATTTTGGCTTGCGTGCCGTGCAGACATATCTGCCATGAAGGATGAGCCAGTGATGGGCAGTAGGACGCAGCTCGGGGGCAAATCCTTCTGTGAGGTCTCTTTCTACGGCCTCGACCGTGGCGCCATCGGAGAGTCCCAGCCTTCTCGAGACTCTGAACACGTGTGTGTCTACGGCTATGACCGGCTTGTCATATATGACGGAAGCGATTACATTTGCTGTCTTGCGGCCTACGCCCGGCATTGTCTCGAGAAGCTCCGTGTCGGAAGGCACAATGGAGTCGAAGTCTTCGACGAGTTTCTTCGCCATTCCGATCAGATGCTTTGCTTTATTGTTCGGGAACGATATCGATTTGATGAGCTCGTAAACCTCGTCAAAAGATGCCGATGCGAGGTCTGACGGCTCTGGAAACCGTGTGAATATCTGAGGCGTGTGCATGTTGACACGCTTGTCTGTGCACTGTGCGGACAGAATCACTGCTATAAGCAGGTGGAAAGGGGAGTCGTACTGCAGTTCTGTCTGCGGTGACTCCATGTTCTCAGAGAACCACTTGGTCACTCTGTGGAAAAGGTCGCGTCTTTCCATCAGATGGTAAGTTCGAGATCAATAGGTTCGTCCGCCAGTTGCTCGGTACAGACTTCGTCCTTGCATACCATGACTCTGCCCGGGTATTTTTCGAAGATCTGCCTGTTATGGGTCACCATGACGACGGCTGTGCCTTTCTCTATGTTGATCCTGGTCAGAAGCTGCATGATGCCGTCGGCTGTCTCGTTGTCCAGGTTTCCTGTAGGTTCGTCAGCGATGATGACCTGAGGCTCGTTGAGAAGCGAACGGGCTATGGCGATGCGCTGCTGCTCTCCTCCAGAGAGCTGGAACGGCATCTTGTGCGCCTTGCGTCCCATTCCGACTGCATCCAGGACTTCCATGATCCTTGCTGCGATCTTTTCTCCGTCCTTCCATCCTGTCGCTTCCAGGACAAAACGTAGGTTGTCTTCCACGCTCCTGTCCATAAGCAGCTGGAAGTCCTGGAATACAACACCCATCTTTCTGCGCAGGAACGGGATTTCTTTTTGAGAAATTCCGTTCAGACTGAACCCGCAGGCTTTGCCTTCTCCCTGCTCAAGCGGGTTTTCCGCTATTATGGTCCTGATTATCGATGTCTTTCCCGTGCCTACCTTGCCGACGATGTATACAAAGTCACCCGGATAGACATCCATGTTGAGTCCGTAGATTACAGTAGCCTCTCCGTTAAGGATGTCTGCGTTTCTGAAAGAGATTATAGGTGTGTCTGACATGTTAAAAAATGATATTAATCACACAAATATAGTGGAAATTGGTTAAATTTGTAAAATTTTTGTCTGATGATGAATATGAAATTCATATTGTCGGCTTTTGCCGCCGCAGTGCTGTCTTCGACGATGCTTTCAGCAGCAGTGGACGGTACTTCTACTAAGCTTGTCACACCGCATATCAGAGAGTACAGGGAGATTCTGCGACTGCAGGAGAATGGGATGCACAGCCGTTCGAGGCTTTTGTTTGAGAATCTTTCCGAAGCATCGGCTCAGGCCGATCCTGAAGGTCATGCCATATTAAGTGATGTAATCATGAATGTGCCCGGATATGAGTCTCGCATGAAGAGATTCATGGAGGAGTGTCCTTATTCGGTGCTGGTACCGCAGATCATGTATCGCCATGCTCTTAATCTTTTTGACGTGCAGGATTATGTCAAGGCCGGCGAGCTGCTTGACAAAGTGTCCCCTACGCAGATTGAGAAGTCCCAGGTGGATGAGTATCTGTTCAAGAAGGCATATTGCGATTTGGAGAGGGGGGGTGCCGACAGAGCTCTCCTGAGGTTCGTAGAGCTGGAGAAGCGTCCGATATCGGATTATACATCACCAGCAAAGTATTCGATAGCTTACATCAATTATGAGAAGAAGAATTTTTTCGAGGCGCTCGGATGGTTTGAGGCGGCTTCCCTTGATGCCAGATTCACGCAGATGGCGAACTATTACATCATGGAGTGCCGTTTCATGCTCAAGGACTATGAGTATGTGACAAGATATGGAGAAAAAATATATCAGACGGTGTCCGACGAACGCAAGCCTCATCTTGCCAGGATAATATCTGAGTCGTGGCTGGTGCTGGGCAATGCTTCGGAGGCTCGCAGATATTACGAACTGACTGCTAACGCCAATGGTGAGCCAAAGACAAGGAAGGACTGGTTCTACAGCGGTTCGGTCCTGTATGCTGTAAAGGATTATAAGGGTGCTATAGAGAGTTTCAGCAATATGGAGATGCGGACCGATTCTCTTGGACAGATCGCCAACTATCATATGGGCTACAGTTATATCCAGACAAGGAACAAGGTGGCCGCCCTGACTGCATTTCGGGATGCATCCATGTCTCCTTACGATCCGGTGGTGTCAGAGGATGCCTTTTTCAACTGGGCGAAACTGGCGTTTGACATCAACAATGACCCTTCTGTCTTCCAGGATTATATGCGGAGATATTCCGACAGGGAGAAAGATGACAAGATATACAGCTATATGGCCGTCGCGGCGCTTCATGAAAAGGATTATGCAGGTGCGGTCGATGCTTACGGAATGATCGACGAGCTTGATGATGACATGAGGAACAATTACATGAAGGCCAATTATCTCAGGGCGCATCAACTTGTTTCCACTGGTTCATATCGTATGGCTATACCATGTCTCAGGGTTGCGGGCTACTATTCCGATAAAGGCAGCCGTTTCAATCAGTTGACGAGATACTGGCTTGCAGAGTCATACTACAGGAACGATCAGTTCCGGCAGTCGAGGGAGCTCTTTACGGAACTGTACAACCAGTCTGCTCTTTATCGTCAGCCCGAGTCGTACCTGATTCCGTACAACATAGCATACTGCTATTTCAAGGAAAATGACTATGCGACTGCCAGAAAGTGGTTCAGTACCTATCTGGAGGCTTCAGAGGTCAAGTTCAGGAAAGATGCATTGGAGAGAATAGGAGACTGTCATTTCATAGCCAAGGACTATAAGAGTGCAAGCGCGGCATATGACCTCTCAGTGCGGGATTTCTATAATGTGAATGACATATATCCATATTACCAGTCAGCGCTTTCATACGGGTTGTCCGGCAATCTTGACAGGAAGATCACTCTGCTTGAGAATGCTTTGAATGCAGAGCCTTCATCGCAGTTCTATCCTGAGGCTGTCTATGAGCTTGGACGCTCTTATGTGGTAAGGGGAAAGGATGACGCAGCATTCGCATGCTTCAGAAAGCTTGCAGATACTGCAAAGGATACGACGTTTGTGGCGAAGGCATATATCGAGATGGGTTCGATTTCGAGGAATCAGTCGCAGTTCAATGAAGCTCTGAGTTATTACAAGGCTGTGGTGGAGGATATGCCGCTTTCCGGCTATGCCGAGGATGCCCTTGCTGCAATCGAGTCCATCTATCAGACCAAGAATGAGCCGGAGGAGTACCTGAGATATATCGACAGCATCGGCAAGGGAGCTACCAAGACTGCGGACGAGAAAGAAAAGATGATATTCAACGCAGCCGAACAGAATTACCTTTCGGGCAACTATCAGAGGGCCCTTGCTTCTCTGCAGTCATATCTTGACACATATCCGGCAGGCAAATATGCATACAATGCCGAATTCTACATTGCAGATTCGTATAAGCAGCTTGGCAAATATGAGCAGGCTTGTGACAGCTATGAGAAGGTTATTGCTGACGGATCCGGTTCTTTTGTGGAACTTTCGATGCTTAATTTCTCGGAACTCTCATATAAGCTGGAGCGTTGGGAGGATGCGTTCGGAGGGTATTCGTCGCTCTATGCATCTGCCAGGTTCGAGAACAACAAGCTGACAGCAATGGTCGGCATGATGCGTTCTGCATACAAAGGCAGGATGTGGGCTGAGGCGTTGAAGAATGCCGATAAGGTGCTGTTTGACAGCAGGATGGATGCTGCGCTCAAGCGTGAGGCTGAGTATGTCAAGGCGAAGTCTTATATGGCTACCAGCCGCAGGACTGAAGCACTCTCGATCATGGAGGGCCTGGCGGCTGACGTTTCAGATGCGTATGGTGCCGAGGCTGCATATGTCCTTATCACCGACAGTTACGACAAGGCTGATTTTTCTGATGTCGAGAATAAGGTGTATGCTTTCTCTGACGCGGGTTCCCCTCAGACTTATTGGCTTGCCAAGAGTTTCATCGTGTTGGGAGACTCTTTCGTGGACAGGGATGAGCTTGCGCAGGCCAAGGCGACATTCGAGAGTGTGCGCGACGGATACAGACCGTCGGGTGCTGATGATGACGTGATGGACAATGTAAAGATGCGTCTTGAGAAGCTTCAGGAACTCATGTCGGTTGAATAAAGATTGAAGATTATGAAGAAAACGATATTATATGCGGCGCTTCTTTGCGCAGCGCCATATGCGGTACATGCTCAGGATCTTGATCCGACAGTTGTCGTGAACAGGGCTTATGAGGGTCAGCTGATGGAGGTGCATAAGCCTTCAGTGGAGATGGCCATACCTGATACCGTGGCCAGGTTTGACCTTGATTTTGACTATTCTGTCTTCGAGAAGCCTTATATGGGTGCATATGAATTCAATCCATATGTCCTTACAATGGAACCGGCATCTTCTGTTCAGGCGCCGAAGCGTCTGTACCTCAAGGCCGGAGCCGGATATACCCTGCATCCGACCCTTGACCTTGTATGGTCTCCGGTCAGAAGCAAGGGATTCACTCTTGACGTATATGCCATGCACCGTTCCTACGTGGGAGCGTATCGTGCTTTCAAGCCGACCCCTGTCGCCGGGGAGACTCTTGTCGTCGACAGATGGCTGCAGTCGGGCGGTGACCGTTCCGAGTGGAAAGGGTATGACCTGGAGACCCGTGCCGGAGTGGATGGCGGCTATGACTGGCAGGAAGGTGCTTTCCGTTTCGATCTGGCATATTATGGAGTAGCAGGCAAGGATCAGGTCAAGACCAGTCATTACGACAGTTTTGACGCGAGTTTCGGTGTGGCATCGAAGTCTGACAAGGATACATATTTCATGTATGACATCAAGACAGGCTATTCTTTCGCGGAGGATAATTCCGAGAGCATCGGTGTCGGATCACGTCTTTCTGAACATCTTTTCAATCTTGGCGGAACCATAGGACAGGTGCTTGAGAGAAGGCATAATGTCCTCTTTGACGCTGGCCTGGTCATGGCTTCATATGCTCATGCGGACTTCGCTTCTACAGTGGCCGAGTTCAACGTTGTTCCTCATTATGTCTTCAACGGCAAGAGATGGAGTGTGGATGCCGGTATGCGTGTTTCAGCCCTTCTGAGGTCAAAGGACATGGAGGCGGCGTTTCCGACAGATGAGCAGATATTGTATCCCGACATAAAGGCGTGGGTCGATGTCATTCCGGATGCCATGAGGCTGTATGCTCATGTTGGCGGTGGAAGCAGGCTTAATACATACAACTCACTCCTCAAGGAGAACCATCATTTCAACCCGTCTTTCGGTCGCGGCTTCTGGCCTGTGATGGATGTTACGGTGGAGCGCGTGTCCGCGTCTGTCGGCCTTGCGGGAAGAATCGGTGCGAAGTTCTCATATGACCTCCGCGGAGGTTATGTCAATTATAAGAATGCACTTCTTGACGCCATTGTGATAGATCATGTGCATTATGCCTCTGAGCCGCAATACCTTGCAGGCTTCGGCTATGCTCCTTATCAGAAGCTTTATGCGTCGGTTGACTGGAGGTTGAAGAACGAAAGTTTCATGTTCGACGGAAATTTCACCTATGCGCATTGCCGGGAAGGGGCAGAAGGTACATCGGGACTCTTCCTGCCGTCCGCATTCACGGGCGATGTCGCCATTGAGTATAACTGGAGCAGAAGAATCTATGCCGGGGTGGATTGCCGGTTTGCAACGGAAAGGACAGGAAGTGTAGCCGACCGTCTCCAGGACCAGGTATATGAGGCAAGAATACCCGGATATGCGGACCTTGGAGTATATTTCGAATATGCTGCAACCAGAAGCATGTCGTTCTGGCTCAGGGGTGGAAACCTGCTTGACATGACCATCCAGCGCAACCCTCTGTATGCCGAAAACGGCATCAATTTTACCGTTGGAATTTGCTTGAATTTATAGGAAAAATAGCTATATTTGTCCGTTTGTAAAGAATAACAAAGATAATGAGCGAAGAAGTAATCAACAGCACATCTGCGGAGCAGTACTCCGCGAATAGTATCCAGGTTCTGGAAGGCCTTGAGGCCGTAAGGAAGAGACCTTCGATGTACATCGGTGATGTAGGAGAAAGAGGTCTCCATCATCTGGTTTATGAGGTGGTTGACAACAGTATCGACGAGGCTCTCGCCGGTTACTGTACACATATTGAAGTGACAATCAACGAAGACAACTCGATAACAGTCAAGGATAACGGCCGTGGTATCCCTACAGGAATGCACGAGAAGGAAAACCGTTCGGCCCTCGAGGTGGTTCTCACCGTCCTTCATGCCGGTGGTAAGTTCAGCAAGGACAGCTACAAGGTGTCCGGAGGTCTCCACGGCGTAGGTGTGTCTTGCGTGAACGCCCTCTCGGACTATCTCAAGGCTGAGATCCATCGCGAAGGAAAGGTCTTCGTGCAGGAGTATTCGAAAGGCAAGCCATACAAGCCAGTCGAGGTCGTTGGTGATGCTGAGGATACAGGTACATTCGTGACCTTCCATCCGGATCCGGAGATATTCCAGGTGACAAGAGTATACAAATACGACACTCTCGCAGCCCGTCTGCGCGAGCTCGCTTATCTTAACAAGGGCATACACCTCTCCCTTACGGACAAGAGGACTCTCGTGAACGATGTGGACGAGAGCGGAAACGAGCTTGAGACCAAACACTATAGAAGTGATGTCTTCTATTCAAAGGAAGGACTCAGGGAGTTCGTCGAGTATCTTGACGGCGGAGCTGAGAAGCTCATCGAGACTCCGATCTATCTCGAGACAGACAAGATCATTCCGATCGAGATCGCTCTCCAGTATAACACAAGCTATACTGAGAAGATCTATTCATATGTAAACAACATAAATACAATAGAAGGCGGTACCCACCTTCAGGGATTCAAGATGGGTCTTACAAGGACCTTGAAGAACTATGCTGAGAAGGCTGGAATGCTAGCGAAACTCAAGTTCGACCTTGCAGCGGACGACTTCCGCGAAGGACTTACTGCAGTTGTTTCGGTGAAGGTGGCAGAGCCTCAGTTCGAGGGCCAGACAAAGACCAAGCTCGGAAACGGTGAGGTCGTGTCTGCTGTGTCACAGGCCACTGCGGCTGCTCTTGAGCTTTACCTTGAGGAAAATCCTAAGGAGGCGAAGATGATTGTGGAGAAGGTTATTCTCGCAGCGACAGCGCGTCACGCAGCCCGCAAGGCTCGTGAAATGGTTCAGAGAAAGACCGTGATGTCAGGTGCAGGTATGCCTGGCAAACTGGCTGACTGCTCTTCACGCGATCCTGAGGTGTGCGAACTCTTCCTCGTCGAGGGAGACTCAGCGGGCGGTACGGCAAAGCAGGGACGCGATCGTATGACCCAGGCAATCCTTCCGCTCAGAGGTAAGATCCTGAATGTCGAGAAGGCTATGGAACACAGAGTATTCGAGAGCGAGGAGATCAGAAACATTTACACAGCTCTCGGTGTGACGGTCGGAACAGAGGAAGACAGCAAGGCTCTGAACCTCAGCAAACTCCGTTATCATAAGGTCATCATCATGACCGATGCCGACGTGGACGGAAGCCACATCGCCACACTCATCCTGACATTCTTCTTCCGCTACATGCAGGACCTCATCAAGAACGGATATGTATACCTCGCAACTCCGCCTCTCTATCTCGTTAAGAAGGGTAAGGAAGAGATATACTGCTGGACTGAGGCTCAGCGTAAGGAGGCTACTCTCCAGCTTGGCAAGGGCTCCGACAAGGGCGTGTTCGTACAGCGTTACAAAGGTCTTGGAGAGATGAGCGCAGAGCAGCTCCAGTCGACTACCATGGATCCTGAGAGACGCCTTCTCCGCCAGATTACGATCGAGAACGCAGCAGAGGCAGAGCGTACATTCTCAATGCTCATGGGAGATGATGTGCCGCCTCGCCGCGAGTTTATCGAGCAGAACGCACATTATGCAAATATTGATGCATAATCTATAGAAAGTACTAAACCAAAACAATAATCTGACAGTTATGACTGACATTTTTGAAAGAATCGAGAAGCATTCAGGTGGCCCTCTCGGACAGTATGCTGCAAAGGCATTCGGCTACTATATGTTCCCGAAGCTTGAAGGCGAGCTTGGCCCGCATATGAAATTTCAGGGCAAGGATGTTCTTGTATGGAGTCTTAACAACTACCTTGGCCTCGCAAACCATCCTGAGGTCAGAAAGGCAGATGCTGAAGCTGCTGCAAAGTGGGGACTTGCTTATCCGATGGGAAGCCGCATGATGACAGGCCACACCGATCTTCACGAAAGGTTTGAGCGTGAGCTTGCAGAATTCGAACGCAAGGAGGATGCATTCCTCTTCAACTTCGGATATCAGGGAATCCTTTCAACCATAGATGCTCTCATGGACCGTCACGATGTGATCGTGTATGACTCCGAGGCTCACGCATGTCTCATCGACGGCGCGCGCATGCATATGGGAAAGAGAATGACCTTCCGTCATAATGATTATGAAAGCTGCGAGAAGACCCTCCAGAGAGCAACAAGGCTTTGCGAAGAGACAGGTGGCGGCATCCTCCTCATCACTGAGGGTGTATACGGCATGACAGGAGCTCTCGGTTTCCTTGACAAGATCGTTGAACTCAAGAAGAAATATAAGTTCAGAATCCTCATCGACGACGCTCACGGATTCGGTAACATGGGCCCTACCGGCCGCGGTACATCAGAACACTTCGGTGTGATGGACGAGGTAGACCTCTATATCGGAGCCTATGCAAAGTCAATGGCGTCTATCGGTGGTTTCGTTGCAGGTCCTAAGAAGATCATCAACTACCTCCGTTTCAACATGCGTTCTCAGATCTATGCAAAGTCTCTTCCTATGGCACTCGTAGAGGGTGGTCTCAAGAGACTTGAGATCATCAGAAGCAAGGAGGGCGACGAACTCCGCAAGAAGCTCTTCACCATCACCAAGGCTCTTCAGGACGGTTTCCGCAATCTCGGATTCGAGATAGGACCTGCAGAAGCGTGTGTTACACCAGTGCAGATAAAGGGCGGTGTCGGACAGGCATCAAGAATGGCTGTAGACCTCCGTGAAAACTACGGAATCTTCTGTTCGGTTGTCATCTATCCTGTAATCCCTAAGGGTATGGTCATCTTCCGCATCATCTCTACTGCGGCTCACTCCATGGAGGATGTGGACCGTACGCTCAAGGCATTTACCGAGGTTCGTGAGAAGCTTGATGCCGGATACTATGATGGCGACGAGAACGACATCGTGGACATGGCAATATAGCTGCTTATGAAGGAATATCTTGTTCCTCCTCTTTGCGGGAGGACATATTTATACGGCTCGCAGGCCGGTGCATCAGTGTCGTCACGTATTGTGACGGCACTGACTATGCATATATGCCCTGACATCCTGGCCAAGGCTCTCGCGGAAGGTACTGCCAGATTTCCGCAGTTTGCTGTCGGGCTGGCTTTGGAGAATGAAGAGTATGTGTTCCGTCCTGTAGATGCTCCGGTGCCTGTTTTCGAGGCCTCGGCATCGTTGCCGAAGACCTTTGACGATCCGGCTCTGGCAGGGTATCTGTTTATGGTGTCATACTCTCATAAGACAGTCTTTTTTGATTTTCATCGTGCAATAGCTGATGAGTTTGGAATGATGTCATTTGTCAAGGCTGTCCTGTTGAGATATCTTGAGCTGACGGGATATCCGGTCAGGACCGACGGGTCGGTGAAACTGCTGTCCGGCGAATATTTCAAGGCGGAAGGCGAGGATCCGATGCCACATATGGATGACGCGGTCGCGTCCCGCCCTGTGTGGTATATGGATGCAAAGGCAGCTGTGGCAGCCCCGGTGCAGAGCGATAAGGAGGATGTGGTCCAGGTGAGAGTGCCTGTATCCAAACTCAAGAAGGACTATCTTGACATGACGAACATACCGATCACATATGTGGCTCCATTCTTCTCGCATGCTGTCCATGAACTGATCGGAAGTGAGATAGAGGTGGGAGAATATGTCGTTGCTGGTGTAAAGGTCAACCTCAGGCCATACTATCCGTCGCCGTCTCTGCGACCATATCATACGCCTGTATATCTGGCCTATAACCGAAACCTTTCCGACTATCCGTATAATACTGTGCTGATGTCTCAGAAGAAGCTTCTTGAGGCTCAGCTGAAGAGTGACACTCTGGCTTACAGCGCACAGACGGTCATTGCTGAAGTGGAGAAGGCATGTGAGAAGTCGCACACATTGGAGGATCTCAATGCAAGTTTTGATGAACTCAAGGCCCGTCATGCCGTCAAGTCGACTTATGAGATAACGCGAGTAGGAAATGTCATGCTTCCTGACAGCATGCAGAGGCTTGTCACAGAATTCTATCCTGTCGTGCCTTCCGGATCCAAGGCGTTCTCTGTCACCGTCGAGGTCTATAGGGGAGAACTTGTGATAACGGTCTGTGGCAGGAAAAATGTATCAGAGGTGTGCCGGAGACTTGTTGAACTCATGCAGGAAAACAGCATAGAGGCATATGTCGCTGACAGATATTCATTTGAACCGATAAAATAAAAGTTATGGAGAAAAGCAGGTTTCCCCGAGGATATAAGGTGTATTTGCCGTTGGTGGTGCTCTTTGCGCTGCTGACGGTGGTGATGCCGAGAAGTCCGAAATTCCAATATGACTATAAGAAAGGCTCCCCATGGATGTATGAGGATCTTGTATCAGAGTTTGATTTTCCTCTCCTTAAATCTGAAGAACAGTTGAAGTCTGACCTGCAGAATGCCGGATCCAGTGTCATTCCGGTCTACAGATATGATCCGTCGGTATTCCAGGCGGCGCAGTCGGCATTGGCGTCAGCGGATCTGGGTAAATATACCTCTGCAAGGCCAGCGCTTAATGTAGCTTTGCAGGATATATATTCGAAAGGTATCATGCCGGCTTCCCGGCAGCCTGATGTTGCCGGATTCGTGTACGTACAGAGAGATATGAGGGCTGCCAAGGTCCCAGCTGAAGAACTCTATACGATTGAAGAAGCCGGTGCGGCTCTTTGTGCGTCCTTGACATCGGTTCTTCCTGACGCACCTGTGGATTCGATATACAATGCGCTTCTGGCCCCTCTTGTGACATCTGACCTTGTCTTCGACCAGCAGGTTACGGATCTTATTCATGAAGAGAATGTGTCCCTTGTATCTCCGACTCTCGGCATCATAAAGGCAGGCCAGACCCTCGTGTCGAAGGGCGAGCTTGTGACTGCCGACCTGGAACTCCTCCTTGACTCGTACAGGAAGGAATATGAGTCCTGTGTGGGATATGCCGGTCCGGAATTCCTTCAGTGGTTGGGAAATGCATTGATTGCACTATTCCTTGTGCTGATCCTGTTCTTCTCGATATATTTCTGCAACTATCATATCTTCGAGCAGCTTAACAAATACCTGTATGTCCTTCTGGTTTTCACGATATCAGCCGTCTCGTCGTTCGTGGTGGTAGACATAGAACCATCTTATTTCTACATGGTTCCGTTTACTCTGATAGTTCTATATCTTTTGGCTTTCTTTACCAGGAGGCTTGTGCTTCTTGTGTATCTCATATCTCTGCTGCCGATGCTGATAGCTGCTCCTGACGGAGTAGAGCTCTTCTTCATATATCTGTCGGGAGGTATCGCAGCGATCTATGTGTTTGACTATTTCAATAAAGGATGGCTTCAGTTTGTCCTGGCTCTTGTGACTTTTGCAGTGATGGCGGTCGTGTGGGGTGGATTCAGGCTGATCGAGGGTCTTGAAGGCATGATGAACATAAGGCAGCTCTGGCAGCTGCTGCTCGCTGCATTCCTGGCGGTTGCCGGATATCCGCTGATCTACCTTTTCGAGAAGATGTTCATGCTTGTCTCGTCATCCAAGCTTGTAGAGCTCAGCGATACCAGCAGGCCTCTTCTCCGTCTTCTTGCAGATAAGGCTCCTGGCACATTCCAGCATTCTCTTCAGGTGATGAATCTTGCAGATGCTGCTGCGAGATCCATTGAGGCCAATATACCGCTCATCAGAGCCGCGGCGTTATACCATGATGTGGGAAAGATAGCCAATCCGCAGTGCTTTACCGAGAATGAAACTCCCGGCGTCAAGTTTCATGAGGGCCTTTCTCCAAAGGAAAGTGCTCAGGAAATCATCCGCCATGTCTCAGACGGTCTGGCCATGGCGGACAAGTATGGATTGCCGGACATCCTGAAGGACTTCATACGTACGCATCACGGTACCACTGCAACAGGGTATTTCCTGAATAAGTATCTCAACGAGGGAGGTAACCCTGATGAAGTTTCGGAATTCTATTACAATGGTGTCAAGCCTTCGACAAAGGAGGAAGTGATCCTGATGCTTTGTGATGCAGTCGAGGCGGCGTCAAGGAGTTTGAAGGATTATTCACCGGCCAGCATAGAGAGTCTGGTCGACAGGATCATTGACGGAAAGGCCGATGACGGACAGCTTTCGGATTCTGACATCTCTTTGAGGGAGGTCAATGTCGTACGTCAGGTGATGAAGACATATCTTCAGCAGATGTATCATTCGCGTGTGTCCTATCCGAAGAGAAAGGATAATACCAGGAAGTGATATTTTGAAATGTCGCGCAAAATGATTAACTTTGCGCGCTTTACAGGCGCCTGTGCGCTCATGTAGTGGGAAATGATTAAAAACAATTGATATGAAAATTGAACAGAACAGAATTGACGACCTCAACCTCGAACTTACACTTTCAGTTTCGGCTGAGGACTATGCTGACAGTAGAAAGAAGAAGCTCAATGATTTCAGAAAGAAGGCTGACATCAGAGGATTCAGAAAGGGTATGGTCCCAATGTCTCTCGTAGAGAAGATGTATGGCCAGCAGGCTCTTGCAGATGCAGTGAATGATGTGATCTCTGCGGCGCTCAACGACTTTATCCGTGAGAATGAGCTCAAGGTTCTCGGTGAGCCGCTCCCAAGCGAGGACAATCCTGAGAACGACTGGACTAATGCAGGTGACTTCACTTTCAAGTTTGACATCGCACAGAATCCTGAGGTTTCATTCGAGCTTTCCAAGGATGACGAGATCGTATATTACACAATTACTGTAACCGAGGCTGCAAAGAAGGAGATGAAGGACAATCTCCTCAAGCAGTATGGCTCACTTGAGGACGGCAAGAAGGCAAAGGCTGATGACTTCATCATCGTTGACTTCGAGCAGGGTGAGACCAAGGTTGAGGGTACATATGTAGCTCTTCGCAATGTTTCTGAGGCAGTCAGAGAGTCATTCGTTGGCGTAAAGCCAGGTGATGTTCTTGATGTGAACGTAAACGAGGCATTCGAGAATGAGACTGACCGCGCTTCTATGCTCAAGGTAAGCAAGGACGAGCTCGCAACTCTTGATCCTATGTTCAAGATGACTGTTCAGAGCGTTAAGACATTTGTCAATGCGCCTCTTACAGAGGAGACATTCGAGAAGATCTTCGGTGTAAAGACTGAGGAGGAGTTCGATGCAAAGATCGAGGAGAGGATCCGTGCCGAGTATGCACAGGAGGCAGACTTCCGTTTCTCAAAGGATGCCAAGACTTATCTTCTTGAGAAGGCAAACCTTACCATCGCCGAGAAGTTCCTCAAGAGATGGATCTATGTCATCAATGAGGGCAAGTTCACAATGGAGGACATCGAGAAGGATTGGGATCTCTTCATTGTTGACTACAAGTGGCAGATGGTTCGTGGATACCTCATGGACAAGTATGGCGTGAAGATCGAGGAGGCTGATCTCCTTGCAAGCGCTAAGGGATTTGCTGCATATCAGTTCGCCATGTATGGAATGAACAACGTTCCAGAGGAGCAGCTTGAGGCATTCGCAAAGAACATCCTTGCACAGGAGGAGCAGGGCAGGAGAATTCTTGACCAGGTTGAGAACGAGAAGACTTTTGCAGCTGTACGCGAGGTTGTTACCCTCAAGAAAAAGAAGATTTCAGTTGACAAGTTCCGCGAGTTGAACTAGTTCACACTATAAGGCCGGCTCGCTAAGCTGGCCTTTGTTTTTTTTAAACAAATACACAAAGCTATGAATAAGGAATTTCAGAAGTACGCCGTTCTTGAGCATGGAATCAGCTCGATGACAATGCACAGATATCAGTCTGTGATGGATGCATACATCAATCCTACAATCATTGAGGAGAGAAAACTTAATGTTGCATCTATGGATGTGTTCAGCCGTCTTATGATGGACCGCATCATTTTCTTGGGTGTGCCGATTGATGATGATGTTGCAAATATCATCCAGGCCCAGCTTCTTTTCCTCGCCTCAACTGATAATACAAGCGATATCTCGCTTTATCTGAACACTCCAGGCGGCGTTGTCTCTGCCGGTCTCGGCATCTATGACACGATGCAGATAATCGAGCCTGATGTAGCGACAATCTGTACTGGAATGGCCGCTTCGATGGGTTCGGTACTTCTTTGTGCCGGAGCACATGGAAAGAGATCTGCCCTCAAGCATGCCAGAGTCATGATTCACCAGCCGATCGGCGGAGCCCAGGGGCAGGCTTCTGACATCTTGATAGCTGCTCAGGAGATCGAGAAGACCAAGAAGGAACTTTATACTATAATCTCCGAGCATTCGGGACAGCCTATTGAGAGGATCTACGCAGACGGTGACCGCGATTTCTGGCTTGACTCTCAGGAGGCTCTCGAGTATGGAATGATCGACGAGATTCTCACTAAGAAGAAAAAGTAAATATGGCAAAATCTGATAACCAGAGAAGCCGTTGTATGTTCTGTGGCAGAAGCGAACGTGAGGTTTCGCTTCTGCTTCAGGGTATTGACGCCTGTATCTGTGCCGATTGTGTAAAGCTTGCTCAAGACTATATCAGGGACGTCAGCAGAAACGAAACTGAACCTGTCGGAACAGTTGAGACCAAGTACAAGCCAAAGGATATTCACGCATTTCTCGACCAGTATGTGATCGGTCAGGACAGGGCAAAGAAACTCCTTGCTGTTGCAGTCTACAACCATTACAAAAGACTCAACAACAATCTGGCGTCTGACAACGAGTTTGAACTGGAAAAGTCAAATATATTGATGGTCGGTCCTACCGGTACCGGTAAGACTTTGATGGCCAAAACCATAGCAAAACTTCTAGACGTTCCTTTCACAATAGTCGATGCAACCGTTCTTACAGAGGCGGGATATGTAGGAGAGGACGTGGAAAGCATATTGTCCCGTCTTCTTCAGGAAGCGGACTACAATGTGGCAAAGGCTGAGAGGGGAATAGTTTTCATAGATGAGATAGACAAGATTGCACGCAAGAGCGACAATCCGTCAATTACGAGGGATGTCTCTGGAGAGGGCGTCCAGCAGGCCATGCTCAAGCTTCTTGAGGGTAGCGTGGTGAATGTGCCCCCTCAGGGAGGACGCAAGCATCCTGAGCAGGAGTTCCTGCATGTAAACACACAGAATATCCTCTTTATCTGTGGCGGAGCATTTGAAGGCATAGAACGCAGGATAGCACAGAGACTCAATACGCAGGTCATAGGTTTCGGTGCGACAGACAGGCAGAAGATTGATAAGAACAACCTGCTTCAGTATGTAGAGGCTCAGGATCTTCGCTCTTACGGACTGATACCTGAGATCATAGGACGTCTCCCTGTGATCACATACCTTGACCACCTTGACAGGGATGCCCTGAAGAGGATACTTGTCGAGCCAAAGAATGCTCTCATACGCCAGTATGAGAAGATGTTCGAACTCGACGGAATGAGGCTTGAAATAGAGCCGGAAGTACTTGACCTGATAGTTGATACGGCTATAGAAAATAAACTTGGAGCACGTGGATTGCGTTCAATCTGCGAGGCGATCATGACTGATGTCATGTATGAGGCGCCTTCATCTGATGAAGATGTATTTGTGCTGACATTGGACTACGCCAAGTCAAGATTGGAAAAATAACCTTAACCTATATGAAAAGATTACTTACCCGCATCTGTGGAGAATATACCCTTCCACAGCAGTGTAAAGAAAAGGGTATTTACCCATATTACACACCTATAAGTTCGGAACAGTCGACAGTCGTGAAGATTGAAGGAAAGGATGTCCTGATGTTCGGTTCGAACAGTTATCTGGGACTCTCCAATGATCCTCGACTCAAGGAGGCGGCGAAAAATGCCATAGACAAGTACGGCTCAAGTTGTTCGGGTTCCCGCTTTCTCAACGGCACTCTGGATATTCATGTAGATCTGGAACAGAGGCTGGCGGAATTTGTCGGCAAGGAGGAAGTCGTTACATACAGCACTGGAATGCAGGTCAACCTTGGAGTGGTTTCCGCTCTCGGTTTTCGTGGGGGATACATACTTCTCGATGCCCAGGACCATGCCTCTATCATTGACGGAAGCCGTCTGGGTTTTGCTAAAGTGTTGAAGTTCAAGCATAACGATGTAGAGGACCTGGAGCGCAAGCTCAAGGTCTGCGAGCCAGACAGCTGCAAGCTGATTGTTGTCGACGGTATCTATTCTATGGAAGGTGACATCGCTCCGCTTCCGCAGATATGCGACCTTTGCGACCAGTATAACGCTTCTGTAATGGTGGATGATGCGCATTCTCTCGGAGTTCTTGGAAAGAACGGTCGTGGCACGGCTGATCATTTCGGATTGACGGACAGGGTCGACCTTATCATGGGAACATTCTCGAAGTCATTCGGGTCGCTCGGCGGATTCATTGCTGGCGATCATGAAATCCTGAACTATCTCAAGCACAATTCACGGGCATTGATCTTCAGTGCTTCCATGACTCCTGCTGCAGTTGCTTCTGCCGGCAAAGCCCTTGAAATAATGCAGACTGAACCGGAGAGATTCGATCATCTCTGGGAGCTTACAAGGTATGCGCAGAAGGCGTTCAAGGATGCAGGATTCGATACCGGAAGGACAGAGTCTCCGATCATTCCTCTCTTTGTGCGTGATACAGAGAAGGCCATGGCCATAGTAAGTCTGGCATTGGAGGAAGGAGTATTTGTGACTCCGGTCATTGCTCCGGCAGTTGCCAGAGGTGATGAACTCATCAGATTTGCCTTGATGGCAACTCATACAAAGGAGCAGGTTGACTTTGCGGTGGAGAAGCTGACCAAGGTCTTCAAGTCTCTTGAAATACTTTAATATATGGTAATACTTGTAACCGGCGTTTCATCGGGCTTTGGAAAGGCCATCGCAACACGTCTTGCAAAGGACGGGCACAAGGTGTATGGTACAGTCCGACGTCCTGTAGAGCCTATCGAAGGTGTTACATACCTTTATGCAGACGTCCAGGATGAGGCTGCTGTGGCTGATGCCTTTGCTCAGCTCATGGATGCTGAAGGCAGGCTGGATGCATTCATCAACAATGCCGGTATGGGCATAGGAGGTCCTCTGGAGTACTGTGTTCCGTCAGAAGTCGACAGGCAGATGGATGTCAATTTCATGGGCATGGTCAGGTGGGTGTCACATGTCGTGCCGGTCATGAGGAGACAGGGATCAGGAAGGATATTCTGCATGAGCAGCATAGGTGGTCTCATGGGTCTTCCATATCAGGGAGCTTATTCTGCAAGCAAGTTTGCTGTCGAGGGATATTGCGAGGCTCTTCGTCTTGAACTTCGTGGTACAGGGGTCTCGGTGACAGTAATCGAGCCGGGCGACTTCTCGACAGACTTCACAGCAAAACGCAAATCGGTATGTCCGGCTGATGTAGCGCAGGCATACCCTTCGTATGAAAGGTCGCTGGCAGGTATAGAGAAGGATGAGACAGGAGGACTTAAGCCTGAATATCTGGCAGAAAAGTTGTCTCGCATAGTCATGAAGAAGAGGCCGGCATATAATTATGTAGTGGCATCGTTCCTTCAACGTCTGGCTGTATTTGCAAAATGGCTTCTGCCGAAGCCGGTCTTTGCCTGGATACTGTCATTATACTACAATCTTTAACAAACACTAACACATAATACAATGAAACAGTACATTGAAACTAACAAGGAAAGATTTCTTGGCGAACTCTTCTCACTGTTGAGGATTCCGTCTGTGAGCTCTCTGGAGCAGCATAAGCCGGATATGAAGCGCTGTGCTGACAGACTAGTGGAACTTCTCATGGAAGCTGGTGCTGATGAGGCTGCCGTTTACCCTACGACAGGACATCCTGTGGTGTTTGGTCAGAAGCTTGTCGATCCGTCGCTTCCGACGGTCCTTGTGTATGGACATTACGATGTCCAGCCTGTTGACCCGCTCGAGCTATGGCATTCTGATCCGTTCGAGCCTGAAATCAGGGACGGAGCAATATATGCTCGCGGAGCCAATGATGACAAGGGACAGCTCTTCATGCATATCAAGGCATTTGAGTTCATGATGCGTCAGGGAACACTGAAGCATAATGTCAAGTTCATCCTCGAGGGAGAGGAGGAGATCGGAAGTCCGTCGCTTGCAGCATGGGCCAAGGAGAATAAAGAGCGTCTGGCAGCAGACATCATCCTCGTTTCAGATACTACAATGATCTCAGAGTCAGTACCTTCTATCAACTGTGGAATGCGTGGCCTGTCATATGTGGAGGTAAAGGTTACAGGACCGAACAAGGACCTTCATTCAGGTCATTACGGCGGTGCAGTGGCAAATCCGATCAATGTGCTTTGCGACATGATATCATCTCTTATTGACAAGGATGGGCATATCACTGTCAAGGGATTCTATGATGACGTGGTCGAACTTTCTGCTGAGGACAGGGCAAAGCTTTCTCGCGCTCCGTTCGATCTGGAGGAATACAAGGAATTTCTTGATATCAAGGAGGTCAAGGGTGAGGCAGGATATACATCGCTCGAGCGTACAGGCATCCGTCCATGTCTTGACGTAAACGGCATCTGGGGAGGATATACAGGTGAAGGTGCGAAGACGGTACTTCCTTCTGTCGCACATGCGAAGATTTCCATGCGCCTTGTTCCAAACCAGGACAGCGAGACCATAACAAGGCTTTTTGAGGAGCATTTCAAGGCTATTGCGCCTGATTATGTTAAGGTGGAAGTTACGCCTCATCATGGAGGAAACGGTTTCCTTATTCCGATTTCGTCACCTGCATACAAGGCAGCGGAGAAGGCTATGACCGAAGTCTACGGCATCGAGCCTGTGCCGTCACGTGGCGGCGGATCGATTCCGATCCTTGCTGACCTCCAGCGCATTCTTGAGATTGATCCGCTTCTGATGGGATTCGGTCTTGAGAGGGATACGATCCACTCGCCGAACGAAAGCTATCTCCTCAAGCAGCTCTTCGCCGGCATGGAAGCCATCGCATTATTCTATAGATATTACTAAATATACAATAACACCATACCTCGGAATCGGATAGTTATGAACAGAGAACAGTTATATCAGCAGATTCAGGCTAAGAAGAGCATGCTCTGTGTAGGTCTGGATGTGGATTTCGACAAGATGCCGGAGCACATCAAGGCTCTTGCTTCTCAGGGTGAACTCGCTCTGAACGGCCAGCTCTTCAGCGGCAAGGCCCGCTCTATCGTGGAGTTCAACAAGGCGATCGTTGATGCTACAGCAGCACATTGCGTGGCATATAAACCAAATCTTGCTTTCTACGAGTGCTATGGCATAGAAGGCATGCGAGCTCTTGATGCAACAGTTGACTATATCAGGTCAAAGTATCCGGAGATATTCCTCATTGCTGACGCTAAGAGGGGAGACATCGGAAATACGGCGAAGATGTATGCTAAGGCATTCTTCGAGGAGATGGATTTCGATGCAGTTACCATTGCTCCTTATATGGGAGCGGACAGCGTCACTCCGTTCCTTGAGTATAAGGACAAGTGGGCTATCGTGCTTGCACTTACTTCAAATGCTTCTGCATATCAGTTCCAGAATGCTCAGAAGAACGGCAAACCTTTGTATCAGGCAGTCATGGAGGAGATGATGGAAATATCAACTCCGGATAACATGATGTTCGTAGTCGGTGCAACAAAGGCTGACAAGCTGGAAGAGCTGCGCAGCTTCTGTCCTGATAACTTCTTCCTTGTACCAGGTGTCGGTGCGCAGGGAGGGTCAGCAGAAGAGGTGATTGCGCATGGTTCCAATGACCACGGCGGACTTCTCATAAATTCTTCGAGAGGAATTCTTTACGCAGACCATACAGAAGACTTCGCAAAGGCGGCAGCAATTGCTGCGGCACAGACTGCGAATCTGTAGTTATTCCAAAGATTCGAGGAAAAATTTCTTGCACATCCTGCGGGTTATCTCGTAGGATGTGTATTTTGTAGTAGGGTGATGGAGACGGTTCACTTCTGTGAGGTCGCAGACATACAGCCTGTCTATCAGCGAGAGGTACAGTTTTGAATATTTGACATCCAGATGCCTTTGAAGATCGCTGGTGTATTCCAATGTCAGTCTGACCTCCTCAGGAGTGAGGTCGTCCTTGCAGAATATGTAGAGGCCGAATTCTTCGAATTCTCCATAGAATCCTGATGCAACCTTGCTGACTTTGCTTTCTATGATCCTGCGAAGCGGCTGGGCGAGGGCCCAATATTCATACTCAAGCGAACCGATATACTTTCCGTCCTGGAGACCATATCCGTATCCGCTCCTGATGATCTGGTCCATTTCTTCCCGGTCTTCGTCCTCTACGGGAAGACCGGCCATTTCCTTGAGCATCGCATGGGCAACATCCTTTTTCGGCTCCATGGCTCTTGTCACTTCTATACCGAGGCTCTTGTCCGGTTTCTGAAGGTCCGGCCTGTCCTCGTTCACGAGGTCGGCGTAATCTTCCCCAAGCAGAGTCTCAAGTGTGATCTGAGCGTACCTCTCGAAGAAGCAGGTGTCGAATTTTCTGTTGCCCATAGTTTTAGTCAAGGTGTTTGGCAAGACCGCCTTCGCTGGTCTCCTTGTAAAGAGACGGAAGATCTTTTCCTGTCTCTTTCATTACCCTTACAACCTGATCGAACGACACTCTGTGACGTCCGTCAGTGTAGAGGGAATAGATGCTGGCATCCATCGCTCTGGCTGCAGCATATGCGTTTCTTTCGATGCATGGGATCTGTACCATGCCGCATACCGGGTCGCATGTGAGTCCGAGATGGTGCTCCAATCCCATTTCGGCGGCGTATTCTATCTGTGACGGGCTTCCTCCCATCAGCTGTGTGATTGCTGCGGCTGTCATTGCGCATGCAACTCCCACTTCTCCCTGACACCCGACTTCTGCTCCGGAAATCGATGCGTTGTGCTTGACAATGTTGCCGATGATACCCGCTGTCGCGAGTGCCCTGATGATTCGCTGGTCGCTGAATCCATATACTTTCTTAAGATGGTACAATGCACCCGGAAGCACTCCGCACGATCCGCACGTCGGTGCTGTGACGATTGTACCTCCGCAAGCATTCTCTTCACTGACTGCAAGAGCATAGGCGAAGATAAGGCCTCTTGTACGCAGGACGTCACCATACCCGTCAGCCTTGATGAAGTAGCTGCCGGCCTTCCTTCGGATGTTGAGCGGGCCAGGAAGAGCGCCTTCCTCGTCGATGCCTCTCTCGACAGCCTTCTGCATGGTCTTCCATACCAGTTCAAGATATTCCCAGAATCCTTTGGTGCCACGCTCGTTCTCTTCTACGAATTCCCAGAAAGACCTTCCGGTAGAGTTGCACCAGTCGAGAACTTCCTTCATTGTGTTCATCTGGTATACATCGCCGTCGTCTTCTGCCTCGATCGGGTGTTCGATGCAGACAATGTCTCCTCCTCCGACGCTGTAATATGTCCACTTGTCCGAGACGTTGCCATCGCTGTCTACTGAGGCTACTTCCATGCCGTTAGGATGGAATGGAAGGTTCTCCTTCTCCCAAATTATTTCTACGTCACCGCCAGGGAAGGCGTCAATGACGGCTCTGTCTGTAAGGTGGCCCTTGCCTGTGGCGGATAATGACCCATAAAGCGTAACCCTCAGGCTTTTTGCCTCAGGATGGTGCTCGACGAAGTTACTGACAGCCTTGAACGGTCCCATTGTGTGGCTGCTTGAGGGACCTCTTCCGATCTTGTATATCTCTTTTACTGATTTCATTGTCTAAAAACGCAAAAACAGCGCAAATTTAGCAAAGTCTTTTGAAATACGGTTTACAAATAGTCCTCAAAATACATGGATATCTTGTCATGCAGATGCACTCTGTCCTTCCCTATGACATTGTGTTCGTGACAAGGGTATGGGAAATAGTCTACCTGTACATTGTTTATCACGCATTCTCTGACAAAGCTGAGACTGTGCTCCCAAAGCACGACAGGGTCTATCGCTCCCTGGCATATGAGCAGTTTGCCTTTGAGATCCTTGGCCTTGTTGATCAGGCTTGTCTTCTCATATCCCTTAGGATTGACATCAGGACTGTCCATGTAACGTTCTCCATACATCACTTCGTACCACTTCCAGTCGATGACCGGACCGCCTGCCACGGCTACCTTGAATACATCCGGATAGTTTGTGATGAGTGAGATGGTCATGAATCCTCCGTAGCTCCATCCGTGCACTCCGATGCGTTCCTTGTCCACATAAGGCAGTTCCATGAGCATCTTCACGCCCTCCATCTGATCCGCCATTTCGGCCTGGCCGCACTGTCTGTGGATAGCCTTTTCAAAGGCTGCCCCACGGTTCTGCGTGCCTCTGTTGTCCTGCACATATACGAGATAGCCTCTCTGGGCCATATACATCTCCCATCTGCGAAGCTCACCCATGAATGTATTCCTGACCATCTGTGAGTGCGGGCCTCCGTAAACATATACGATTACCGGGTACTTCTTGGCGGGATCAAAGTCCTTCGGCTTTATAAGGCGGTAGTAGTTGTCGAATCTTCCGTCTGCGCTTCTTACCTTGCCGAGCGTGATCTCGGTGTATGCATAGTCGGTCGTAGGATCGTCAGCCGTAAGCAAGGTTCTTATTGCTGTGCCGTCAGATGTGCACAGATTGGTCATTCTTGGTACATTGAGGCTGCTCCATGAGTCGATATAGTGCATGCAGTCGGGACTCATTTCGATCTGGTGCCATCCCTCTTCAGTCGTAAGCTGACGGGGCTTTCCTATCCTGACGCCCTCAGCTCCCTTGTGTGATGAAGAATCTGGAACCTTGATGCTCACGCGGAACAAGTGGTTCTCGATAGGGGATATTTCAGCAGAAGTGTACCAGATGTAGTTTCCGTCGTTTCCGACATAAGCGAGGTCGGCGTCTGTCTCTGCAATCCTGCGGATATTGCCCTTGAAGTCGCACAGATAGAGGTTTCTGTAACCGTCCCTGTTGTCTGTCCTGTATATGAACAGATTGTCCGAACCTTTGACGAACCATACGGGATCCTGTGGCTCCACATATCTGTCATTGTCTTCAGTCAGAATTGTCTTGATGAATGCTCCGTTTCCTGCATCGTACATGTTCATGTGCATATGCTTCTGGCTGCGGTCCAGCACCTGGACAATGATCTTTGACGCATCCGGAGTCCAGCTTATGTTGGTGAGGTACTGATCTTCGCCAAAGTCGTTGATCTTCAAATATATGGCCTTGCATGTGTGCAGATCGTAAATCCCGATTTGTATGATTTCCGAATCCATTCCCGCCATAGGATACTTGATCTCCTTCAGCGTTCCGGTCCTTGTCGTGATGTCAAGGAGAGGGAATGAACTGACCTTGCTCTCGTCTTTCTTGTAAAAGGCGACCTTGCTGCTGTCCGGTGCCCAGAAGATTCCCTCGCTGATTCCAAACTCGTTCCGGCTGACATATTCGCCATATGTGATGTCCGGATCCTTGCTCTTGGCTACAGTCAGCACCAGTCC
>X418_Giraffe__coassemble_35_pt1 | contig 30082 bp, 22 predicted proteins | sample X418_Giraffe__metabat2_high_PE_001 | metagenome-assembled genome bin X418_Giraffe
GCTTTCTCCCTTTCTTCTGTCCCTCCTTCATGGAGTTCTCCACCTGCTGCCTGACATGCGGGTCCACCTTCAGCTCCTTGGAGTACTTCATGTCCAGGCCTGCCTTCTGTGCCTCCTTGAACCAGGTAGGATGGCAGGTCACCACCTGACGCTGTGCGGCGTCGAACTGCACGCAGCAGGTGAATCTCTCGCCGTCGCGCTTCATGCCGGAGATGGCGATGGCCTTGCCCTCTGCGAGCGCCTTGGCCTGCTCATCGGTGAAGGTCACTCCGTAGATTCCCTTGCCTCTGGAGTGTCCCTTGTCATCCAGGAGCATGGCCCTGACCTGCTCCACAGGCATTCCCACCACACGGTTTGTAGGCTGGTGGATGGACACAAGGAACTCCTGCCTGCGTCCGTCCACCTCGATGGTGATGGGACGTCCGCCGTTGGCATTGGCCAGGCCCTTGCGCGGGTTACCGCTGTTGTCCTCCCAGGATGTCCTCTCAATGAGTGCCTCCTTGACCTTCTGGCTGGTGATAGGCTGGTTGTAGAGATAGAGAGTGTCGTTCGGCGTCTTGGCCTTCTCCATGGTGAAGAGCTTGACCGCCCATTCCTGTCCCTCTCCCTGCGGATAGGCCCTGAGCGAGAAGAGTCCGGTCAGCTCCTTGGTGCTGCCGTACACGAGGTCGGTCATCTGTCCGTAGGCGAGCTGGGTCGCTACGGTAGGGTTCTTCATGATTGTTTCCTTAGAGATCCCGTACTTCTCCTTCAGGTGATCCCAGCTGATCTTGTTCAGTCTGTTCTGAACATCGTTCGGTAATGAATTTTCCATATGAATGTGATTTATGGGTTGATGTCGTTGCAACCAACATCTCGTTGTAGTCCTTGTACCCGTCGAAGAGGTGGGACATGCTTACTACACGAGTGTCTTCATTCACACAGAAACATTCAATCTGGGCTGCGGCATCAGAGCCGGCCCTATCATTATCCAAATATAGGTGTATCTCCTTGTGGGCCGAAAGGAACTCCAGGGCCCTCCTGAGGTTGGATACACTGTTAAGTACGCATACGTCGCACGGGAGAGCCTCTATTCCCTGATCTTCGATCCATGACAGGAAGTCGAAGAACCCCTCGAACACGGCCACGGCATCTGCGTGCTCATCCGCACTGATGATGGAGATTCCGCTAGCCGAACATTTCTTTACAGAATTCGAGCGAAGGACATACCCTCCGGGTTCATTGGCAAATCCTATGACCGTATGCTTAAGGGTGGGGGAATAGACGCTGTGATAGGTTATCTGCACGCAGTACCTGTCCAGAGTCTCCTTGGAAATCCCTCGCGCGGCTGCGTATCTGAGCAGACCCTTGCGGGTGAATCCCTTTGCCTTGTGGTCTATGATTATTGTCCTTTCGGGTTCCTTTGAGGCAGGTGAAGGGGAGCGGTATGCGTATGAAGGGATGAACGAGGTGTTCATCTGCGCGAGGATGTCGAACGCCTCGTCAATGCCACAGCCGGAGAGCTTCGTCACCAGGGTCAGCACACCGCCTCCCTCGGCAAGGCCGAAGTCATACCATACGTTCTTCCTCGGGTTCACATGAAACGAACGGTTGGACTCCTCCCTGAAAGGGGAGTAGTAGTGATAGGTCCTGTCATGGCTGGTGTCCTTGCCGTAGAACGACAGGACTGCCTCTATAGGAGTCGAAAGGAGGATTCCCTTCTCTTCAGATGTGTAGCTTGCCATAAGAATCTAAATTGTCCGTTAAATGTTACTAAATGTTTGTTAAATGAAAATATTTACATACATTTGCAACACTATCGCAAGGAAACGAATACTGTTGTTAAATATTTTCAAGGACAAAGTTAAAAGAAACTAATTGTTTTTACAACTTTTGACCGAGTTCTTGATGCAATGCTCACTAAAAATGCGTAAAGAGGCTAGCAATCCTGAAAGCAATTATCAGGATGGTCAGTGGAACCTGATACATCTCAAGTTCCTGACCGACTTCATGGAAGAGACTGGACTGACTACTGCGTCAGTGGCCGAGCAGGTAGGCATCTCAAGACAGGCTGTCTACTACTGGTTCAAGAAGGACAACGTCAGAATCTCGATGATCTACAAGCTGTTCGAGGCATACGGCTACAAGATCGAGTTCGACCTGGTCAAGGAAAGACCTACGGAAGGGGAGCCTGCCATGGTCGAGATGAAGGTCGAGAGAGAAAAGAAGTCCGGCAAGAAGCTGGAGTTCCTGGCAAGCGCCCTCAAGAGATACAACATCAACAGGGAGGAGATCCAGCCTAAGATGGGTATCGGAACCACTACCATCTATTACTGGCTCAGCCATGACGATGTATTCATCTCGTACATCTATCAGCTGGCAGAGGTTGCTGGTCTTAAGGTGTCGATCAAGATCACACCCGACAAGAACACTAAGTAGAACATTTAAATAATATTTGACATGAAGGAATTGGTAGAAAAGATCAACGCTCTCTATGCAGAGTTCGAGAAGGACGCTACAGCTCAGGCTGAGAAGGGAAACAAGGCTGCAGGTCAGAGAGCAAGAAAAGTTTCACTCGCTCTGGAGAAGGAACTCAAAAATTTTAGACGTCTGTCACTCGAGGCAATAAAGTAATCTGAACAAGATACTTAACATCGTCTGGAACGAAGAATGGAGTAATCCACTCTTCGTTTTTTGTGATATTCCTAAACTGTGAACTGGATTGCTAGGACTTTCGGGGTTTTCTTAAGAATATATCATCCAGCGAATCCAATTGTATTCTGAAATTGTGGAACCTATAGCTTTTCGTTAAACCAGCCTTTGTAGTCCACTGTGTTAAGAGCGAGTTTGCTTCAGGGTAAGACATCCCTTGAAACACGTGCCCTTCGTTATCGCATTGGCGGATTATTTCAGCCGCCTCGCTTGATATATATGTTCGTTTGCCTCTTTTCCCTTTGATATCTAAGGACCAATTACCGAAGTAGTCACTAGTCAAGTCCTTTACTTCAAGCCTTAAAAGGTAAGATACAGGCAGACCAGTCAAAAGATGGAGGTTAAGCAATTTTTCGACCCTGTGGTCTCGTTCCGGATACCGATATAGCTTCCTCAGATCAGCAAATGAAACTACGCAGTCATCATCAGGATAGCGTGGTAACCCTGCACCGGCAATGTCATCCTCAGAAATGAATCCTTTACTTATGGCTGTCCTGCATACAAATAGCATCTGACGCATGTAAAGCAATACAGTCGAGTTGGCAAGCAGGGCGCCTTTGGATGTGGATGCCTTGCATTCAAGAAAGGTCTGATATTCTGCAATGAATCCAGCGTTTATTCTGTCGAAAGCACATCGCTCACCGGTGAATTTAATCAACTGCTTGAGCGATGCTGTTAGATTGTATCCCATACTTGATGCCAGATGTCTATAGAACGAGATGAAGTCTTCAGATGGTAGTCGGATCCTGCCATTGTCGAATTCTGATCTGCGCTTATCAAGTAATGAGTTTGCTTTGGAGTATCTTAGTCTGTTGAATTTCTCCTGATTTGCATTTGCTGGGTTCGTATATACCTTGATACCTATATCCTCATAATCAAGGGTTAGGCCTCTTTTCATGTCAATAAGGGCCGGAGTGTATCTGATAAGAAGCCTCGCCCAGCCGTGACCTATTTTCTTTTGAAAGATTTCTATGATGGCTCTGCGCCTTTCGTTGCTCATTTCCTTCTTTTCTTTTTTAAGGTAATTGCATTAGCTGCCATTCGTCTCTTGTCATCAACAAGATCAGCATAAATCTGTGTGGTTTTGACATCCCTATGAGTTAACTGGTGTGACACGGTATAAATGTCGGTACCATATGCCATAAGTAGGGTGGCGTAGGTGTGACGAAAGTTATGAAACGTAATCTCCTTGGATATTCCAGCATCCTTTATCCATTGTTTTAAAGGAGCGTATGTCATGGCTCTATTCAAACCGTAAAACACAAGTCCCGATTCTTTTCTTTCTCCACAGTATGCGAGAGCTTCCTCACTGATGAATATGACGTCATCTCGACCTGCCTTTACGATATTCTTGATAATGCATGGACCACCATCAGGTGCTGTTTTAATGTCACTCCAGTCAAGGTCAAGAATGTCACTGATTCGCAAACCGGTGAATATGGAAAACATCGAAGCTCTCTTGAGTACGGCATATCTGCACGGCGTCTTTTCAAGACGCATGACTTCCTCCATAATCAGATATGCCCTCTGGGGATTCCTGTAAGGTATTTTCTCTAGACATTCGGCTATGTTATTGGGAATCAGATGCTCCTTATAAGCTAGCTTCAGTATGTATTGGAAGCGGCTGAAATAACTGCATGCTGAATTATGACTCAGTTTATTTCCGTCCTTCTTTTTGGCCGTATTCGTAAGATGGTCTCGGTAGCCGTTACATAAGAACATGCTTATGTCGCCGAATCTGCACTGGCCGTTACAGAATCTGAAGAAATGTATATATGATGAATCCTTCTGGCCAACCTTATCTTTATAATATGCCAGGAAATCATTCTTCTCATTGCGTGTATCATATAGACCATACTGCTTGTTGATCATCTCTATAGCTTTGCGGGATCGAATCTCTTCAGCTTGTCGCATAGTGTTCTCATTATGCTCCCTCTGTTCCTTATTAGTCGGATTGAGGTAGACAGTCATGTGTAGGTATTCCTGCCTGTAAGTCCTTCCTGTCACTTGATTCTTGATGGGAGGATGATAGTCAAGAAACAAATATCCTTTGCCGTTTTTCCTGTTGCTTTGTCTTAATGATACTGTCGAAATCATATGCTCAAATATTTATGGTGCAATGATGATAATATTTTTACTTTCTGAAATCTTGATAGAGTAAGATTAGAGCAGGATTAGATTCTGGTAAGATTGAACCTTACTCCAAATCCCCATATGCAGCAACAAAATCAGCCTTGTTTATCCATAAGGTCCGTTTGACTGTAATACGCCGTATCTTTTGTCCGCGGAGTCTGTTATGTAGCTGATTCCTGCTAAGTCCCATCAGTTCCATCACTTCTTCGGCTTTATAGTATTCTTTCTTGAAGTCGACCCCGAAATGCTTTGCTTCATAGATATGCTTTCGTGAGTATAGAACACTGCTGCCTATGTGTGGCTTCTTTGGTATTGCTCTTTCGCTGACAAGCGAATATATGGCACTGTCTGTCATTGAAAACATCTCCTTTATCTCTTCCTTGCTGATCCAGTCCGTGATTTCAGGGTACAGGTCTTTGTTCCTGCGTCTGGAGAGGTTCTCGATCTGGGACCTTTTATAGTATTTGCAGTTGCCGAATGTGACAGATTCCAGTTTATGCTTCTTGAATAATTTCCAGGCTGTGGCATTGCATACTCCCAGTATTACACACGCTTCTTTCTTGCTTACGTATTTGTCTGCGATGTCTTCATTGAGTTCTTCTTCTGTGGATGCTCTTGCTTTTGATTCAGCAAGCTTGATGATTCTCTCCTCTTTGGAATAGGGCAGTCTTTTTTCAAACAGACAATCCAGGTCAGCTCGTCTTAGCCTTACTGACGCCCCCAATTTCATTGACGGAATCATTCCTGATTGTATATAGCGGAATAATGTCGACCGGCTGATCCCTAGATAGACAAGAGCTTCCCTTATACTCACGACCTCTTTCTTTGTGTATTCAGATATGATTTGCTCCTGGTCACGAGAAACTACAATCTTCTTGTTCATTGCCCTGTGCCGAGCTTTGTAAGCCCTTTGCGAGCACTGGTGCGAGCAGTACTGAGTGCATGACTTTTGGGCAATAAATTCTTTACCGCAGAAAGCGCATATTCGTGTATATCTCATCTTTATTTCTCCCTATTTCACCCCAAAATTTGTGTCATCTTGTGTCACTGTGTGTCAGGGTGTGTCACATCGTTTAACATCTCGTTTAGATTGTCCTTTCGTTGTGATGCTAATTTTAAAATTCCAACAAATTCTGTTAAAACAAATTATAAATATCGTATTATACCGTATTACAAGACGGGTATGCAGAAATAAAAAGGAGCGACGCGTGTCGCTCCTAACTATTTATGTATCAATACGATAGCTTGTTAAATTTTGTTGAAATTTACTTACCGATGCAGAAATTCCTGAAGATATTCCCTAGGACTTCGTCCGTCGAGATTTCTCCGACGATGGAGCCGATGTGGTAGATTGCTTCGCGGATGTCTTGGGCGGCGAGGTCTGTCGGGAGGGCGGAGGCGAGGCCTTCGCGGACGCGGAGGAGGGAAGTGCGAGCGTCGGTGAGGGCCTGGACGTGGCGCTGGTTGGTGACGGGGGTGGTGTCGCTGTCGCCGAGGAGATCGCGCTGAGTCGAGGCTAAAAGGTTTCGTAAAACGCGGATTCCTGAGCCTGTTTTTGCTGAGATCGGGAGGATGTTTACGACATCTTTCGAGCTTTTTTCTTCAAAATGACTCTCTGTGCCATGAATTTCCCCTTCATTCGCGAGTTGTGCCTTAAATCCTTTGCTATCAATAAGCGAAACAATAGTGTTTATCGTGCTAACATTTTTGTTAATATCGAAAATATCCGTTTTGTTAAGCAAAATCACCAATTTCTGGCAGCGGAGGTCAACACTCTCAATGACGTCGGTAACTGTCTCGAGAGTGGTGTCATTGTCCCTTGTCAAGTCGACCATACCAAGCACGATTGAGGCCTCGGAAATCTTCTTGAACGTCCTCTCGATTCCGATCTTTTCGACCACTTCGGAGGTCTCGCGGAGACCGGCGGTGTCGATGAAGCGGAAGAGGATGCCGTCGATGTTCAAGGTCTCTTCTATGGTGTCGCGGGTGGTGCCGTGTATGTCGGAAACGATTGCGCGGTCTTCGCCGAGGAGAACGTTGAGCAGGGTGCTCTTGCCGGTGTTGGTGGCGCCGGCGATTGCGACCGGAACGCCGTTCTTGATGGCGTTGCCGAGGCGGAAGGAGTCGATTAGACGACCGACGTGCGATATGATTTCGACGATCAGATTGTCGAGTCTCGACCTGTCTGCAAACTCGACTTCCTCTTCGCTGAAATCAAGCTCGAGTTCCATCAGTGAGACCAGTTCGAGAAGCTCTTTTCTCATGTCGCGAAGCTCGGAGGAGAATCCTCCCTTCATCTGCTTGAAGGCGATGCGGTGAGCGGCTGCGTTCTGTGATGCAATCACATCTGCAACTGCTTCTGCCTGAGCAAGGTCCATCTTGCCATTTAAATAAGCCCTTTGTGTGAATTCTCCAGGCTCGGCAGCACGCGCTCCGGCCACATATAGGAGTGAAATGATCTCTGAAACGATATACGAGGAAGCGTGGCATGAGATCTCGACAGAGTCCTCTCCCGTGTATGAACGCGGGGCGCGGAAAACGCTCGCGAGAACCTCGTCGATGACGCGTCCGTCAGCATCTGAAACAGTACCGAATTTGATTGTATAGCCACCAGCCTCGGAGATGGATCCGTTTCTCCAGGCTATTACCTTGTCTGCAATCGCCAACGCCTCAGGACCGCTGACTCTGATTACTGAAATGGCTCCTGTCCCAGGCACCGTCGCCGGTGCGCAAATCGTATCTTCGTTTCTTATATACATGCCACTAAGTTTTATCGTTGCAAAAATACAATTTAATTTGCGGAAATCAGTCAAAATTTACTATCTTCGCAAGGTTTTACTAATGGGAAACAATATGTGTAAACGAGCTGCATCAGGAACATATCTGAATGTGAACGCATTACCAGTTAATGCACAGCTTCGTTTTTCCCCTTTAACTATTACTGTCGGCCATTTTCTCCTTTAGAGAAGTGGTCGTTTTTTTATAGATCCCCGATAAGGTCGGGGATGATGTGAGGGCGAGTCGGAATGATCGTGGAGGACGGGAGAGGGTGAACCATGAAAAGAAATTAAAATTTAACAAATATATAGAATGAAACTTAAAGCAACACTTCGTCTGGAGAATGGCTTGGAATTCCATGGCTATTCATTGGGCTGCACACAGGCTGTGGGCGGTGAAGTGGTCTTCAACACTTCGATGGTAGGTTACCCGGAGCAGCTGACCGACCCGACTTACAACCAGCAGATCCTCTGCCTTACATATCCGCTGATCGGAAACTATGGCGTTCCGTCAGAAGAACTGCTCGGCGAGAGCCTTTCAAAGAATCTCGAATCTGAGAAGATACAGCCAAACGGTCTGGTGATCTTCGACTACTGCGAGGACTATAGCAACTGGGAGGCAGTCAAGAGCCTCGAGCAGTGGATGAATGAGCAGGGGCTCACCGGCATCTATGGCATTGATACAAGGGAGCTTGCGAAGATCCTTCGCGACAAGGGCCCTATGAAGGGTTGCATAATCCCTGAGGGTGCAAAAGCGCCTGAGGCTATAAAGGAGCCATCGCCAGCCGAGGTGAGCTGCAAGGAGCCGATAACATATAAGGCTCAGCCTGCCCAGGACGTCGAGAATGTCAATGGAAGCAAGGCGGCTACTACAGCCGGCAAGCGCGTGGTGCTTGTAGACTGCGGCGCAAGGCACAGCATCATCCGCGGCCTCATCGCAAGGGGAGCGGAGGTTGTGAGAGTCCCTTACAACTATGATTTCACCGAGATGGAATATGACGGAGTATATGTGTCAAACGGTCCTGGATGTCTCTGCAACTATGGAGAGACATTAGAGATCCTCAAGAAGGTCCTCGCCGGTAACAAGCCGGTATTCGGCCTCGGAGTTGGATATCACCTTATTGCAAAGGCTGCAGGATGCGAGATGGCAAGACTTGAGCATCCGCACAGAAGTTCCAACCAGCCGACCCGCAGAGAGGGCAGCAACCGCACATACATCACATCGCAGAACGTATACCGCACAATCAAGCCTGAGTCAATTCCGTCAGACTGGGAAGTATACTTCACAAACCTCAATGACGGCACAGTAGACGGCATCCGCCACAAGACCAAGCCGTTCGCAGGCACTCAGTTCAATCCGGAAGTATGCGTGGGCCTGACAGAAAACATCACTCCGTTAGATGAATTTATCGTTAAATTATAATAAAAGGCCAATGACTGGGTTTTAAAAACCCTGGCCGCCCGTGGCCTGGTGAACGGGAGGGGCCCAACGAAGTTGGGAGGGATTTAGTTTTTAAAACACAGACATTGGACGGATATACAAGACTATGATTGACAACAGCATAAAGAAAGTCCTCGTGCTCGGTTCGGGAGCACTCAAGATAGGTCAGGCCGGAGAGTTTGACTATTCAGGCTCGCAGGCCCTCAAGGCCCTCAGAGAGGAAGGCATAGAGACCATCCTCATCAATCCTAACATCGCGACAGTCCAGACATCTGAGCAGGTCGCAGACAAAGTATACTTCCTCCCCGTTACAGCATACTTTGTAGAAAAGGTCATCCAGAAGGAAGCCCCTCAGGGCATTCTCCTCGCATTCGGAGGTCAGACGGCGCTGAACTGCGGAGTTGCTCTCTATGAGGCAGGCATCCTCGAGAAATATAATGTAAAGGTGCTCGGTACGCCTGTTCAGGCGATCATGGACACCGAGGACCGTGAATTCTTCAACGCAAAACTCGCAGAGATCAACGTCAAGACCATCAAGTCACATGCGGTTGAGACCGTGGAAGATGCGAAGAAGGCGGCTGAGGAACTCGGCTATCCGGTGATTGTCCGTGCAGCCTATGCGCTCGGAGGTCTCGGCTCCGGCTTCTGTAACAACGAGGAAGAACTCGTGACTCTTTGCGAGAGCTCATTCTCATTCTCTCCTCAGGTGCTCGTGGAGAAGTCTCTCAAGGGCTGGAAGGAGATCGAGTATGAAGTGATGCGTGACCGCTATGACAACTGCATCGCCATCTGTAACATGGAGAACTTCGACCCTCTCGGAATCCACACCGGAGAGTCTATCGTAGTGGCTCCGACACAGACTCTGAGCGCAAAGGAATGCCAGTTCCTGCACGACCTTGCAATCAAGATGGTACGTCATATCGGCATCGTCGGAGAATGTAACGTCCAGTACGCATACGACACAGACTCGATGGAGTACTATGTGATCGAGATGAACGCACGCCTCAGCCGCTCGTCAGCCCTCGCTTCGAAAGCGACAGGTTTCCCGATCGCTTTCGTTGCGGCAAAGATCGGCCTCGGATACGGCCTTTTCGACATCAAGAACTCGGTTACCAAGCAGACTCCTGCATTCTTCGAGCCTGCCCTTGACTATGTCGTGGCCAAGATTCCGCGCTGGGACCTCTCGAAGTTCACCGGCGTATCGCGCAAGATCGGCTCAAGCATGAAGTCTGTGGGTGAGGTCATGTCTCTCGGACGCAACTTCGAGGAGATCATCCAGAAGGGTCTTCGTATGATCGGACAGGGCGCAAACGGCTTTGTAGGCAACAAGGAAATCAAGGTTGACGACATAGACCAGGCACTCAATGAGCCTACCGACAACCGCATCTTCGTGATTTCAAAGGCTATGCAGGCCGGCTATACCGTAGACCAGATTCACGATCTCACAAAGATCGACAAGTGGTTCCTGAACAAGCTCATGGGTATTGTGAATACGCACAAGGAAATGAGCAGGTATGACAACTGCGAACAGATGCCTCTCGAGCTTCTCGAGAAGGCTAAGCTCCAGGGATTCTCAGACGTTCAGGTAGCTAACGCATTATATAAAGGAATGGACTCTGAGATGGCGGAAGACATCGTCAGAGCATTCCGTAAGGCTCATGGCATAGTACCATGCGTAAAGCAGATCGATACTCTTGCTGCGGACTATCCGGCAGCGACAAACTACCTGTATCTCACTTACGGTGGTAACTACCATGATGTTAAGTATCAGCACGATAAGAATTCGGTAATCGTGCTCGGATCGGGTGCATACCGCATCGGTAGCTCGGTAGAGTTCGACTGGTGTTCAGTAAATGCTCTCCAGACCATCCGCAACCAGGGATACAGGGGAGTCATGATCAACTACAACCCTGAGACAGTGTCTACAGACTATGACATGTGTGACCGTCTCTACTTTGACGAGCTCACATTCGAGCGCGTGATGGATATCCACGACCTTGAGACTCCACACGGAACAGTGGTTTCGGTAGGTGGACAGATTCCTAACAACCTTGCTCTCAGGCTTGACCAGAATAAAGTAAATATCCTTGGAACAAAGGCCACATCGATAGACAAGGCAGAGGACCGTCATAAGTTCTCGTCTATCGTTGACGCTCTCGGCATCGACCAGCCTAAGTGGAAAGAGCTTACAAACTTCGATGAAGTAGACCAGTTCATAGAGCAGGTAGGATTCCCGGTACTCGTTCGTCCTTCGTATGTGCTTTCAGGCGCTGCGATGAACGTATGCTACAATCACGAGGAACTTCGCAACTTCCTTGGTCTTGCTGCGGAAGTATCTGAGAAACATCCCGTTGTGATGTCTGAGTTCATGCAGCGCTGCAAGGAGATTGAGTTCGATGCTGTGGCAGACGGAGGCGAGGTGATTGCCTATGCAATCTCTGAGCACGTGGAGTTCGCCGGAGTACACTCCGGAGACGCTACGATCCAGTTCCCTCCACAGAAGCTGTATGTCGAGACAGTGCGTCGTATCAAGAAGATTGCAAAGAAGATTGCTTCTGCCCTTGAGATCACAGGACCATTCAACATCCAGTTCCTTGCAAAAGACAACTACATCAAGGTGATCGAGTGTAACCTGCGTGCTTCACGAAGCTTCCCATTCGTTTCCAAAGTTCTCAAGATCAACATGATCGAGCTGGCAACTAAAGCGATGCTTGGCCTCAAGCCGGCAGCGCCTCGCAAGTCGGCGTTCGATCTTGATTATGTAGGTATCAAGTCTTCTCAGTTCTCATTCTCAAGACTTCAGCAGGCAGACCCTGTCCTCGGAGTGGACATGCACTCTACAGGTGAGGTCGGATGTCTTGGTGATGACTTCAATGAGGCTCTCCTTAACTCTATGCTTTCTGTTGGATATGAGATTCCTAAGAAGAATATCCTCATTTCTTCAGGAAATGCCCTTCAGAAGGCTGACCTTCTCAATGCATGCAAGCTTCTCCATGAGAGAGGATACAAGCTTTACGGCACAGAGGGCTCTGCTAAATATCTGACTGAGAACGGTGTTCCTACTGAACGCGTGATCTGGCCTACAGAGGCGCAGGATCCTGAACTTTCCGGCAAGTACAAGCAGGCGATGGAAATGCTCGCCAACAAGGAGCTTGATCTTGTGATCAATATTCCTAAGAACTTCTCGCACAAGGAGTTGACTAACGGATACTTTGTTCGTCGTGCAGCGGTAGACTTCAACATTCCGCTCATTACGAATGCCCGTCTTGCGACAGCATTCATCAGAGCATTCTGCGCGATGTCCATCGACGACATCCAGATCAAGAGCTGGGATCAGTACTAGGAGAGCATACAGCCGAACATAAACGTCATCCCCGACCAGATCGGGGATCTCACATATTACCGTCACACAGAATTTCACCGAAAAACTGTGTGACGGTCACTATTCTTTCTAGATTAATTCCTAGCGCCTGCTAAAAGACTATGTTCCTGGAAAATATCGCCTCGAGTTTGTACAATTCTGCATCATGCAATAGGAGCATGTCATAAAATGCGTTAAGTTTTTCCGCTCCCGACATGTCCAGGATTGTTCTTGAATCTGCTTTCGATCTGGTCTTGAAAGCGATTCTGGTGGGAAACAGCATTTTGATCTTATTGGAAATCACGTTGACTGATGGGTACGCGGTAGATATGATCAGATGAATCCCTACCCTAGGCCCTTTTTGTGCCAGCTGCAGCAGAATCTTCATTAAGTCGGGAGTCCCATTCAGAATAGTATATTCGTTGAAAATAAGCACGATATATTGCATATTCTTTTCTGAAACCAACTTGCTCTTCTTTACTATATTACCTGTCGTCCTACTCTTGACGGACTCATAGCGGTTTTGCAAGATGGCTTGTATTTCGAGCAGCTCCAGTTCGACTTCGGTTTCTGAATATAGATTGTTTTCGGAATTAAAGTAATGCACCCGGATGTTATTTTGGCTGTATCCGCTTTCAAATGAGTTACACATATAATCCAGCAGAAGGTCAATCCCTTGACCGGGAGCGCCGGCTACGAGTATATTCTTTGCTTTTGTTAAATCAATGATTCTGATAGTATCATCAGAAGAGAAACCGATTTCCAATGGAAGTTTCATTCCCTCAGCAGCTGATGATAAATCAGTTTTAATATCGACCTGACATTTTTGAATGATATCCATATAGCAGGCTGGGATCAGCGACTCTAACTTTTGCGTCAGCAGGTCCAGATTATCTGGATCTGTATAGTGATGATTCTTGGCATATTCGTGGTACTCCCGATTTATCCTTTCGAATTCCTCCACTATATCAGGATATCCCATGCTTTTAATTGCTGCCAAATACCAATCGGCATCTGCAATAAAAGTACACAATGAGGGAACGAACATATTTATATCCCACAAAGCCTTGATTTGTTCTACTTGGCCGGCAAGAGCGTCTCCAAAGAGAATAGCACCTACTATGTCGTGCGGAATGGTAAAGTTATTATAGGCGCAGAATAGAAGCGTATCTCTGGCATTCATACTTGCTCCGCTATAGGGATCATTGAAAATTAATGTTCTATACATATTCGTGTAATTAAAGGTATTCAGACACAAAAATAGTCTGCCACCTTGCCAAAGGGTGGCAGACTGAAATAAGATTTCCGGAAATTCAATTTTTATGCAAAGAATGACCTGTAAGATAATCTTCTTAGTAGTCTCTGTTCTTATATGATTTCCCCGTTCCAAAGAGCTTTAAAGAAGTCTGTTGCGTAGTATAGGTCTATGTTTCCGTGTCTTCTTGTTATTTTATCTCTTGATACGAGAATTAATTTTGCATCGGGGTGTTCTTCGGAAAAGTCTTTCAGTCCGCTCAGATGCTTTCGCTGCACGTCGTCGGTTGACTTCATCTCGATGGCTATTCTTGCGTCTCCGATGACAGCATCCACCTCTTCTCCAGTATATGCGTGCCAATATGACAATTGGTCAAGCTCACCTTTGTATCCCAAGTAGGCTATGATCTCCTGCATTACCAGATGTTCGAAGGCGTGTCCGTATTCAGGCGTGCCTGGTTCCAATTGATGCCTGTGCATCAGATAGTTTGCTACACCGACATCGAAATAATAGAATCTTGGAGCCTGAGTGAGTCTCCTCTTAATGACTTTTCTGTATGCTGGTATTTCATACCCTATGAGAGAATCATATAGGATTTGGAAATATGATTTTACAGTGTTTGCGGAAACTCCGCAGTCGGTTGCAATATTCTCATAGTTTATGATTTCACCATCTGAGATGGCAGCGACTTCCATGAATCTTTCGAAATCATCTACGTTTCTGACAGCAGCCTCTTCGATTATTTCTTCCTTCAGGTATAGAGTTACGTAAGCCTTAAGGCGGTTCTTGGCATTCTGCACTGTATAGTGTCGAGGGATCATGCCGTTTTGAATCGCTCTGTCTAAATCGTAGTCAGTGATTTCTGCACTGACGAGAGGATACAGGGCTTCTGGAATAGCTCTGCCTCCAAGCTGGTTAGCTCCACTCTTTTTGATTTTTCTGGCGCTTGAACCGCTTAGAATAAAGAATAGACCATGATCGACCATTAAAGAATGGACTTCATCCAGTAACTCCGGGACTTTCTGTATTTCGTCAACGATGACCAGAGTTTCAGCCGGGTACTTGACCAGCATCTCTTTGAATAATGCCGGGCTTTGCTTGAAACGCTTCCTTAAGTCGGAGTTCAGCAGATCTATGTAAACTGCCTGTGGAAACCTTTGTTTTAATAAAGTCGATTTTCCAACTTGCCTTGCCCCAAAGAGGAACATACCCTCGTCAAGTCTGTTTTCTATGTCAAAAATCCTGTTGTACATATATCTAAAGTACTAAGTAAGATTGCGTATGTTTTTAGAAAATCCGAAGTTACGTTGCGGATATTCTTGGAAAATCCGCAACGTAAGTGCAAATATATAAATAATTGATTACTTTCAAAATCTAATCAGCCGGAGACTTCTCTTTCACCCACTCCCAGATTTTAACCCATTCTTCCTTATGATACAGTTTTCTTTTGTACTTATCATTTCTGCCATCCATAACATATTCCATAATAAATTTGAGATTGGTCTCTTGGCGTTCTATGTGATTGATGCGCTTATCACTATCAACAAATCCGACTATCTCATATAATGGGAAAAGAGAAAGTCTGTCATATTCTAGCATACATGGAGGTAGATCTGGATATGTTTCAAGTGTCACACGTTTGACCTTATAGCCCATCCATGGGTTTACAATATCATTTGCATTGTGATCAGTAGGAGTGTTCTTCTTTATTCCCCAATAATATAATGACTCTTTGTTGGCATGAACTATCAAGCGAGGTGCCATAGCTTCAATGGCATCTTGTGTAATGCTAAGTATATCGGCTCGCAATTTAGTTAATTTAGGGTTTTTAAACACTTGTTCAAACAATTTTTGATCACTTTCTCTTATGGGGAATAGATCCAAATATGCCATAGTCTTACAGAGATCATAGCAAAATTGTTCCCTCTTTTTGCCCCAATAGTCTTGAGAGTTAGAATTGGATATAGCGTCGCGAAAGGTGAATTTGTCGTATCTTCCTGGAAAAAACCATTTTCCATTGTGAGGTCCAAATGATGGATTAATTCCTGTTAGTAAAAAAGGACGTTTTTCAATACTATCATTATCGCAAGTCACAAATCCTCTTAAAAGAATGGATATAGCAGCAAGTTCCTCCTCGCTATTTTCATGCTCACTTAGTGGGAAAAGAAAATCAGTTATTATTTGATTTATCTTCTCATTCATTTCTTGATTAGTCATATTTCTTTATCATTTGTTTTATTTCACTTATCACCTCCTCCCGGAACCACTCGGGTGAAAGGACTTCCAGGGTGGCACCTCTGCTCAGGATTTCCTGCTTGAGGTCGAATGTGGGAACGATCTTGTATCTGAAAATCGTGTATTCCGGCGTGGTCTCGATAGCCTCCTGGCTGGAGTGTAGCGGCAGGGATTCAAGGTATTTGGCCTGCTCGGCAGTTGCCTTGAGCTCCATTGTGCTTGGTTCGACATTGTGCCCGATAATAATCCCGAAATAGTTCGAGAAGAAGTCAGCTGCATTGAAGTCTTTTGGAATGACGAGAGGGGACCCTGACAATTGAATGTCTACAACCCTGTCCAGTGAGTAGATGCGCAGTTCTTCTTTCCCGGGTGTACAGGCAAGCATGTACCAGCGCTGACGGAATACCTTCAGACAATATGGATGCGTCTCGAAAGTGTGAGGCTCGGTGTTCCTGAAACTCTTATATGTCAGCGTGATAGCCTTGCCCTCGCGCATGGCATTGACGATGAAAGTCAGCCATTTTGAAGACGAAGGAACCTTCTCAAAGAGAATCCTTGAACGCATGTCAGCGCTCTCATTGAGGATATTGCTCAGAGACATGGACTCCAGAAGCCAGCTGCGGATGCCTTCCCCGTCAAGGTCGTCCGGATTTTCAATATAATATCCCAAGCCTCTTTTGAAGTCTATCCTTATGCCGAAAATGGACTCAATGGCCTCCCGATGGTTATGAAAGGTCCGTTCTGGAATATTTCTCTCCCTTAACTCGTTCTGTGAAGATCTGCACCATGCGGAATCTATGTCCCGCTTGGATATGTATCCGTGTCTGCTGATCAGCTCAATCAGCCAGACATATCGTTTGAAGTAGTTCAGTGCCATATAGCTTTCATGATTCCTCACAAATATATACAAAACTTGAAAAATTATTCGCAATTCATGCTCTTTGTGCAGAGCGTAGGTTATAGCAAATATAATGAGACGAGATGCCAAAATATGGCATAATGCAGTCACGCTGCATGCGTGAGGATAAAATTGTTCGTATAATACATCATGGAAGACTGGCACAATTTTAGAGACGCGCCGTTTCATCAAATTCTTTCACATTATGAAAACGAACGACGAGAAACGGCTCACATCGGAGAATGGTCGTCCGATAGCTGACAATCAGAACACGCAGACAGCAGGGCATAGAGGCCCGGTAACATTGCAGGATCCATGGCTTCTTGAGAAGCTTGCACATTTTGACCGTGAGGTCATTCCTGAAAGACGAATGCATGCCAAAGGCGCAGGTGCATTCGGAACGTTCACCGTCACCAATGACATCACGAAGTATACAAGAGCATCCATCTTTTCTGAAGTCGGCAAGCAGACCCCGTGCTTCGTCCGTTTCTCGACAGTGGCAGGTGAACGCGGCGCTGCTGATGCGGAACGTGACATCAGAGGATTCGCGATGAAATTCTATACAGAAACAGGCAACTGGGACCTTGTAGGCAACAATACACCTGTGTTTTTCTTGAGAGATCCTCTCAAATTCCCCGATCTGAACCATGCGATCAAGCGCGATCCTCGCACCGGAATGCGCTCAGCAAATTCAAACTGGGACTTCTGGACACTCCTTCCCGAAGCTCTTCACCAGGTGACCATAACAATGTCTCCGAGAGGTATCCCGGCCTCATACCGTCATATGCATGGTTTCGGAAGCCATACCTTCAGTTTCTATGACAAAGACAATCACCGCACATGGGTTAAGTTCCACCTGAAGTGCCTGCAGGGCATAAAGAACCTCACCGATGCAGAGGCTGAAGCCATCATAGCCAAAGACCGTGAGTCACATCAGAGAGACCTTTTCGAAGCGATTGAAAGAGGGGATTACCCTCGCTGGCTGATGCAGGTGCAGCTTATGACAGAAGAGGAAGCCCGTACCTATAAGGTAAATCCATTCGACCTTACCAAAGTATGGTATCATGGAGATTTCCCATTGCACGATGTCGGCATACTTGAGCTCAACCGCAATCCGGAGAACTATTTCGCTGAGGTGGAACAGGCCGCCTTCAATCCTGCAAACGTCATAGAAGGCATAGGATTCTCTCCTGACAAGATGCTTCAAGGCCGTCTGTTCTCATATGGTGATGCGCAGCGCTACCGTCTTGGAGTGAATTATAATGAAATACCTGTCAATCGTCCTCGCTGCCCGTTCCACTCTTATCATCGCGACGGACAGATGCGCACTGACGGCAACCAAGGCAGGACCTTGTCATATGAGCCTAACAGTTATGGTGAATGGAAAGATAAGCCTTCTGCAAAGGAACCGCCTCTTGCATCGATGGGCGATGTGTATAACTACGACGAACGCGAATATGACAGCGATTATTATACCCAGCCCGGCAAACTCTGGAGGCTCATGAGCAAGGAAGATCAGCAGGCAACATGCGAAAACACAGCAAGAGCAATGGGCGATGCGGAAATCTTCATAAAGCAGCGCCATATCCGCAATTGCTACTATGCAGACCCTGCATACGGCGAAGGAGTGGCACTCGCATTAGGGCTGTCCCTCAAGGAAGCTCTTGAGGCAGAAGATCCTGCACATCCGGACTGGAATGGAAGGTAATCCTTAAACGGTTGATAGCAAGGGTGTTAAGCATTTAAGGGTAGGCAGAAACACCTACCCTTAAATGCTTAACTTATTAATTTGCAATTATTTAGCTGCTCCTGTCGATGGGGTCTACTCCGCCTGACCCAACCGGACTCTCCATAAATCATCCTCCATGACGGCAACATATCCGTCAGCAACATAGTCGGAAGGGTCTTCCAGAAATGTCCCGCCCGTCAGGGTGATTGCCTCCATAGCCTTGGTTTCATCACCATAGCTGTAGAAACCTCATGCACCGTTGAAAGTGCCTCCGCTGACATCGATGGTCACATTCTTCATGTCGTTGCCATAGCTATATGAGTATACGGCCTGATTGTATGTCTGGTCGTTGCTGGTCAATGTCTTTAATGACGGTTATAGTCTGTCATTCCGATGCGTCTATTGCTGCCTGAAGGTTTTTATAGATCGTCCCGTCAATTTCAGCAACGTATTCCACTTCGACTGCCCCTCTTTTCGGCGTCATGCGGCTGACTGTCTGCTCATGCCATGTCTTGCTGACCAGCGTTGCATCTCCATCCAGCACCTCTGCTGTAACGGACCCGTAACTTCCCAACGGAGCAGGGATGTAGAATGTTCCGTTGTTTCCAGGAACCGTGTTGCTGAAGTTGATGGTGACCATGTTCCCGGCCTTCATGTCCGTCGTAATAACAGGTGTGTCCGCCTCGTCGGTAACACCGATGATCGCGTCTTGAGGTGTCCGGTGCCTTTTTGCACCGCCTCGTCCTGAAATTCATTCTTCTGACATGATAATGCCAGCACCATGGCCAATGCGATGAAATATGATATCTTTTTCATCTTATTAATTCTACATGTCTTCCCATTCGTTGATGTCTTCTCCAGTGAAGCTGCCGTTCAATATCGGCTGCTCTACTTCCATTTCGATAATCTCCATCGCAGGTGATTCGTATCTGTCTCTTTCCTTCTTTTCTACTATTTTATGATTCATAAAAAATCCCGTGAACTTCTCTTCGGAAAGTCACGGGAAAACATATTTCAAACAAGATATCATAAGGCAAAATCATAAGAATTTTGTATTTTCGCGGGGTATAAATAGATAACTAAACTTGACTTATGACCAGATTCCAGAAGATCAGGCAGACAATTGCAAGTGCCTTGGATGATGAGAAGAACACTTTGGTGGACAGGATTGTCGACTGGACTGTCATTGCGCTGATTCTGATCAGCAGCATCGAGGTCTTTTTGTCGACCTTCCCGGCTGTAAATGAGAAGCTTGGTGGAGTATTGAACTTCATCGACATATTCACGACAGTCATCTTTACGATTGAGGTAACCTTGAGGATCATCCTTGCAGGTGACATCAATCCAAAATATAAGGGTTTCAAGGGCAGACTTAAATACTGCTTCAGTTTCTATGGACTCCTGGATATCATTGCGACGTATCCGTTCTACCTTGGATTCTTCTTCCCGATTCCATATTCTGCCTTCAAGGTTCTTCGAATTGCGCGTCTGCTCAGGATCTTCAGGTATATGACTTCCTTCAAGCTTCTGAAGGCGGCTTTCATGTCGAAGAAGGCGGAGCTTGCGGTGTCGCTTCAGTTCCTATGCATAATAACGCTTATTCTTTCTTTTGTGCTATTCTTTGTTGAGAACAAGGTTCAGCCGGATGTTTATAAAAATGGATGGAAGGCAGTCTTATGGGCTTTCAATCAATATATCAAAGACCCGGGAGGACTTGCATACACACCTCCGATCTCGATGATCGGAAAACTGATTGCCGTGGCGATCGGTATCTTGAAGATAGCGATTTTTGCAGTTCCGGCCGGTCTTATCGGCTCCGGCTTCCTTCAGGCTGTGAATGCAGAGAAAGAGAAGGAGAATCTCAAGAACATTTCAGACAAGCTTCACCAGGCATTTGAGAGGACTCCTGACGTCTATACAGGATTCTTCCTGTCGCCTATGAGCCTTCCGTTTGGAAACATTCAGGCCTCTCAGGGGCTTGCAGAAGCCGATATATTCAAGGCTGTGGACATGGCAGAAGACTTCAGGGTCGTGAACCTTGCCATCACTCGTCCAATAGACACGATTACTCCTGACAAGCTGGCGATAGAACATTTCGTCCTCAATCGTCCTTACGGCTGTTTCATCAACAGGGGATCAAAAGTTACAATTGTTGCTCCAACCAGCAGCATGGACCCTGCGATCGGATACTATGCATATTATCTGGCAAAGATTGGCGGATTCAACCTTGTCAGCCGCGAGCTTGGCGTATCACGCCCGTACAGATCGTTCTATAACCAGACTTACAAGGGTGAGGTGCCGGGCTTGTCAGACTTTATGGATGATCTCAATCTGCTGACATCAGATAATGATTCATGGGTGATAACTCTTCTCCCTTCAAGCGGTAACAAGGAGCCTGAATTCCCGACAAGCATCCACCTTGCGTATGGCGGAGCCAAGGGCGACGAGACCTTCAACGGTTCAGACCTTCTTGTCAAGGATATCCAGCTTGCAGACAAGCTCTTCTCTGAAATAGAATCATCGATGGACGATAATTTCGGATTGAAGACTGACAGACAGAGATATCATGACACGACAAGTCCTGACCTGTTCATGCGCAAGCTTGATAATGCTCAGAATATCAATGCATTCGTTCTCCGCATATCATGGAGTGCCTTCCTGTGGAATGCAAGGAAGATACAGATGGCGAAGGAACTGGCAGATGTCATCAACAGCAACATCGGCAATCCTGACCACGTCATATCTCCGGAACTGAAGGAAAAGGCAATCGGATTTGCTGATTATTCCGATTAATTCATCCGGAAATCTTCAATAATGCCTACGATTTCATCGACCGAGTCGGTAATCGAGAGAAGCAGGTTGTTGTAGCGTCCCTTTTCAATGAGATGCTGCATCAGCCTGTATACCGGCATCTCTTCTGTCCAGAACTTCGAGTCAAGGAAAACCATCGGGCTGGCATATCCGAAGCTCAGGTAATGGTTCTGAACGGCATCCTGGAAGATCTCCTGCATGGTGCCGGCACTGCCCGGCGAATATATCACACCGCCTTTGGCGATGGTCAGGATTGTGTCCTCGCGAGTGCTGTTGTCGAAGTATTTTGCAATATGAGTGGCGAAAGGAGTTGCAGGCTCATGCCCATACAGCCATGTAGGGACGCCAAGGCTGACATATGACGAGGCAGGGAAGCGCTCCATTACTTTGAATGCTGTGTCAAGCCACTCTCTGTCCTTATAAGACGGCGCGACCGAGAGCATCTGCAAGGCTTCATCAACCTCCTCGTCGCTCCTTCCGGCCATCCAGGCTCCGAGATGCGTCGCCTCCATGGCTCCCGGCCCTCCGCCACTCACCATAAGACTTCCTCCTTCTGTGAGCTTCTTGCTGAGCATCACCACTTTGCGATAACTTTCGTCACATCTTGACAGTCCGTGTCCACCCATTACTCCCACCACGCTTTTCTCTTCGAATGCTCCGAGAAAATCGTCTATCCCGTCATTTATCGAATGGTCATGCAGGATGCGCACCAGAGTCTCCTTGATGTCTCCGGTATGCTTTCCTGCTTCAAGATAATGTTCGTAAACCTTGCTGTCATAGCATTCCTTATACGAGTCAGGATCGCCTGTGCGATATCCCTCGTATAGCGATGCGGCATTATACAGACCGCTTCTGAACACCCTGAAAGGGAGGTCATTGAATCTTGGGATGATCATGCAGGTCTCATCTATGCATTCCTGCATGTCGTCAACGCCATATCCTCCTAAAAAGATGCAGTCGGAATAACGGCATTTCATGGCTTCTTCCATCACAGGGCGGAAGTCTATGGCCTGGAAGGCATAATGCCTGAGCGTCCCTCCCGCTTCGACCACAGTGCGAAGCGCTTCTATATTTTCAATCTCTTTATATCTGTTCATACAATGACCTTTATGATACAAAATTAATAATTTTCTCATTCAAGGCACAGAAATTGACTTGGCGAATGCGTAAATTTGATTAATTAAAAATTACGAGTTATGAGAAAATTAATGTTAGTAGTGTCTTTTGTGGCAGCAATCGCCGCTATGACCGCTTGTAAGAATGATAAGGCCGAAAGGCAGGCAATGGATGAACCGATGCGTCAGGAACGCCAGTTCATGGACCAGGCAATCAAGCATCGCAGTCCTGATGTGCAGAGAGTTGATATAATTGACAGCACTGTGATATATACCCATATTTATGATGGTATTATCGATATCAAGGCATATACCTTCGATGGTGACGTATGTGTTGAAGCTGAAAGAGTCTATACATTCCCAAATCAGATGAAGGCTCTGCGTCACTACAGAAATGCAATCGAAAAGGCTGAATTATATGATAATATCGAGCTGTTTGAGAATCAGGTTAAATATGATTTGAAGAAGAGTCAGCATGAGTTCGAGACCAAAGGACTTACAAAGGAACAGCTGAAGGCGAAGTTCGACAAGCAGATCAGCAAGGCTAAGGCCGATGAAGAATCATGCAAGGACTGTATCAAGAAAGACGGTCAGAAGATAAAGGATGACTTCAAGAAAGGGATGAAACATCACAAGAAATAATTGTGATGATGATATATAAAAAACAGGGTCACTCCGACCCTGTTTTTTATATATCATCATCCTGCAGGAACTGCAGAAGCTCTTCGTTTGTCTTCCATTTGTTCATCCTTGTCTGGAGGAGTTCCATCGCTTCTATGCATGTCATGTCTGCAAGGAACTTGCGCATTACCCAGATTCGGTTGGCAACTGCAGGGGAGTAGAGGAGGTCGTCACGACGGGTACTTGAAAGTGTGACGTCAACTGCAGGGAAGATTCGCTTGTTAGAAAGCCTTCTGTCAAGCTGAAGCTCCATGTTACCTGTTCCCTTGAATTCCTCGAAGATCACCTCATCCATCTTTGAACCGGTCTCTGTGAGTGCAGTAGCAAGAATTGTGAGTGAACCACCGTTCTCGATGTTACGTGCGGCTCCGAAGAATCTCTTCGGCTTGTGGAGAGCGTTCGCATCCACACCACCTGAAAGGACCTTACCTGATGCTGGCTGTACTGTGTTGTAGGCACGTGCAAGACGGGTAATTGAGTCAAGGAGAATCACAACATCGTGTCCGCACTCTACCATTCTCTTGGCCTTTTCGAGTACCATGTTGGCAACCTTCACATGCCTTTCTGCAGGCTCGTCGAATGTCGAAGCCACAACTTCCGCCTTTACGCTGCGTGCCATGTCGGTAACCTCTTCCGGACGCTCGTCAATCAGAAGCACGATCATGTATACTTCAGGATGGTTGTCCGCAATCGCGTTTGCAATTGACTTCAGGAGCATTGTCTTACCGGTCTTCGGCTGCGCTACGATAAGTCCTCGCTGTCCCTTTCCTATAGGTGTGAACATGTCTACGATTCTGCATGACATGTCGTTGTGACCCTTGCCAAGAAGGTTGAATTTCTCGTCTGGGAAAAGAGGCGTGAGGAAATCGAACGGAATCCTGTCTCTGATGAACTCCGGAGTGCGTCCGTTGATGTACTTGATTCTTACGAGAGGGAAGTATTTGTCTCCAGCCTTTGGCGGCTTGATCTCTCCTGTAACAGTGTCACCGGTCTTGAGCGCATGCTGCTTGATCTGATACTGTGATACATAGATGTCATCCGGAGAGTTCAGATAATTATAGTCTGATGATCTGAGGAAGCCATATCCGTCAGGCATGATTTCGAGAACACCTGTGGCTTCTACGACGCCTTCGAATTCGGGAGCCTGCTCCTGCTTCGGTTTCTGTTCCTGTTTTGGCTGCTGCTCGTTCTTCTGCGGCTGCTCAGGTTTAGCAGGCTGAGGCTTATGCTCGCGCTTCTGCTCCTGCAGCTGTTCCGGTTTTGTTTCCTCCACAGGCTCCTGGACTGTCTGCACTTCTTCTGCTGCCGGTTTTGCTCCCTTCTTGATTCTTGCTCTTTTCTGCCTTGGCTGCTTTTGCTCCTCCTGAGGTTTTTCCTCAGTCTTAGGAGTGGCGTCCGCCTGCTGCTCCTCGACCTTTGCTTCCGCTGGCTGATTGACATCTTCTGCCTTCTTCGGCTTTCTTCCACGCTTCTTAGGCTGTGGAGCAGGCTGAGGAACTTCTTCAACCGGAGCTACCTTCTCTATCTTTTCTGCTGCCGGAGTCTCTGTTGCAGGCTTGGCCTCTGCAGGGGTCTCCTTTACTGGTGCAGCAGCTGCCTTCTCTTTCTTCGGACGGCCTCGGCCTCTCTTCTTCTCCGGCTTTTCCGGAGCATTTTTGGCGTTGATTGCCGCTTCGTGATCAAGAATAGCATAGACGAGGTCCTCTTTCTCCATTCGCTTGTAACCTTTTACTTCAAGTTCTGACGCAATGGTACGGAGCTGCTCCAAGTCCATTTCTTTCAAATCATTCTTGTTGTGCATAAATTTATTTGTAATGATTAATCTTCTGATTTTGCCCTAAAATGAACGGGCTGAAAATGATGTAGCAAAATGCTTGCTAAAAGGGAATGTGCATACCCAAAAATCGCTTGGGATTTACAAAGATAAGCAAAAAAAGACAATCTGCAACCTGTAAATGTAAAAAAAGTATGCACTTGAAGTGTGCACACTTATGTTTAGAAAGCGTTGTCCCAGTAGCTGCTGCTCTTCTTGAACCTCAGGAGGTCTGCAAGGGCTGCGGCATTTGCCTGGATGCGGAAACTCCATGACTCCCACTTACCGTTAGGCACCCATGACACGTTGATGTTGAAGCAGTGCAGGTCATAAGTAGCGCTGATCTGTGTCGCACTCATCTTCAGCGCCATGAGGTCGAAGTTTGTAGACATCTGCAGTGACAGTCGTGGCGAAAGCTTGATGTTACCGCTCATTCCGAGGGTCTGAGTGTAGTTCTTCACCTTGGTCATCTGCTCGTTTGCATACTGATATGTCGGTCTGTAGCTGAATGAGTAGTTGAAGTTCATCGACCATGGTACATTCGGATTCATATAATACAGATATCCGCCAGGAATATATTCACCTGTAATCGGGTGATAATAGATTCTGGTATAATGGTCGGCAGGATTGCCACCTGCCTGTTTTGTGCCGTCGTTTCCATTTATCTTTCCTTCTCCGGAGATAGAGTAGGAGAGTGATACGCTGGCAGTGTTGAGACGAAGGAGACCCTGTCCCTGTGTGATTGCGAACTTGTTCACTCTTACGACCCTCTTCTCCTGCACTTCCATTGCGTATGGGTCGAAGTTTGCGTTGGCGCTGATGCCGAGCTTTCCGAAGATCGATGTGTTCATGGTCACTCCGACATTGCTCATGTTGAACTGCTCGGCGAGGAAGTTATATCCGGTGGTGAAGTTCAGGTTGTCTATGAGCTTGATCTTCTTGGTGCCGGTTCCAGTGGTATCCTTGAGATCGCGGACCTTTGCCTCGAAGTTGTTTCCGAGGGAGAAGTTAAGGCTGGCGGTCTTGCCCTTGCTCGGGTATGATCCTATGTTGCCGGCATAGATGTTATAGTCCTGCGTCTTTACCTGACCGTTCTTGTCCACATAGCTCAATGTCCTCCAACCGTTGAAGTATGTTCCCTTTTCAGGGCTGAAGGATGCCGACAGCGACGGCGTCACGACATGTCGTATCGCCTGCAGCTTGCGGTGTTTGCCGAAGTTGAACATACCATACAGGCGGGTACTCATCGAGAGGCTTCCCGAATAGTTGTGTGTCGCTCCGAACGAGCCGAATGACTTGCCTTTTATATCCTCCACAACGCCTGTGTCCGGATTGTATTCCTTTTCCGTCTGCCGGAAGAACCAGTTCATTCCATAGCTGACACTCGGCGTCACGTTGATATATTTGAACAGCGTGAAGTTCGGCAGGCCGATCTGGAAGCTGTGCGTCATGCCGTTCTGGAACTTGTCCCAGAAGCCTGGCTTGTTGAACTCCTTCGCCTTGAAGGCGATCTTGTTCTGGAATGACGTGTTGTATCCGAGGGAGAACTTCTCATAGAATTTCTCCTTTCCGACTCTGTTCTTTCTCTTGAAAGGATAGAAACGGCTCACCGATAATGTCACGTTAGGCAGGGTGAAGGTATATGAACTGTCTCGTGAGTTCTGGCTGTGCAGGGCGTTCACGGACAGGTTCACCTTTCCGTTCCAGTTCTTCGAGTATGAAATTGAAGATGAAATCTGGTTCTGGAGAGCCTCGGTCACCGATGTGGAGTTGTATCGGTTGTTTGAAGGGCTGGAGAAGTTCACTGATGCAGAGAAGCTTGTTCCCGGACGTGCCTTTGCATCCTGTGAATGTGACCACCTTACACCGAAGTTCCTCATCTGCTGGAAATCCGAGCTTCCTTTCTCTCCTACCTGGTCGTTGGAGTAGGTGAGCGAGAAGTTGCCGGAGCACTTATAGTTTACCTTGTAACGTGAGTTAAGGTCGATGGCCCATGATCCGAGTGTATAGATGTCTCCCGTGAGAGCGATGTCGAAATAGTCGCCGATCACGAAGTACACTCCGGCATCCCTCATGTAGAAACCTCGCTTGGTCTCCTCTCCGAAAGTAGGGAAGAGGATACCTGTGGCCCTGTCCGGCCTCTTCGGAATGAATCCGAATGGAAGTCCGATCGGGAGCGGCACGTCAGCGATTACCGGATATGCCGGTCCGAAGACTGTCTTCTGAGAAGGCTTGGTCATCACTTTCGCTGCTGTGAGGTGCAGATAATAATGTGGCTCCTCGCAGTCGCAGACGGTGTATTTTCCGTGCGTCATGTTGATGGAACGATCCGGCATCATCTTGATGTTCTTTCCGTGAAGGATGCCGTCCTGCTCCTGGGTGACCATATTCGTGATCCTTGCCTTGTTTGTTTCGAAGTTGTATCTGACCTCTTCCATGGTGTAGGTCTTGCCGCCCTGCTCCATCACCGGCATTCCGTTGATGACTCCGGTGGTGTCCTTTGTGCCTCGAGCATAAAGAGTTGCGGTATTGAGGTCATATTCCATGTAGTCGGCAGTGAGCTTCATATTGCCATAAGAGACGCTGACGTCGCCATAGTAATATATCATCTTCTTGCCGTCGCTGAAGTCTTCTATGATGGAGTCCTTGGCTGTGGTGAATGCAGGAGCCTCGAGCGAACTCTTGCTGAGCATGTTCATTGAGTCCAGGGCCTCTATTGAGTCTGCTCTATGGATCGAGTCAAGGACCGCTCGTGCGGAATCGGATATGACAGGCACTTCAAGAGAATCCAGAGCTTCTCTTGAACGGCGGTTGCGCCTTTCACGTCTGTCATCCTGGGATGATAATGTGAAAGAACTGAGCACAAGCAGCAAGGCAGCTGCCAGTCCCCATCGTTCAATCCACCTTTTGATATTATGTGTAGACATTAATAGTCCTGTCTGTTATCCGTTATTCTTAGTTTTTTGCTATTTTTGCAAATCGCAAATTTAGAACATATTTTCAATTAATACAAAATTGAGTTTGTCTATGACATATAAATACACCCTTAAAGCAATATTCCTGATGACTTTGTGCGTCCTTCTTCCTATCATAGCCCATAGCCAGTCGAAGGGGCTGGGACTTACTACGGTAGTCATAGACCCCGGCCACGGCGGCAAGGATCCGGGGGCGCTCGGACAGACTTCGAGCACTCACGAGAAGCATATTGTCCTTGCGGTCTCAAAACTCCTGGGTGAGAAGATCGAGAATGCGTATCCGGATGTCAAGGTCGTGTATACCCGATCTTCAGACAAATTCATCGGACTCCACGAGAGAGCCATGGTTGCCAGGAACAACAATGCCAACCTCTTCATCTCCATACATTGCAACAGCAATAACAGCAAGTCCGCCAAAGGAAGCTCAGTCCATATCCTCGGCCAGAGGTCCGAGCGCAAAACCAACACTACGGATTATTTTGAGCGCAACAAGTCGGTGGCGCAGCGAGAGAATGAAGTTATCGTCATGGAGGATGGCTATGAGACCAAATATACCCACTTCGACCCCAATACTCCAGAGGCGTATATCGGTTATACGCTGCAGTGGAAGGCCCATTATGAGAGCAGTCTCCTTTTTGCGGCAGAGGTCGTTGACAAACTCATGGTTAAACCGCTGGCTCCGCGCCAGATCGCGATAGACCAGGATATTTTCCAGGTCCTTGTAGAGGCGAACATGCCGGCCGTTCTTCTTGAGATTGCGTTCATAAGCAATCCGACGGAATATAAATATCTTGCCTCAAAGAACGGACAGGAAGAGATTGCCGAAAGGCTTTTCCAGGCATTCAAGTCATATAAGACTCAGTATGACATGTCGATGAACGTGCCTGTCCAGGAGACTGAGAAGCTCGAGGTGGAGCCTGCAGATGTACAGAAGACAGAGCAGGTTGAAGCCGGCGGTCTATATTATGCGGTTCAGATCATGAGCAGCGGAAAACTTCTCAAGGCGGGGGATTCGGAATTCAAAGGATTTGACGCCAGGGCTTATAAGCCAGAAGGTGCAAAAGTATATAAATATATAATAGGTAAATATAAGACCAGAGAGGATGCGGCTAAGGCACTTCCTGAAATCAAGAAGAAGTTTCCGCAGGCATTCATCATAGAGGTTCAGACCAAATAGCACACACAATGAAGTTTTCAAAAGAAGTCAAGATCGGAGTATTTGTAGTCTCCGTACTGGTTGTTTCGTTTTTTGTCATCAACTATCTCCGTGGAAAGGATATCTTCAATAAGGAGATAGAGCTTGTTGCAAGGTATGATAATGTCGAAGGTCTAGTGCCTTCGGCGCCGGTTTTCATCAAAGGTTATAAAGCAGGTAAAGTAGCGGAGGTCGAGTATCAGCCCGAGACCGATGATTTCATGGTTACATGTTCGGTGCAGAAGGAATTCAGGATTCCTTCTGATTCGAAGATGACAATATATGCCGTAGACATCATGGGCGGAAAGGGAGTGAAGATAGATCTCGGTGTGTCGGAAACCCTCGTGTCTGATGGCTCAGAGCTTGCGCCGGCCAAGGAGGCCGGTCTGCTTGACGGGCTTGCAGAGGGTGTCGGTCCGCTTCTGTCCAAGCTTGGCAACACCCTTGACAGCCTCAGCGTGACGGTTGCAGGAGTGAATGCGATGCTTTCGGACTCAAATCAGGCTGCGATATCCAATACGCTGGCACATCTGGAAAAGACTATGAAGAGTGTTGTCGGCATAGCATCGGCTATGGATGGAAAATCTGCGGAATTGACTGCTCTTGTCGACAATCTCACCTCGCTTTCAGCAAAGTTCGGCTCTATAGCAGACAAAGCAGATGGTGCAATGTCAGGAGTATCTTCGATTGTCACTAAGATTGATGAAACTGACATTGCCGGATTGGTGTCATCTTTCAAGAGTCTTCTTGAAAAGATCAACGACCCGGACGGAACTGTAGGAAAGCTGCTTGTTGACGGATCAGTGTACGACTCGGTCGATGAACTTTTAAATGATGTCGACAGCCTTGTAAGGAAAATAGAGGAAAATCCTAAGAAATATATTAAAATTTCAGTGTTCTAATCGCGTCTATACAGGAAAAATCGCGGTTTTGTTAATTTAAAATAATTCAAAATTGGTTAACGCTTGAATT
>X418_Giraffe__coassemble_36_pt1 | contig 30048 bp, 23 predicted proteins | sample X418_Giraffe__metabat2_high_PE_001 | metagenome-assembled genome bin X418_Giraffe
ATTCACTACCGCGTATCGCGCCGCCTACGATGGCGTTTCTAGGGAAGTTCATTTCCATGAGCGTGCTCTTTGTGATTGCCGAGCCAGGGGCTACGATATACTCAAGCACTTCGGCTTTGGTGCCGCTCATATATTTGATGAACCTGACCTTGCTGCTGAGGGTGAACTTGAATATGCGGCCAGCAGTGATGAGCTTCTTGTTGATGACTGCATCCACGCCCATGCTCTCCGCAAGCCTTATATACTCGAGATTCTCCACCTCGGCGATGGTTCTCGGCACCCCGAGGCTCTTGGCTGCTACACATGCAAGTATGTTTGTCTCAGAGTTGTTTGTCACAGCGATGAAGGCGTCGTATTCCCTTATGGATTCTTCCAGAAGCATGTCGGAATTCCTTCCGTCGCCATTCACTACCATTACATTGGACGGCAGTTTTTCCGAAAGGTCGATACATTTTTCCTTGTTCATCTCGATGAGCTTGATGCTGTCGATCTGCTTGCTCATCTGCTTCGCAACCATCTCTCCGATAGGGCTTCCGCCGAGGATCATGATGTTCTTTACCTCGATGTTCTCCTTGCCTACATACCTCATGAGCATGTCCATTCCCTCTCTTGTGGAAATGATGAAGACGAGGTCGTGATATTTGAATTTAGTGTCGAACTTAGGAATGATGGTTTCGTCATTCCTGGATATTGCCACGACTCTGAACTTCAGGCCTTCAGCTGCGGCGACGGCACTGAACTCGGCCATGTTCATGCCAATGAGCTCAGACTCTTCCTCCAGCTTGAAGACCACGACCTGGAGCTTGCCTCTGGCGAACTCCAGCGAGTCTGTCGTCGCCGTCCTCTTGAGGAGGTCGGCGATCTCTCCTGCCGCAATCTTCTCAGGGTAGAAAAGCAGGTCTATGCCCATCTCTGTGAACAGGTGCTTGTTTTCGTATGAGAGGTATTCCTCGTTGTTGATACGTGCGGTCACCTTCTTGCTTCCAAGCTTCTTGGCGAGCATTGCGCTGACAATGTTCACGTCCTGCGAGTCCGACGGATTTACGGCGATGAACAGATCGGCATATTGCGCACCTGCCTGCACAAGCACTCCGATTGTAGACGGATTGCCCTCTACGGTGATGACATCGGTGACTGCTGCGAGAGCATCAAGCCTGTCCTGTCTTTCATCGATTACTGTGACCTCGTTGGTCTCGTTGTTAAGCATCTTGGCCAGGTGAGAACCTACTTCACCGGCGCCGGCAATGACAATTTTCATAGTCTTACATGTAGAAATCCTGCTCCTTTACTGACGAGAATATCTTGTCTCCCTTCAGCATCGAAGCCAGAATGATCCATTTCTTATATATGCCTCTTACTGAGGACTTTCCACCATAATATTCAAGATATTTCCTGATTTCAGCCTCGGAAGGGGAAAGCGCAAGCTTTCCATATTCCTTATGCGCCTTCAGGACGGCCTTGAAACTTTCGGTCTTCAATGTCATAAGGTAGACGCCGGCTGACATAATGTCCAGGCATTTCCTGAGCGCTATGCGCCTGCGTGCCTTCCTGTATCCTTTCGCTGCTGCTCTCTCTGCGGCTGCTCCGCTCCTGAATGCCTGCAGGGCGAATGTCTTGCCGAGATTGTTGCTGAGCATCAGCAGATTGTTGCGGTAGTTGAGGAAGAGCTTGAACGGTGATGATGCCGGCAGCGTGCCTCCTCCAAGGTGATATACGACTGATTCAGGCACTACCGTCACCTTGAACCCCTCCAGCTGCATCCTCCAGCACAGGTCTATCTCCTCCATATGGGCGAAGAATCTGTCATCCAGGCCTCCGAGTCTTTTGTACAATGAACTTCTGACCATTAGACATGCTCCTGTTGCCCAGAATACATCTGCAGGTGTGTCGTACTGACCTTTGTCAGTCTCAAGCCTATTGAGTACTCTGCCTCGGCAGAACGGATATCCGAAAAGGTCTATATATCCTCCTGCAGCTCCGGCGTACTCGAATTTCTCGCGCTCCTGCCAGCTGTGCAGCTTCGGAGCGCAGGCTCCGCACTCCGGATGCGCATCCATCCAGTCTACAAGCGGGCCCAGCCAGTCCCGAGGGACTTCGATGTCGGAGTTTATGAGTACAAAATACTCGGAATCAATCTGTTCGAATGCTCTGTTATATCCGCCTGTGAATCCGAAGTTCTTCTCAAATGCTAAGGTGCGTACCTGAGGGAACATATTCTTCATCACTGCCATTGAACCGTCCGTAGATGCATTGTCGGCGACAATGACCTCCGCTCCCTCCACATTCCTCACGGACTGCAGAAGTCCCGGAAGGAAATCCCGGAGGAATCCTTCCGTATTCCAGTTCAATATGACAACAGCAACTTTCATCTGATCATCATCCCCGGCTTGACCGGGGCTCTCTTATACTAATGACATCCGCATCCGCAGTCGTCTCCGTGCTCGCCGCAGCCGCCTTCGCATCCTCCGCAATCGCCGTCATGGCCGTGGCATCCGCCACATCCGCATGAGTGCACATACTCTCCGTGGAGACCTTCTGTCAGTTCCTTCTCCGTAGCCTCGCGTACAGACACGATCTCTCCGGTGAAATGGAGGGTCTTGCCTGCCATCCGGTGGTTGAGGTCCATCTTCACGGTGTCCTCTGTGACTTCCAGAACCACTCCCGGTATCACGCCTCCCATGCTGTTCATCATAGGGATTGTGTTGCCGGGAACGAGAAGGTCTTCTCTTATCTCGCCGTTGACTTCGAAAGCTGCCTTCGGGAGGTCGATGATCCTCTTCGGATCCACTTCGCCGTATCCGTCAGCAGGGGAGAGGGTCACGTCGAATCTGTCGCCTGGCTCCATGCCTTCAATCGCTGCCTCGAACTTGGGGAGAAGGCTTCCTGTTGCGTGAATATAGTCCAAAGGACGCTCCTTCGGGCACTGGTCGACTACCTGTCCGTCAACCTCGAGTTCATAGCTGAACTCTACTACAGAATTTGGTGTAATTTTCATATTTTCTTGCGTTTATCTTTTTTTCAACAATTATCCGGAGAATGCTACTCCTTCGAATGCTATGGTCGGTATCTGCCATCTTGTGCACCGGCGCATGTCTGTGCCGGCTGCTATGAAGCTGTTCCACAACTCTACGAAGTTGCCGGTGATCAGCATCTCCCTTACCGGATGCGTAATCTTTCCGCGGCTGAAGGCAAAGCCTTCGATGCCGAAAGAGAAGTCTCCGGTCGCAGGGTTGCTGTTTCCGCCATTGAACCCCGTTACCAGGATCCCGTTGCCGCAATACTCCAGAATATCCTCCAAAGATACTTCATTTTCTCCACATGGCAATTCCTTGCCCTTCATAAAAGGCATCAGGCAAGGCCTTGACGCATCTTCAATGGTCGGTTCCATGCCCATCTTGTTGGCCATCCAGGTGTTTATGAAGTATTTTCTGATCACTCCGTTCTCGATTATCGGAGCGTCCTGTGTGGCCACGCCTTCGCTGTCGAACATTCTGGAACCGTTCCTTCCAAATGTTCTTGGAAGGTCCATGAGTGTCATGCCGTCCGGGAATACCTTCTTGCCGAGAGTCCCGTCAAGGAATGAGATCTTCTGCTGGAGTGCCGAGCCGTTGAGGGCATTGATTACCGGTGCGATGAGACGTGATGCTACGGATGTGTCCACTACCATTCGATATTTTCCGCTTCTCCTCGGCTTCGGTCCTATCTGTCTGACAGCCCTTTCCAACGCCTTTCTGCTGCAGGTGCTGATGTCTATGCCTTTGTCTGTCGAGGCTGACTCCCACCAGTATCCGCTGTATCGGTCTCCATTCGCATCCTGAATGGTGATCTCACTGAAGCAGCTGAATGCGCTTTCGGTGTGCCTTCCTTCAAATCCCTGAGAATCAGTTATGAAAGTGTCGTCTGAAGTCTCTCCGTATTCGCATTCCTCTGACAGGATCGTGAAGTCTTCAGCCACATGGTTTCCATATATGCACATCTCCTGCGCACGTGCAGTCCTCGTGCTGCTGTCGGAATGCTCTATCGACTCGTCATAAAGACCGAGTTCGCGTCCAGTCCTGGCATTCTTTTCTGTCCTGTCAGGGGCCTGGAGTGTCCTGGTAAGGTCCTGCTCCAGCATCCTTACCATGTCGATGCCTTTGAGAATAAAATCTTCCAGCTCTTCCTGCGCAAGCCTGTTTGTGGAAAATGTACCGTATCTTCCATCAACGAAAAGATACAGGTATATCGACCTGTCTGCGCAGTGACTCACCTTGTCCAAGGCTCCGTTGAGCATGTTGCAGCTGTCTGTCCGGCTCTTGCTCAGGATCGCTCTGGCACCGTCGGCACCGTTAGCCTTCGCAAACCTTACGCAGTGTTTGGCCAGGCTTATTTCATGTTCATTGATCATACTCTATTCTCCTCCTACTGTCAGACTGCTTACAAGTATTGTCGGCATTCCGCATGAAACCGCCACGCTCTGCTCCTTGCCGCAGGTCCATGTGCTGTTGTCGATCCTCAGGTCATTACCGACCGCCAAGATGTCTGCAAGGGCCTGTGGGCCGTTTCCTATGATGTTTATATCCTTGATCGGCGCTGTAAGATGTCCGTTCTCTATTAGGTATCCGCTCTTGACGAAGAACGTGAAGTCTCCCTCGCCGATCTTCACCTGTCCGTTGGAAAGTTCCTCTACATATATTCCTTTGTTTACTGAAGCGATGATTCCTTCAGGCTCGGCATTGCCGCTTTCCATATATGTAGCCCTCATTCGTGGGATCGGATTATATCTGAAGTTTTCTCTTCTGCCGTTTCCTGTCGGCGCCACTCCGTACCATGCAGCGCTGATTCTGTCGTGAAGATATGAGGTCAGGATGCCGTCAGTCACCATGTATGTCTTCTGTCCTGGAACTCCTTCGTCGTCATATCCGCAGGCCCCTCTGTTGTTCATAAGGGTTCCGTCGTCTACAACATTTACACCCTCTGGACATACTCTGACGCCCATCTTTTCTGAAAATATGGACTGCCCCTTTCTATTGAAATCCGCCTCGAATGCGTGTCCCATGGCCTCGTGGAGCAATACACCCGACGGCCCTGCGCCCATCACGACGCTCATCTGACCGCCCTTCGGCCTGATGGCCTCAAAACGCTCGTCAATGCCTTTGACGGCCTCGGACGCGATATCTTCGATCAGCGCAGGCGTGATCAGCTCCGCACCCATCCTGAAACTTCTTGATATGCTTTTGTTCTCGGTATTGCCGTTCTGCTGAAATACAACTGTTACGGACAGGCTTCCCATAGGTCTTGTCTCGCAGGTCAGCTCTCCGAATGAATTGTACATTAGCACATCGCTCACAGAGTCAGATAGTCTTGCCATGACTTTTATTATGCGGTTGTCCTTCGAAGTGATCTGCTTCTCAAGGTCGAGCAGGAATGGCAGGAATGTAGAGGCCTGCATGTCTCTCCAGTTCTGCTGCATCGTATACAGGTCTTCCGTCGGGCGTGCAGTCGCGCCGCTGCTATAGCTCAGGCTGCTGCCGCCGGCCTGCGCAATGGCAGAGGCCGCCTCAGCCGCCTTGACCATCTCGCTCATCTCGAGATTCTCGGAATATGCATATCCTGTCTTCTCTCCTTTCAGCACCCTGATGCCCACTCCATAATCCGTGTGGAATCCTCCGGAGGAGACGTTGCCGTCCCTGAGGATCAGGTTGAAGAATGTAGTGTGTTCGAAGTACAGGTCGGCGAAGTCTCCGCCTCGCGAGAGGGCGGCGCCGACAAGGGACTGCAGTTGTAGCTGTGTTACTTTGAATATGTCAAGATAATGACTGTGTGTGTTCATTTCGTTCTTTTACAATGAAAGTATTTCGCCGTTCTCTTCGGCGTGCTTCCTTCTTTCCAGTGCTATGGATTTGATCTTGGTGAAAATCTCCTTGTCCCTGATGTTTATCACGTCGTCTTTCGAGCCTTCGGCTATCACGCGGAAAGGAATCTGGGAGTTGTCTGCAAGGATCCATCTCTCGCTGATAGGGGCGTAGATGTGAAAGAAGTAATCCACTCCCACCTGGTATCGCCTCCTGATGGTCTCTTCCGGGATGTTATGGCCTCCGGCTTCCACTCGGGCCCTTACTCTCTCCACTGCAAGTTCCGGACTGTTGAGCCAGAAGTACAGCAATGTGACAGTGTATCCTGCGGCCTGTGCGTTCTTGACTATCTTGAGCAGTGTCCTGGTCGCAAGGGTGGTCTCTATGGCGAAATCCTTCTCCTTCTTGAGGAGATAACGGATTTTCATGAGCATGTAGCGACTTGCTTGGATCGAAGCCAGCGACGGGTCGAAGGGCGAGAGGCTCTTTGCGAACTCGTCAGAGTTCACGAACTCGCTGCACTCGAGCATCTCGGGCAGAAGTGAGTATGAGGCCGTGGTCTTGCCGGCTCCGTTGCATCCTGATATTATGTATAGTCTTGGCATAATGCTTTGTTATCTATCTGTTGTCTTAACCCCCAGTCACTTCGTGACAGCCCCCTGTCATGGGGCGTCTCGGTCCTGCTCGGACCGGTCAAGAAAACCAAACTGGTATCTTAACCCCCAGTCACTTCGTGACAGCCCCCTGTCATGGGGCATCTCGGTCCTGCTCGGACCGGTCAAGAAAACCAAACTGGTTTTCTTGACTTGTGGTAAATCGTCAACGATTTACCCCGTATCCAAACAGCGCGAAGTCACCTTTGCAGGGGTCTTCGGGCCATATTCCCTTGAAGGCTTCCGTTATTTCTATGGCGGTCAGCAGGTCCTTCTGCTTTCTGGTTGTCAGGCCCAGGGCAGTTGCCTGGGTGTATACATGGACGTCAAGCGGCAGTATGAGGCCTTGCTTGTCGGATTTCTTCCATACTCCAAGGTCCACCTTGCCGTCATCACGGACCAGCCATCTCTTCACCATGCTTATCTTCTTGTTGGGAGCCTTCCTGTCCTCCTTCTGGCCGAAGATTCTGCACCTGATCTCCATATCGGACATCCCCTCTATGCTGTCGGTTGTCTCGTAGATGTCTTTCAGACGTCTGCAGATGGCAGCAAAATCATGCCATTTGATCGTGCGGTGCATGCTGACATTCTCGTCACGATACTCTCCGTTCATCACATAGTCATAAGGCCTCCAGCACATCTCGTCCAGCATCCTGCTGCAGTCGCGCACGATCATGGCGCGGCGGCCCCATGCGAGATGGCCGGCCAGAAGGGCCGCAATCTCGACATCGGCCAGCGTCGCCTCGCCGGAAGCGTATTTCCCGGCGAAATGCCTGGGGAATATGATGGGGTCTTCCGTGAAATACTGTGGGTCATTGTATTTCTCAGCCCATTCGATGAGAGTCTCTTTTACAGTCTGGTCCATAATAACTCACAAATATAATAAAAATGGCCGATTGCTGCAGTGCAACCGGCCATAATGTTCCAAAATATAGAATCTTTTACTCTGTAGCGGACTCAATGCGCTTCATGTTGGCGAACATGAAGATTCCTGCAATTGCGCAGATTGCGATGAGTACTACCCAGATAGCCCAGAGAGGCATCCTCATCCAGAGGAGACCTGGAACTGACACGAGGTAGTTTCCGATTGCAGTCGCTGCGAACCATCCACCCATCATCATACCTTTGTACTTAGGAGGAGCAACCTTTGACACGAATGAGATACCCATAGGTGAGAGGAGAAGCTCTGCGAAAGTGAGCACGAGGTATGTGCTGATGAGCCATGTAGGTGAAACGAGGTCTGGGCTCACTGTTCCGCCGAGAGCCTTTGGAGATGCAAGGCCGAGTGAGCCGAGGGTGAGGATAAGGAATCCTGCGCCTGCAACGAACATTCCGAGACCGATCTTACGTGGTGCTGAAGGCTCCTTGCCCTTCTTTGCGAGAGCGCTGAAGATGGCGAGTGAAACCGGTGTGAGGGCTACCACATAGAATGGGTTGAACTGCTGGAAGTCAGAAGGCTGGATGTTTACAACCTCTGGCATTCTGAAGTAGAGGACGGCTGCAAATGCCCAGAGAGCGACTGTAGCGATGCCTGAAGTGATCTTGCCCTTCTTTGTCTCAGACTGGAATGTGCTGAAAAGAGTGTATACTGAAGCAGCGATGAGGACGAGGCACCAGATGTTGAATCCGATCTTGAGGCCGCCTGTAACGCTGCTTGCTGTGTAGTCACGTGCAAAGAATGTCATTGTAGCACCATTCTGGTGGAATGCCATCCAGAAGAAGATAACCACTGCGAATACGAAGCAGAGGGCTCCGATGCGGCTCTTTGTCTGAGCTGGGGTGAGCTCCACTTCTGCTGTAGGGTTTGCTGCCTTTGCCTGCTTTGCGTTCACGTCGGCATGCTTGAACCATGAGCGGCATCCGTAGTAGATGAGAACAGAAAGGATCAGTGATACGCATGCTACTGCGAAACCTCCGTTGTATGCGGTAGACAGTCTTTCGATGTAGTATGGTGCGAAAGTCGCCATGTCCATTCCTGCTGCACCTGGCATTGTCGCTGCGATGTTCTTGAGGGTCTCCATGTTTTCAGGAGTGATTGTTTCGTTCATCACCTGGTGTGCGAGAGCAGGGACGTTGGCGTTGTAGAAGAGATCATACTTGCTGAGTGACCAGTTGGTCATAGCCTTTGCCATTGAAGGTGCGAACATCGAACCGAGGTTGATGGCCATGTAGAAAAGGCTGAATGCCGCATCTCTCTTTGATGCATACTTAGGGTCGTCATAGAGGTTTCCTACCATTACCTGGAGGTTACCCTTGAAGAGACCTGTACCGATGGCGATGAGCGTGAGGGCTCCGAACATCAGGATCTTGCCTGCGAGATCCGGTGCGGTCGGGATTGCGAGACAGAGATATCCGAGGAACATGACACCGATACCGATTGTCACGCATTTTCCGTATCCGATCTTGTCTGCAAGGATACCGCCGAAGAAAGGCATGAAGTATACTCCTGCGAGGAAGATTGAATAGATCTGGGTGGCTGCTGCCGCGCTGAAACCGAATTTCGCCTGGATGAACAGGAGGAAGATCGCCAGCATTGTGTAGTAGCCGAAGCGCTCACCGGTATTGGCGAGCGCGAGGGCAAAGAGTCCTTTTGGTTGACCTTTGAACATAATCTATCTTTTAATTAATTGTATATCTGCTATTTGGCAACTCTCTCGAGCCATTTCACCATGCCGAGCATCACGCCCATCGAGATGAGACAGAAACCTGCGAACACTGCCCAGCACATCCACTGCTGAGGGAATGAGTTGAGCATTGTCACACCAAGGGCGATGAACAGGTTACCGATAGCGGTAGCAGTAAGCCAGAGACCCTGGCAGATACCCTGAAGATGGCGCGGAGCGATCTTCGATACGAATGAAAGTCCGAGAGGAGAGATGAAGAGTTCTGCGACGGTAAGGAAGAAGTAAGTTGCGATAAGTACCATCGGGCTTGACTTCATTCCCATCTTCACAGCATCGCTGAGACCTCTGAATTCATCACCTGAAGGATATCCCTGGATCATGGCAACGACCATGAGGAGAATATATGAACATGCTGCGATGAACATACCGAGAGCGATCTTTCTAGGAGTCGAAACTTCCTTGCCCTTGCCTGCGAGAGCACCGAACACCCACATGATGACAGGGGTGAGGATGATCACGAAGAGAGGGTTTATGCACTGCCAGATTTCAGGCGGGATCGATGATGTGGTCACGAAGTCACGTGCGAAGATCGAGAGTGACTGGCCGTTCTGGTGGAATGAGAACCAGAAGAATACAGCTACTCCGAGTACTGCAAAGAGTGCGTAGAGTCTCTGCTTGATCTCCTTTGCGTTAGCTGCTCTCTCTTCAGGAGTGTAGTCTGTTACAACTGCCTTTTCCTTCTTAGCAGGATTAGGAAGCTTCTTCTTGATTGCGATGAATATGATCAGAGATGTGAGCATCGCAACAACGGAAGCGATGAATGAGAAATGCACACCTGTATTGAAAATCTCGAGATAGCTGTTGCAGAATGCTGCATCGATGACACCTGAATGACCGACTTCAGCAGCGAGTTTAGTGAGATTCTCTGTGTCAGTTGCAGCCATGGCGTTCTGATCCTTGATGAACATGTGGCAGAGACGCGGGAGGTCTGAGTTGTATGCAAGATTGTGGATCTTGAGCCAGAAGCTTCGGAGGAGCGGAGCAATGAACGGTGCGATCACACCTCCGATGTTGATGAATACATAGAATATCTGGAATCCTGAGTCGCGTTTCTCCTTGGCCTTTGCAAGTGCTTCTGGGCCCTGCTTTGCGGCTTCAGCCTCGAAGTTATCATACATCTGGCCTACGAGAGCCTGGAGGTTACCCTTGAAGAGACCGTTTCCGAATGCTATGATGAACAATGCAAAACATGTGAGCACCAGAACCCATGACATTCCGGCGGTCTCGGCAAATACCGGGATAGAGAGGATGCCGTATCCGGCAGCCATTACAAGAAGGCCGGAAATGATGGTCGCCTTGTAGTTCTGTGTCCGGTCTGCGATGATACCGCCAGGGAGGCTGAGTACATAGATCAGGAAGTAGAATACAGAATAGATCCATCCTGCAGCACTGTCGCTGATGCCGAATTTAGAACAGATGAAGAGGAGAAGGACGGCGTTCATGATGTAGTATCCGAAACGCTCTCCCATGTTGCTCAGTGCAGCTGCAATAAGCCCCTTAGGGTGTTCCTTACGTGCCTTGTTGATGTAGAATACCAAGAACGGTATCACTACGATCAGGATCGCGATAAGAATCGCCATCGGACGATTGTTCGTCCAGAGGTTTGTGATGAATGACATAAAACTTATTGGTTTAATTATTTGCGATTTTCAACTATATCCCGACAAAGATAGCAAATTTAATTTACAGGCAAAATATCGGAAATCAGCAGGAAATTTGATATATTTGTAATTTTGTAAAGGGACTGGTTTTGCCCGGTCATTCATCAATGGCTGGTGGTACCGCTCTATTGAATTGATAATGAAGAAGTTTGCTGTAAATATTGTAAGGGGAATACTTGTTGTTCTGTCGAAACTGCCTTTGAAATTCCATTACTTCATGGGCGATATTCTTTCATGGCTGGCAAGGAAAGTCTTCCGGTATCGCTATGATGTCGTGATGACTAACATTTCCAGGTCCTTCCCTGAAAAGAAATACAAGGAGATTACAAAGATTGCCAAGGATTTCTACAGACATTTCGGAGAAATAGTAGCGGAGGCCATATGGTTCAGCGGCAGCAGCTACAAGAGACTTTACAAGTCGGGCATAGTGACGATTACTGATCCGGAAGTGGTTTCAGGAATGTATGAGAACTCACCGAGCCTGACGGTGCTGAGCACTCATTGCGGCAACTGGGAGCTGATGGGAGGCTTCCTGGGCTATCGCAGGCCAGGTGACTATCAGTATGCCTTTGGCGAAGAACAGATATCAGTAGTGTATAAGCGTCTTACCAACGAGGTGGCTGATGAAGTGTTCAAGCGCAATCGCGTCTCTCCGCTTGAAGACGTCGGTACGGAATGTGAATTGGAATCATCCCAGGTGCTGAGGTTTTCACTTAAGCATAAGGATGAGAAAAGGGTGTACATATATCCTACGGACCAGGCTCCATATTGGAAGGCTGCCAAGCATCCGATAGGAAAGTTCCTCAATCAGGAGACAAATGCCATGGCCGGGAGCGTTGGTGTGGCCTGCAAGCTTTCGCACGCAGTGCTATATATGAAGATGAGGCGTGTGGAGAGGGGAAAGTATGAAATGAGTTTCATCCCGATATGCGACGACGCATCGAAGCATACTCCGGAAGAACTCATACGCAAATATTATGACCTTTTGGAGGAGGAGATCGTCGAGACTCCATGCAACTGGCTCTGGACACATAAAAGATGGAAATAAACAATTGATATCATGAAGAATATTTATGGAATTATAGCGGCTATGGCCCTCGCACTGCTTTCGCAGTCAGCAACAGCTCAGAAGAAGTCGGATCCGGAAGGCTTCCTTACGTATTCGCTTCCTTCAACCGCCATCGTCCTCGAGGTAGAGGCGGTGCAGGAGAAGTTCTATGCCGGACCGTATGCGGCGTATGCTGAAAAATATCTTGGCATCAAGGCCCGCCAGAAAGACGAAACGACGTTTCAGCTTACTGAGATCAAGATGACACCGCTCATCGAGGCCGATCAGAGCAGAAGGTATAGTATCAACGTAAGGAAGGACCAGCTTGACGGCACATTCCTCAAACTGTCTTCAGTCGGCCTGGTTTCGTTCTCTGACGCCAATTTCGGAGATGAGTCGGTATGGCGCTTCCCTAAGGAAAGCCAGGGCAACTTCTCAGGCAAGGGCGTGTCTTCGAACCTTACCTCGGAGTCTGCGACACTCTATAGGAATGATAAGTCTTCGGCTTATGACAAGGTTGCTGTAAGCCAGAATATGCTTGTGGAGAAGTCTGCCGAGCAGAGGGCTGCGGAGACTGCCGACATGATCCTGAAGCTGCGCAAGCAGCGTCTTCAGATCGTGACAGGCGACACTGACGCTACATACAGCGGTGAGGCTATGGGAGCAGCAATCGCAGAGATTACCCGTCTAGAGGAAGAATATATGATGCTGTTTGCCGGATATTCGGAGTTCCAGACCCAGAAGATGAGATTCGAGGTTGTGCCTCAGGCTGGTCAGGAGAGCCAGATCTATGTGGCATTCCGTCTGTCTGATACAGCAGGCCTTGTCCCTGCAGACAATCTTTCTGGAAAGCCTGTGATCATGGAGATCATTCCGCAGGACTTCTCTGATCCGAAACTTGAGGCTTCTGCAGAAAAGAACAAGAAGGAAGTGATGGCATACTACAGGATTCCTGCGATATGCACAGTGAGACTCATGGATGGACCTGACCTCCTGCTCCAGAGCCGTATGCCGATCTATCAGCTCGGCCGTGAAAGCTCCCTCCCGGTAAACGCAATCATCAAATAAATTGTCATCTCGAGATAACGTCATATTGAATTTTTAATTTGTTATTTCGAGCGAAGTCGAGAAATCTATAAAACTGAAATATTATGAGCATTAAAGAACTTGATCCACAGATAGTGTGGAAGAACTTCTACGCATTGACACAGATTCCGCGTCCTTCAAAGCACGAGGAACTTGCAGTTGAATATATGTACAACTGGGGTAAGGAACACGGCCTGGAGACCATCAAGGACGAGGTCGGCAACATCATCATCCGCAAGCCTGCAACCCCTGGCTGCGAGACCATGAAGGGTGTCATCCTTCAGGGCCATGTGGACATGGTGCCTCAGAAGAACGCAGATACAGTCCATGACTTCCTCAAGGACCCTATCCAGACATGGATCGACGGTGACTGGGTGAAGGCAAAGGGCACGACCCTCGGAGCTGACAACGGACTCGGTCTTGCTATGGCGATGGCTGTCCTCGAGTCTTCAGATATCAAGCACGGACCGATCGAGCTCCTTTGTACAATCGATGAGGAGACAGGTATGACAGGCGCTATGGCTCTTAAGCCGGGCATCCTTCAGGGTGACATCCTCATCAACCTCGACTCAGAGACTGAGGGTGAGCTTTATGTAGGTTGCGCAGGTGGTCTTGATGCCTCAGCATCAGCTACATATGTGCCTGCAGAAGCTCCTGAGGCACATGAGTGCTGGTCACTTACAGTGAAGGGCTTCAAGGGTGGTCACTCAGGTATGGACATCATCCTATGCAGAGGTAACGCAAATAAGCTTGCAGCGCGTATCATCTACGAACTCATGACTAAGGCAGACGTGAAGCTTCTCGACCTCGAAGGCGGTACACTCCGCAACGCGATCCCACGTGAGGCTTTCGCAACAGTATATGTTCCTGAGGCTAAGGTAGCTGAGGCTCAGAAGGTATTCGCAGAAGTTTCTGCTGCTATCAAGGCTGAGTATGCCGGCACAGATCCAGACTCAGAGTTCATCTTCAAGCCATATGAGTGTGCAGAAGGCGAGTGCTGCTGCCACGGCGACGAGTGCAAGTATGTTCCTGAGGCTGACGCTTTCCGCTTCATCCGCGCTATCCTCGCATGTCCTGACGGAGTTGAGCGTATGAGCAGCGAGATGCCAGGTCTTGTGGAGACTTCCAACAACCTTGCAATGGTGAAGATCGAGGCTGGTGAATTCAGCGTGAAGACTCTCATGAGAAGCTCTGTAGACACAGCAAAGGACGCTCTCGCACAGAAGTTTGAGGCTATCTTCTCTCTCGCAGGCATCGAGACATCATTCGCTGGCGGATACTCAGGTTGGGCACCAAACCCAGACTCAGCTATCCTCGCAACAATGAAGAAGGTATACAACGACCTCTATGGCAAGGAGCCAGCTGTAATGGCTATCCACGCAGGTCTCGAGTGCGGTATCCTCAGCGGCGCATATCCACATTGGGATATGGTTTCATGCGGACCTACTCTCATGAGCCCTCACTCACCGGATGAGCGTGCAAACATCCCGTCAGTAGCGAAATGCTGGGACTTCCTCAAGGCTGTTCTTGAGAACATTCCAGCCAAATAGAAATCTTGAGACTGAACGTTTATAGAGATTTGTTGAAGCTCGGGCTGCCCATAATGATAGGGCAGCTCGGGATTATTATCTTAAGCTTTGCCGACACGATGATGGTTGGCCGCTGCGGAACAGCGGAGCTGGGAGCAGCGAGCTTTGTGAACAACATGTTCAACCTGGTCATCGTTTTCTCGACGGGCTTTTCTTATGGCCTGACTCCCTTTGTCGGAAATCATTACGGAAGAGGGGAGAACGCTTCCGTGGGACGTGTCCTCAAGAATGCGTTGGCAGTCAACGCGGTCGTGGCTCTGGGCCTTATGGCGCTGATGTTCATACTTTATCTGAACATCCACCGCTTAGGCCAGCCGGCGGAACTTCTGCCGCTGATGCGTCCTTATTATATAGTTCTTCTGATATCGCTTCTGTTTGTCCTCCTTTTCAATGCGTTCAAGCAGTTTGCCGACGGCATAACAGACACTGTGACTCCGATGGTCATACTTCTGGGAGGAAATGTCATCAATATCTTCCTTAACTGGATACTTATATACGGTAATTGGGGAATGCCCCGAATGGGACTTCTCGGTGCAGGTATCGCCACTCTGACTGCGCGTGTACTCATGCTGCTGTGTTTCATTGCCGTATTCTTTGCCGCCAAGCGCTACAGACCCTATGTTCAGGGATTCAGGGAATCTTCTGTAAACAGAGAGGACTTCTCCGCACTGAACAAGATGGGAATGCCGGTCGGCCTTCAGATGGGTATGGAAACGGCGTCATTCAGCCTCAGTACAATCATGGTCGGATGGCTTGGAACGGCGGCTCTGGCGGCGCATCAGGTGATGCTGACGGTCGGTCAGTTGGGATTCATGATGTATTATGGCATGGCGGCAGCTGTAGCAGTACGTGTCAGCAATTTCCATGGGCAGGGGGATATCCCGAGAGTAAAGGAAAACGTAAGCACCGGTTTCAAGATCATACTTGTAATGGCAGCGGCAGTCTCGATTCCTTTGCTAATTATGAGGAACAGCATCGGTTTTTTCTTTGCAGACAGTGCGGAAGTCGCAGCAATGGTGGCTCAACTGGTCATACCCTTCGCCATCTATCAGTTCGGCGACGGCCTGCAGTGCAACTACTCAAACGCATTACGCGGCATATCTGATGTAAAGATGGTCATGGTATATGCATTCATTGCATACTTCCTGATCTCATTGCCGTCAGCATATCTTTTCGGCTTCGTCTTCGACTGGGGCCTTACCGGCATATGGATGTCCTTCCCTCTCGGCCTCACCTCTGCCGGCCTCCTGTTCTGGCGCCGCTACCGCCACTCTATCCGCTAAAACCCCTGGCACTTAAGTGTCTGTTAATCAACGAGATATAAAAATCTCGTGCCGCCGAAAGGGAGCACGAGGTTTCGCTAAGTCGTTGGTTTACTGTGGTTTGTGCGCCAGGTGTTTTTGCGATGCTATTTGCAGACCATTATGTTCAGAATCATGTTGTCTGTGTGCTGCATGCCGACCGATCCTATCTTTCCGAGGTTCTGGATTGTCTTTTCGATGTCCTTTTCAATGATGCCGTCGTGCTCCGAGATGCACATGCCCTCGCGGGCGAGGACTGCTGACTGGAGTGCGCTGGATACCCCTGAAGCTACCTTCATCGCGCATCCGACCTTCGCTCCGTCGCATACCATTCCTGTAATGTTTCCGATCATGTTCTTGATTGCTGAGCATACCTGATCGTAGTCACCTCCACGAAGATATACCAGTCCGCAGGAAGAACCTGTCGATGCGATCACACATCCGCATAGGGCTGACAGCTTTCCAAGATATCCCTTTATATGAATGGCAATAAGATGGCTGAGCACGAGCGCCCTTGCAAGCTGTTCGTCAGTTGTGGCGTACTTGATTGAATATGCTATTACTGGCATGGTCACTGTGATTCCCTGGTTTCCACTGCCGGAATTACTCATCGCGGCGAGCGTGCAGCCTGCCATTCTTGCATCAGAAGCGGCTGCTGTAAGCGCCATGGCATAGCATAAGAAGTCACCTCCGAATACTTCCTTGTTGGCAGATGAGCTGATTGCCTGTCCGACCTTCAGACCGTATGGGCCTTTCAGACCCTCTTCGGCCAGTGCCATGTTGAGTGTGCGTGATTCCAAAATGAATTCTATGTCTTCGTATGCTACAGTGGAGGCGAACTCAAAGATTTCCTTCACTGTAAGACCGTAGTCAAGCGTACTTTTCTGTGCGGCTTCTGCAGTTTCCGTCTTCTGTGCTGAGGTGAGCACATCTCCGCAAAAGGCCGTCTCTACGATTCTGTCGTGGTCATCCTCTATGACAGTGCTTGCTGTGTGTCCGCATGCATCAGCGACAATAGCCTTGACATACAACTTATGGTCGGTTTCGGCCAGAGCTACAGTTACAATATCTTCACTGACCATTTCCTTTGCTCTCTCTATGCTGATTTCATTCAAGTCATGCAGAACCTCCAGACCATAACAGGATTTTCCGCATACCGCGCCCAGGGCCGATGCTATATGAAGTCCAACCATGCCTGTTCCCGGGATGCCGACGCCCATGCCGTTTTTCAGGATGTTTCCGCTGACTTCCACGCGGACTGTGTATGAGCCGGACATTCTCCATTCATGGGATGCGGCCTCGCATTTGTCTTCAATGATTTCCATTGACTTAGCTACGGCAAGTGCTACTGCTATCGGTTCAGTGCAACCTAATGCCGGTTTTACTTCCTTTCTGATCAGTTCAATGATCTCAGCTTCTCTCGGTGTCATTTCCTGAAAAATTCTAGGGTGGTTGATATTATCTTGTCAAGACTTTCGTCCAGCTTCAGTGTCTCGACAGGGAATCCGATACATACGGTCCTGTATCCTTTGCCTTGGTGGCAAACTGCTGCCGGTATGCCTGTGTCGGCATATTTCATCATGATCTTTCCGTTCTTTCCGGCAGGCGTTATGCCGTCAGGTGCCTCTACGCAGTAGTGATCCGGATTGATTTCATTATGGAATGAGCCGGCGTGTCCGTCAGAAACAGCCGTGAGGTCATTTGCCACATATGCGACATCTCCGCTTTTTCCGGCGTATCCTCGTACCCATTTATATCCAAGTACATTGCTTGCGAATTTCTGTGCAGCCTTCTGCGCTTCCTTGTCAATGTCAGAAGTATATATCTGGCTCCATATGTCAGTACCGATATAGGCGCCGCTCACAAGGACATTTCCTCCGTCAGAGGTGAAGTCTCTTATGGCATCCTGCAATTCTGCCGGGAATATGCTGTATCTGGTGCCGAGGGTGTCTCTTCCGATCACCGTACTCACCTGTTTGCCGCATATGAGATCCAATGCCCATGCGTCTTTTCTGTAAGATGAATCGGCGCAGAACCTCTCGTTGCTGCATGATATGAACCTGTGACCTGCTTTCATGACGGCTGTACCATGATCATATATGAAATCGTGCGTGTTTCCGGCTACGGTCTTTCCGGCATAGTCATCGAATGATCCTCCGAATCCGGGATTGGCATTGCTTATCCATTCCATTCCGCGTCGGAACTGGTACATGTCACCGATATATGCGATGTCTCTGCCGTCAGGCACTCCGCTGTCAAGCCTGTTGTCAAATCCGGCATATGAAGGAGTGTCAATGAATGCCGGTCCGCTGACGCGGTCAAAATTATTGACTATCAGCACGGTGCCTTCTGATGCTTTCTTCGGGATTCCGATGCTTGCTGTTTCGGAGGCAAAGCTTTTTCCACCTTTGTTGAAGGCAGCTATTCTGAAACTGTAGATGTGTCCAGGCTTGATGTCCACTTCATGAGTGAAATTATCGTTCGTTGCTTTGCCTGTCTTGATGATCCTGCCTGTGTCGAAAGCCCCGTCGTCTATGCGCGTATAGAGTATGAACCCTTCGGCATCAGCTGTAGGTTCAAGCCTGTCTTCTGTCGCCTTCCATGTGATGACTGCCTTGCTGTCTCCAGAGAATCTGACTCCGAGCGAGTTAACAGGAAGAGGCTGCACCTGATATGGTATTCCATATCTGTTGCTGAGAAACTTCAGCATGCCCTTATATATTGCTCGGCTTACAGTGAATCTGAATGCAGGGTCAAGGCCATATTTCATGTCTGCGAAGTTCTGGTGTGACAGCAGCTCGAGAAGCAGAGCGGGACATGAAGGGGTGCGGGATTCGCGATATCCTCTGTCCCATATGTATCTTCTGCGCCAATCAGGATTGAACTCCATCTGTATGTCGTTCACGATCTGTGACTGGACTATGTCTGCGTATTCGCGGCTGCTCATCCTGCTTTCCCCTCCCGGGAGGCTGGTCTTGTTTTCTGACCTGTATGTATATATGGCAAGTGTGCCGATGATGCCGTCATCAGGTGTCACACCAGCGTCCGAGTGAAATCCGAGAGAGAGGTCAACAGGGATGCCTTTGCCTGGCCGGTCAGGATTCATGTATGATCCGCCGCTGATCCAATCCACCCAGTCTCCTCGGCACATGAAATCTTCCTGATAGTCGTTTTTTGAATCTTCAGGCCTGAAGATTTCAGGTGCGGCTCCCGCCCATTGCAGCCAGTATGTGGCACCTTCAGCAGAGCGTGGCATGCCGGATGTCATAGGGGCCTGAGTCGTGTCGGATGTCTCGCGGGCGATGTTTCCCATCCCTCCGCCGAACTTGACACCATCTGCCGTCACGACTTTTCTCTTGTCGAATCTGTATCCGTCTGGCGTCCTGCTGCTGAGCGAGACATATCCTTCAGAACCTGCATCAAACTCGAAGGTGCCGAGATATACCCAGGTCCCGCCTCCGATCTTCTGGTTTACAACGAATCTGCTTGTGCCTCCCATGTGATTTACCGTGTATAATGCAGCAGAAGTACTTTCCGGCAGTGTCTTGTATGAAACATACACAGCGTATTCTCCTCTTTCCGGAATGTCCGGTCTCCAGGTTGCAGAGGACTCTTTTTCTCCGCTCGTGCATTCGCTCTTGCGGGCTGTTCCCATGGAGAACGGCAGGTCTGTCCTGAGGTATGTTTCTTGCATGTCACCGAACCCGGTGCCCGCATCTTTCCATTGTCCGACCTCCTTGTATTCATACGTGCCCCTGCATCCTGCTGTCCGGTCGTTGTCTGCTATGACCTCATTAGTCTGGACGTCCCTCTCGCGAGGCAGCATTACATATGCTCCGGCGTTCTCCAGCATAGGTACCAGATATGGCAGTACAAAGCTCTGGGTGAACATGTCCTCTACGGTCTGGAACAGGCAAGGCCTCTGCCATATCCATTCTCCTTTGCCTTGGTCGAAATATCTTCCATGACTCTGCCATAAGGCTATGGTTCTTCCTGAAAGCCCCTCAGCATAGTCCGGTGCGCTGTATTCCCGCACAACCTGACCGGGGTTGGATGGTTCTGAAACCAGATGCCTGGATTGAGCCGGCCTGCCGTCAAATGTCAGTGGGGCGATTTCGAGCAGGTTTACGTCAACCTTGCGTGACCTTATTTCTCCTAGATTGTATTTTCGGTATTTCGAAGGAAACAGGCTTTTCAGCGTTGAACGGAACCATTTGACATCACCGGGACGGAGTGGGTAATCTCCCAGAGACTCTGTGAAATAGAAGTCCAGTTCATACCCGCGCTTCATGACAGCCTTGAGACTGAGATTACCTGTGACAGACGTACGCTCTATCATAAGCGTGTTCAGTGAATCACAGACCTCCTTGAAGTCCTTGATGATGGTGCTCTGTGCGACGGCAGGGCAGGCAGCTGCAAGTACTGCTGTCAATATGATTATAATGCGTTTCATTAAAGGGCCTGCATGTCGTTGAGTTTCTTGTAATATCCGTTCAGGGCGAGCAGTTCCTCGTGCTTTCCTCTTTCCACGATTCTTCCCTCATGGAGCACGCAGATCTCGTCGGCGTTCTTGATTGTCGAGAGCCTGTGGGCGATCGCTATGGTTGTCCTTGAGCCTGTAAGCCTGTCGAGCGCCTCCTGGACAAGCTTTTCGGACTCTGTGTCAAGGGCTGAGGTTGCCTCGTCAAGAATGAGCACCGGAGGGTTCTTTAGGATTGCACGTGCTATGCTGATCCTCTGTCTCTGACCGCCGGACAATTTTGAACCTCTGTCACCGATGTTGGTCATGTATCCCTCTTCCTTTTCCATGATGAAGTCGTGGGCATTTGCAATCTTTGCCGCCGCAACGACCTGTTCCATGGTAGCTCCTTCTACTCCGAAGGCTATATTGTTGAATATGGTGTCATTGAATAGGATGGCTTCCTGATTGACATTTCCTATGAGTGATCGCAGATCCTTTATGCGTAGTTCGCGGATGTCTGTGCCGTCTATCGAAATGCTTCCTGAACAGACGTCATGATATCTCGGAATCAGATCGACCAGAGTTGATTTTCCAGAGCCGGATTGTCCCACGAGAGCGACCATCTTTCCCTTTGGAATTGTGAGGTCTATGTCTGTAAGTATCTGTCTGCCTTCCTCGTATGAGAATCCTACTCCATGGAAACGGATTTCATTCTCGAATCCATTGATTTTCTTAGGCTGCGCGATCTCCTTGATGTTGTTCTCCGCCATCATGATCTTGTCGATCCTCTCCATCGATGCAAGTCCCTTCGGGATGTTGTATCCTGCCTTGGAGAAGTCCTTGAGCGGGTTGAGGACGCTGTAGAGGATAACCATGTAGAAGATGAATGTCGGCGCGTCGATAGGTGAGGCGTCGCTGAGAATCAGCGTGCCGCCGAACCAGAGGACTATCATGATCATGCAAGTCCCGAGGAATTCGCTGACAGGGTGTGCTGAAGCCTGTCTTGTGGAAACCTTGCCGGACGCTGTCTTGTATTCGTCAGCTGTGCGGGCGAATCTGTCCTTCATCTTGTCCTCGGCTATGAATGCCTTGATGACGCGGAGACCTCCCTGAGTCTCGTCAAGTTGTGACATCGTGTCACTCCACTTGGCCTGCGCCTCGAGCGACTTCCTCTTGAGCTTCTTGCCGATGGCGCTCATGCCCCATGCCATGAGCGGCACGACGGCAAGCGTGAAGAGGGTGAGCTGCCAGCTTGTTACGATGAGGGTGGCGAAGTAGAATATGATCAGGATGGGATTCTTGATGAGCATGTCCAGCGAACTTGTGATGGAATACTCGATCTCGTTCACGTCACCGCTCATTCGTGCTATGATGTCGCCTTTCTTCTGCTGTGAGAAGAACCCCAGAGGAAGACTCAGGAGCTTGTTGTATACCTGGGTCCTTATGTCTCTTACGATACCTGTCCTGATAGGGACCATGATTGCCGATGAACCGAAATAGCATGATGTCTTCAGTGCGGTCATGAGCATCATGAAAAGTCCGAGGAGCATGAGTGTCTTGGAACCGCCCCAGGTGTCTATTGCCAGGGTCACATAGTAGTACATGTTGTTCATTACCACCTCCTTCATCGGAAGTCCGCTGTCCCATGGTATGAACTGGTAGACTGTCGTGTCGAGCCCGAACAGTATCTGAAGTATAGGGATTATCAGTGTGAATGAAAATATGTTGAACACTGCCGAAAGGATGTTCAGCAGGATGGACCAGGCCATGTAGCCTGTATATGGTGATGCGTATCTTTTAAGAAGTCTGAAGAAATCTTTCATTGCGAGTCTTTGCTATAATCATACAAAGATAGCAAATGTTTGCATTCTTACAGCATTTTATACACCCAATGGTATATAAGAAATATCCTTTTTCTCAGAATTTCCAGGTCTATTGTTTCCGGCGTGTCATAAGTCTTGTTCGTGTTCATCGTGATGCCGGAAGTGAAGAGTACGGACGGGATGCCGTTGTCTATGAACACTCTCTGGTCAGACAGCCTGTAGAACATCTGAGTGAAGTTCTTGCTGCCATAGTATGTGTAGTCATATTCCATGTCTATGGCGAATGTCTTGTTGCATGCGTTCAGCATGCCTCTTTGGGAAGGTTTGAGGGATTCGTTGCCGAGCATGATTATATAATCGCTCCTTCCTGACTTGAGAGGCGATGAGGTGCATCCTATCTGGTCTATGTTGACCATCATGGAGATCTTGCCCTTGGTTATGGCCTTGCCGGAAACGGGGTCTTTCAAAGTGCCGTTCCTTATCATCTCCCAGAGCGCTTTTGAACCTGCCATACTGTGCTCTTTGGCATCGAATGCCACAAATATCACGTTGCTCCCGTGGCTTATGCCAAGATTCCTGCATGCGGACAGCATTTCGGCAATTGACAGCAAAGCTGCTGTGCCCGAGGCGTTTGCATCTGCTCCTGGGTATAATCTCCCGTCAAGTGTCCCTATGTGGTCATAATGTGCGCCAATCACCACATAACGGTCCTTTGCGATGTCTGCTGAGCCGGGCAGCATTCCTGCGATGTTCCTGCCGAATCGTCCGTTTCCAAGATCTACCGGCAATGCGTATGAATCTCCCATTTTCATGAGCCCGATTCTCTCGAACTCCCTTTTCAGCCATAGGCCGGCTATGCCTCCGCCTTTCTCTCCGGCTCCACGTCCGCAGCACAGCGGATCGCACAGGTATGATATCTGCTTGTAAAGTCCGTCTTTGGTTATGAGTCTTCTTGCTGCCCGGTGTTCCGGTGTCACGGAGTTCTGTGCGTATGCATCAGAGCCTGCAGACAGCCATGCAGCCGTGGCAATCATCGTGAGGACGAGTGCTCTGAGATAAATTTTCATTGTTTTTGGATGCATACGCGCGATAAATGATTATCTTTGTAAATTGTGCCGCGAAAATAGCAATTTTTTTTGATATGCATAGAATACTGAAATGTCTCATAGTGTCCATGGTGCTCCTGATAGCAGGGGCGGCTGATGCATTGGCCCAATATGACAAGGATGTATTTTTCATGCGCGGACGCAATGCACTGGCTGACGGCAAGTATGCCCAGGCGATCGACAACTTCAATGTACTAGCCCAGCTGGACACGACTGACTGCTGGACTTTCTTCTTCCGAGGCATAGCGAAATACAATCTCGGCGACCTGCGTGGAGCAAAGCGCGACTTTGACAGGTCGGTGAGGATAAATCCTGTGTTCACTTCCGGATATCACTATCGTGGAATCACAGAGAGCCGTTTTGGCAATTACGAGGAGGCTCTGGCCGACTTGCAGCATGCGATAGACCTACGTCCTGGATACATCGGACTGTATTTCAGCCGAGGTGTGACATACTTCCTGTCGCAGCAGTTCGAAAAGGCGGTGGCGGACTTCGACCGCTACATAAGGAAGGAACCGAAGGACCCTTCCGCATACCTTAACAGGGGAGCAAGCTACCTTTTCCTCGGTGACACGCTCAAGGCGGTGAATGACTATAACAAGGCCATAAAGCTTGACCGGTTCGATCCGGAAGGGTATGTCCGTCGAGGCAGGCTGTATGCTTCTCAGAAGGAATATGCCAAGGCCATCGAGGATATGGACAAGGCCATAAGCCTGGATACCTCTAATACGTTCGCATATTTCAACAGGGCGATAATGTATTATGAGCAGGAAATGTACAAGGAAGCGATGGCCGACCTTAACGAAGTGCTCAAGGAAGAGCCTGGCAACGCCCTGACCTTGTATAACCGAGGTCTGATCCATGCTCAGCTTGGTGCCTTTGAGGAGGCCCTGGAAGATATGGACCGTGTCCTGAACATCAATCCTGAGAATGTCCTTGCATATTTCAACCGTGCTTCCATATTCATCGAGATGGGGCAGTACAGGAATGCCCTCGAGGACTATGACAGGGCTATCGAGCTGTATCCTGATTTCGCCAAGGCCTATATGAACAGGGCATATGTGAAGAATCTGCTCGGCGACCATAAGTCGTCCAAGAAGGACTATGACATAGCACAGCAGAAAGTTCGTGAGTATAGGGAAAAGAACATGACCGACGCCGGATCGTTCGCTGATACGACCAGAAAATACAGTTCTTTGCTGTCGCTGGATGCCGAATTTGCAAAGAAGGACTTCAATGACGAATTGCTTCAGAATCGTGACATTGATGTCCGTTTGAGACCATTGTATAAGTATGTGCTTTCCGGTCAGAAGGACGACACGAACTATGCCTTGACAAGAGGATATGAAAATCCTCTGATGGCAAGGCTGGAGGCGATCATGCCTGTGGGCATCAAGATTCTGAACGACCCTGTGCAGATAGACGACAAGGCGCTGGCGCAGGCAGAGGTTGCCGCATGGTCAGGAAATAAGCCGGAACACATATTCCTGCGTGCACTATGGGAAAATCACGGCAAGCATTTCAATTCGGCTCTCAACTGCTATACTTCAGCTGTGGAAGCAGAGGACAAGCAGGGCGTAGAGAAACTGTATGAGGCGTTCTATTACATGAACAGAGGAGTCCTCCGCGCAGAGATGATCGAGTTCCTTTCGTCAATAGAGAACAATGTGCAGGTGCTCTCTATGGATGACACAGGAACGACAAGAGCCCGCGTGAAGGACCAGGTGACAAGGCAGTATGACTATACCGAGGCGGTCGAAGACCTCAAGGCTGCGCTGGAGATTGTTCCTGATCTGCCTTACCTGTATTTCAACCTCGGCAACCTGTACTGTCTGTCGGCAGAACATCTGAATTCTATTGAAAACTACACGAAGGCCATAGAGCTTTATCCATACATGGGTGATGCATATTTCAACAGAGGCCTTGTGCTTATATATTTGAAGGATAAGGAGAAAGGCTGTATAGACCTCTCGCGTGCAGGAGAGCTTGGCGTGCGGGATGCATACGGCGTGATCAAGAAATATTGTGAGGAAGAAAATGATTAAAGCGATAATATTCGATATGGGAGGTGTCCTTGTGGACCTGGACATAGAAGACTGCAAGAAGGTTTTCAAGGAGACTCTCGGATACAATGACATAGACCAGATCATAGATGCTTGCCATCAGAAAGGCATCTATGGAGATCTGGAGGGAGGAACTCTCTCAGCTGAAGAGTTCCGTTCCATAGTTCTCGCGAGTTCAAGGCCAGGTTCGACTCCTGAAATGGTCGACGAGGCCATGTCGCATATACTTGTAGGCATTGATCCATATAAGGTGCAGCTGCTGAAGAAGCTGGCTCAGGACTATGACTTATATATGCTCAGCAACAACAACGCCATCTGTCTGCCTTATTCGCGTGGCATGTTTGCAGAGGCTGGCATTCCGTTGGAGAGCATATTCAAGAAATGCTTTTTCTCGTTCGAGATGAAGGCGCTGAAACCTTCTGCGTCTTTCTATAAGGCTGTGATCGGGCAGATCGGTCTGCCTGCAGAAGAGATGCTCTTCATCGATGATTCTCAGTGCAATGTTGACGGATCTGTCGCAGCCGGGCTTCCAGCGGTCTATTATGAACCGGGCACCGATCTCGAGGCTTTGATTTATGGAGTTTTGGATAAGGAGGGAGGTCGCTGATGCTTAAGTTCATGAGTCTGTCAAGCGGAAGCTGCGGCAACTGCTATTATCTGGGTTCCGAAAATGGAGGCATCCTAATCGATGCCGGAGTCAGCCTCAGGCGTCTGAAGATGGTGCTTAAGGAATATGACATGGATATGGATGCGTTCTCTGCCATTCTCGTCACTCATGACCATCTTGACCACATCCGCCATCTGGGATCGTTCTGCAAGCGTCTCAGCAAGCCGGTCTATACGGCCAAGGCTATCCATGACGCCCTTGCAAGACATACCTTCACTGCCCCGACCATCGGGAGCTGCAGGAGAGTGCTCGACGAAGGAGAGTGGAATGAGGTTGCCGGAATGAAGGTACGTTATTTCATCGTTCCCCACGATGCAACTCAGACTGTCGGTTATGCCATTGAAGCCGATGGGCATAAATTTGTGATAATGACCGATATAGGTCGAATGACTGATGAGGCTGTCGAGTATGCACGTCAGGCTGATACAGTTGTAGTCGAGTCAAATTATGACATGGACATGCTTTTGAGCGGTCCATATACATATGAACTCAAGATGAGGATTGTCCAGGGCTGTGGCCATCTCAGCAACGACGAATGTGCAAGCTCCATAAAGAGATTCTGGCATCCGGGCTTGCGCAACATATTCCTCTGCCATCTGAGCGAGAACAACAACACTCATGATCTGGCATATGCCTGTTCGGCTGAAGCCCTTGCTACACTTGGCGTAGAGCAAGGAACTGTTGCGCTCAGATGCCTTCCGCGCCAGCATCCGTCTCAGATGTTCAGGCTTTAGCCTGCTGTTTCTCGACGAAGTGCAGGATTTCTTCCCAAACCATCTCCTTTCCTTTCTCGTTGAGGACCTCGTGTCTCATATCCGGGAACAGGATGCTTGATACATCTGTGTATCCCACTTTGTTGAGGAATCCTGCAGACTCGTGGAAGTGCGGCACGTCTATCATGCAAGGGTCTTCAGTGCCCGAAATGAACAGAACAGGAAGTGAAGGGTTGGCCGTGTGCCAGCCTTTTGTGTCATATGCCTCATCCATCATCTGGAGCAGCGTAAGCGAGCAGTCAGCAGTTATTGTGATATTGCACTTCGCGTCATTGCGAAACCTTTCCCTGACTTGCGGGTCCGAGCATGTCCATGCCATCCTGCCTTCATTCCGGAAAGCCATGTTGTAGAATCCTGATGTGGCTTCCTGAAATCCTCCGATCTTCACTCTGCCGTCATTGACAAGGCTTATAAGCCACATGAGAGATCTCCCTAATATGTTGAATTTGTTTCTGCTCGGACTTCCGCAAATGACCATCCCTTTGATTGCTGTGTCGTGATCCTTCAGGAATGTTCTTGCTGCAAGGGATCCCATGCTGTGAGCTACAATATATATAGGTGCATCATTGAAGTCTTCCTTGACTTTTCTGATGACTGACTCCATGTCAACTACCATTGCCTCGGCTCCTCCCTGGTTGGTATATCCTCTGTCTGCTTCGGACAGGATACTCTCTCCATGTCCTCTCAAGTCATACCCGACACAGGCGAAGCCCTTTCCTGTCATATATTCCATGACTTCAATGTTTCTTTCCTTGCGACCGCAGAGGCCGTGAATGAAAAGCATCACTGCCTTCGGATGCTCGGTCTCGCTCATCTCCAGAATGCTGAGGGGGAGTCTGTCGAATGCGGATTCAGTGTATGTGTTCCGTTTCATATGTCTTTCTTTTAAGATAGCCTCCTTTGGTCATGCATATTCCAGGAGTGAGGCTGGTCATCTGTTTTCAAAAATCAAACCGAATTCCCGATTTGGTATGCCCTTTGCCAATGTAGTTTTGAATTTTTAAAAATTAGAATTTGTTATGAAAAGAGTTTTACTGACCTTTATGGTTATAGTCGCAGGGCTTGCAATGACTGCCCCCGACGCATCTGCTCAGAGCGGCAACCGCAATGGTCGTGCCGGCAAGGGACAGGATACTATGGACGCATGGAAGAAGGACATGGCCGAGTTCAGGGCACGCTCTGAACAGGACAGGAAGATCCGCGAGCTTACCGACTCCATAGCCGCTGTCCAGGCTTTCGCCGCAGTTAAGAATCAGGACTTTGTGCTTGAGGCTCAGACTGTCTCGTTCAAGAACGGAGCGAATGTATTCGTCAACTCCACAACCAACTTCATTTCCGTGAAAGGAAACAGGGCGGTTGTCCAGATTTCTCCAAGCAACTTTGCTTCCGGTCCTAACGGTGTCGGCGGAGTGACGGTAGACGGTATGATTTCAGGCCAGGAGTATCGCGTTGGCAAGAAGGGTTTTGCTACGTATTCCTTCAATGTGATGGGAATAGGAATCAATGCCCAGGTGGAGATATACCTGACTCCAGGCACCAACAGCGCTTCGGCTACCATCTACCCGAACTTCAACTCCAATACTGTATGGCTCCAGGGTGATATTGTCCCTTATGAGAGTTCGAGAGTCATAGAAGGAAGTTCATTATAAACGGATTTAAACAACAGACACAATGAAAAAGATCATCTTTATTTCAGCATTGGCCCTCCTGGCTGTCGCTTGCCACAAGGAGCCATACCCACAGGACAGTGACAACGAGTACCTCGTATACACAGCTCCTGACAAGGACATAGACTTTACGAAGTTTACAACCTTCGACATTCCTGACAGCCTTCTCATTATAGGCCAGGGCGAGAAGCCTCAGTACTCTCAGTCAGACAATGCTCTTGCTCTCATACAGGCCTTCAGGACCAATATGGAGAAGCTCGGATACATCTATACTCCATCCAATCCGGATGCTGACCTCGGTATCCAGCTCACATATATGATTGAAACAGAGAGGTATGTGCAGTACTACAATGACCCATACTGGTGGCTTGACTATCCTGGTTATTGGTCTCCTGGTTACTGGGGTGACTGGTACGGATACTACTATCCTTATCGTGTGACATATACCTTCTCGACCAATGCGCTCGTCGCTGACATGGTTGACCTCACTGCAGATCAGGGAAGCGGCAAGTCGCTCGAGATCATATGGACATCATACATAGGAGGCCCTGCGGGACCAAGCGCAAGCTACGATGTAAAGAGGATGACCTCGTCCATCAACCAGGCTTTCGCACAGTCTCCATATCTCAATAAGACAACAGATCAGAAATAACATTAAGGAGAAATCGATATGAAAAAGTTCATATACATTATTTTGGCCGCTGCTGCCATGATTTTCTTTGCAGGCGAGGCCAACGCTCAGATGGGCAAGCGCTACTTTGTCGGCGGAGGCTGGCAGTTCAACGGAACCATTGCAAATGAATATGTGCAGACAGCCCAGGGCTATGGCGCATACCTCGAAGGAGGATACTATGTGACCCCTAAATTCGCTGTCGGAGGATTTGCAAGCTTCGGTACCAACAACAAGTATATCCCAAAGCAGACTTATCAGCTTGAGAACAATGCAGCGATCACTACTGACCTCGACAGGTCTATCTATCAGGTTCCTTTTGGAGTCATGACAAGGATACGCTTCATGAGAGGGGAGTTCCAGCCATATCTTCAGAACAAGATGGGAGCTGAATACTCTACACAGAGCACATACATGTCCACCTTTGTCAACAGGCATGACAACTGGGGATTCTATATGTCTCCTGAGCTTGGATTCACCTACTATCCGTTCCACAAGACTGATGTCGGATTCCAGCTTGCCGCATACTACAGCTTCTCGACAAACCGCAATGACAGCTTCAAGATCAAGAACCTCAACAATGTAGGATTCAAACTTGGTGTGGCATTCTAGGATGCTGATTCTTAAATTTCTTTACATTCTGCTCCAGAGCGAACTGGCACGGGGAATCCTGTTTGCAGTCGCAGGATTCCAGCAGGATGTAAAGATTTTTGTGAAAAAATGTATGAAAAATTTGCAGCATTGGAAAAAAATCGTACCTTTGCAGTCCCAATTCGAAAGGAACTCACAAGAGACCCAAGAATGACCTCGGATTGATTCGCTAGCTCAGCAGGTAGAGCACAACACTTTTAATGTTGGGGTCATGGGTTCGAGCCCCATGCGAATCACGGAAAAATAATGCTTCCCTAGCTCAGTTGGTAGAGCACGACACTCTTAATGTTGGGGTCCAGGGTTCGAGCCC
>X418_Giraffe__coassemble_37_pt1 | contig 28696 bp, 20 predicted proteins | sample X418_Giraffe__metabat2_high_PE_001 | metagenome-assembled genome bin X418_Giraffe
AAGAGTGCCTCTTAATAATGTTAAACCGTCCAACTTTTGGGGGTCACATCACTGATTAGTCAGCCTCTTGTTTTATAAATGGTTTCACCGGGAGGATGATAGGGATTGCGGAGGACTCCGTTCGCTTCGCTCACTCCGGCCCCTCCCACAATCTACTTCGTCCCGCTATCGCGGAACTCGTATCTTGCGGGCCCCTCCCCCTGCCCGCGTCCGGGGGTGGACACGCCTCCGCAATCCCTACCATCCTCCCTCTTGAATATCTGGCATAAAAATATAGCTATTCTTTTGATAGCCAGAGGAATAGCTATTGTTAATGTCAAGGAGTTTTATTATATTGGTAATGTTGCCAAAAACGGTTGGTGACGTTGAATAAAAAGAAAGGAAAGTAGGTAGAACCGCTGCAATAGATGTTGCTCATAATATCAGAAAGATGATAGCAAAAGGCTATTGTGTATGCTCTGAAGTGGCGGTAGGGTAAGTTTGGATGGCGTGGCCGCCCGTGGCCTCGTGAACGGGAGGGGCCCATCGCTTGCGATGGGAGGGATGAAGTCGGAACTCGTTCCGACGGAACCAAGCCAAACTTACCCTACCGCCACTGTCGTCATATCTCTATATACACGAAAGAAGGCGACTAAATCACTTATTATTAGTCGCCTTCTTTTGTTTTGTATCCTAGTTTAGTGGAACTTCATGATATTTATCTCTGGTCTTTTTGTCCCAGAATCCAACTTGCATGACAAATGATATCGGATGGCAGGTTAATCCTGGTATGAATGTCGGAGAATATCTGAGGCCGAATCGTGTGAATGTATTCGTTACGGTAAATCCAACCTCGATATTAGGTTTGATGGCGAATTTGGTTCCCCCGTTATTGCTTACTTCATCGTAAGATACTATTTCTCCATCCATACAACCCTCAACAACACCACTAGCATCCAATATCCATCCGGCCGATAGTCCTGCTTTCCAATAAATCTGTCCGCCGATGGCGTTTTTGTTTTGGAGAAGGCACATTCCGATATTTACCTGTGGACCTAGATACCAGTTTGAAATTCTTGTTATGACTTTAGCTGTAGAAACAGAGGAGTGGACAGATGCTCTGTTGCACTCAGCAAGCAAGCCGACATCATAGAACCATCGGCTCTCATCGTTGAAGAATGATGTCCAGAGAGGATTCAGATGTACCGAGAACCCGGCTCCACCGGATATCTTTGCTCCGGAAGCAACCATGTTGACGTAATTTGGGTCCTGCATGAAGGTTTTCTTCATGTTCGATGGTGAAAAACCAATACCGCAGTTGAACCCGAATCGAGAATTTACAATTCTTTTGTATTCATTGCCTTCCCACCATTCTGGCAGGCGTATTGTCGTTTTGGATTCAGTTGTGGCAGGAGGGTTTCCGCCAGCCGGGTTGGTGACAGTGGCTGCTGGAGCTGCTGGAACAGCTTGCTCCTTGGTTATCTTGACTACCTCTGACATAGGGTAGACATATACGCTTCCGTCTTTTCTCTGGATCTTTATATTTCCGTTCGGAACCTGTTCTATAACAGTGCCTTTTATGATGCTTCCGTTTTTGAGATATACGGATTCTACATACTGTTGAGCCGATAATTGCAGCGATAGAAATGATATTGCTATGACGAGGATGATCTTTTTCATGGTGTGTTTCATTTAGATAAATATTGATCAGAATGTCAAGCACAGATTTATTCCAGCCGCATATTTTGTTGTATTCCCGATTGTTTTAGGAGTCAACATAGGCTGAACCTTCAGTGTTGCGAGGCCTGCCGCTGAATTATATCCATTTACAATAGAATCCATTGTGGCCCTATGCTTATTTCGTGGAATAGTGCAGCAGAAGGAAATGATACTTCCGGCACCAAATATGCCTGTCAATGTCCATAGAAGGGTTGCCCCATCTCCACTTGCTTCGAATACGGCTCCGGTAATCATCATACCAAGTGCTCCTCCAAGACAGTACCATCCTATGTCATCTACGAATTTTAAATTATAATAGGATGCCGCTGCAGTTTTAAATGCATTGAAATTCTCCTGTCCAAGATAAGCTAATGCGGTTTCATCTGAAAGAGTGACGTTGCCTATTACGAGATAAGGCTCCTCTAATTCGTTCACCTTCCATGCCATCTTCTGGCCATTCAGGCCAGGGACTATAGGCGTTGTTGCATAGGTGTGCGCTGGATTTGCGAATGCTGTACTGCTCTTTTGTGCTGCAGGTTCGCTTGCCTTTGTGATTTTCTCTACTTCGTTAATTTCATATACGAATATACTTCCGTCATCAGTCTGGACCTTAATAGACTCTCCGATAATTTGCTCAATGATCACTCCTTTTATGATTCCACCGTTTTTCAGATAGACGCAGTCGATCTGTTGAGCATTGACAATAGTTGTAATTACCATGGCCAGTAAGGCAAGTAAAACATGTCGTTTCATAGCTAAGATTGCATTTCCTCAGATTCCGAAGGAAGTTAGAGTTGACATAAAAAGCGCGGGAATCTGTACCTGTTGCACGTCCCGCAATTCAAGGCCTTCGCATTGCCCAATCCCAACAGAACGAGCAACGCAGAAGCCCACGCCGATATGAATCCCAATATTCCTCAGAATAGGATATAGATGAGAGTATGTCATATCCATAGGCATCTACTGTTGCTTTGCAATGGCGGGATAATAGAAGTTGCGAAGTTCTGAATTGCCAAAGACAAGGCGTCAAGTAAACGCTTTCTTATTTATTCAATGGTTAACCATTGAGTTTAGTACAAAGTTAGCAAAAAATACATAGTATCTTACATTCGCAGCCAAAAGATTTTTAATAAATATTTGTAACTTATTTGGTCTGTATGACGCTATTTTGTTGCTGGTTCCTGTGACATTGTGAAATCTATTGTTGCGCCGCTTGCCAGGTGCTTGTGCTTCAGGAAGTTTTCTGTCCAGGCGGTGCAGTTGACCTTTTTCTTTGATATGTATGGGTCAAGTGGTTTGTCATGGCCGGCCTTGTTCTCTGCGTTGATGGTCAGGTCGCAGCCGTTTTCGAGATGCACTACGGCTTTGCGGAAGAGTGGAGCGCCTATGGCATACTCGTCTGATGCAGGGCATACAGGATAGAAGCCCAGCGCAGAGAATACATACCATGCAGATGTCTGGCCGTTGTCCTCGTCGCCGCAGTATCCGTCTGGAGTTGCCTTGTAGAGCCTGTTCATGACCTCGCGTACCCATTTCTGGGTCTTCCATGGCTCGTCTGCCCAGTCATATAGATATATCATGTGCTGAGCAGGCTGGTTTCCGTGCGCATAGTTGCCCATGTTAGCTACCTGCATCTCGGTGATCTCGTGGATACGGTATCCGTAGTAGCTGTCGTCATATACAGGAGGGACGACGAATACTGAGTCAAGCATCTGCACAAACTCTTTGCGTCCTCCCATCTGCTCCATCAGGCCGTCCACATCGTGGAATACAGACCAGGTATAGTGCCATGCATTGCCCTCGGTGAAGGCTCCGCCCCATTTGTACGGACTGAACGGCTCCTGGAAGGTGCCGTCAAGGTTGCGGCCGCGCATGAGGTTGTGTGAAGGATCGAACACGTTCTTCCAGTTGTTCGAGCGTGCCTCCCACTTTGCCAGCTCTTCGGCAGGCCTGCCGAGCTTCTTTGCTATCTGAAGGATGCACCAGTCGTCGTATGCATATTCCAGAGTGCGCGCGACACTCTCGTGGATGCCTGTGTTATAAGGAATATATCCTATGGTATTATAGTACTCGTATCCGAGGCGGCCTGTGGAACTGATTTCAGGGTGCACGTTCTCGGTGCCGTATACGATGCAGTCATAAAGCGTCTGCCAGTCTTTCTTAGGAGTGACTCCCTTCATGATGGCGTCAGCCACAACAGAAGCCGAGTTGTTGCCCACCATGCAGCCTCTGTGGCCGGGGCTTGCCCATTCGGGCAGGAACCGGTTCTCGCTGGCGATGTTCGCCAGACCCTGCTGGATCTCTGCGTTCACTGAAGGGTAGACAAGGTTCAGGAGAGGGAAGAGGCAACGGAAAGTGTCCCAGAAGCCGGTGTCTGTATATAGGTATCCGTCGCATACCTGTCCGTTGTAAGGACTGTAGTGCACAGGTTTGCCTTCCTCGTTGAGTTCGTAGAACTTGCGAGGGAAGAGCACGCTTCTGTATAGACATGAGTAGAATGTCCTGTACTGGTCGTCAGTGCCGCCTCCTACCTGTATGCGGCCGAGGACTTCGTTCCAGCGTTCCTTTGCCTTGTCGCGTACTTCCTCAAAGCTCTTGTCCTCGACTTCCTTGAAGTTGATCCATGCCTGCTCAAGGGATATGAATGACGAAGCGGTCTGAGCATTAACCTTCTCTCCGCGCACTGTCTTGAATGAAACAGTGGCAAGGGCATGGTCACCTTTGAATTCCGATGCGCCTTCCAGTGCCTTTGATGGACCGGCATATATGGTATAGTCCTCGATAGGCTTGTCGAATTTCACTACAAACCAGTTGCGGAAGTTCTCAGGAACACCCCCGCAGTTCTTGGTTGTATAGCCGACAATGGCATTATCTTCCGGAAGCACCTTTATATATGAACCTTCGTCATATGCGTCCACGACGATGCCGGATGTCTCGCTCTCTGGGAAGGTGAAAAGGAATGATGCGGCCCTGTCTGTCGGGGCGATCTCCGCATTTATGTCGTGGTCAGCCAGGTATACCTGATAGTAATATGGCCTGGCGGTCTCGCTGTGATGCGAGAACCAGCTGGCCCTTGCATCCTGTTCCACACGTGCTGCATCACGAACTGGCATTATGGCGAACTGCCCATAGTCATTGATCCATGGCGACGGCTGGTGGGTCTGCTCGAAGCCGCGGATCCAGTTGTGGTCATATCTGTATGCCCATCCGTCTCCCATCTTTCCGGTGACCGGCGTCCAGAAGTTCATTCCCCATGGGAGGGCTATGGCCGGGTATGTGTTTCCTGTCGAGAAGGAATGCTCGGAGAGCGTTCCGACGAGGGTGGAAACATAGTCGACCGGTTCTGACACCAGCCCGGGCTCCTGCCTGCAGCCCGTCAGCAGGCTGATTGCCAAAATGATGAATAGTGCTCTTTTCATCTTATATCATTCAATACGTGTAATCTTCCGTCGTCGATGATCTTCAGGATGAGCTCTCCGAAGAGGGTGTTCTGCCATGCGAACCATTCGCGGGTGAAGACCTCAGCATTGTCCTTGTGGAAGGACTCGTGCATGAATCCGGTACCTGCGTCGGTGGTCATAAGCTGGCAGATGCATTCCTGTATCTCCTCGTCGCTGTCCGACGTGAATGCTTTCATCATGATGCTCATAGGCCATACGACTTCCGACCATATATGAGGGCCTCCGATGCCTTCTCCCGCTGCTCCACGATGAAAATAAGGATTGGCTTCGCTCCATACGAACTTTCTCGTATTCTGATATATAGGGTCGTCCGCAGGGACATCTCCGAGATAGCTCATTGCCAGCAGAGACGGCACATTGGCGTCGTCCATCAGGAACTGACTGCCGAAGCCGTCCACTTCATAGGCATAGATCTTTCCATATTCAGGGTGCTCGTATACTGCATGCTCCTTCAGTGCCTGCTCCACCTCTGATGCGAGGTCGAGACACTCCTGGGCGAGTTCTGCATCATTGTTCACCTTGCTGAGGATTTCAGCAGCCTTGCGGAGGGACGTCACCGCCATGAAGTTGGATGGTATGAGAAACTCGAATGTCGTTGCATCGTCCGAGGGACGGAATGCCGAAGCTATCAGTCCGACAGGATTTACAGGATTACCCATGCCTACGACGCACTTTGTGTCAAGTTGCCTGTCTGTGACGCGCAGGAAGCGGTAGCTTCCGTGCCCGTCCTTGCGCTGCTGCTCCTTGAACGTTGCCACGATCTTGCCTATGGCCTCATGCCATACGGTATCGAATATGGTCTCGTCTCCGCATTTCTTCCAGTACTCATACGCGAGACGGACAGGATAGCAATGCGAGTCAATCTCCCACTTGCGTTCGAATACATACGGGTCAGCGACAGGCCAGTCGGTCTTGTCGGCCGCGCCTACCGGCTCTACGTTGAATGCATTGGCATATGGGTCTATGCATATGCACTTGAACTGCCTGCGGATCACGCCTGCAATCATTCTCTTGAGTTCAGGATCCTCGTTTATATATCTTACATATGGCCATACCTGCGCTCCGGAGTCGCGTAGCCACATCGCCGGAATGTCACCGGTATAGACGAAGGTGTCCGGAAGTCCGTCTTCGTTCTCTACCGGATGTACTGTGGTGTCAAGAGTGTTGGGATAGCAGTTTGCGAACATCCACTTCAGACGTGGATTCTCCAGCATTCCGACCACCCTTTCGATTTCTGCTTCCACGGCTGCGGATGTGAATAGGCGGTCTTCGGGAAGCGGACGCTGGTCCTCATACTCGAGAGGCTCCTCGGGACAGTACCATATTCTCGGTTCCGCTCCCATCCTGATGACGAGCTCACCTCCGGCAGCAATGTCCTTGTGCTCGATATATCCCTTTGTGTATGCCTTGCCGTTGAGGGTGATGCTCTGGATATAGCGGTTATCGTCGCTGTTGTCCTCGGTAGTTATTCTGAAAGTCCCTCCTTTGACAGTGAATTCAGCCTTGTCGAAGATCGGACTTCCAAACCAGTAACGTCCCGATGCCGGCTCCGCCTCATAGAAGCCGAGCGATGACATGATATACCAAGCCGACATCTGACCTACATCCTCGTTGCCTGAGAGGCCGTCAGGCTCGGCGCTGTAGAGGGTGCTGAGCACCTCGCGCACCTTATCGGCAGTCTTCCAAGGCTGGCCTGCCAGGGTATAGAAGTATAGAATATGATGGCTAGGTTCGTTTCCGTGTGCATACTGGCCAATAAGACCTGAGATATCCGGTGAGGTGACTTCGCCCTCGATCACCGATGGGACGGTGAAGAGGGAATCAAGCTTGCAGAGGAATGCCTCTTTGCTGCCGAAACAGCTTACAAGTCCCTTGAAGTCGTGAGGCACAAGCCAGGTGTACTGCCATCCGTTGCCCTCGCAGTAGTCGTCATTGCGGTGTGCTGATGAGAACGGATTGTATTCCTCACGGAATTTTCCCTTGCTGTCTTTGCCTCTGATGAATCCCAGATCATGATCGAAGATATCTACATAAGACTTGCTGCGGTTGAGGAAATACTGATAGTCATCTTCCTTGCCGAGCACCTTGGCGGCATTTGCGAGTGCACCGTCAGCAAGCGCGTACTCAAGGTCGTAAGCTACAGATTCATGGAACTTGTCATATGGGATATATCCATATTTCATTCTATGGTCCTGACCTCTGTCAGGCCTGAGGGCCGAGGTTTTCATTGCTTCGAAGGCCACTTCATAGTCAAAGCCGTCGAGGCCTTTGACTATGGCGTCAGCCACCGGCGGGATGCCCGGGTTGCCGACCATGCAGTTGGTCTCACAGCCATGCAGGTGCCATACCGGAAGCTTGCCCTGCTCCCTGCAGATGGTGAGCATCGTATTGATGAAGTCGGTGTAGCGCTCTGGGATGAATATGCTGTATAGAGGCATGGCGGCCCTGTAAGTGTCCCAAAGGGAGAATGTCGTATAGGTAGTATAGCCGGGGTCGGAATGTACTTTTCCGTCTGCACCTCTATACTGTCCGTCTGCATCTGAGAATGTACTCGGGGCTATCATCGCATGATACAGGGCTGTGTAGAATATCTTCTTCGCAGTTGCATCCCTGGTGTCGATCTTTATTCTGGAGAGTTCGTTCTCCCACTTTTCTTCGGCTGCCAGAGCTACGGCTTCGAAGTCCCATCCCGGGAGCTCTGCAGCCATGTTGGCGCGCGCGCCCTCCATGCTCACAGATGAAATGCCTACCTTCATGAGTATCTGCTCACCTTTATCAGTAGTGAAGTCAGCCTTTGCGAAGAGAGGCATGTGATAGGCATCATGTATCTGCAGGTCAGCAAACGGTTTTGAAAATTCAGCATAGAAATATATTCTTTGCGCATCTGCCCATCCTTTTGAATACCTGTATCCTTGAACGGCGTTGTCTCCGCACTGTTCGATGAATGTTTCTGTCGTCCTGTCCCAGCATCCACCGTTCAGAAGATCTATCACGATGCCGGCTTCTTCGGACTGCGGGAATGTATAGCGGTGCAAGCCGACTCGGTTGGTTGCAGTCATCTCCGCAGTTACGCCATAGCGGGTCAGAGGCACGCTGTAGTAGCCCGGGCGGACGATTTCGCGTGTACGGTCAGCATAGGACCATAGTCCCGACTGCTGGTCCACCTCCTGTCCGCGTGCGTAGGTCAGCTCCTCTCCTACAACCGGCATCACAGTAATGTCGAAAAGATCTCCGATTCCTGTACCGCTGAGGTGGGTGTGTGAGAATCCGATCACAGTGGAGTCGCTGTCATGGTAGCCCGAGCACCAGTCCCATTCCTGCGGGATGCTCGTTGGCCCGAGCTGCACCATTCCGAAAGGCACGTTCGCCCCGACAAACACATGTCCGTGTCCGCCGGTTCCGATCTTCGGGTCTACATAAGAGGTAAAGTTTTCAATGCTCTCTTTGGGCGTGCAACTGAACAGAAGCATTGCCGCAAACAATACTTTAATCTGGCGCATAAGTTGTTAAGTGTCAGCATTTTACGTTTATCTCGTGCTCCCTTTTGGCGGCACGAGGTTTCTGTAAGTTATTGATTGTCATGTATTTGTCCGGCAGCGTGTTTTTGGAGGAAGTCTGCGTGGCTGATCCTTCCTTTCATGTGTCTGCCTTTTGTTATGACCAGGAGGTCTTTGCCTTCGTAGTATGCCGGGGTGAGTCTGATTTCCACCCTGTCGAAGCGCGGGGTTGTCAGGGTGTATGACGGGTGGCCCGGGCAGTCCGGGTAGAAGCCCATCATAGAGAATACGGCCCATGCCGACATTGTGCCTGTGTCGTCGTTGCCCGGAATGCCGTCCGGACGGGTTGTATAGTGCTTGTCAAGGAGATCGGAAACGATTTCTGCTGTCCTCCATTCCTCGCCCTTGAAGTAGCTGAAGAGGTATGGATATGCAATGTCAGGCTCGTTTGCAGGGTCATACAGACCTTCGTCGAAGACCTTCTGGAGTTTCTTGACGAATGCCTTCCTGCCGCCCATGAGCTTTGCCAGTCCGAGCACATCGTGAGGAACATAGAAAGTATAGTTCCATGCGCTGCCCTCGTGGAATCCCGGCACCGGCTCGAAGTTCTCGCCCTGGCGAGGGTCGAACGGGTCGAGGAAGGTGCCGTCGGCGTTCAGAGGCCTGAATGTGCCGAATGAAGGGCAGTAGTAATGTTTATATCTGAGCGATTGTGCGAGGAACCTCTCGGCGTCTTCAGCATGTCCGAGGTCTGCCGCAAGCAGAGACAGTGCGTAATCTGCGATGTAGTATTCGAGCGCATGTGACACGGAGTTGTCCCCTGAAGCGTCAGCCGAATAGAATCCGAGCGGTACATAGCCCTTGGAAAGATACGGGTCTATGTCCGGACGCATGAGGTTTTCCGCACCTGGAGCTGTGGCTGACTTCACGAACGCTTTATATGCGGCTTCGATGTCGAAGTCTCTCAGGCCCTTCAGCCATGTGTCTGTGATTACAGGGATTGCCGGGTCGCCTTCCATGGTGAAGGTCTCGCGGCCGAAAAGTTCCCATTTCGGCATCCAGCCCCATTCCTTATATATGTCTATCATCGAGCGGACCATGTCCAGCTGCCTTTCAGGATAGACAAGGGTCATGAGCTGATGCAGATTTCTGTATGTGTCCCACAGGGAGAATACGCTGTAGCGGTTCTGCCCGGCAGGCACCCGACCCACTCCGTCAGACTCCATCAGAGGATATTCTCCATTGACGTCGTTCAGGATGCTAGGGTGTATAAGCGTGTGATATAGAGCGGAATAGAACACTTCCTTGTCTCTCTCCGAGCCTCCGGAAACCTTGATGCGCGACAGGTCAGACTCCCATGCCGCCTCCGCTGCGGCCCTCACCGTCTCGAAGTTCGAAACGCCAGGGGCCAGCGGAGCCTGCTCCGCATCGAGGTTCTTCCACGCGTTTTCGCAGCTCACGAATGAAACCCCCATCTGCAGCTCCACCTGCTCTCCCTTGTCAGTCTCGAAAGAGAACCAGTATCCGATGTCGTCGCCGGCGATCTCGCGGCCATACTTCTTGTATATCTTATATGTGCCGTCATCCGGAGTCCATGCACCTTCCACACCGGTCATAAGAGGCTGGAATTTCCAGAAACCGCACTCTGCCGGAACCTTGTTGATGCGTATTGCAAAATAGACAGGGAACACAGCCTGCGGGTTGTAGCAGAACGTCCCGGCTAGCCTCATGCCCTCGATCTCTGTGTCGCTGATCTTACGGATCCATGCTCCCGTCTCGTTGGTAAGGCCTTCTCCGAAGTTCACCAATATGTTGCCCTGACCACCCGGGAATGTGTAGCGCTCGACAGACGTATGAATGGTGGCGCTGACTTCGGCCTTGATGCCATGAGCCAGCAGTGCACAGCCATAATAACCTGGCTCAGCGACCTCAGAAGTGTATTCCGATCCATAGATGTGATAATCGACCTGCAGAGGGCCTGCAGTCGGCATCGTCAGCGCCAGACCCACCTCCGGGCAGCCTACTCCGCTCAGATTGACGTGTGAGAATCCTGTGAAATAGCAGTTGTCGCTGCTGTACGGAGTCGACCACCACCTGCTGTCCTTGTCATATCTGTTCAGTTCCGATCCCATCACATTGAACGGAGACACGGACATCATGCCGTTAGGGCATAAGGCTCCGGGATTGGTGGTCCCATAGTTCGATGATCCTATGAACGGGTTCACGTAGTCAGTCGGCTTTGCCTGCTGGGCATAAGCTGAGAAACTGACTATGCAAAGTACCAAAGCTATCAGTCTGGTGATTTTCATGGTTATCTTCTGACGAGTTGATCACGGGTTTACAAATATAGCAATAAATTCTATAAAATGCGCTGGCGCGTAAAATTCTGACAGCCAATGTTTTATGAAAACCTCGTGCCGCCAAAGGGGAGCACGAGGTTTGCGTAAAATGCAGAAAGTCAGCTGGTTGGGCGCCAGCTGACTTTCGGTGTTTTATGCGGGAACCGTTATACGAGCGGTTCGCCGGTCATTGCAGCAGGCTGCTCTATGCCCATCAGCTTGAGGATGGTCGGAGCCACGTCTGCGAGCTTTCCGTTCTTCACTTCCTTTACAGCGTCGCCTGCGTTCACTACAATGAATGGAACATCGTTGAGCGAGTGAGCTGTGTTAGGTGTGCCGTCTTCGTTCACTGCATAGTCTGCGTTTCCGTGGTCAGCTGTGATGAGGATCACATAACCCTGAGCCTTGGCAGCCTCCACGACCTTCTCGACGCATGAGTCTACTGCGGTGACCGCCTTGCGGATCGCCTCGTATACACCTGTGTGGCCGATCATGTCGCCGTTAGCGAAATTCAATATAATAAGGTCATTGCGACCTGTGTTGATAGCCTCGACGAGCTTCTCAGTAACCTCCGGTGCGCTCATCTCAGGCTGAAGGTCATAAGTTGCAACCTTCGGAGAGTTTACGAGGATGCGGTCCTCGTTTTCGAAGAGAGACTCTGCGCCGCCGTTGAAGAAGAATGTAACGTGAGCATACTTCTCGGTCTCTGCGATGCGGAGCTGGTTCTTTCCAGCCTTTGAAACCACCTCGCCGAGGGTCTCCTGCACGTTCTCCTTGTCGAAGAGGATGTGAACACCTGTGAATGAAGCGTCGTAAGGAGTGAGGCAGCAGTAGTAGAGAGGAATGGTGTGCATTCCCTGCTCAGGCATATCCTGCTGAGTGAGCACTGCTGTGAGCTCGCGTGCGCGGTCGTTGCGGAAGTTGAAGAAGATTACTGCGTCGCCTTCCTGGATCTTGGTGAGCGGTGCGCCAGAAGCGTCAGTGATCACTACCGGCTTGATGAACTCATCGGTAACGCCCTCGTCATATGAAGCCTGGATCGCCTCAGTTGCAGAAGTCGCATATGTTCCCTTTGCATCGACGAGCATGTCATATGCCTCCTTCACGCGCTCCCATCTCTTGTCACGGTCCATTGCGTAGAAACGTCCGCAGACTGTAGCGACCTTTCCTGTAGACTGAGCCATAGCGGCCTCGAGGCCTTCTACGAAGCCCTTGCCGCTCTTAGGGTCAGTGTCACGGCCGTCCATGAAGCAGTGTACGAATACGTCCTCGAGACCGTATTCCTTGGCTACATTGAGGAACTCATACACATGCTCGAGAGAGCTGTGCACGCCGCCCATGGATGCAAGACCCATGAGGTGGAGCTGCTTATTGTTTGCCTTCACATAGTCATAAGCAGCCTTGATCTCTGCGTTCTCGAGGAACTTGTGCTCGCGTGCGGCGATGTTGATCTTCACGAGGTCCTGGTACACCACGCGGCCTGCGCCGAGGTTGAGGTGACCTACCTCCGAGTTACCCATCTGGCCTTCAGGCAGACCTACGGCCTCGCCGCAAGCCTTGAGTGTGCTCATAGGGTACTGTCTGCGGAGAGCCTCGATGTACGGCGCTCCCTGCGCATAGATGACATTAGACTCATCCTGTCTGCCCTCGCCCCATCCGTCGAGGATCATAAGTAGAACTTTCTTGTCCATAATATTATCGTTTTGTCAAATTTTCTTCAATTTTTGCATTCCGTCAAAAATGCGTGGCAAAGATACAATTTTCTATTTATATTTGTGTGCCAAACTATCATATATAAACGAATATGGGCAGAAAGAGAAGCAATCACGGCAGGGGCCGTGGAAAGAAGGAAAAGAAGGTTTTCCCGGTGGTTACGGGAAAAGTGCAGATGACTCGTGAGGGGTATGCCTTCGTCATAGTCGAGGGAGAGGAGGATGATGTGTTCGTTAAGGCGTCCAAGACGCGCGGAGCGCTGAACGGGGACATTGTCCGCGTGTCAGTGAAGCGCGAGAAGACGGACCGCCAGCGTCGCGAAGGCGAAGTCATCGAGATAGTCGAGAGGTCTCCAAGACCGTTCATAGGAATATTGCATATAGTCGGAAATCAGGCATGGGTGCTCATGCAGAGCCGTTTCATGCCATATGACATCACCATACCGTTCACCGAGTCGGACAAAGTCCGCTATCGCAGGCACAATGTCAAGGGGCAGTCACTCGCGGAACCGAAGGACGAAACAGGCTGGCTCAAACCGCTGGGGAATGATGAATATGCGATCCATAAGGTGTATGAACTGGGAGAGGACGGATATGGCAGGCAGGAGCTGAAGGCCCGCTCGGGCATGAAGGTCGCAGCCGTGGTGGACGATTGGCCGCGCAGCGAGGCGACCCCTCGTGGCCACATCGTCGATGTGCTCGGAGAGCCCGGCGAGAACGACACCGAGATGCATGCCATCCTTGCAGAATATGCTCTTCCATATAAATTCGAGTCGGAAGTGGCCAACGCTGCAGATCAGATTTCAGAGGAGATCACTGCAGAGGACCTCAAGGACCGCAGGGACTTCCGCCAGACATTGACATTCACCATAGACCCTGCTGACGCAAAGGATTTTGACGACGCCCTGTCGTTCAAGGTGCTGGAAAACGGCAACTACGAGGTCGGAGTGCACATCGCCGATGTTACTCATTATGTGAGGCCGGGCTCGGTTGTGGACAAAGAAGCGCAGGAGCGCGGCACATCGGTCTACCTGGTGGACAGGACAGTGCCTATGCTTCCGGAGAAGCTTTGCAACAAGCTCTGCTCCCTACGCCCGCATGAGGAGAAACTCACCTTCTCGGCAGTATTCGAGATGACTCCGCTCGGCCGCATCGTAGCCCAATGGTTCGGCAAGACCGTCATATATTCCGACTACAGGTTTGCATACGAGGAGGCTCAGGAGATCATAGACGATCCTAAGGCTGCCCACGAGGGAGTTCCTGCAGAGATAGTGTCGGCAGTCCTTACGCTTCATGGTCTTGCGACCAAGCTCCGCAAGAAGAGATTCGCGGCGGGAGCCATAAGTTTCGACCGTCCTGAGATGAAGGTCGAGGTGGACGAGAAGGGCCGTCCGGTGAATGTCTACCAGAAGGTGACCAAGGAGGCCAACTGGCTCATCGAGGAGTTCATGCTCCTGGCCAACCGCACTGTGGCGGAGTTTGTGGCGACCGGATGCAAGGGCGTTGGAGACGGTCCGGCAAAGGGCGCGCGAAAACAGGCCAAGACGTTTGTCTATCGTGTGCATGACGAGCCTAACCAGGAGAAGATAGAGAGCCTGCGCAACTTCATCGGCAACTTCGGCTACCGCATGGGAGCGACAACAAACGGCAAGGAAATATCCAAGGAGCTGAACAACCTGTTCGCCGCAGCCAAGGATACGCCGGAATACAACGCCATAGAGCTTCTCTCTCTCAGGACAATGGCCAAGGCTCGTTATGATACCGAAAACCTCGGTCACTACGGCCTTGCGTTCAAGTACTATACACACTTCACCTCTCCTATCCGACGTTATCCTGACATGCTCGTGCACAGACTTCTGTCGCAGTATCTCTCCGGAGGACAGTCTGCTGAGAAGTCATTGTATGACAAGCTGTGCAAGCACGCCTCCGAGCGCGAGATCGTCGCAGCCGAGGCGGAGAGGGCGAGCATCAAGTATAAGCTCGTGGAGTTCATGCAGGACAAGGTCGGATATACATTCGGCGGCCACATATCAGGCCTCACGGAGTGGGGAATGTATGTGGAGATCGAGCCTACAATGATCGAGGGAATGGTTTCGCTCCGCGACATCCGCAGCGACTTCTTCGAGTTCGACCAGGACCACTATCGCCTTGTCGGCAAGCGCACAGGCATAGTTTATAACCTTGGTGACCCTGTCCGCATACGCGTCAAGAAGACCAACCTCGAGCAGAAACTCCTTGACTATGAACTGATCGAGACAGGCCTCGAAGACAGGATCTATGACCGCATAGACTACGAAAGCGGCCGCGGAACCTCATTCATCAAGGGAGAGGACGGCTCCTTCGACAACGTTACGGTCGGCATCAACAAGGCCGCCCGCAAGGAAAAGGTCCGCAAAGCCATCCAGGAATCAAAACGCAAAGCCCGCAAGGCAGCCGGCAAGAAGAAATAGACTATGAAAAAGGTAATCATCGCAATGTTTGCTCTCCTGCTCTGCATCGGAGCGGGAGCGCAGGAGACGGCAAAAGGACCGGAGGGCGAACCTCAGGTCCAGACACAGAAGGAGGCCATGTATAAGATAATCAAAGACGAGGTCCTAGACGGCGTACGCCATGTGACAGCGGTTCCGAGTGAGAAGGTCTGCTCGAAGCAGATAGACATCACCATCAAAGACGGCATCATCGATTCTGTCAAATTCACACGCGGATGCCCGGGCAACGCCCTCGGCATCGGAGCCCTCATCAAAGGAATGTCAGTGGAAGAGGCCATAAAGCGTCTCGACGGCATCCAGTGCGGCTCCCGCGGCACCTCATGCCCTGACCAGCTGGCCCAGGTCTTGAAGACTTTGGTTGACTAGTTCCAAAGGTTTCGGAAGAAGTCCACGGCCAGGGCCACGGTTTTCTTCTTCCTGAAGGTGATCATGTGATTCTCGCCCTCCACCACGATCAGCTCTGACCTGTCGCCATAGGCCTCCACGAACTTCTCGCTGCAGGACAGTGGCACGATGGCATCCTTGCTGCCGTGTATCAGTCTGACGGGACCCGTGTAGGCCTTTGCCGTACCATATATGTCCAGTTCCTGGGTGGTGAGGATGTACTCCCTTCCGAGCTTCATGATGCCGAAACACTTCACATATTCAGGCGGGTCTGCCGGGTCGAACTCCGCTCCGAAGAACCGGCCGTTCCTACATGCGTCCTGCACCACGGAGCCCGGTGTTATCAGCACCAGACCCGCGGGCGCCTCTTCGCGCCGCATCAGCTCCCGCTCCGCCCAGCAGCAGGCAGACAAAGATTGTCAGTGTGGTAAGTAAGTTCTTCATGATGACAAAGTTACCAAAAAACACTCAGGTCCACTTTCTCGATGACCGTCCTACACTCAAAATCTCGATTTGATGTCGGACGCTCCCCAAAATCAACCCATTTCCCACCATTTTGGGGACCGTCCGACACCTTTTTCGCCATTTTGATGATGGACGGTAGAGGTGGTGGCGGAAACCTCGAGATGATGGACGGTGAATGTGATGGGGCCTGCCCCTGCGAAGCGTACCGCACGTGGTTCCCGTCCGCTTCGCATCCCAGCCCGCCTTATTGAACATCCCGACCGGAAAATCACTATATTTGCAGAACTGGATGAAGAAGTGGTGAAAACTCAAGGTCGTGCGATAGCGGCAAACGCCCTGGGTGGAACATGGAAGTGAAACAAAAGCATATGAAAAAGACAGAATTGATGAGGGTATGCCACGGTGGCGTGACCCTGATGGTTCCGGAAATCTGGAACGTTGAAACCGAGACTTATACAGAACCTGACGGCAGAGAGTGTGCGATGATCGACATTTCGGCAGTTGAGGGAGATCCGAGGTCGATTGTGATCAGCTATGGGCCGATGCCTGAGGGCTCGGATGCGCTGATGGAGGCCGGAGGTACGTTTGAGGACCTGATCGGTGACGCCGGATCACAACCGGACGAGGATCCTATATGTGAGTATGACTTCCTCGGAACAACGGGTTATGGTTTCGAGGTTCCTACCGAGGATGGCCTTGCTTGCAATTTCATCTGCGCAGAGATAGGCGAAACCAAGCCTATGCTGTTCACTATTCTTACCACTGCAAAGGAGTACGAGGATATCGATGACCTGCTGGACCTCGTTGAGGAGAACATCTCATTCCAATAACAGATGGGCACTCTTAATAGAACCACAGCAGATCACAATTGTACCATAAGGCAGGCTGAGTGGGCCGATGCCAGGCAGGTCGCGGAGCTCTTGATGCTAGCCTGGCCTGTGGAGGAAATCATGGAGTCCAATGGCCTGACATATGACCGGCTGCTCGAGTCGGTTACGGCAATATGCGCCCTTCCTGCAACGATTTACAGCTGTGAAAATACATGGGTGGCCGAAGTCGACGGAAAGATAGTCGGTGCCATGTGCGGCTACGACGGGGCGGACTACCAGAGGCTCAAGCAGCCGCTAGTGGACCGCCTCGGAGAAGACTCAGGATTCGCTCAGCTTCATGAAACCGAGGCAGGGGAGTTCTACCTGGACTCGGTCGGAGTCCTGCCGGAGTATCGCGGCAGAGGCATAGCCTCACGCCTTTTCGAGGCGCAGATCGCGCGAGCCATCTCTCTCGGCAACTCCCGCATCGGCCTCATCGTCGATGAAGACAAACCCGAAGCGGAAGCTCTATATCAGAGGCTCGGCTTCAGACATGTCGACGACAGAGACTTCTTCAGCCACAGGATGAAGCACATGGTGAAGATAGTGTGACGGAGATTATACCTTCTCCGAGCGCTTGTCTGTCCATGTTCCTATTCCTATTATATGGATGCACTAATTTACTATGGTAATGATTCGTATCCTCCTAGGGTTGTAGTTTGATGTAGAAATAAGATGAATTACACCCTGAAGCATATCAAGAGGGCCGAGAGACATAATGGAAGAACTTCAGAACCTTTCCGCTGAGGAGTTGAGAGCTGTGATTGCTATGGTGAAGAACCGTCAAAATCTACTTTTTGAGTCCGGTACAACGAAATTCTAAAATCTCGGGGAAACCGGGGATTTTGATAGAAAAAATCTTGGGTGAATCGGGGATTTGGGTAAATAAAATTTCGGGGGAATCGGGAAATGTTTTTGTTAGTTGTTGATTGTCTGTAATTTATCATTATGTTTGCTGGCAAATATGAGCGATATGAAAAAAAGAGTATTTAGACGTAAGATTTATAATGCCATCGGAGAGTGGAAACGTAAGAGCAATGGCCAGACTGCGCTTCTGATTGAAGGCGCTCGTCGTATTGGTAAATCTACTATAGTTGAAAAGTTTGCGCAGGAAGAATATCGCTCATACATCCTGATTGACTTTAATAAGGCAAGCCAGGAGGTGAAGTCTTTGTTCAATGACTTGATGGATCTGGACTTCATCTTCCTTCGTTTGCAGCAAATCTATTCTAAGATTCTTTATGACAGGCAGTCTGTAATCATATTTGATGAAGTGCAGACTTGTCCTAAGGCGAGACAGGCAATCAAGTATCTGGTTCAAGATGGAAGATATGACTATATCGAGACAGGATCTTTAATAAGTATCAAGAAGAATACGGAGGGCATAACAATTCCGAGCGAAGAAGATCGTATTCAGATGTACCCGATGGACTACGAGGAGTTCAGGTGGGCTTTGGGAGATACTGCGACCTTCCCTTTATTGCAGATATTTTGGGATAAGAAGATGCCTTTGGGTGCAGCCCATAGAGAGGCTCAGAAGAATCTGAGGCTTTATATGCTTGTCGGAGGAATGCCACAGGCAGTAAACGCCTATCTTGATACCAATAACTTGAAGGCGGTCGATGAGGCAAAGAGGAGAATCATAAGACTATATGAGGAAGATTTCATCAAAATAGATCCAACCGAGAGAGTCTCAAAGTTGTTTATGTCAATACCGTCTATCTTGGCTCGTAATGTTTCTCGTTATGTTCCGTCATCTGTAATAGGCGAGGTGGAAGAAAATAAGAAGATGGAACTTCTGAAGAGTCTGGAAGATAGCAAGACCGTAAATATGTCTCATCATGCTGATGATCCGAATGTCGGTCTGCCTACAACAGCCAATTATGATAAGTTCAAACTTTATGTGGGCGATACAGGTCTTTTCATCACTCTTGCTTTTTGGGATAAGGACTTTACCGAGAACGTCATATATGACAAGTTGCTGACAGATAAGCTTCCGGTGAATTTGGGATATGTATATGAGAATCTTGTTGCCCAGATGTTGGTGGCATCTGGTAACAGGCTCTTCTATCATACATGGCCAAAGGATGAAAAGCATTATTACGAAGTGGATTTTCTCCTTTCAAGAGGAGCGGAACTCTGCCCGGTTGAAGTCAAGTCATCGGGATATAAGGCTCATGCATCTTTGGATGCATTTAGTGCGAAGTACTCCAACCGAATAAAGGATAGATATCTGATCTATACTAAGGACTTTGTCCGCGCAGAGGAAACACTTTATGTTCCAGCCTATATGACGCCTCTCTTGTAAAAAGGTCTTAAGTGTCATGGCACTAAAGGTGTCATAAAGGATTGGCTTGACTCAGAGTGAAAGAGTTGCGTTAATTCTAGTACTTGTTGTAATTTTGTCACAAGTCTGATATTTCATAAGTTTTCAGACTGAAAATTCGTAAACTCGGCAAAATACTCGTAAAATTTTGCGCTTCGGAAACAGCCTGTTTAATTTGCCATGTCTGTTCTCGGATTGACATGGCTTTTATTACGTGAAATTTATTGAAATCAGTGATTATGAGAAGGCAGGAAGCGAAGTCGTATCTCCACTCCAGTCGTCATGCCCGACCCGATCGGGCATCCCTCACTCACAGAACTTATCGACGAACTCCTTCGCCTCCGGATACTTCTTGTAATAAACCCTCATCATTTCCTGAATCGTGTCAGTAATCCCAGGGCTTGCCTTCGGATGACTTTTGATCCTCCAGACACTGAGCGCCTTCAATTCCAGATGAAGTTCTCCGGACACCCCAAGCGTCCTTCTTTTCATCTTCACCTGTTTCTCCTTTGCGATACTCTTTACCGGGATCTCTCCCTCACTGCTCTCCGCCGAATCCTTTCTCTTCAATGATGCTCGAAAATCCTCTAACTGTCCCATGTGTAAATGTGTTTTTGTGTTAATATGTAAATATACGAATGCACAGGTGTGCGTGTGTGTCTATGTGTTAATGCATTTGTGTTCGTGTGTCTTAATGTATCTGTGTGCGTATGTATTAATGTGTGCGTGTGTTAATCTATTAATGTTTAAATATGTTTGAGTGCTAATGTGTTAATGTTCTCTACAAAGTTATCCACGGCACTTTCTCCCTCCAAATTTTACCACTTTTTCGGCCGAAAGCGCTCCGGAATCACGCCATTTTTCAAGACTTCAAAACACCTCTTCCAGCCGCGGTTTCATCTGAGCGTTAGTCCAGATTGCAAGATGTGTGTACGTGTCACGAACACGGGGGAAGCACAGAGAATATTAGGATAAAAACTTTGTGGTTGTCCCACAAAATGGTTCAATTCTCATCTTTCTTTGCATACGATATGAAACTAATTCATTAAATTTGTCAAATGCGACCTATGTTAGGGAATTGACCTATGGAAAAACTAGTTGTGCCCGGATTTTACAGACATTTCAAGGGTAGTATCTATCGAACATTACATCTGGTTAAACACTCGGAGACAGGAGAAGATATGGTCATATATCAGGCGATGTATGGCAAAGGCGAAAAATGGGCTCGTCCTAAATCAATGTTTATGGATGAAGGCCGATTTACGTATATTCCAGATATGGATGCGCTTCCTTTGATCCCGATGGAATTGAATCCCAAGTACCATTTCCCCGATCTTGATTACGTTTCCGAAATGAAGCCTTTAGCTAATACAGAAGCAATGTCTGCTCCGGTTAAGGGATTGATGACCATCTTGATAAATAAGAAGATTGTACCTGGAGATTTCTTTGATGCTTATAAAAAGGATGACGATATCGAGAATGCAGCTCTTCAAAAGATTGGGGAATATGTTGATGGAGAGAGTCTTGAGGAAATCTTCCACTTGATTCAAGTATGGGGTGGAGCTTCCGGACGAGGTGTATATATCTTTGGCGATGGTTTCGATTGGAACAAGATATTGCCTCATTATTCAGCACTAGTACATTGTTGCCTTTCTACCAAAGACACAAGCAAGGAATCAATTGATAAGATGGTCTATGCTGTATGTGAATTCAATAAATCAGTCCCTAACATGGGAGTGGCTTTCATAACTAAGCATACGAGATTCTGGCTTTGTCGTACTCTAGGTGATGACACACTCCCGATTTACGATAGCATAATGGCTGATTGTGTAATGCGTAAGAACGCCGTCAATCATAATCATTTGGCTGAATATTGGACTGTCATGCTTGCGAAGGCTAAACAGCTTGGGATTGGACTTAAACAATTGGAAAGACAGATTTTCAAATATGCTTACGAACATTGTTAAGATCTTAATTATAGAGACATGAAATCATACGCCCTTTTTCAGCAATACATCTGGCTTGTGAATACCATTCACAAGTACCGTAAACTTACCCTTGACGAAATTAATCAGCATTGGCTTGACACTGATATGAGTGAGGGGCTGCCAATTGCCAGGAGTACTTTCAACCGTCATCGTGATGCCATTCTGGACATGTTCGGGGTCATAATCGAATGTGACAAGAAGGACGGTTTCCGATATTATATTTACAACGAGGAAGTTCTTGAAGAAGATACCATTCAGAACTGGATGCTCTCGACATTATCGGTAAATAGTATTCTCTCAGAGAGTAAAGGCGTATATGACCGTATTCTTCTGGAACAGGTGCCGACTGACGGAGATAATCTTCATAAGTTCATAGATGCCATGAAGCGTGGTGTCCGCGTGAAAGTTGGATATCGAAAATATGGCTCTGCTGAAAGTAAATCCACAATGACCTTGGAACCATATTTTGTCAAACTCTTCAAGAGACGTTGGTATGCCCTCGTAAAGTTCCCTGAACCGACCGGTCAGTTGTTTACTTTAGCCTTTGACCGAATCGTTTCTTTTGAGGTTACAGAAGATAAATATGCTTATGACAAAGACTTCGACCCGGCAGGCTGGTTCCGTAACTGTTATGGAATTGTCAGGGATCCAGATGTGCCTGTGGAAAAGGTTGTTATAAGAGCCTTCGGATATGAAGCCAACTATCTTCGCGATCTTCCGTTCCATCCGAGTCAGAAAGAAATCGCCATAGAAGAAGGCTATTCGGATTTTGAACTGACACTAAGCCCGACAGCAGATTTCTGGACACCACTTTTGTCAAGAGGTTCTGCTATAAAGATTCTTCAACCTCAATGGCTGGCAGATGAAATCAAGCGCCAGCATTTGGAAGCAGCGAAAGTTTATGAATAACAACATATGAAGAAGATTACTGAAAACACTCCGTTTGTCAACGGTGGCGAATCATTGGGAATAACTATGCTGGATTTCTGGAAATATCAGTATAGCAATATATATGATATGCAAGAATATATAGCAGAGTTCATAGTTGGTAAGGCATTAGGCATTAGTGAACCTATGAACAGAGATGGATGGACTTTGTGGGACATCGACTACAAAGGCAAGCGTATTGAAGTCAAACAGACAAGCTATTATCATTCTTGGCAGGAGAAAATTGCTAATGGTAAAATCAGCCAGCAACGAACATTCAGCATAACTCCGGCATTTACACGATATAAGGATTCCACAACATCTTACGAGCGTCAAAACGATATATATGTCTTTTGTCTCAATACCGGTATAAACGAAACTGAATCATATCCTCTAGATATGGCGAACTGGGAGTTCTATGTGGTTCCTACGAATGTGATTAATGATAATTGCGCTCCTGAGCAAAAGACAATATCCCTTGGAAAGGTAAGAAAACTGGCTCCTCTTACAAGATATGAAGAGTTAAAAAATGTGATTGATTCAATCTGTGAAACAATCAAGAAATAAAACTTTTTGGAGGTTGCCCCGCGATTTGGGACAACCTTGTTTCATCTTTGTGTTCAGAAATGATTTGCAGTAATTTTAATCTTCATAAATGCCATGAGACAAAATGGGAAACTGACAGAAAGAAATCGAGATAGAGCATTAGGTTGCCTTGTTGGCGGTGCTGTCGGAGATGCACTTGGATATGCCGTAGAATTCGAACAATGGCCATATATCCGCAATACCTACGGAGACAAAGGGATCACGCGATACCAGCTTGCTGGGAATGGAAAAGCTCTTATTTCTGATGATACTCAGATGACATTATTTACGGCAGCTGGTATTCTTCTAGGAATGACACGTGGGCATATGCGTGGAATCATGGGTAGAATAGACACGTATTGCCATTGCACCTATCTGGATTGGCTGCACACTCAGGAATGGGATTTGCGTAAACCGAAGGAAAGAACTGATTCTTGGCTTATGGATGTACCTGAACTGTATGCTCGCCGTGCACCAGGTAATACATGTTTATCTGCTCTTAAATCTTTGGAGAATAATAAAGAGCCACAGAATAACAGTTGCGGTTGTGGCGGTGTTATGCGTACTGCACCATTGGCTATTCTGGATTATCTTCATGGATATGCTGATGCTGAATACGAATACTGCGACATGGTGGCTGCGGAAGCCGCAAGGATTACACATAAACATCCACTCGGATTCCTACCTTCTGCTGTCTTAAATGATATATTGATGCAGATATTTGATGGCGAAATGGATAGGGGAACATCATTATCTGATGTCATACACAATGCCATCAAGCGTTTCCCATCAATCAAATCAGAAGTAGATAAAGACAGAAACTATGGGGAACTTTGGCCTGACGAGGTGGCAACACTCAGGAGACTCCTCAAATATGCAATGGAATTGACAGTGAGGGATATCCCTGATCATGTCGCCATAGAAAAGATTGGTGGCGGTTGGACCGGGCATGAAGCTCTGGCCATAGCAGTATATTCGGCACTTAAACACTCCAATAATTTTGAGAATGCAATTGTCTGTTCAGTGAACCATTCCGGCGACAGCGACTCTACTGGAGCAATCTGCGGCAATATCATGGGTGCTCTGTTAGGAAGAAATGCAATTCCTGAGTACTACACCAAAGATCTGGAACTTCTCGACATCATAGAAGAAATGGCAGAAGACCTCTTTACAGGCTGCATTATAAGCGAATATATGGAGCGTGATACACCCGAGGCTAGAAGATGGTTTGAAAAATATTGTCTATTCAAGTGGACACCAAAATATAATCGATAATTTTCTGAATCTGTCCCACATTTTGGAGCAACCTGCTCCGACCTTTGTTCTCGAAATCAACAACTAACATTTACGATTATGGAAAAGAGAACAGAACAAAGGAAACATTTCCTCCATTGCAACATCGCTGGATTTATGTACTGGGATGGATGCATCGCATTCGAGAAACTCAAAGTGGGTACCAAGCTCGAACTTGAAAGAGAAGAGTACAATAGTCATGACCATAATGCTGTGGCTATTTACTACAAGGATATGAAGCTGGGATTCATCCCAAAGCGTCATAATGAATTGGTAAGCCAGTTCTTAGACATGGGACATAATGACGTGTTCGAGGTCAGAGTATGCCAAATAGACGAGGAGGCTCATCCAGAGCATCAGATTCACATCAACGTTTACATAAAGAGAAAGGGTAAGTAATGGAAAAGATAATTGACATCAAGATAGAGAAAGACAGGAAGCAGAATACTGTCATTCTCATGTGGAATCCTTCCATATCATCATACACAATGGATAGATTCGAGTCCGACCTTTTGGATATGTCAGACGGATGGGCGCCAGACGACTTCAATTGGAGCGTATGGGAGCACGACAAGACAAGGAATGGAGATAAGTTCTTTATGGTCAAGGTAGGGCCAGGGACCAATGGAATAGTAATGAGCGGTGAGTTTACCTCAGAACCATACCAGGGAGAGGATTGGTCTGGTAAGGGCAGACAGGTATTCTATATGGATATGGAACTTAAGGAAATGATCCATCCTGATAGATGTCCATTGCTCACCTCAGAGGAACTTGCAAAGGAGATTCCAGACTTCGTGTGGACTGGTGGCCATTCAGGTCAACTTCTTACTGAAGAACAAGCGGATAAGTTGCAGGAACTTTGGGATAAGTACCTTGACGATAACGCATTTATATTTGCACCAAGAGCAGCTCGCAACGAAGATTAAGGGGATTATGTCAACATTAGAAAGAGCAATAGAAATTGCAAGACAGGCACATGTCGGTCAGGTTGATAAAGGAGGTGCGGACTATATAGGTCATCCTCTTCGCGTTATGGAAATGGGAAGAACAGAGGAAGAAAAGATTGTTGGTGTTCTTCATGATGTAGTAGAGGACTCAGAGTGGACCTTTGAAATGTTGGAGGAAGAAGGCTTCGCTCCAGAGATAATAGAGGCTCTTAGGTGCCTTACAAAACTGTCTAAGGATGAGGATTATGAGCACTTTATGGCAAGAGTTAAAAGCAATAAGATGGCTATAAAGGTTAAGTTATGTGATTTGACGGATAACTTGGATTCCTCAAGATTAGCAAATGTCACAGAAGAGGACATTAAAAGATCTAGGAAGTATGCTCGTGCTTACTCTTTTTTGAAAAGGACTATAAGTCAGATATAATCTCAGACCAAAATGAAATGTATTATGTGATTGGTTTCTGTGACACTTATTCTAATGACCCTAATATGCTACCTAAATAGATAAATTTCTTAAATTTGTCTGTTATTCAGAAAATTCATTATGACAGCATTGACAATTTCTAAGTCTTTAAACAAGGCTTACCGTCAGGTAAGTGTTGATAAATTATCTTTCGATGTCTTCAAGTCTCAGCTGAAGGCTTTGTATGAGCAGATTGCAACCATTGATACGGAAGAAAAGTTGAAAGGGGATTTGATGGATTTTCTGAAGCTATCATTCTATGGGCAGAATTACAAGGTCTCACCGAGTGGTAAGATTGATTGTGCAATTCATCTGGGTAATACGATAGAAGATCCTGTTGGAGTTATTATAGAGGTAAAAATGCCAACCAATGTCTCTGAGATGATAACAAGAGACAATCTTAACAAAAAGGCACTGCAGGAACTTCTGCTGTATTATCTTAGAGAACGAGTGGGGAAGAAGAACATCCAGCTGAAACAATTGGTGGTTACTAATATATATGAGTTTTTCATTTTCGATGCTCAGGAGTTTGAGAGAATATTCTATTCCAATAAAAAACTTGTTAAGCGCTTCGAAGAATTCAAGGCTGGAGAACTCACGTCTGATAAGACAGAATTCTTTTACAAAGAAATTGCTTCAGATTATATTTCCCAATCATCCGATAAACTTACATTTACATACTTCGATATTAGAGACTACAAGAAGCATTTAGATAAAGGGAATGATAGGCGCTTGATAGAACTCTATAAGGTATTCAGCCCTGAACATCTGCTGAAGAAGTCATTCATGACTGATAGCAATAAACTAAATACGAAGTTTTATTCTGAGTTGCTTTACATTATTGGTCTGGAGGAGGTTGAAGACAAGGATAGTCATAAGAGAATAATTACCAGACGAAAAGAGGCAGAACGTAATCAGGCATCAATACTGGAAAATGCCATCAATGTCCTTGACAGTGAGGATCTGCTTGATTATTATCCTGAACGCTTTTCTTATGGAAAGGACAGAAAGGAGCAGCTGTTCAATATTGCTTTGTCTTTAACCATAAGTTGGGTTAATCGTATTCTGTTTTTGAAGTTGCTAGAAGCACAGCTTATCAAATATCATAAAGGTGACTCTTCATATTCATTCATGAATCTGAATAAGATTACTGATTATGATGAGTTGAACAAGTTGTTCTTCCAGGTGCTTGCAAAGCGCCCTCAGGATCGAAAAGACGTTATCAATGCGAAATATGGCAAGGTTCCATATTTGAACAGTTCATTGTTTGAGGTGTCTTCTTTGGAGAAAGGAACGATTCGTATCAGTAATCTGGAAAATCATGATTTGCCTCTTTTCGGTGGAACGGTTCTTAGAGAGGGAACCAAGCCTCGTTATAGGCAGCTTCCGACTTTGCGATATTTGTTGGAGTTCCTTGATGCATATGATTTTGCAAGCGAAGGCAATGAGGAAATTCAGGAAAATGCAAAGCCTTTGATTAATGCATCTGTCTTGGGTCTCATTTTCGAAAAGATAAATGGACATAAGGATGGTTCTGTGTTTACTCCTGGTGCAGTTACCATGTATATGAGTCGCGAAGCCATTCGACAGACTGTGGTGTGGAAGTTTAATGAAGTGATGGGATGGAATTGTAAGGATTATGAAGCGCTACTAGACAAAGATATCGAAGATTATGTCAAGGCTAATGCATTAGTGGACTCTCTTCGTATATGCGATCCAGCAGTCGGCTCCGGACATTTTTTGGTTTCTGTGCTGAATGAAATCATCAGGACTAAATATGATTTAGGTATTTTGCTGGACTGTGATGGCAAACGTATAAAGAAGCAGGACTATAATATCGACATTGAAAACGACGAGCTCCTTGTTTCCGATGAGGATGGGCTTCCATTTGTTTACGTGCCGGGAAATCCGGAAAGCCAGCGTGTGCAAGAGGCGTTGTTTAAGGAAAAGAAAACAATCATAGAGAATTGTCTGTTTGGAGTGGACTTAAATCCTAATGCAGTGAATATCTGTTGTCTGCGTTTATGGATTGAACTTCTTAAGAATGCATATTATACTAAAGAAAGTGGTTATACTGAACTTGAAACCTTACCTAACATTGATATAAATATCAAGGTTGGTAATTCTCTGATTCATCGATTTGCTTTAAATCAGGATATATCCGAAATACTTAAGAAGTCAGGAGTATCTATAAGTGATTATAGGAATGCAGTTTCCCAGTATAAGAATGCTCATAGTAAAGATGAAAAGCATGCTTTGGAAGAAACTATACAGAAGATAAAAGATGATTTCCAGACTTATATTGGTCAGCACGATCCTCGATTGGTGCGTAAATACCAGATAGAACGAGAACTGGATAAGGTGAGTGCTCCATTACTTTTTGAGGTTTCCAAGAAGGAGCAGGCTCAGAGGGATAAACAAGCGAAAGAATTACAGAAGAAACTTGCAAATATACAGAAGGAAATAGATGACATTCGAAACAATAGAATGTTTGTCGGTGCATTTGAATGGAGAATAGAATTTCCGGAAGTGTTGGATGAAGAAGGCAATTTTGAAGGATTCGACTGCATAATTGGAAATCCTCCGTACATTCAGTTACAGAAAATGGGCACTGATGCAGATGCTCTTCAGAAGATGAACTATGATACATATGAGCGTACTGGTGATATCTATTGTCTGTTCTATGAAATGGGAATGAAACTGCTGAGGAAAGGTGCATTGTTGTCGTTTATTACATCGAATGGTTGGATGAAGTCTGCTTATGGACATTCATTACGTTCTTTATTTGCGGAAAAATATGCTCCGTCATTGCTGGTGGACTTTGCCGGATATAAGGTTTTTGAATCCGCAACTGTTGATGTTAATATTCTTAACCTTAAGAATGATAAAGGAATAGTACCGACAAAGGCTTGCTCGATTGATAAGTCTGGATTTGACATAACGAAATTGAGCGATTATGTGCAGACACACTGCCAATATTCTACTTTCAGAACAGAGGAAACCTGGACGATTCTAAGTGATATAGAACAAGGTATAAAACAAAAAGTTGAGTCTATCGGTATCCCACTTAAAGATTGGGATATTGAGATTTATCGTGGCGTACTTACTGGATATAATGATGCCTTTATAATTTCTTCTGAAAAAAGAGAAGAAATACTTGATAATTGCAGGTCTCAGGACGAACGGCAAAGGACGGAGGAAATAATACGACCGATTCTTCGCGGCCGTGACATAAGGAGATATTCATATCAAT
>X418_Giraffe__coassemble_38_pt1 | contig 28055 bp, 21 predicted proteins | sample X418_Giraffe__metabat2_high_PE_001 | metagenome-assembled genome bin X418_Giraffe
AGCTCTAACTCTTTGATTTTTAATCAATTAAGAATTAGAGCTCTTTTTGTGCGGGCGAAGGGAATCGAACCCATACGCCTCACGGCACCAGATCCTAAGTCTGGCTTGTCTACCAATTTCAACACGCCCGCGAATCGGACTGCAAATGTAGCACAAAATATTGTAATTGCAAATTTTGTGTGGATGAAGTTCTGTTCAGGTGAATGGCTTTTAATATCTGTCAGAAACAGATGCCCAGACGGATGCTGAAGCTCATTGCAAGGTTAGGGACATCTTTGCCGAACCAGTGCCATAGCTCAAAGCCATGGTGGTATCTTGTCTCAGCAGGTGAGCCTACTGCATATCCGCCGCCAACCCAGAAATCTGCAAGGAAGCGTTTGTAGACATACTGGTATCCGAAGGTGCCCAATATGGTGCCCATCTCGGCAAGCGTCCGGTCGCCTGAGCGTCCATTGTAGTTATAACGTGAATATACGAGCTCCGGGCGCAGGTAGAATCCTTTCAGAGAGAGTTCGTTCCTGCCGAGGAAAAATTTGTGTCCGTACCTTAGGGTGAATCCCATCGGGTCGTTATGGTATTTGTCATAACCGGCGCTTATGAGACTAGCGCAGATCTCCCCGCTTTGATTCCATCTGGAGAATGCCCTTTCATAGGAAAGCTTGGTGCTTCCGCTGATCCAGGAAAGGAATGTGATCTTGACAGAGTTCTTATAGTCGGTGACTTCGCCAAGGTTCCCGGCATTGATATCCGGGGACAGGAATGCAAGAATGGGGAGAAGCATTCCAAGGATTAGAGTTCGTTTCATAGTGGTCAAGTAGGATATAAAAAAAAGAGGAAAACCAATGATTTTCCTCTATGCTTGGTAGCGGGAGGAGGACTCGAACCTCCGGCCTCCGGGTTATGAGCCCGACGAGCTACCAACTGCTCTATCCCGCGATATTGGACTGCAAATATACGGACATTTTTTGAAACTGCAAATTTTTATTGCAAAAATTTAGATTTCTCGACTTCGCTCGAAATGACAGTCGGGTCTGTAATGACAGGAACATTAATTCATAAATAGGATTATTCCTTCAATATCGGTCTTGGCGAATGACTTCTGTTCGCCTGTCGAGAGGTTCTTGATGTTCACTGTTCCTTCTGCCACCTCGTTGCCTCCTACGATCGAGAGGAACGGTATCGCCTTCTTATCAGCATAGTCGAACTGCTTCTTGAGCTTGGTCTGCTCCGGATAGATCTCGCATGCCACTCCGGCTTCACGAAGCGACTTGACTACAGGAATCAGATATCTGAGCTCTTCCTGACCCATGTTCGCGAAGAGAAGCTTTGTTGTGGAGGTCACTTCCGAAGGGAACTTGTCAAGACCTTTGAGCACGTCATAGATGCGGTCTGCGCCGAAGGAAATGCCGACTCCCGACATGTCAGGAAGGCCGAAGATGCCGGTGAGGTTGTCATATCTTCCGCCTCCGCAGATGCTTCCGATGGCAAAATCCTTTGCCTTCACCTCGAAGATGGCTCCAGTATAATAGTTGAGGCCACGCGCAAGCGAGAGGTCAATCTCCACATCGTGACGGATGTCCGCCGCATCGATGAATCCGAAGAGTTCCTCCAGCTCGTCAAGACCCTTGAGGCCGGTCTCTGAAACAATGCCGGAAGCTGACTTTCCGCTCATGAGGTCGCGCATGACTGCAAGCTTTTCCGATGTCGAGCCAGAAAGCTGAAGGACAGGACGGATAACCTCGACAGCCTCCTGAGTGAGTCCCTTCTCGGCCATCTCCGCCTCGACAGCCTCAAGACCGATCTTGTCTATCTTGTCGATTGCAACAGTTATATCTACCACCTTGTCCGGAAATCCACATATCTCCGCCATACCTGTCAGAACCTTGCGGTTGTTGATCTTGATGCACACGTTCACGTCGAAGAGCGTGAACACTCTGTCAACGATCTGCACAAGTTCGAGTTCGTTGAGCTGCGATGTAGAACCGATCACATCCACGTCACACTGATAGAACTCTCTGTAGCGTCCCTTCTGCGGACGGTCCGCACGCCATACCGGCTGTATCTGGAACCTTTTGAAAGGGAATGTGATGTCATTCTGGTGCTGCACCACGAAACGGGCAAAAGGCACCGTGAGGTCGTAACGGAGGCCTTTCTCACACACCTTGAGAGAAAGGGCCTTGCTGTTGTAGCCGTCCTCTGTGCCCTCAACACGATATTCATCATAGTTGATCTTCGAGAATGCGTCTCCCGAGTTGAGGATTCTGAAAAGGAGCTTGTCGCCTTCTTCACCGTATTTTCCAAGAAGAGTGCTGAGGTTCTCCATCGAAGGTGTCTCGATCGGAGCGTATCCATATGTCTTGAATACCGAACGTATGGTGTCGAATATATAGTTTCTGCCTGCCATCTCTGCAGGTCCGAAGTCTCTTGTTCCCTTTGGAATTGACGGTTTCTGTGCCATTTCTTTTCTTTTTACTGTTACAACCTGCAAATTTAATAATAAAAATGGTACTCCGACCTTAAAATGCCGGAGTACCAGATAAAATGTTCATCAACAGCCGGAGGGATTCCCGTTTCAAAAGAGACTTTCCATAATCCCCTCTCTGCTTCCCACTCGACATCACGTGCATCAGGATACATATCCCAGAACTCGTTCCTTACGTCCTTGGACGGCTATCCATCCTCATACTTCTCACATGAGAGCAGTGACAAAGCCTATGCTGCCATCACTGCATAAGCTAACATACGTTTCATGTCAGTCGTCTATTTCGATAAGGTTGTAATTCTTGCTGAAATTCAGCTCCAGACGATTTGAGAGCTTGATTTCATAGTGCTTCCTGTCCACTTCATAGTCTACTATCAGCGCATCGGGATATCTTCCTTTCACGAACTGGACGATCTGAACTGGAATCAGAGACACCGGAACTCCATCTTTCGCCTCAATCTGCTTGAGGGTTCCGTCATTATGAAACTCCAGCCTCACGCCATTTTCAAGAGCGACATTGTATTCCGGACGGATCAGGTCGTCGTCCTTGGTAGAATACAGTATCTGGACAGAAGGATAATTGGTATTCAGGAAAGTCTTTATTGTCTCAGGCAGACGGTTCACATCAACATGTCTGTCATCGGCCGAAGCTATGGCTGCAAAGAAAAATACAGCAGCTGCAATTGTCATGATCTTTTTCATAATTGTTCTTGTTTGGGTTTGTCTCTGGCAAATATAAGACCTGAAATCCAAATACGCAAGTAATTTTGAACTTTTCTAAATTATTATTTAATCTGACGCTGCTGGTAAATATCCCGATTTTGCGTAATTTTGCATCCATGAAAAGGACAAGAAGCACATATCTATGGATCATGGGCCTCATCATCATGGTTCTGCTCGCCGGAGCCGACATGCTGTGTGGCGGACAGACAGATATGATGGTAATGCTGCACCTGAGGACTCCACGCATCCTGACGGCACTGCTGGCTGGGGCATCGCTGGCGGTTGCCGGCGGCCAGATGCAGAGTATATTGAGAAACCCTCTCGCGGACCCGCACATAATGGGAGTGAGCGCCGGAGCCGCACTTGGTGCCGCACTCGCAACCATGTCCGGTTTTAGACTGTCACCTGTTCTCCAAGGACTGACCATAGCTGCTGCCGCATTCGCCGGAGCCATAGCTGCAGCCGGTATAATACTGGCGGCTTCACGCCGTTTCAGGACGGCCGCCACCCTGCTCGTCTTCGGGGTAATGCTGGGCTTCATCGCCAATGCCCTAGTATCTATTCTCCAGTTCAGTTCGGACTCGGAAAGCCTCAAGATGTTCTACAGTTGGTCTGCAGGCAGCTTCTCCAATACAGGATGGAGCGAGATATGCATCATGACAGCCGTGCTTGCCATAGGCATCATCCTGGCATGGAAAAACGCAAAAGGTCTGGACATACTCCTCTTCGGAGATGAGTTCGCAGAGATGTCAGGAGCGCCAATCCGCAAGATAAGGTATCGGGCGATATTGAGCTGCAGTCTTCTTGCAGCCACAGTCACGGCATTCTGCGGTCCACTGGGCTTTGTCGGAATAGTGGCGCCGCACATAGCCAGAGGCGCTTTCAGGACATCTGCACATAGAACGATACTTCCGGCTTCTCTTCTCACAGGAGCTGCCACTGCGGTCGGCGCAGACCTCATATCACAGGCGTCTCCAAGCGTTCTGCCTGTGGCAAGCACTATGGCAATAGTTGGGGTCCCTATAATCATATATATACTTATAAAAGGGAATGGATATGAAGGATAGGATTCTGTACTCGATAAAGGACATGACGCTCGCGCATGGGGACAAGGTCTTCCGTTCCGGGATTTCCTTCGATATCTGCGAAGGCGACTGCATAATGCTATGCGGCGCCAACGGCAGCGGCAAGACAACCCTGATGAAGACTCTGAGAGGGATTTCGCGAAAGGACAAGGAAATGATCATGATACCGGCAAGGGTTCCGAAGCTGGCAGGATTCACACTGAAGGAATTCGTAAGGATAACCTGCTTCAATCAGAGCGACATGGCAGGGAAACTGTCTGAGAAGCTGGAAAGTTCACTGGAGTCCTCTCTCAAGACACTAAACCTCGATAAACTCGCTGACAGGGACATATCCACCCTCAGCGACGGAGAATTCCAGAAAGCCTGCATAGCCTCAACTCTGGTCCGTGACGCCTCCGTGATACTGCTTGACGAGCCGACCGCCTTCCTCGACGCTGAAAACAGGATTGCCATTCTGAGAACTCTAAGGGTCTTATGTGACCAAGGGTCTGCTGTCATATTCTCCACACACGACCTGCATGACGGATATGGTGTATGCACCAAAGTATTGGCATTCGGCGCAGACGGAACATTCAGGTCCGCCGAGGGAGAAGAAAGAAAGACTGCAATCGAAAGTATTTTCTTTAGGAATTAGCGAAACTTTTCATACCTTTGGGGTTCAATTCTTATGGTATGGAAAAGAAACTGTTCCTGATTGACGGACACGCGCTTGTATTCAAGATGTACTACGCATTCCTGCGACATCCTATGATAAATTCAAAGGGCGCGGACATGTCGATCCTCTTCGGATTCACCAAATATATCCTTGAACTCATAGAAAAAGAGAAGCCTACCCACCTGGCGGTGTCATTCGACCCTCCGGGAGGTACTTTCAGGCATGAAATGTTCCCTGAATACAAAGCGACACGCTCCGAGACACCTCAGCTGGTAATAGACTCTCTCGAGCCACTCTGCGAGCTCTGCGAAGCCATGCAGATACCCGTTCTCATGATCAAAGGATTCGAGGCGGATGATGTGATAGGCTCAATGGCGAAAAGAGCAGAGAAGGAAGGGTTCACCGTATACATGGTCACTCCGGACAAGGACTACGGTCAGCTCATCTCTCCGCACATATACCAGTTCAAGCCGGGTAAAAGCGGAGGGGACAACGAAATCATTGATGTCGAGAAAGTCTGCGAGAAATACAACATCAGCAGGCCAGAGCAGGTCATCGAGATATTGACCATATGCGGAGACGCTTCAGACAACATTCCGGGAGTCAAGGGCGTCGGAGAAGTCGGCGCAGGAAAACTCATCTCGAAGTTCGGATCAGTGGAAGAAATATACAGGCATCTTGACGAGCTCACGCCGAAGCAGCGCGAAGCCTTCGAGAATTCTGCCGGACACATAGACCTGAGCCATGAGCTTGTGACCATCAAGACCGACATCTCTCTTGACATCGACACCGATGATATGACCGTCACATGCGCATATGATGAGGCAGTCGCAGAACTTTTCGAGAAATATGAATTCGGTTCGCTCCGCAAATTCCTCCCGGATGCAGCCGTTCCTGTTGTAAAGGAGGAGAAGAAGCTGGAATTCAGCATATGCTGCCCTGCAGAGATACTCAAGGCTGCAAAGAAGGCCGGCATGTGCGCAGTCCTGACAGAAGGAGAAGGAATTTTCAGTGAAATCAGCAGAGTGACCGTAGCTGTCGGCAAAGCCGCATGTGAAGGAAAGGCGGCAGATTTCAAGGATATCCTCGAAGACCAGGACATCACAAAAACAGGATACGACCTCAAATTCCAGAGGAATATCCTCGCACACAACGAAATAAGCCTGAACGGCATATTCAGGGACATAGAACTGATGCACTACCTGATAAATCCTGAGAAGAGCCATAAGATAGAGATTCTGGCAAAGGCATACCTGAATGTAAGTCTTGAGGAGCAGAAAGACACCACTCAACAGGTCGAGACCCTGTCTCTCTTTGATGAGATTCCTCAGGAACACACAAGGCCGAGCCGTACCCGGGAAGCGGTTGCCGCATATCTGCTGGGGGACATGATATGGAAAGAAATGACAGAAGCAGATCTTTGCAGGCTATATGAAACCATGGAGGAGCCTCTGCTCAAGGTGCTCTCAGACATGGAGATGGAGGGCGTGAAGATAGACACGGTCCAGCTGCGCAAATATGCTGCAGGGCTCAATGCAGAGATGAATGCAATCCAGGAGAGGGTCAGGGAAATGGCGGAGGACCATGACCTCAACATCCTGTCTCCCAAACAGATCGGAACTCTCATCTTTGAGAAGTTGAATCTGGACCCCAAGACAAAGCCAAAGAAAGGTGTAAGATATGTATATCCTACAGACGAGGACACTTTGAGCGCCCTGTCTCACAAACATCCGATAATCACCGAAATCCTGGAATTCAGAGGAGTGAAGAAACTGCTCTCCACATACATAGAGCCGTTCCCGACATACATCTCCCCTTCAACAGGAAAGATACATACTACATTCAATCAGGCACTCACCGCCACAGGAAGACTCAGCTCGTCAAAGCCTAACCTGCAGAACATCCCGATCCGCACCGAACGCGGCAAAGAGATCCGAAAAGCATTCGTGCCGAGCCGCCCTGACGGACTGATAGTTTCCGCCGACTACTCGCAGATCGAGCTCAGGATCATGGCGCATCTGAGCTGCGACTCACACCTGATCAGCGCCTTCCGCAACGGACAGGATGTCCATGCGATCACTGCAGCCAAGATATTCGGCATCGACCTTTCAGAGGTGACTGCAGACCAGCGCAGGATCGCCAAGACAGCCAACTTCGGCATCATGTATGGCATATCGGCCTTCGGACTGTCGCAGAGGCTCAAGATCGGCAGGAGCGAGGCCAAGAAGATTATCGAGGACTATTTCGCAAACTTCCCTGCCATTTCATCGTATATAGAAGACACACTGACAGCCGCACGCGAGAACGGATATGTAGAGACCATCTTCGGACGCCGCAGATATCTGCCGGACATAACCTCAAGAAACGCTACAGTACGTTCACTCGCTGAGCGAAATGCGATCAACGCACCTATCCAGGGAACGTCAGCCGACATAATCAAACTGGCAATGATAAATGTGGCAAGAAGGATAAGAGAAGAGAACATGCAGAGCCGTATGGTCCTTCAGATACATGACGAGCTTGTTTTTGACGCAACGTCTGATGAAGTTGACAAACTGCAGCAGATCGTCCGCGAAGAAATGGAGAATGTAATAGATTTGTCTATACCTTTAACCGTAGAATGTAACAATGGAAAAAACTGGCTCGAAGCTCACTGATCTCACCGATCTCGAACTTGTACACCTGGCCATGGAACAGAACCAGGCGGCATTCATCGTACTATATACCAGATACAATGCCGGTGTGAAGAATCACATAGCGCGATATATATCACAGAAGGAGGACGTGGAAGACATATGTCTGGAAAGCTTCCAGAAGGCTTTCAGTCAGATCGACAGCTATAATCCAGAATATAAGTTCTCCACATGGCTATACAGGATCGCGCGCAACACGGCATTCGACTACCTCAGCAAGCAGCATCGTGAAATGGCCAAGATGCCGACAATGTCAATCAATGAGGAGATTGCCGAACTGAAGGAGCTTCCTGCAACTATGCACAATCCCGAAGAGGACATCATACAGCAGCAGGAGTATGACAAGTGGCTCACCAACATCGAGAAGCTCAAGGATGACTACAGGGTTGTGGCGAAGATGAACCTCATAGACAACTTCGGATACAAGGAAATAGCAGACGCCCTTGACATGCCTCTCAATACAGTCAAGACCAAGATACGCAGAGCAAAGGCAATGCTGCTCAGGATGATGGACTATTCAGACGAATTACTATAGTTATGACATTCGAAGAATTCAAGAAGATAATAGAAGAAAAGTTCCCGGAAGTCACTGCAGAGCAGATGGAGCAGTTCTCAAGGATGGACGCCCTCTACCGCGACTGGAACTCAAAGATCAACGTCGTGTCACGAAAGGACATCGACGAGTTATACAGACACCACGTGCTTCACTCGCTCGGCATAGCGGCATACCTGAAACTCCACATGCCTGACATCTATGACAGACTGCGCGGAGACGGGCCATACAGCGTCGCCGAGCCCATGAAGATATTGGATCTTGGAACAGGCGGTGGATTCCCGGGGATTCCTCTTGCCGTCATCTTCCCACATGCTCAGTTCACACTTTGCGACTCCATCGGGAAGAAGATCATCGTCGCGACCGAGGTGGCAAAAGGCATAGGGCTGACCAATGTGAAGACGGTCAACGCTCGCGCAGAATCGCTGCCGGAGACCTTCGACTACATAGTCTCACGTGCCGTGACCTCACTGGAGAACTTCATGCCTTGGGTGAAGGGCAAATACAGCGAAGGCATACTGTACCTGAAAGGCGGAGACCTTGCGGAAGAGATCTCCACGGCAATGGCGAGGTTCAAGATGCGCAAAGGTTCAGTGCACATCTGGCCTATATCGTCATGGACCGAAGACCCGTTCTTCGAAACCAAGCAGGTGATCTATATTGAAAAATAAGGCCCGGTCCTTATTTTTCAATATGGTGAGATGTCATTTCGAGCGAAGTCGAGAAATCTTTCAAAAATATTTTGTAAATAAATTCAAAAGTGCTACCTTTGCACTCCCCAAATTGTAGAGGAAAATATAAAAATATCTAGATATGAAAAGAACATTCCAACCATCACAGCGCAAGCGCCGCAACAAGCACGGTTTCCGCGAGCGCATGTCGACTCCTAACGGACGTCGCGTATTGGCAGCACGCCGCCGTCGTGGCCGCAAGAAATTGACTGTATCATCTGAAGACAGATGGTAAAAGTAAAGGACCAGCCCAAGGGTTGGTCCTTTACTTTTACCATCCTGTATTCTCATTCAGGAAACCAATGATTGTCCGCTGGACATCCTTGCCGCAATGATGACCTCCCGGAAAGAATTCTGTTCGTAATGCATCCGAACCGGCGGCATCATAATATGAATTCAGCTTGCGGAACGCCTCCTGCACATTCTCCTTCGGGAACAGATGATCTGTCTCGCCATTAAGGAACAGCATAGGTTTAGGAGCCAGGAACATTCCGATATCGCCGAAATCCAGCTGCTCCCGCATAGGCAAGACTGCCATAGAATAGTCGGAAGCCTTCATCTCTTCCGACCTGTCAAGGGTCGTCATCCACGAAAGCGCGGCTCCGAATTTAACCTCAGGACAGAAGGCTGCAAGCATCCAGCATCTGTGCGCTCCCATAGAAAAGCCAAAGGCGCCGATATTTTCTTTATCCACATATGGCAGCGATTCCAGGAGACGGACTGACGCCACGTCATCACGCAACATCTTCTCCGCCCAGATCACACCGCAACGCTGCAGCGAGTCATACACTTCCCTCTGACCTTCATACACTATATTCTTGAGTCTCTTGACCTCCTGCTTGCGTGCGCGAGCCGCATCCTTGTCTTCATCGAACCGGCCGTAAGTCAATTCCGACCATTTCTGAGCATCTGCTGATGATCTCTCACCCCAGTAGAGAGCGTCTGCAACCAGAACCACATATCCGAGAGAAGCAAGCGAATCAGCGAAATACACCCCGTCGAAATTCTTGTCAATCCACTGCTGAGCCGACCTTGCGACATGGTCTTCAGAACCCTCCGGAAGCATTGATGCGATCGGTCTTACCAGCTTTTCCTTGCCGATGTCAAACCTTGCTCCATGGTCGTGAAGCATGACTACAGCTGGTTTACGCGCCTGTCTGGAAGCTCCCTCAGGAACCAGCAGATAAGCAGATATCCGCTCCCCCTTCTCTACGTCAAACTCCACATACCGGCACTCATAACCATCCCTCAGCTCGGTCTGGATGACCTTCATATGAGGCTTTACACTGCGACCGACTTCGGGAATATAGTATTCGCCGGCGTGAAGACTCACTCCGGCGAACATCAGTATAATGCTTATAAGCAGTTTCATTACTCGGCCATCAGCTTCTTGTACTTGAAGCGCTTAGGCTCCTCGTTGCCGAGACGACGCTTCTTGTTCTCCTCATACTCAGAGTATGTTCCCTCGAAGAAGTATACCTGAGAGTCGCCCTCGAACGCGAGGATGTGAGTTGCGATACGGTCAAGGAACCAACGGTCATGAGAGACGACTACTGCACATCCTGCGAATCCTTCGAGACCTTCCTCGAGAGCACGGATAGTGTTTACGTCCACGTCGTTGGTAGGCTCGTCAAGCAGAAGCACATTTCCTTCGTCCTTCAATGTAAGGGCGAGGTGGAGACGGTTTCTCTCACCGCCTGAGAGGATGCCGCAGAGCTTCTCCTGGTCTGCTCCCGAGAAGTTGAAGCGGGACACATATGCTCTTGCATTCACTTCCCTCTTGCCGAGTCTGACAAACTCTGAATTCTCTGCTATGGTCTCGTATACAGTCTTGTCTGGATCGATGCTCCTGTGCTGCTGGTCTACATATGCGAGCTTCACGGTCTCGCCTATTGTTATCTCACCGGAATCAGGAGTATCAAGTCCCATGATCAGGCGGAAGAGCGTAGTCTTACCGGCGCCGTTAGGTCCTATGACACCGACAATACCTGCAGGAGGCAGGATGAAACTGAGATTTTCATAGAGCAGCTTGTCACCGTATGCCTTTGATACATTCTTGAACTCAATGACCTTGTTACCGAGCCTTGGTCCGTTAGGGATGTAGATTTCGAGGTTGGCTTCCTTCTCCCTGCCGTCATCAGCCGCAAGCTTCTCGTAAGCACCCAGACGCGCCTTTGACTTGGCATGACGTGCCTTCGGAGCCATCCTCACCCACTCGAGCTCGCGCTCGAGAGCCTTGCGGCGCTTGCTCTCCTGCTTCTCCTCCTGAGCCAGGCGTGTGCTCTTCTGGTCCAGCCATGAAGAATAGTTGCCCTTCCAAGGAATTCCCTCTCCCCTGTCAAGTTCAAGGATCCATCCTGCGACATTGTCAAGGAAGTAACGGTCATGAGTCACTGCAATCACAGTACCCTTATACTGCTGAAGATGTGCCTCGAGCCACTGGATACTCTCTGTATCGAGGTGGTTGGTAGGCTCGTCAAGAAGGAGGACGTCAGGCTGTCTGAGAAGCAGGCGGCAGAGTGCCACACGACGGCGCTCTCCACCACTCAACGTAGAAACCTTGGCATCTGAAGGCGGACACTGGAGCGCATCCATAGCCCTCTCGAGCTTTGAGTCGATTTCCCATCCACCGCAGTGCTCGATCTTCTCGGTCAGTTCGCCCTGACGCTCGATGAGAGCAGCCATCTCGTCGTCTGACATAGGCTCGCAGAACTTCATGTTGACCTCCTCGTATTCCTTGAGGATGTCCATGACTTCCTGAACACCTTCCTGAACGACTTCTATCACGGTCTTTTCAGGATCCATCTGAGGCTCCTGCTCAAGATATCCGACTGAATATCCCGGAGCCCATACGACCTCACCCTGGTATCCCTTCTCTATGCCGGCAATGATCTTCATCAAAGTGGACTTGCCGGAACCGTTGAGACCCACGATACCGATCTTCGCTCCATAGAAGAAAGACAGATAGATATCCTTGAGGATCACTCTATTATTGTGAGGCAGGATCTTACCTACCCCATTCATCGAAAAAATAATCTTCTCGTCTGCCATATTCAGTTTATTGCAAATTTCTGCAAAGATAATCTTCCGCAACTTATTCCGCAAGTAATTTTCGTCTCCTGGACTGGCGTATCTTCTCCTTGCGGCACCAGTCGCTCGGATTTTCACCCATGAACAGGCGAAAGGCCATATTGAAGGAAACAGCCGAATTGAAACCGCAGTGAGGCCACAGTTCCGACAATTTCGTCTCCGGATGCAGCCTGAAATATTCAATCGAATACATCACCCTGTGATAATTGACATACTGACAGAAATTCCTTCCGCTATACATACTGATTGCTCGAGAGATATAAACCTTGTTGGAGAATACAGCCGTGACTATGTCATTGATGGTAAGGTTCCCGTTCAGATATGGCTTTTCCTCTTCAAACATAAGCTGGATTCTATCATAAAGCTCCTTGAAGACGTTTTCATCTTCCGGCACATTGTTGAGGTTTTCCACAGGAGACAGTCTCATGGACTCCACTATACGCCTTTCATGCCTGTGCATGAGGGCAAACACCGAATCAGACAATATTCGGAAAGCCATGCAGAAGATCAGCGCAGTCATCAATAATGACACAATATAACTGATCCAGACGTACTCTCCTGCCAGAAGATACACAGATATCATCATGGCGTACGCCAGCGGAGTGAACACATCGACTGCCAGCAGGACCCATTGCCATACGGTCCCGAGCTGCATCAGCTGACGGATGTGCCTCAGCCTCATCCATATCGACACCATCGGTACTGAAATGCTGAGGGATGCTAAAACAGTCACTGCCACTCTGAAGACTTTTGCCGGAAGCAGACATAAGACACCTGCAGCACAAAGACAATAATAAGTCGCAAGCATCAATGACAATACAACGCATACTGATATGAAGGCCTTCTTCATGGATACAGTGAAGGCAGAAGCCACCAGTGACGACAATGCCATGATGACCAGAGCCAGGTCCAAGGGCATCCTTACAGAAAGGCCCTCGCCGATCATCATGTCGCAGGCAAGGACTGCAGCTCCACAAATGAACATGACCGAAGCCATAGACCTGCTCATTGTAGCCAAGGCCTTGTACCTGACATTACGCGCAATCATGCATCCTGACATGAGGAGCATTGCAGTCACCACTGCTGAAACAAAAAACATTTCCATAGTTTCCATTTCTTTTGGGCAAATTTATACAGAAAATGAAGCGTGAGTCCTGAAGTTTTTCACAAACTCTCTGGACTCACGCCACAATTTTCTTTTTTTTATTATTTTTTCTTTTTTTTAAAAGAGTTATTTACCGGTTTTAACCTTGATTGTGTCAAATCCCTGCCCATAAACTCCCATTACAGAGGAAACCGACAGGAAAGCATCCGGGTCAATGGACTTTACATATCTAAGCAAAAGGTTCAGATCAGTCTTTCTTGTAACGACCATTATTACTTCCTTCTCCTCCTTCGAGTACCAGCCCTTTGCAGGAATAACGGTAACTCCCCTCTTCATGTCGAAGGCGATCACATCAGCCATCTCCTTCACTTTCTTGGTGAAGATGAAAGCCTGAACCGACTGTTTCGATCCTGATATATAAAGGTCGATTGCATAACCGCATACAGTCACCTGCATAAGACCATACACCACAATGGCTATCTTTTCAGGATATGGCATAGGCGCTCCGGTCTTGTCAAACGACGGGAACAGGAGAGACGAAAGAATGATAAGGATATCAATGATAAGGATCACCTTTCCTGGAGAGGCATGCTTGAACTTGCACCACACCAGCGCGATGATGTCTGTACCTCCGGTACTGCCACCCTGTGACATAGACAGACCGATACCGACACCGGCCATGATACCTCCGAGAACCGTACATACTATCTTGCTGTCCTGTGAAAATTCAGCAACAAAATCCACCGGTATGAGTTCCTTGGTCACGGCAAGCATGACTGAGGTCATGATGATGGCATAAATTGTCTTCGCACCGAATCCCGTACCAAGAATCTTCGTTCCTATTACGAGAAGCAATATATTGAGAACAAAGTATGTTATCGGAATAGGGAGCTTGAATGCGTACTCCAGAATAGCGGCGAAACCAGTCACACCGCCTCCGATCATATTGTTAGGCGTCAGGAACATTGCCCAGCCAAGAGCATACATGGTGACCCCCAGGGTGATGAGAAGGTATTCCTTCACCAAAGTCACCCAAGACTTCTGCAAGATAGTCTTATTCATCGGTTTTCTCTATGTTAGTTTGTTTCTTCTTAAGTTTCATCCCGGTCTTCACTTCCTCAAAGCCCTCACCGAATACGCTCATTGCGGTTGACACGGAAATGAAGGCTTTGGTATCTATGGACTTCACTTCGCGGATCACATCATTCATCTGCTGCTTTCTCGAAACGATCAGCAGCACCTTGCTTTCCTTCTGCGAATACCAGCCCACCGACTGGATTGCAGTGACGCCTCTATGAACGACATGTATCATGTGGTCAGCTATTGCCTCATACTTCGATGAGAATACAAGAATCTGCACGGAAGACTTGTTTCCCAAGAGAACGAAGTCGATGCCGAACGAGAATCCGAGCATGATCACATACGCATATACCACATCGATGATGCCCTTGTCAGGCACGAAAAGCATCGAAGCAATGATGAAAATATCCGTAAAGAGATATACTCTGCCCGGAGAAACAGGCCAATACTTGTTTATCATCATGGCAACGATGTCGGTACCTCCGGAACTTCCGCCACGCAACAGGACAAGACCGAGGCCGACCGACTCCAAAGCAGCTCCCACCAAGGCTCCCAACAGCTTGTCATTGACAAAGTCATGGCACTCCAGAACAGGAAATTTAGGCAGAACCTCAAACAGGAGCGACGTAAGTATAATGACATATATCGTCTTGATGCCGAAGGCCCTTCCCAATGTAAGGAATCCGACTATCAAGAGACCGATATTGATTATCGGATATGTCCATCCGATCGGGATCGCTCCGCCTGTCGCGTACTGTATGATCGTACACAATCCTGTCAATCCTCCGCTGGCCAGGCCTGTAGGAATGATGACCGATGTCCATGCCATGCAGAAGATCACGGAACCGACCGTCATCAGGAAATAATCCCAAAGAACCGATAGGAACTTATTGGTTTTCATAGGTTTGTCAGCAGTTTACTTTACTACTATATTTACAATCTTGCCAGGAACGACGATAACCTTTACGATATTGCCGCCTGCCACATACTTGGCTGTCTGTTCAAGGCCACGCACATGCGCATCTACATCCTCACGCGACATGTCGAGCGGCAGCTCGACGGTAAAGCGTGTCTTTCCGTTGAAGGAAACTGCATATGTGCAGTTGTTCTCTATGGTGTATGCCTCAATATACTCAGGGAATGCCGCATAAGTGATGCTCTCCTTGTGTCCGAGCGCCTCCCAAAGTTCTTCAGCGATGTGAGGGGCGAACGGCGAGAGTAGAATGATGAGCGGCTCGACGATCTCGCGCTTTGTACACTTGAGGTCATAGAGTTCGTTCACCGCAATCATGAATGCGCTGACAGCTGTATTGAACGAGAACGCCTCGATGTCTGTGCGGACCTTGCCTATGAGCTTGTGCAGGGCCTTCAGCTCTTCTGGCGTCGCCTTCTCGTCAGAAACGATGAATCCGTCACGGTCATAGAACATTCTCCATACTCTCTTGAGGAAGCGGTTCACACCGTCTATACCCTTTGTATCCCAAGGCTTCGACTGCTCAAGAGGACCGAGGAACATCTCATAGAGACGAAGTGTGTCAGCACCGTAAGTATCACAGATCATATCCGGATTCACGACATTGAACATTGACTTTGACATCTTCTCGATAGCCCATCCGCAGATGTACTCGCCATCCTCAAGGATGAACTCCGCATTTGCGAACTCCGGCATCCATGCCTTGAAGGCCTCGATGTCGAGACGGTCATTGCGGACGATGTTCACATCAACATGGATCTCTGTAGTCTCGTACTGGTCCTTGAGACCAACAGACACATATGTATTGGTGTTGATGATGCGATATACGAAGTTTGAGCGTCCCTGGATCATACCCTGGTTGATCAGCTTCCTGAAAGGCTCCTTCTCACACACATAACCGAGGTCATACAGGAACTTGTTCCAGAAGCGCGAGTAGATGAGGTGACCTGTAGCGTGCTCTGTACCACCGATATAGAGGTCTACGTCTCTCCAATACTCGTCAGCCTCCTTGCCCACGAGGGCCTCACCGTTGTGAGGGTCCATATAACGGAGATAGTATGCGCTGCTGCCCGCAAAGCCAGGCATTGTGCTGAGTTCTATAGGATATCCGTCATATGTCCAGTCCTGTGCTCGTCCAAGAGGCGGCTCGCCTGACTCGGTAGGAAGGAACTTGTCCACTGAAGGAAGCTGGAGCGGAAGGTCCGCAAGGGTCATAGGAGTTGCGACACCGTCCTTGAAGTACATCGGGAACGGCTCGCCCCAATATCTCTGACGTGAAAAGATCGCGTCACGGAGACGATAGTTGATCTTCCTGCGGCCGATGCCGTGCTTCTCTACATAGTCGATCGCAGCAGGGATCGCTTCCTTCACGGTCATTCCATTGAGGAAACCAGAGTTGCACATGATTCCCTCCTTTGCGTCAAAGCTTGACTCGCTCACATCACATCCCTCGATGAGAGGAATCACAGGAAGGTTGAATGTTCTTGCGAATGCATAGTCACGGCTGTCATGTGCGGGAACCGCCATGATGGCGCCCGTTCCATATCCGGCAAGCACATACTCAGAAATCCAGACAGGGACCTTCTCTCCTGTGAGAGGGTTGGTCGCGTATGATCCCGAGAATACACCTGTCACCTTTCTTGCCTCCATCATCCTCTCGCGCTCGGTCTTCTTCTTAGCCATTGCAAGGTATTCCTCGACAGCCTCCTTCTGCTCTGGAGTTGTGAGAATGTCAACCCACTCGCTCTCTGGAGCAAGAACCATGAATGTAACTCCGAACACAGTGTCAGCACGAGTGGTGAAGATGGTCATTTCATACTCCTGCGAACCGTTCGACACCTTGAACACCATCTCCGCACCCTGGCTCTTTCCGATCCAGTTGCGCTGCATGTCCTTGAGTGAATCTGTCCAGTCGAGATCCTCGAGATCCTCAAGAAGACGACCTGCATATGCAGACACGCGAAGCTGCCACTGGGTCATCTTCTTCTGCTCCACAGGGTGGCCGCCACGCACTGAATAGCCTTCCTTCACCTCATCATTTGCGAGAACGGTTCCGAGTGCAGGACACCAGTTCACCGATGTCTCACCCTGATATGCCAGTCTGTACTGCATAAGCACAACTGCCTTCTGCTTTTCGTCAAAAGCATTCCACTGCTCCGCTGTGAACGGCTCGACATCTCCGCAGGCCGCATCGACTGCAGCGCTTCCGCCCTGGGCGAAAGCCGCCTCGAGCTCTGCTATAGGGCGAGCCTTCTGCTGCGCATTGTCATACCAGCTGCCGAACATTTCAAGGAAAGCCCATTGGGTCCACTTGTAATATTCAGGATCGCATGTACGCACCTCGCGCGACCAGTCATATGAAAAGCCGATGCGGTCCATCTGCTCGCGATAGCGCGCGATGTTCTTCTCGGTCGTGGTTGCCGGATGCTGTCCTGTCTGGATTGCATATTGCTCCGCAGGGAGTCCGAAGGCGTCATAACCCATTGGGTGAAGGACGTTGAAGCCGCAGAGACGCTTGTAGCGGCTGTAGATATCGCTCGCGATGTATCCGAGCGGATGACCGACATGAAGACCCGCTCCTGAAGGATACGGGAACATGTCAAGTACGTAATATTTCGGCTTCGACCCGTCGATCTCCGCCTTGAATGTCTGGTTGGCTGCCCAATAGGCCTGCCACTTACGCTCAATCTCCTTAAAATTGTAATCCATAGGTAAATTATGTAAAATCTTTCAAAGATAATATTATTTCTTTATTCCAAAGCTCGCTTTGCCCTTCTTTTCCAATCTGAATTCCACAGGAATGGTCATTGAACAACGGACTTTCTCTCCCTTAAGCCTTGCCGGTCTCCACTTGGGAGACGCGCTGACCACCTTGACTGCCTCCGCATCAAGCTCAGGCGAGACACCCTTGACAACCCTCACGTCAGACACTTTGCCGTCCTTATTGATGACGAACTCCACCATCACGCGGCCCTGTATGCCGTCACGCACAGCCTCCTGAGGATACTTCAGATACTGATACACCCACTTCTCGAGGAACTGGCGAGGATCAGCGCTGTTAAGGAACATTGGTCTCTGGTCACAGTCTGCATATGAGACTATCTCATCACCGGCAGACTTCTTAGACTTCTTGACCTCATCCGGTCTGAACGCTATGGTACCTGCATAATTTGCAAGAGCCATTGTACAGTTGTACACGTATTCAAGCTCCTTCTCCATCGAATCATAGTCTATAAGGGCCTGGGTATCCCTTTCTGTATTATGCTCCGGATAGCGTCCCGTCGTGAACATCACGGACGGAATGTCCTTGGAATAGAAAGCCCTGTGATCAGACGGATACGGCTCCGCAGCGGTCACCTCCGGCAACACCGGATGCAGTCCGCCGGTAAGAGTGCGGAGTATCGCATTCATATCGGCATTGGATGAAGTATATGCATAGAACCCGTTATGGCCCATACCCACCATGTCAAGGTTCACCATAGCATCAATGGTACCCAGGTCAGCAAAAGACCTGTTCAGGAAATACCATGCTCCTGCGAATGTCTCGGTAGATGCTCCAAAGGCGACAAAAAGAACCGAGCGACGGAAAAGTACCGAATTGGTCTGCACCATTCTCGCCAGTTCCATCATCATGGCAAGTCCGGAGGCGTTTCCATTTGCTCCATAGAATATCTTCTGCTTCGGCTGTCCGTCGACCGTCATCTCCATGACGCCGAGGTTGTCAAGTCTTGCTCCGACCACAATGAACTGATCGCGTACCGACTTGTCATACCCCTGGACATATGCAACGACATTGCGTGATGTGAGTGTATCACCGTTCTCCCTCCTGACCCCGAAAACATCACCATCCTTAGGAGAAAGGAGGTCAAGCCCATAAGACTCAAACACTTGCGATACATATTCCGCTGCCATCCTTTCACCTTCTGAGCCCGGAGCGCGTCCTTCCATCATAGACGACGAAAGCATGCGTACATGCTCCCTCATGGCGGCAGCATTCTCGCTGTCGTACAAGTCTTCATAAGCAGCACCTTCCCTGAACTGCCCGCGAGCGGGCGCAAGGAAGGCGAGCGACGTCAGCAACGCCGCAATTATTGATTTTCCTGTCATTCTATTTTGTCTTTAATATCCATACGCCAGGAGGGCATATCCCCCAATGGCGTGCCTCCTCAATTCCGACTCTCGCATATAAAATGCGGTCGACAGGACTGCATCCTACAGCAATCATACCATTGCCGAGATCTATTGTATGAAGAGCCATGTCCATAGTGCTGTTCTCATTCTCAGCATTCTTTATCAGCCTCTCAGCATTTGCGCGTGTCCTGAATGTTCCGAGAATGACACGGTATACAGACTCAGTCGCATATTCCCATTCAAGATAAGGATCAGCGACTACGCCTCCGAATCTGGAGGCATCGATTATCATAACACCATTGTCTTTCAGCCACTGAAGGGTCTCAAGCGAGTCCTGCTCAGCCTTCTGCACTGCTGCGATGGAGTCTCTGATCTCCTGCTCACGGATCTCCTTCTGCTGAATGTCGGCCAGCATCTCCATACGCTTGGCCTCTATCACAGCACTGGTAGGCCTTCCAGCAAGCTTGCGGAAGAAATCACATCCTGACACTGTAAACATCACAGCGACAAGGAGAAGCATATAAGTCTTTTTCATACGCATCCAATATTGCACATTCGTGCAAATTTAACGAATTAATACAGCGGGACAAAATAAAAGTGATATATTTGTATATGCATTTTGCGTCACTTCATAAGTTCCTCAGCACCACCGCCCTCATCTTCACGATGCTGGCCGGGAGCACGCATCGTGCAGACGCCCAGGAGAGGTACCCGGAGATATGCTTTCCATACCCTTTCCCGATGGAGCTTCTGATTCCGTCCAACGACACTTTGGAGATATGCGTGATGGGAGATGTGATGATGCACACGAAACAGATCGAAAACGCCCGCAGAAAAGACTCCGGATATGATTTCAGTTCATATTTCCAGTTCATTGAAGACGACATAAGTAGCGCTGACATTGCAGTGGCGAACATGGAATTCACCCTGGCGGGAGAGCCGTACACGGGCTACCCATGCTTCTCAGCTCCGGACAGTCTGGCAAGATATCTTGCCGAATGCGGATTCGACGTATTTCTCACAGCAAACAACCACATATATGACAAGGGAGCTGCAGGAGCAGCAAGAACGCTGAAGACATATCGGGAGCTTGCAGAGGAATATGGCATTGCGATAGCCGGTATGGCAGAAGACGAATTGTCAACCGGGCTGGTGACATTAAACGCAAAAGGCATCAGCATCGCATTTGTAAACATGACATATGGGACCAATCTTGGAATCGGCTCATATTGGCCAAAGGTGTGCAGACTATCTGACCGACAAACGGTTGAAGAGACCATGGCAAAGGCGGAACAATGTGATGTCACAATAGCGCTGCCTCATTGGGGCGAAGAGTACAATCTCATCCATAATGCCCGCCAGGAAAAAGATGCGGAATGGCTGATAAGCCAGGGAGCGGACGTGATAATCGGAGCACACCCGCATGTGATACAGGACTGCCGGAAGATTGATGGGGTCACTGTCGCATACTCGCTCGGAAACGCAGTTTCCAACATGAGTGCGGCAAATACGCAGCTGGAGCTGATGGCCACGGTCCGGATAGTGAGACACCTCAACGGAAGGATAGAAATCATGGAACCCGGATTCAGATATCTGTGGTGCTCAAGACCGGGAGGGTACAACAGTTCATACACAGTATTGCCGGTCAAGGATTTCATAGGAAGCCGCGACCTGTGGCAAGGACCTTGGGAGTATGACAAGATGATGAGAACATACAGACATGTTCAGGAAAAGACAAGAATAACAGAGCAATAATGAGCAAGAAGACAATTACACTCGAAGCTATCGACCACATCGAAATCTATGGAGCCGCCAACAAGAATCTGGAGGCCCTGTGCAGCTACTTTCCCGAACTGAAGGTAGTGGCAAGAGGATGCGAGATCATCCTTGAAGGCAAGGAAGAGGACATTGAAAGGTTCTCCTTGAAGATCAACCAGCTGATCGAGCGAAGACAGCACAAGATGAATCTCACACCATATGATGTAGAGGATCTGTTTGACGGAGAGGCATCACCGGACAGATTCAAGCTATGCGGCAACTCTGTCATAGTCCACGGAAATGACGGCAAGCCGATAAAGGCGAGAAACAGGACTCAGGAAGAGATGGTGAAGGCATACTTCGAGAACGACCTCATCTTTGCAGTCGGCCCAGCAGGAACAGGAAAGACATATATAGCCATAGCCTTGGCTGTCAGAGCATTGAAGAACAGGGAAATAAAGAGGATCATACTCACCCGCCCGGCTGTGGAGGCAGGAGAACGCCTCGGATTCCTGCCAGGTGACCTCAAGGACAAGCTCGATCCATATCTCCAGCCTTTATACGACGCTCTGGGCGACATGATTCCTCCGAAGAGGCTCCAGGAATTCATGGCTGAAGGGACCATCCAGATAGCCCCTCTTGCATACATGCGTGGACGCACTCTGGACAGGGCATGCGTGATCCTGGACGAGGCCCAGAACACAAACCTCGGCCAGCTCAAGATGTTCCTGACACGCATGGGATGCGATGCCAAATTCATAGTGACAGGAGACGCCAGCCAGATCGACCTTCCCAACAAAAATGATTCCGGCCTGCTCAAAGGCATAGAACTGACCAAAAACATAAAGGGCATCAAGACAATCTTCTTCAAGAACGAAGACATCGTCCGACACCCTCTTGTAGCAAAGATTGTCAAGGCTTTCGAGCAGAAGCCTTGACAATGTTCACAAGCATAACAAAAAAGGAGTTCCGCGTGCGGAACTCCTTTTTTGTCGGATTATTTATTCAGATAAGCGTTGTACTCATCAAACTTCTGCTGATACTCAGCGTCCTTGTTTCTGAGAACAAAGCAGATAGACTTGATTGTGTTTGCAATGTCCTTCTTGAAAGTCGCATCCTCAGGCATAAGGGCAAATGCCTTCTCAAGCTCTGTCAGAGCCGAAATGCACATTGTCTCATACTTGACCATGAGTGCCTCGTAAGCTGCCTGCTCGAAAGTCTCCTGACCTTCGTTGAAGTATACGTTACCACGGTCGATGAAATAACCGCCGAGAGCGATATATGGATCTGCTGTCTCAGGAGCGATTGCAATACTCTGCCTGTAAGCAGCTTCTGCCTTGTCCCAATCCTCGAGACGCTTGTAGATATCACCCTCTACTCTGTAGATGGAAGCATTGTCCGGCATAGCCTGCTTTGCCTTTTCGATAAGGCTGAGAAGCTGTCCCTCGCCACCTTCCTTAGGAAGATAGTAGTTGATGAGACCTACGAGAAGATTTGCATTCTCCGGATAAAGAGCAAAACCCTGCTCAAGAACCTTGATGCCTGACTCTTCGTCACCGAGCTTCATATATACATCACCGAGAGAAGGGAAGAGGTTTCCGTCCTCTGCATAGTATCCGATTTCAAGGCATCTGTTGAAGAAGTTCTTGGATTCCTCATAATTGCCAGCCTGCATGTGGATGTAACCGGCATAATAAAGATATGTTGTATCTGACTTTGAGAGAGGAGCAGTCTCAGATGCGTTTGCAGCCCTACCTACGAGGCAAGCGGCAGCCTTCATGTCACCGAGAGTATACTTGTTCATACCTTCCTCGAAGTACTTTGCAGCAACTGTTGCGATACCATCAGTGATATCCTTGGTCTTTGAACCCTTTACGTCAACCTCAGCAGCCTTTGCATATGCCTCGAGAGCACCTGCAAGAGCATCCTCATATACAGGCTTTGTAACTTCAACCATTCTGAGGACATCGCTGCCGTCAAAGTAGAGAACCTTGTCAGCATGAGTCTCCTTCTTGAAAGGAGTTCCATCTACTACGACTTCCTCTACTGAGAGAGCCTTCTTGAGACCCATCATCTGCTCGAGCTGAACGCGAGGAGTATTGATGAGAAGATTTCCTGTAGGAGCCTCATACGCATCCATATAAGTCTTTGCAAGCTTGAGCCAAGTTGCAACCTTGGTTGCCTTCTTTGGATTTTCCGTAGCCACCTTTGCACTTTCAACCGCCTTCTTGGCAGCTTCTGGAGTCTTTACCTGTGCATCAGCCACCTGTACTGTCAGGAGAACTGCCAATGCGATAAGAATTCTTTTCATAATGTGTGGTATTAAGTTGATTATTCATTATTTTGTTCTGTTGCAGGAGCTTCCTGCACTTCCGGAGCCGGGGTCTCAGTCTGCTCTTCGTCAGTCTTGTTGACTGCCGATACCGCAGCAATCGCATCGCCTTCCTTTATATTAATAAGGCGTACACCCTGGGTAGCTCGTCCTGCAACCTTGATTCCCGACACGGCCATCCTGATGGTAAGTCCTGAACGGTTGATGATCATGAGGTCATTCTCATCGGTAACATTCTTGATGGCTACAAGAGAACCTGTCTTCTCTGTTATGTTCAAGGTCTTGACACCCTTTCCTCCTCTGTTTGTCTTGCGATACTCGTCGAAATCCGAGCGTTTTCCATAACCATGCTCGCTGACAACAAGAATGCTGTGCGATGCGGCATCGTCTGCTGCAGGATCATAAGTGATCATGCCAACAACCTCATCATCCTCATCAATATTTATGCCACGTACTCCTGACGCCGTTCTTCCGAGCGCACGGGCATCGGTCTCTTCGAAGCGGCAGCAGCGGCCCTTGCGGCCTGCAAGGAGTATCTCGCTGTGTCCATTTGTCATCACTGCCTCGAGAAGCTCGTCTCCGTCACGCACCGTGATTGCGATGACACCATTCGTGCGAGGACGCGAATATGCCTCAAGAGAAGTCTTCTTGATTATTCCCTTCTTGGTTGCGAGCACAATGTAGTTGTTGTTCACATAGTCCTCGTCCTTGAGGTTGCGGACATTCAGATATGCCTTGATCTTGTCATCCGGCTCGATGTTGATGACATTCTGGATAGCGCGGCCCTTCGATGCGCGCGATCCCTCCGGAATCTCGTATACCTTGAGCCAGTAGCAGCGGCCGTTCTGAGTGAAGAGGAGCATTGTGCTGTGCATGTTGGCAACATAGATGTGCTCTATGAAGTCCTCGTCACGGGTTGCGCTTCCCTTCATGCCGACGCCACCTCTGTTCTGGATGCGGTATTCGGTGAGAGATGTCCTCTTGATATATCCGAGGTGAGAGATAGTGATCACAACATCCTCGTCTGCGTAGAAGTCTTCAGGATTGAACTCCTCTGCCGAGAGTGCGATCTCAGTCCTTCTCTTGTCTCCGTATTTCTCCTTCATCTCGAGAGTCTCGTCCTTGATGATGCCGAGCTGCATGCTCTCGTTCGCAAGGACATCCTCGCAGTACTTGATGAACTTCATGAGTTCGTCATACTCGCTCTGGAGCTTCTCTCTTTCGAGTCCTGTGAGCTGACGGAGCCTCATCTCAACGATAGCCGTAGCCTGTGCCTCCGAGAACGCGAATGTCTCCATGAGCTCGCTCTTGGCATCGTCCACATTCTTTGAAGCGCGGATGATGTTGATTATCTGGTCTATCACGTCAAGAGCCTTGAGGAGTCCCTCGAGGATATGTGCTCTCTTCTGAGCCTTTTCGAGGTCGAATTTCGTCCTTCTGAGGATCACTTCATGTCTGTGCTTCACAAAGTATTTGATGAGTTCCTTGAGGTTGAGCGTACGAGGACGTCCGTTCACAAGGGCCACATTGTTCACAGAAAAGCTTGACTGAAGCGGAGTGTACTTGAAGAGGGTATTGAGCACTACATTCGAGTTTGCATCCTTCTTCAGACGGATCACGATGCGGACTCCCTTCATTGTGGTCTCGTCGTTGATGTATGAGATGCCTTCGATCTTCTTTGCCTCCACGAGCTCGGCGATCTTCTCGATCATCTCTCTCTTGTTGACCATGTAAGGAATCTCGGTGACAACGATTGTCTCACGTCCAGAATCACTGACCTCGATCTCGGTCTTAGAGCGGATCACGATGCGGCCGCGGCCTGTCTCAAACGCATCCTTGATGCCCTGACGGCCCTGGATAATACCACCTGTAGGGAAATCCGGACCCTTGACATACTGCATCAGTTCCTCAATTGTGATATCAGGGTTGTCAATGTATGCACAGATTGCATCGCAGCACTCTGTGAGGTTGTGAGGCGCCATGTTGGTCGCCATACCTACCGCGATACCTGAAGATCCGTTCAGAAGAAGAAGAGGAATCTTTGTCGGAAGCACTGTAGGCTCCTGGAGAGAGTCGTCAAAGTTGTTCTGGAAGTCTACAGTATCCTTTTCGAGATCCGCGAGCACCTCGTCAGCGAGCTTTGAGAGCTTTGCCTCGGTGTATCGCATCGCAGCGACAGGGTCGCCGTCCATAGATCCGAAGTTACCCTGTCCGAAGACAAGCGGATACCTGAGGCTCCAGTCCTGGGCCATTCTGGCCATTGCGTCATATACGCTTGAGTCACCATGCGGATGGTACTTACCGAGAACCTCACCGACGATACGGGCTGACTTCTTTGTCTGGCTTGTATGTCTGAGGCCGAGGCCGTCCATTCCGAAAAGCACTCTTCTATGTACAGGCTTGAAACCGTCACGCACGTCAGGGAGGGCCCTGGACACGATCACAGACATGGAGTAGTCGATATAGGCACTCCTCATCTGTTCGTCGATGTTCACCTGCTCAATTCTACCTGTTTTTCCTTCGTTTTCCATATATGAATTTTACTTTTTGTTCTTCATTATACATCTTGGCAAAGTTACGAAAAAATTAGTAAATTTGTGCAATCAAAATTGATTTTAATTTACACTATGGAAATAGGCATATCAGACGAACTCAATTCGATTATAAACTTCTCCAGAGAGGAGGCGATGAGGACCGGATGCTACGGCATAGCTCCCGACCACCTTTTCCTCGGAATGATCCGCCACCGGGAAAACGCCGGATGCGATGCCCTCATGGGCAACGGCGTGGATGTCAATGAGATGAAACAGTTCATAGACAGCCGCATCTTCACCAATGAGCATATACCCTACTCTGACATTGACAGCGTCACATTCTCGCGCGGCGCGCAGAATGTGCTGAGTTTCACCATCCTGGAGGCGACAAAGGTGCGCAGCGCGTCAGCGTCTTCGCAGCACCTGCTGCTGGCACTCTGCAGGGAAGGAAGTTCATACGGATGCTCGTATCTTCATGACCTTGGGATTGGTTATGGAGTGATCCACAAGTATCTGGACAAAAATGACATGCTCGACAGGGACAGCGTGGACAAGAACTTGCCTGTGAAGAACAGGGAACAGGACGATGACGAGCCTCAGATCCGCATCAGAGCCGTCCACGAAGGCGATAACGAGCAGGAGAAGCAGCTCTCCCCTCTCGAAGAGTTCGGCTATGACATGACCAAAGCCGCCCGCGAAGGTAGACTGGACCCTCTCGTAGGACGTGAAGACGAGATCCAGAGAGTGATACAGATTCTCGGAAGAAGGAGGAAGAACAATCCGATGCTGGTCGGAGATCCGGGAGTGGGCAAGTCGGCTATCGTCGAAGGTATCGCCATCAAGATAGTGACCGGTGACATTCCTCCCGTCCTTGCAGACAAGAGGCTCATCGCCCTGGACATGGGCTCCATAGTGGCTGGAACCAAATATCGCGGAGATTTCGAGAAAAGACTCAAGAACATCATAAACGAGGTGGCTGCAAGTCCCGATGTGATACTCTTCATTGACGAATTCCACACGATTGTCGGAGCTGGCGGAGCTTCCGGAAGCCTTGACGCCGCCAACATGCTCAAGCCGGCGCTCGCCAGGGGCGACATCCAATGTATCGGAGCGACCACCCTTGACGAGTTCAGGAAGAATGTGGAGAAGGACGGAGCGCTTGACAGACGCTTCCAGAAGATCGTCGTCGAGCACACTGACATTCCTCAGTCGATATCCATTCTTGACAGGCTCAAGACCAATTATGAGAAGCATCACAATGTCATATACACCGACGAAGCCATCGAGGCATGTGTAAGGATGTCAGACAGATACATCACCGACAGATGCCTTCCGGACAAGGCTATCGACGCTATGGACGAGGCCGGTTCGATGGTCAGGCTGAAGAATCCGGACAAGACCGGATACGTCACTGCGGACGACGTCGCTACAGTCATATCGAAGATGACCGGAATTCCTTCCGGAAAGATAGCGGAAAGCGAGGGGATCAGGCTCGTGAAGATGCGCAAGAAGCTTCAGGCTGCGATCATAGGTCAGGACGATGCCATAGACAAGGTGGTCCGCGCGATACAGCGCAACCGCGCCGGCATCAAGGACCCGGGAAAGCCTATCGGTACATTCATCTTCTTTGGTCCGACCGGAGTCGGCAAGACTCAGCTGGCGAAGTCTCTTGCAGAATATCTGTTTGATTCCGAGGAGAACATGGTAAGACTTGACATGAGCGAATACATGGAGAAGTTCAACGTATCAAGGCTCATAGGAGCGCCTCCTGGCTATGTCGGATTTGAGGAAGGAGGTCAGTTGAGCGAAAGGGTGAGACGCAAGCCATACTGCGTGGTCCTTCTGGACGAGATAGAGAAGGCGCATCCGGACGTGTTCAACCTGCTGCTGCAGGTCATGGATGAAGGCAGGCTTACAGACAGCACCGGACGTACTGTCAGTTTCAGGAACACCATCGTCATAATGACATCAAACGTGGGCAGCCGCGAACTGGACGACTATGGTTCTGGAGTCGGATTCAATACATCCGGCAAGAATGTCTCGATGAACAGGAAGGCTGTGCTCGAAGAGGCTGTGCGCAAGGTATTCCCGCCCGAGTTCATAAACAGGGTCGACGAGCAGGTATTCTTC
>X418_Giraffe__coassemble_39_pt1 | contig 27643 bp, 27 predicted proteins | sample X418_Giraffe__metabat2_high_PE_001 | metagenome-assembled genome bin X418_Giraffe
CACATTCTCACAAAGAAGACCAAGAAGCAGAAGAGAAATTTGACTCACATCGCACTCGTTGCCAATGTAGACGAGAAGAGAGTCAAAGCTTTATTGGGAATGTAATTTTTGAAATTACACAGTTATTTTAAGTTAAACTTGGAACGCAGTCGAAAAGCTCCTGAAAGAAAGGACACTGCCTCCATAAAACAGTTAAATTTATGCCAAGATCGGTAAATTCAGTTGCCTCAAGGGCACGCCGCAAGAAGATTCTTAAGAAGACCCGCGGTTATTTTCTTTCAAGAAAGAATGTTTGGACGGTAGCAAAGAACACCTATGAGAAGGGTCTCACTTATGCTTACCGTGATCGTAAGAACAAGAAGCGCTCATTCCGCGCACTTTGGATCCAGAGAATCAACGCAGCCGCACGTCAGTACGGTATGACTTATTCTCAGTTTATGGGTCGCATCGCAAAGCAGAACATCGGTTTGAACCGTAAGGTGCTTGCAGACCTTGCTATGAACAATCCTCAGGCATTTGAGGCTATCATCAATTCTGTAAAATAGTAATTGCTGATGAGCTTGAAGGACATCTGCCACAATAAGTGGGTGAGATTCGGTTTTTGGTCTCTCCTATATATACTGTGGGTGATCTGGCTCGGAAACTATTGGTGGCTCTTCGGACTTGTCCCGATCTTTGATCACCACATAACCCGCAAGGTTAAGTGGATGTTCTGGAAGAAGGAATATAAGGAAGGAGAAAAACATAACGTACTGCTTGACTGGCTTGACGCCATCATATTTGCAGTTGTTGTGGTTACATTCATCAATACTTTCTTTTTCCAGGCTTTCAAGATTCCTTCCTCATCGATGGAGAGTTCGCTTTACACAGGTGACCACCTGTTTGTAAGCAAGCTCGCATACGGACCAAAACTGCCGCAGACGCCGCTTACAATTCCGTTCACGCACAATGTCATAGGAGGAAAAGAGTCGTACTCTACCCTTATCCAGAATGACTACAGGAGGCTCAAGGGCTTCGGTGAAGTGGAGACTGGCGACTATGTGGTATTCGGATTCCCACACGGCGACACCGTGCTGACCAAGGCCCCTGCAGATGACTATTACATGCTGTGCAGGACTATAGGAAAGGACGAGATCATCAAGGCTTACGGCCCCGTCAAGGTCAGACCGTCTGACAAGAAGGACCATTACGTCAAGAGATGTGTCGCAGTCGCAGGAGACTCCCTGGAGATTGTAAACGGACAGGTATATGTCAACGGAACAGCTCAGGAGGTGTGGCCGGGAGTTCAGAACACTTATAAAGTGGTTACCAATGGTCAGAGGATCAATCAGGTGGTACTTGATGACCTCGGAATCAATGTGAGAGAACTCGGATTCACTCAGGCATTGCCGGGATATCCGTACATGCCGTTGACAGCGGAAATGCTGGAGTCCGTGAAGAAGCTGCCAAACGTAGTTTCGGTGACTCAGAACATAGATGTATACCCGGCCGACTATCCGGACTCGTGGCTTACAATCTTCCCGTTCTCGCCGGATTACAAATGGACAAGAGACAATTTCGGTCCGCTCTGGATCCCTGCAAAGGGAGCGACAGTGGAGCTTACGTTGGATAACCTTCCGCTTTACGAAAGGATAATCACAGCATATGAAGGAAATGTCCTCGAAGTCAAGGCTGGTGAAATCTTCATCAATGGAGAGCAAGCTCAAAACTATACTTTTGCACAGGATTACTACTTCATGATGGGAGACAACAGGCACAATTCGCTTGACTCAAGATATTGGGGATTTGTACCTGAAGATCACATAGTAGGAAAACCCGCATTGATCTGGCTCTCAATCGATGGGAACAAGAAGTTCCCGAAAAATATAAGATGGCGCAGGTTCTTCAAATTTGTATAGATTTTTTGCAATTGCAATTTTTTTATGCGATATTTGCAGCCCGCTAATTATGAATTAATTAAAAAAGTTATATACAATGGCAAAGGTTTGTCAAGTTACAGGAAGAAAGAGAATGGTCGGAAACAACGTTTCGCATTCTAAGAGACGCACAAAGCGCGTCTTCGCCCTGAACCTCAAGACCAAGAAGTTCTGGTCAGAGGCAGAGCAGAGATTCATCACACTTAAGGTGTCTTGCAAGGGTATGAGAACTATCGAGAAGAATGGTCTCGACGCTACCATCAAGGACGCTCAGCAGAAAGGATTTATTAACCTTGTTTAATTTTACGAATTATGGCAAAGAAAGCAAAAGGTAACAGGGTGCAGGTCATCCTTGAGTGCACTGAGCAGAGAGAGAGCGGTGTACCAGGTATCTCAAGATACATCACTACCAAGAACAAGAAGAACACAACTCAGCGTCTGGAGCGTATGAAGTACAATCCGTTCCTTAAGAAGGTAACCCTTCATCGCGAGATCAAATAATTAAGGAGGATTAAGAAATGGCAAAGAAAGCAGTCGCAACCTTCAAGGCCGGTACACTCAAGAAGATGGTAAAGTGTATCCGTATGGACAAGTCTCCAAAGACTGGCGCTTATGTTTTCACAGAGCAGCTCGTTGAGGAGAGTCAGGCAAAGGATTTCTTCGCAAAGAAATAATTTAAATATAAAGAAGCAGGTTTGAAAGGACCTGCTTCTTTTTTATTATCATAAAAACGCGTATATTTGTAGGTTACTATAAATGTGCGCGTTTTGCGTATTTGGACATATGGGAATATTCGATAAAGGCGTAAAAAAGACGAACAGAAGTTTCTTTGACAGGCTTTCAAGGGCTATTGTCGGCAAGACTGAAGTTGACGACGATCTGCTTGATGCAATCGAGGAGGCTCTACTCGCAACAGATATGGGTGTGGATACCACCATGAAGATTATTGAGAACCTTGAGGAGAGGGTCCGCAGGGACAAGTATGTTTCTCTCGACGAGCTCGTGGATATCCTCCGTGACGAGATTGCCGGTCTTCTCAATGTGCGCGAAGGCGAGTCATCTGACGATGCTGTCGTACCGTTTGACTTCAGCAAGAAGCCGTATGTGATCATGGTAGTAGGTGTTAATGGCGTCGGCAAGACGACAACCATAGGCAAGCTTGCCAGCAGCCTCAAGGAACAGGGTAAGAAGGTTGTTCTCGGTGCTGCAGATACATTCAGGGCCGCTGCGGTCGACCAGCTGACAATATGGTCCGAGCGTGCAGGTGTCGATATAGTGAAGCAGGCTATGGGTTCAGATCCTGCTTCTGTTGCATTCGATACCGTAAAGTCTGCTGTAGCAAAGGATGCAGATGTCGTGATCATAGACACTGCGGGTCGTCTCCACAACAGGATAGACCTGATGAACGAACTTACCAAGATCCGCAATGTGATGAGAAAGGTCGTTCCGGATGCGCCGCACGAAGTTCTTCTCGTTCTTGACGGAAGCACCGGTCAGAACGCTTTCCAGCAGGCAAAGGAGTTCATGAGGGCGACTGACATTACAGCTCTCGCCGTCACAAAACTCGATGGAACAGCCAAGGGAGGCGTAGTGGTCGGTATAGTAGACCAGTTCCGTATTCCTATCAAGTTCGTCGGCATAGGTGAGGGAATTGATGACCTCAAAGTTTTCAACAAGAGAGAATTCGTCAGTTCTCTCTTTACTAAAGATGATATAGATAAATAAAGAGATATATGAAGATTTCGTACAATTGGCTCAAGGATTACCTTGAGTGTGACCTCGCTCCAGAGGCCGTAGCAGAAGCGCTGACTTCAATAGGACTTGAAGTTGATTCGCTTGAACAGATTGAGGAGATTCCTGGCGGTCTGGCAGGAGTGATCGTGGCAGAGGTTGTAGAGTGCGTTGACCATCCGGATTCCGACCACCTCCATATAACAAAGCTCAACACAGGCGAAGGCGACCTTCTTCAGGTTGTCTGCGGCGCCCCTAATGTGGCGGCCGGGCAGAAGGTCCTCCTTGCGACAGTTGGAACAGTCCTCGGCGAGGATTTCAAGATAAAGAAGTCAAAGATCCGCGGCGTGGAGTCGTTCGGTATGATCTGCGCAGAGGATGAGCTCGGAATCGGCGAGTCTCACGACGGTATCATGGTTCTTGATCCAGAGGCGGTGCCTGGAACACCTGCAAAGGAATATCTTGGTCTCGCAACAGACGCCCTCATAGAGATCGGACTTACTGCAAACCGTGTGGATGCAGCATCTCACATCGGTGTGGCAAGAGACCTTTACGCATATCTCAGGCACAATGGTGTGCCATGCGCTCTCAATATCCCTGACGTGTCGGCATGGGCTGACAGCGCAGAAGGAGAGGCTATTCCTGTCGAGGTTACAGCAGCGGACGGTGCTCCGAGATATACAGGAACTACAATCAAGGGTGTCAAGGTGGCGGCATCGCCTGAGTGGCTTCAGAAGAAGCTTCTTGCAATCGGCCTGAGACCTATCAACAACATCGTCGACATCACCAACTTCGTTCTTCATGAGATCGGACAGCCTCTTCATGCATTCGATGCAGCTAAGATTACAGGTGGTAAGGTTGTAGTGCGCAGGGCTGAGGAAGGCGAGAAGTTCGTGACACTCGACGGAGTGGAGCGCACTTTGAGCGCGGCCGACCTCATGATCGCCAACGCAGAGAAGCCTATGTGTCTCGCAGGTGTATTCGGCGGAGAGGAGTCTGGTGTCACTGAAAATACAGTAGACGTATTCCTCGAGAGCGCATATTTCAACCCTGTGTCTATCAGAAAGAGCTCTAAGAGACATGGCCTCAAGACAGATGCGTCTTTCCGCTATGAGCGCGGTGCAGATCCTCTCATTGTGGAGTATGCTGCAAAACGTGCCGCTCTCCTCATCCAGGAACTTGCAGGCGGCCGGATAGTAGGCAGGATGCAGGAGTTCTATCCAGAGAAGATAGAGAAGAAGGTTGTGGATCTTGACTATGACCGCATAGAAGCATTTGTCGGAAAGAAGATCGGTCATGAGGTGATCGAGGGCATCCTCGAGGGTCTTGCTTATGAGTTCGTCGAGAAGACCGGAACCGGTGCAAAGGTGGCTGTGCCTTCATATATGATCGACGTATATCGTGAGTGCGACGTGGTGGAGGAAATACTCCGAATCTACGGATATAACAACATTGAGCTTCCACAGGCCATGAGAATGTCCGTGAATGCGCCTCAGAAGCCGGAGCCTGAGCAGGTAAGGACCGCAATCGCGGACTTCCTTGCGGCAAACGGATTCGTGGAGACTATGAACAACTCGCTCACAAAGTCTGAGTATTATTCAAAGCTCAAGACATTCCCTGAGGAGAAATGTGTAAGGATCATGAATCCTCTCAGCTCTGATCTCAACGTCATGAGGCAGACACTTCTTCTCAACGGTCTTGAGGTCATCGCATATAATATCAACCGTCAGATCACAAACGTAAAGATCTTCGAGTACGGTTCTGTATATTCATTCAGACCAGAGACAGACGGCAGGACCCTCGAGTCATATGAGGAGCATACATGCTATGCTCTCTTCATGAGCGGACAGCCGGACAAGTCGTGGAGAGTGGATCCTGGCAAGGGAAGCTACTTCCAGCTCAAGGGCTATCTCGAGCTCCTGCTCAAGCGTTTCGGTTGCGATATCTATTCGCTCGAGGCTGAGGCTGCTCCTGCAGACATGTTCTCAGAGGGACTTGCATACAGCCTTCCAGGTTCACACCAGCCTCTCGCAGTGATGGGAACAATAGCTCCGGCAAGACTCAAGCAGTTCGGCATCAAGCAGCCGGTATTCGCTGCCGAGATCAACTGGCCAGCACTCTTCGAACTTGTGAAGAGAAACAAGATCAAGTATAAGGAGCTTCCTAAGTTCCCTGAGGTAAGACGTGACCTTGCCATCCTCCTTGACGAGTCAGTAAGCTATGCAGATCTCCGCAAGAGCGCTTTCCGCGTAGGAAAGAAGCTCCTCAAGCAGGTCGGACTTTTTGACGTCTACAGAGGAGACAAGATTGCCGAGGGCAAGAAGCAGTATGCACTCAGCTTTGTACTTCAGGATCTTGACAAGACATTGACAGACAATGATGTGGAGAGAGTTATGAGCAAACTTCTCTCTACATTCCAGAACGAGTTCGGAGCAACATTGAGATAGTCATGAAGAAGCGTTTCGTCATATTGATGCTGCTTGCAGCCATGGTTCTCGCGCCGTCATGTCGAAGGAACGGCCCGAGAGTCATTCCGCGTGGCAAGCTGGCAAAGATATATGCCGAGATGTTTGTGACAGACCAGTGGATCCAGAATACTCCGAAGCTCAGGAGCATTGCTGACACCTCGCTCGTATATGAACCGATACTTGAGAAGTATGGTTATAGTTCTGAAGACTATCAGCATAGCGTCCAGCATTATATGGATGATCCTGAGAGATTCTCGAGAATATTGAGGAGTACGGGTGAGATCCTTGATGACCAGATCAAGGATCTGAAGCAGAAGCAGAAGGAACTTCAGGAACTGGAGGCGAGAAGACTTGCCGAGTCAAAGCGCAAGTATCCTGAATATGAACTTTGGTATACGGAGCTCCCGCCTAAGAATGAGAGAAACTACTCAGATACGATCAGCGTAGGATGGGATACTGCCTCGCTCATGTTCAAGTTCAGGTATATGCCGAGGAAGGATACCATATATGAAGGGGTACGCATGATCATCCCTGCCGACACATTGACAGTTGCCGACAGCCTGGCGGTTACAGATTCGCTTGCGGCAGTGGATTCAGTGGCAGGGCCGGAACCTGTCACTATTCCGGACAATGTAAAGGCAAAGCCTCTGAAGGGTGCTTCTGACCTGAAACCGACATTGGAGCTGGACCAGATGGATACGCTTGCGAAGAAACCTGTCACGCGGAGGTCTCCGGTCTTCTCCCGTATCAAAAAGAACACGAAAGATGAGCACTAAGAGAGTGACAGCGGAGTTCGTATATACATTGGAGTCTCCGCAACCGATAAGGAAAGGATATGTAGAGTATGAAGAAGCCGATGGGACAATAATTTCCGTCGGCGCTTGTGCAGAAGGTGAGGTGGTGGAGCCGGGTGCGCTTGTTCCTGGCTTTGTCAATGCACACTGTCATGTGGAGCTGTCTCATCTGCATAAGAAGTTCCGCAAGGGAACAGGAATGGCTGGTTTCATAGACCAGATCAACGAACTTCGTGACTGGGCCGGCCGGGAGGCGAAGGCGCATCTCGTGCAGGAGTGGATGGACAAGATGTGGGCAGACGGTGTTTCAGCAATGGCTGACATCAGCAATGATGATTCGTCTTTTGATGTCAAGAGCGGCCATAAGATGTATACAAGGACATTCCTTGAAGTATTCGGAAGCGAGCCGCATATGTGTGAAGACGTTATGACGGAGGTGGCGGAACTTGGCCGTGTGGCTGACAAGGCAGGCATCGATGCCGCTCCGACCCCGCATTCATGCTATACGATGAGTCCGCAGCTTCTGAGCGCATCCGCTGCAGCAGGACTTGCCAAGGGTTATCTGTCTTATCATTCGCAGGAGAGCCAGGAGGAGGAAGATCTTCTCCGCAGCGGTTCCGGCGCCATGTATGAAAACCGCAAGAGGTCCGGCATGAGCACGCCGCCGGTGACAGGAGAGTCTTCTCTGAAGTATTTCCTTGACCGTTTGGCGGATGCGAAGCCGGCTCCTTATGATGAACATGTGCTTCTGGTGCATAATGTCTGCCTAGCACAGGATGACATCGACGCTGCCAGGAAGGTTATGAATAATGTGTATTGGGCGGTGTGTCCGCTTTCCAATATATTTATACACAATGCATTGCCTCCTATTCCTCTTATGAGGAGGAACGGGCTGGCGATCACTATTGGAACGGACTCGCTCTCAAGTAATGATGACCTGGACATGGTGAAGGAGATGTATTGCCTTCATGCGAACTTCCCTGAAGTTCCGATGTCGGAAATCTTGACCTGGGCTTCACTCAACGGTGCTGCATTCCTCTCGAAGGAAGATACTTTGGGAAGCATCTCGGCGGGAAAGAAGCCAGGTGTGGTAAGGATAAGTGACATTGATGGCGAAGGATTTGTAACTTCTGCCAGCAGGTCTGTAAGATTGGTGTGATGCTGCATTTTGACGACATAGTTTTCGGCCCGATATTCAGCCGCAGACTCGGTTCTTCGCTCGGAGTCAATCTGCTTCCGTCCAAAGGGAAGCTGTGCAACTTCGACTGCGTATATTGCGAGTGCGGATGGAACAAGGACGGAATCGCTGAAAGGATCTTCCCGAGATTGGACGATGTAGAGGCGGCCATGGAGCAGAAGATGTCAAAGGCTGCTGAGGAAGGGGTTCCGGTTGATTCCATAACCTTTTCAGGTAACGGCGAACCGACCATGAATCCTGACTTTCCGGAGATTATCGATGTGACTTTGAGGCTCAGAGACAGATATTTTCCTAAAGCGAAGGTTTCGGTCTTGTCAAATGCTACTTTAATAGGCCGTAAGGCGGTAGCGCAGGCCTTGATGAAGGTTGACAATCCGATCCTGAAGATCGATGCGTCGGAGGATGCGCTGGTGAAGCGGATAAACAAGCCTGTCGGCTCATACCAGCTGGCAGATGTGATTGAGAATCTTCGTCAGTTCGAAGGAAAGTTCATCCTTCAGACCATGTTCCTGAAGTCTCCTGACTTCGACACTGCAGCACCGGAGCCGCTTGAGGCATGGCGGAACATAGTCAGAGAGCTAAGACCACGCCAGGTGATGGTTTATACAATAGACAGGGAGACGCCGGACAAGTCTCTCGGCAAATATACTGTGGAAGAGATGACGGCGTTTGTCCAGCCTCTCATTGATGAAGGGTTTGATATACAGATAAGAGGGTAGTATGAGACTGGTGATACAAAGGGTCACACAGGCAAGTGTGACTGTTGCTGCGGAAGGATATGAGTCATCGGTCGGCAAAGGACTGATGGTCCTGGCCGCATTTATGGACGAGGATACACAGGAGGACTTGGAATGGTGCGCTCGCAAGCTTGCGGCAATGCGCATATTCGATGATGAGGAAGGCGTAATGAACCTTTCCGTGAAGGATGTGGATGGTGATGTGCTGATAGTCAGCCAGTTTACGCTGTATGCGTCTACAGTGAAGGGTAACCGGCCTTCATATATAAAGGCGGCTAGGCCTGATGTCGCAGTCCCTTTATATGAAAAGTTCATTGCAATGGTTGAGGAACAGGTCGGTAAACCTGTCGGAAGAGGCATCTTCGGCGCAGATATGAAAGTGTCGCTGGTCAACGACGGCCCTGTGACAATAATAGTTGATTCAAAATTAAAATTCTAATCTATATGGCAGATTTTCTTACAAAGTATGGTTATGCTCCTGATCAGGAAGCTATAGGCAGGGCGCTTGAACTGATAGCAGCCAATCTGGAGGGCATGGGTTCGGAGCAGGTATACAAGGACTGCTTCTCAATGATGGACCTTACTACATTGAAGACCAATGATACTCCGGCTTCTGTCAAGAAGCTTGTAGACAAGGTCAATAACTTCAGACAGGCATATCCGGAATGGCCTCTTCCGGCATCAGTGTGCGTTTATTCAAACTTCGCGGCAACTGTCAAGGAGGCAAGGGCATGTGATTTCAACATTACTGTAGTCTCTGCATGTTTCCCTTCGTCACAGAGCTTTCTCGAGGTAAAGCTTCGCGAGTGCGAGCTTGCTGTGGAGCAGGGTGCTGATGAAGTTGATATAGTGCTTGCACTCAATGCGTTCCTTGCAGGAGACTATGAGGCGGCGGCTGAGGAGATCCGTCAGGTCCGCGCATGTATCGATGCAGTTGCGGCAAGACAGGGAAGACATGTTCATCTCAAGGTCATCCTCGAGACAGGACTTCTTCGCACTCCGGAGTCCATCGCCGAGGCTTCGTTCCTTGCGATGGAGGCAGGAGCTGACTTCATAAAGACCTCGACCGGAAAGGTGGACGTAAATGCTACCCCGATGGCTGCATATGTGATGTGCGAGTGCATTGCGAAGTATTATCAGGTGACAGGAAAGAAGATCGGATTCAAGCCGGCCGGCGGCATTTCATCAGCTGCCGACGCTCTGTGCTACTACTCTATCGTCTCGTCTATTCTCGGTAAGGAGTGGCTCAACAAGGAGCTCTTCCGTTTCGGCGTAAGCCGTGTTGCAAACAGCCTGCTTGCGGCAGTTGAGCTGAAGACCGTGTCATTCTTCTAAAAAATCTATACAGGAGTTTAGCTGATTTTTCTCAAAAATCTGATAAGCTGAATTTGCAAAAGCGCCCGTGGAGTTGCCTCTGTGGGCGCTTTTGTAATTTAACCGTAATTCTTTTTTTTACACGGATAATCCTGAGGAACTTTGCCTCCGTAATTAAATGCAATGATTATGAGAGGTAGACAGATTGTCCTGCTGCTGGCATTGGTGCTGATGTCTTGCAGCAAAGAAGGACTCCGGCATTCCGGCCGGCCATCAGGCATCGACTATTATTATGGAAGCGACCTCAGACACGAGAAGATTGTCTTGGGAGAGCGCCTTGAGAATCCATATAAGACAGAAAACATGTCTAAGGCATTCGCTTCCTTATATCCTACCAAGGCGGATAGGGTGGAGATAAAGACTACCAATCTTTACGTCCGGTTCCTGCCTGCAGATGAACAGCAATATGAACGCCTGCAGGAGATGGGAGTCGAGATGCTTGACCATCCTATGGACTATTCCATAAGTGTTGACGGTGACTGGTATCATGATCCGGAAATACCTGAGACTGATGTCACGTGGCAGTATGCTGTGGTTCCTGCAGGATTTGATTTCCCTGACGATATCCGTCACGAGGTTATCCATGAGTGCTATCTGGCGGAGAATGATCCGCAGACGCGCAGCCTGGATCAAGACATAGACTGGCAGGCTGTTGAACGTGAAGCATACTTTCTTACAGGAAATGCAGACAGGATTCATGAACCCTCGACAAAGGCCGCAGCCAAGGTCAAGCCGTCGGGAAGGATTACCATAGTCGATGAACATGCTAATGGAGGGAAGCCGTTCGGGGTGGCAGGAGTGATGGTTTCATGCAATTCTTTTGTGAAATTCGCCACAAGCTACACTGACCGTGACGGATATTATTCCATGTCAAAGGAATTCTCTTCGGATCTGCGCTACAGGCTGGTATTCAAGAATGAAAGGAACTTTTCAATCGGTTTCAATCTTGTCCTGCTTCCGGCCTCTGTCTCAACCCTCGGCAAATCTGGTCCTGAAGGAGTCAATATGACTGTGACCAAGGATTCGGAGGATAAGCTGTTCAGGCGTTGCGTGGTAAACAATGCCGCTTATGATTACATCGGCCGATGTGCATCTTCCGATCTGGGAATCTCGGATCCTCCGGCAGATCTTCGGTTCTGGATAATGCATGGCATGGAGGCCAGCAGTGCGGTCATGCTGCATCATGGTGCGATTGTCCGCTCCGATTATCTCGAAAAGTATCTCGGAAGCTTCTCATCTCTGATAGAGTTTTTTCTTCCTGACATAACCATAGGAGCAAAAGGCAAGGATGAGTATAGGGATATTTATTCCACTACCTGCCATGAACTTGCCCATGCCAGCCATTTCTCAAAGGTGGGGACAGAATACTGGAACAGGTATATATTATATATCATAGAATCATTCATCAGGACCGGTGGCATGACCTATGGTGACGGGACAGCTTCGGGTGCAGGCTATTGCGAGATAGGAGAAATGTGGGCATACTATCTTGAGAGCCGGTTCTACAAAGACCGCTATGGCGGGAACTTTCCGACTTTCGGAACCTCGTACTGGTTCTACCCACAGATCTTCAGGTCTCTGGATGAGAGGGGACTCACTCCGGCAGACATGCTGGCCGTGCTGAAACCGGAGGTGACCTCAAAGTCGGATCTTAAGTCTGCTCTTATTCTGGCCTGTCCGGAGAAGAGGACAATAATCGAACAGGTATTCAGCAAGTACTGATTTTTATGAGAAAATATCTGATAGTTCTGTCGGCAGCAATGCTGATATCGGCGCTGCCGTCCTTCGCTCAAAAGTTCAGCGTATCGACAAATCTTCTTGATTATGCATGCCTGGGAACATTGAATATTGATGCATCATGTTCGGTGTCAAGGAGATGGAGCATTACAGCGGGGGCGAGGTGCAATCCGTTTACATTCAATGAGGGTGATTCTTCACGTCAGTTCCAGATGCGTCAGCAGTCTTATGCGGTCGGTGCCAGATTGTGGCCGTGGCATACAATGTCGGGCTGGTGGTTTGCCGGTAAACTCCGTTACCAGGAATATAATCATGCGGGAATAATATCCAGCAAGGCAGAGGAGGGTGACAGATTTGGAGCTGGTGCATATGCGGGGTATACTTATATGCTTTCCAGTCATTTCAATCTGGAATTCGGCCTTGGATTATGGACCGGCATGTCCGTGTATAGGGAGTATTCCTGCCAGAAATGTGGAGTGACAACGGCGCACGGGAGAAAATACTTCCTGCTCCCTGATGATCTGATGATTTCGATTGCCTATGTGTTCTGACAGCAGATATCTGGTGTTCTTCCTGTTGCTTCTGGCATTGTCATGTTCCCCTTACAGGAAGATGCAGAAGATCATGAACAGGGAAGTGGAGATGGGACTTTCCATTCCAGAAGAGAAAACCGTCGAAGACCCGGAGGATGATGTTGAGATAGACAGTATCAGGGGGACCTTGTCGGACGGTCCGTTGATAATGAATGCCATAAGGGACTCGGAAACAGGAGAGATGGTTGCAACTGATGTCATCCGGGCTTCCAAAGTGACTGCACGTTTTCGTAATGTGGCCGAAAGGGCAGGATATGTGTCCATAAGTTTCGACATCACGGTTCCTGCCGGAATGTCTGATTCGCAATGGCAGCTCAAGATAAATCCTTTCATGAGGATAGTTAATGATACAATGGCGCTTGATCCGGTATATATCACCGGTTCCCGTTATAGGGAGGCGCAGCTGAGAGGTTATGAGCGCTACAAGGCGTTTCTTTCAACGATAATTACTGATACTGCAGACTTCATCAGGATACATCAGCTGGAAGTGTTCCTTGAGAGGCATTTCCCCGAAACATATGCCATGAAGAATGATTCTTCATTTATATCAGAACCTATGGCTGAGAACCTTTTCGGAGTCACCCAGAGAGATGCCCTGAAACATTACACCAGGCATCTGAAATGGAGCAGGAACGAACGTCGCAAGCTCAAGGCCGGCAGTATCTATGGACGATATGTAAAGGATCCCATACGGATGGAGGGCATAAGGTTGGATACGGTGCTGACTGATGCTTCCGGTGATTTCATCTATCGGTATGAGCATACCTTCCGAAGCCGTCCCGGGCTTCGCAAGGTGGTGGTCTTCCTGCAAGGAAGTCTTTATGAGAGAGGGGAGTGTAAGGCAGAATTGCCTTTCCCTGAAGAACTTACCTTCTATATCAGTTCGCTCTCCACGCTTGCCGATGACCGGATAAGGTATAGGACCGTGATATATGAGAGAGTCGTTTATGACAATACGAAGGCTTTGATCGATTTCGCACAGGGAAAGTCAGATGTAGATACGCTTATGGGGAATAACGCTTCTGAATTGCGCCGGGTCAGGAAATGTGTGGATGATGTGCTGCAGCGGGAGGAATTTGCCTTGGATTCCCTTGTCATCGTTGCTTCCTGCTCGCCCGAAGGTCCGTATGAAATAAACAGAAGACTTTCAAAGGCCAGGTCGAAGGCAGTTCTGGAGTATATGTCTGAGTATGTTCCCGTGGAATGGAGAGACAGCATGAGGGCTTCTGAGCTTCCTGAGAACTGGAAGCAGATGGCTCTGATCATTGAGCATGATACCATTCTGCCAACTCACTCCCGAAAGGCTGTTCTGAATATGATAGAAAAGATGAAGGATCCGGATGAGACTGAACGGAGCTTGTCCCAGCTGCCTGAATACATATATATGCGTGAGAAGATATACCCGCAACTGCGCAGTGTGAGATTTGACTTCTATATGCATAGAGTCGGCTTGCAGAAGGATACAGTCCATACTACTGAGATTGATACTCTTTATATGAAGGGCCTCCAGGCTTTGAAGGACCTTGACTACAAGACCGCAGTACGCATTCTTCGCCCGTATGATGACTATAATGCGGCATTGGCGTTCATGTCTGCAGATTATAATCACTCTGCGTTGGATGTGCTTGACAGGCTGGACGACAGAAGTGCCAAGGTGTGCTACCTGAAAGCAATGGTCCTTGCCAGAATGGGACAGATGGGGGAAGCCTTGAAATACTTTGACCTGTGTCTGGCTTATGACCCGTCCCTTGAATATAGGGCAAACCTTGATCCTGAAATGTATGATTTGATAAAGACTCGCAATAACACTTTAAAACCAAACAGTTATGATTAAAAAAATTCATTTCGCAGCCGTTGTTGCAGCATTTGCCATCATAGGATGTGCGGAAGGCCAGATTGATGTACTTTCTCAGAATGAAGAATCTGATGAGATTGTTGAACTTACGGTCAATATCACCGATGACCTGACCAAGACTACAGGGCAGGAGTACCTGGACAACATCGTGAATGATGTGCAGATCTTCGTCTTCAACCGTTATGGAGTATATGAGACCTCAGCTACCGGGGAAGGACGCAGTGTGACATTCTCGTGTACCCGGGGACACAAGCAGATTGTCGCTCTTGTCAATGCAGAACCGGAGACCGATGTGAAGAATATTGATGACCTGAAGGGCAGGACTTCCGATCTTGCCAATGTGGGCAAAGGTGAGCTTGTCATGGTGGGCAGTACTGAAGCGGACCTTCCTGAGTCATCTCCAGTCAGCATAAAGGTGGCCAGACTGGCTTCGATGGTGGTCCTGAAGTCTGTCTATCTTGATTTTGCTCTGGCCCAGCACAGGCAGCTGAGTTTTGAGATATCATCGGTCTACATGATCAATGTTGCTGGTGATAAGGCTTATATGAAGGATAATGAACCGTCAATATGGTATAACAAAGGTCTGTGTGACCCAGGAACTACTCTGGCGCATCTTTATGACTCTGTTGAGGATGGAACCTTGATCTCCCAGGGACTCAAGTACGAAACCAACCATTATTTCTATTGCTACCCTAATGATACTGCGACCAAGACGCGCCTTGTCATAGAAGCCCTTATTGACGGTAACAAGTATTACTATCCTATAACATTGGATAAGTTGCAGTCCAATAACATGTATTCATATGATGTGACGATAACACGTCTGGGGTCTGATTCACCTGATGTGCCTGTGGAGGAGGCTGCAGTGACATATACTGTTTCATTGGAGTCCTGGACTTTAAGTCAGGGTTCGAAGCAGATCTAGTCGGGAGGACATGAGGATGAAGCTGAAGGGAATACTTTTGATCGGATACTGCCTGATGTGTGGTGCCGGATGTTCTGTCAAGGAAGACAGGATGGAGTGTCCATGCCGTCTGATTCTGGACCTGAGCGGGGTTGATACAGCCATGGTGGAGGAGGCTGATCTATATGTGTCCACCTCCCGTGGCTTCATCCTCAATGATACTTTGGACATCCTGAATCTGGAAAAGGAGTATGAACTTTCTATCCCTAAAGGCAAGACCGGGGTCTGGGTATATGGAGGGGCGGACGGATATGATCAGGGTCCGGAAGGACTGAAAATCCCATATGGAGAAGACTGCCCTGAAATATTCATGCATATGGATTCTTTTGATGCATCAGATGAACAGTATTATGAAAAGGTCCTTTTAAGAAAGAACCATTGCGTCCTGACCATCTACCTTCATGCGGAAATTGACTTGGACTTCGATGTGGCCATTACAGGTGAGGTGGATGGGTATGACAGCGAGGGCAATCCGTCCAAGGGCGATTTCAGATATGAACTGTCGTTTGAAGGAGATTCTGTCGCCAGAGCCATATTGCCTCGTCAGGAAGATGCATCGCTCAGACTTGAGATTCTTGATAGTGACAAGACGGTCCGTGTGTTCTCTTTGGGCGAATATATCGAATCTTCCGGTTATGACTGGGGAAGTGACAACCTTGAGAATATTACGATGATGCTTGATTATGCTTTGAGTTCAATCGGATTCAGTATTGAGGATTGGGAGGAAGAATACCACTTTGATGTCGTGATATAAAGTAAAAGTGAAAAAATAGTTCGTAATTCAAAAACATTTTATATCTTTGTCGGACTTTTCCAAGCCCGAGTGGTGAAATGGTAGACACGCTCGTTTCAGGTGCGAGTGCTTCACGGCGTGTAGGTTCGACTCCTATCTCGGGCACATCAAAAGAGGAAGAATTCTTGAAATTCTTCCTCTTTTTTGCTTACATTTACGGAAATTTCTGAAATATATGAAGATTGCTTTTCTTGATGCGGCCACTATGGGCAATGTGTCTTTTGAGCCGTTTGAGCGCCTTGGCGATTTTGTGTGCTATGAGAGCTCGACTCCTGAGGAGGCCCTTGAAAGAGTGCAGGATGTTGATGTACTGCTGGTTAATAAGGTGCTGGTAAACAAGGACTTGATTGATGCAGCTCCGAATCTTAAGCTTATATGCATTGCTGCTACCGGCGTTAATAACATTGATGTAGAATATGCGGCTTCAAAGGGAATACCTGTCCGCAATGCGGTCGGGTATTCCACCGATTCCGTAGTCCAGTCTACATTCATGCACATTCTGTCCCTTGTGGGCGGTGCGCCATATTTTGATGACAGTGTCAAGTCCGGCAGGTATTCCCGCAGCGGGATGTTCACTGACCCGAACTGGAACTGGTGGGAACTGGCTGGAAAGACCATCGGTATCATAGGGCTTGGCAATATAGGCCGCAAGGTCGCAACAATAGCTGAGGCCTTCGGAATGAAGGTCTGCTATTATTCGACTTCTGGTACCGGACATTGCAAGGATTATCCTTGTCTTCCGCTGGAGGAACTTCTGGCTGAGTCGGATATAGTATCAATCCATGCGCCGCTTAACGAGAGGACGCTCAACCTCATAGGGGCAAAGGAGCTTGCGATGATGAAACCTACAGCATATCTTATAAATATGGGACGTGGAGCTATCGTAGTCGAGGCGGATCTTGCAGCAGCTGTAGATGCTGGTGTAATTGCAGGTGCGGGTATGGATGTCTTTGTCACTGAGCCTATTCCGGAGGATCACCCATATCTTAAGATGAAGCATCCTGAAAGGATGAGGCTTGCTCCGCACGTTGCCTGGGCGAGCATGGAGGCACGCAAAAGACTGGTTGACATCATGGCTGAAAATATCTGCAAATGATGGGTGTCAGAGGGAACATAGAGAAGGATAAAATACTGAGGAGACTGATTTTCGGTGTTCTCTGGGTGGTGCTTTTCCTTATTCCGATCATACAGGGCCTGGTCTATGACCAGGATGATATGGATTTTTTATGGAAACGTATCATTCGGTTCTGGATATCATTGCTGCCGTTTCTGGTGGCCTTTCTGCTCCATCATAAGCTTTTGATCCCTATATATATCAAAAAGGAAAGATGGTTCAGATATGCATCTCTGATGCTTCTGTTTGTATCCTTTTTTGCTGTCGGACAATATTTCATACATAAGAACAGGCCCCCATTCCCTGACAATCAGTATGCGGAAAGGAATATGGTCCGTCAGCCGCGTAGAGGGCATAGTCCGGTATTGATTGATTCATTTCTGCTGACGATACTGCTTGGCTTTGACATGGCTATGTCGCTGATTATGAAATACAGGAAGGCGGAGGTGGAGAGGCGACAGCTGGAGAGCATGCATTTGCAGGATGAACTCAGATATCTCAAGTCTCAGATTGATCCTCACTTCTTCATGAATATGCTGAATAACATTCATTCGATGGTTGAGGTCAATCCTGAACTTGCGCAGCAGATGATTCTGGACCTGTCTAAGCTGATGAGATATGTCCTGTATGAAGGAAGTAATTCATATACGACTTTTGAGAATGAAGTGCTCTTCATATCCAAATATGTGGAACTTATGCGCCAGAGATATCCGTCAGACAAGGTTGTCATCACTCTTGACGTTCCAGACAACCCGTCTGCCTCTGTCATGCTTCCGCCTCTGCTCTTCATTTCATTTGTGGAAAATGCATTCAAGCATGGGGTAAGTTACCTGCATCGGTCGGAGATTTATGTGTCATTGTCGGAGGACTCTGCAAAGGTGTGCTTCAAGTGCACGAATACCAGGATCCCATCAGGCCCTGAGGATGAGAATGAAGGTGGAGTCGGACTTGTCAATGTGCGCAGAAGACTTGACCTTCTGTATGAAGACCGTTATGTTCTTGATATAGACGAAACTGAGGAAAGATATAGTGTAAATCTGATAATACCTGGCCTATGAAGATAAAATGTCTTGCAATCGATGATGAGCCTATTGCTCTTGACAAGCTGAAGAATTATATAGAAAGGATTCCTTTCCTTGAACTCGTCGCCATGTGCTCAAGCACTACGGAAGCCATGCAAGTCATGGCAGAAACTGAGGTGGATGCGATGTTTGTAGACATCAATATGCCGGATGTCAATGGAATGGAGTTCGTGAGGGCCTTGACGGAACCGCCTCTTGTCGTGTTCACTACTGCATATTCGGAGTTTGCAGTAGACAGCTATAAGGTCCGTGCAGTCGACTATCTGTTGAAACCGTTCGGGTTTGAGGATTTCCAGAGGGCGGCATATAACCTTCAGAAGGCCATGCCGGTCAGCAGCGTAGCCAGGCCGGCAGAGGCAAAGGATTCTCTTTTCCTGAAGGTGGATTACCGTTATGTCAGGGTGGCCCTTGATGATGTCGTGTATGTCGAAGGAATGAACGAGTATCTGAAGTTTTATCTCTCTTCAGGAGATTCACTTCTTACTCATACTACATTCAAGAATCTTGGTGAATCTCTTCCGGAACACTTCCTGCAGGTACACAGGTCATATGTCGTGAATATGAAACATGTCAAGGAGGTGGAGCGCTCCATCATTCTGATGGGTAATGGAGCGCGTGTGTCTGTCAGCGAAAGCAACAAGGATACCTTCATGCAGTATCTGCAGAAGCATTCCATCAGAAAATGACGCAGGCCTTTGCCCCATGCCTACTTCCATGTTTCGTATCTTGCTGCCCTCGAAAGTACAGCACCTTTCCCGAGGCAGTTTACTTGGGATATGATTTCTTTTACGGCAATTACGGTTTGTGAAATCTCCTCGGTCATCTTCTTGTAGTTGATATAGAAGATGACTTTGCTTTTTTCGTTTACCAGCACTGACACTTTCGCCCGGTAGGTCTGCAGTTCGATCTGATAATGCAGGCCTGCTTCCTCCATTGCAATAGTGATTGCCGCTTCGGCTGCAGATGATCTGATGTCCTTGGTTATCTTCTTTATTCTGGACTTGCGCAGGCATTCGGAAATCAGAGCAGCCATCTCCGGCTCTACGTCACGCCAGATGCGGTCCATCTCTTTCTGGTATTCACTTGTCCATGAACTGAAGCGTCTTCTGTCGATCTTTGCAGTGTATTTGCGTTGAAAAGAACTGTACGCCTTGCCGAGCTGGTCGGATTCCGCCACGTCCATTCCGGTTGCCACCAGATATGTGATGTTGTGCTTGATCTCCGCCTTGACGGCGGCTATCATAATATCTAAGACTTCCTGTTTCATATGTCTATCCCAATTGCATTACGCAGGTTCTTCCTGATTTCTCCATCCATTCTTTATGTGTCTTGAGACACATCTCATTTTCGCATACCCACAGTATGCCTGTCTTGAAACCGTCCGGTATCATTGGTTCGGGTGCATAACCGTCTGTCAGAATAACAAGACCGTCATACCCGTGTTCATGTGCATAGTCGACAGGTTCTTGAAACGATGTGCCGCCTCGACCTATGACCGGAGTCGTCTTGATGACCTTCTTCAGACTCTGTACGGCGGTGATTCCGCAGTCGAACTGTATGACATCAATCTCTTGGAAACCATATCTGAAAGCGCTGTTGATGACGCCATAGAAGTATTGAAGGCTTTTTGTCGGTATCGAACCAGACACATCGACAGCGACGAGCATCTTTGTGTCGAACTGTCTTACGCTTCCCATGTTCTGGAATCCGGTTCTCCTGTTTGGCTTCATCCTGGTCAGCTTCCTTCTTGATGAGATCACGCTGGCACGGAATCCTGCAAAAATATGCCTCCAGTCGATCTTGGCCTTGAGGGAGTTCTGCAGAATCTCAGCAATGTCTCCTCCAAGCGATCCCCAGGATTTGGTTGAGGCGATTATTTCATTGATCTGGATGGCCGTGAGATCGTCTTCATCCCACAGTTCCGCAAGATCACGGTGCCTGTCTCCCTGGCCCTCGCCCTTGTCGCCTTTCCCCTGATCTCCTCCACCGGCCTCCCCTTCATCTGTTTCATCTTCACCTCCGCCACCATTATCTGACATGCTTTCGACTTCTCGGGCGTACCACTCATAGTTCATGCCCTTTTTAAGACCCATCTCCTCCGGTGTCTCGATCCTGAATTGGGGATGACTGTAGTTGTCTCCGATCACCAGGTTGCTTCCGAGTCCCATAGCCCTCTGGCTGCAGCCTTCCGGGCGCCTCTCGTACGGATGTTTCATCAGGATTCTCACAGCTTCGGCGCGCATGGCCTCCTCGAGGGCGCTATCAGACATCTCGTCTACAATGAGGGGGTTGTACTCGAGCCTTTTCCTGCCGCATCTGAGCGGGCATGCCATATTTGTGTTGGCTGTCAGCTCATGCAGGCAGAGGACCTGAAAGAGCGGTGGTTCCATTAGAAACCACTGCTCCATGATATGTGCATATCTTTTCTCCATTTATTTAATGCTCCTTACGTATGATAGGATCATCATCACCAGCATAGGGCATTTGGTGGCAATGAAGGCATTGGCATGCATATATGTCTTCTGGTGGTTTATGTTGGCGAAATGCGCGGCGGCTTCCTTGCGTTTTTTCGTTAGGAATTCGAAATATGACATCAGGTTTTCAGAATATGTCTTGACGTCCTTTTCGGATACCTTCTCCACCTCAAGATGTCTGTAGATGCCCTCGTTTACTACAGAGAGCTGGTGGATGCCGTATTCGGTCAACGTGTCTTTTACCTTGCTGAAACCTGCGAGAACCTCGCGTCCGGTGATGAGCTGTTTCTTTGCAGCGTTCTGCATGAATGCAGAGGCAGCCTTTGGACCGACAATGCTTGAAATGATCTTTGCGTCTATCTCTTTCAGCTCTCTTTTCCCGGATATTATGTCAGACACTCTTTTCCATGCACGACGGTCCGGGGTCTTGTCCAGACCGGTGTCAGCTCCTTCTTTCGCGTCAGGATCCTTGTCAAGCCATATGCGGTTCTCGTCAATGAAAGCTACTACTCTCTGGTCCAGGCCTTCTTTCCTTGCCCAAAGCAGCCATTCCTCAGCTGACGGCTTGAAATTGACGATGTTGAATCTGGATACGAGGGCAGGGTCAAGGTCGGTGAGCTGGTACTGGTCGCCGGCATTGACTGCGCTGATGATGCGGCTTCCCTCCGGAAGCATCTTTCCTGCAAGCTTGCGGTTGAGCGCAAGGTCCATCACTGTCTGAAGGATCTCCGGGCGTGCTCGGTTGAGCTCGTCCAGGAAGAGAACGACCGGTTTTCCGTCTGTGGGGAACCAGTATGGCGGCATAAAGTCGGTCTTGTCTGTCTTTTCGTCCTTGCAAGGAAGACCGATAAGGTCACCTGGGTCGGCCATCTGTCCGAGGAACAATGCGATTACGGGCATCCCGAGTCCCTTGAAATGCTCTGTGAGGATTTCTGACTTACCTATGCCGTGGTTACCCACGAGCATGATGTTGTGTGAGGCAGGAGTAGCCTCAAGGAGCTGCTTGAGCTCCGTGATGTTCACTGAAATATTACTCATTGGATTTAATAAGACACAATTATGATTCAAGGTGTGTTTCCCTTCTTCAAGAGAAATACAACCTGAATGGAAGATGTGTTACGATATACTTCAGATTTTTCGTGCATTATTAATAATATTGTATCTTTGCACCACAGTAGACCACACTATCATGACTGAAAGATACAACGCATTTCTGAACAGGATCGGCAGTGACATTGCCAAGGACCGTATTTATACAGACGAACTCAGACGTTTCGCCTGGGGAACAGATGCCGGTTTCTATAGGATGACTCCCCAGATAGTCATCAGGTCTGCTTCCGAGGAGGAGGTTTCATCTATATTGAAAGCTGCATCAGAGTTGAATGTGCCTATCACATTCCGCGCAGCCGGAACGAGCCTTTCAGGCCAGGCTGTCAGTGACTCGGTGCTCGTTGTGGCTGGAAAGAACTGGGAGAGGATCCATACCGCTCGATAGTATATCTGGTCAACAGCTGCACATCTCCAAGGTTTAGCTGATACTATGCCTGGCCGGCAGCGTCCGACATCAGAAAGCCCCAAAACATGTCGGACGCTGCAGATTTCCGGCTTTGAACACCTGTTTTGGACACCGTCCGACAGCTTTTTACCGCTTTTGATGTCGGACGGCCTGAATGCGGATTTGGCTCACCATCGCATGATGTTAAAAGCACAAAAACAGCGCGTAATGTGCTTTTAAACCACTTTTTTATGTCCCAAAGCACATATAGCCTATATTTTGTGCTTTGGAGACAGCTCTATGCATAACAACCTGCAATCTCACCAGCTGAAAATTGCATCATTACCAAATTTTACGTTGAGCTACAGAAAAGAAAAAGGACAAATCCTCATTTCTGAAGATTTGTCCAGTGTGGCTCCCGCAGGTGTCGAATTGTTGAACCTATGGAATGATTTCCGGAAGGTCGTGAAATTCATTGATGAAAATCCTTGGATTAAGTCCTTGTTGGAGAAGATTATAGAAATGAAAAACAGGGTAATGTTTGATGCATTATCTCTGTTATAGAACACCGAGGGGAAGAAGAACGCTAAAAAGCGTGCATCATCCGTTACTTTTTACCTACGCACCCCAAATGCGCCTGTAATGCGAACGAACTTTCACTGTCTTGCCATTGACAATTCGCTTGTACGACTTGACTTTGACAAGTTTCTCAGTAGCGTCCACTTCGATACGAAGTTTCAGCAAAATAGAAAGCTGTTTTTTCATGTGAGTTATAGTGGCGTTAGTGCCGTGTAATTAAGGAATTGCAAAAAACGCTTCGACTTTGAGAAGTACGTCCCTCGGCTTTTGCTTCTCTGGATAAAAAAGGCATTCAGTTTGGGGCTGAATACCTAATTTGTTTCCTTAATTAGCCTTTCGGCTATAACTCACAATGCAAAGGTAAGAACAATTTTGAGATCTCCAAAACATTCTGGATAAACCTCTTCTTTGAATAGTTAATTACCATTCTGTCTATTCAATCTCCTATTGATTATATGTTATGGTTAATTCATTCGTTACTATAGGTGTGACATTTTAGACCAACTGAATGTCTGATCCAATTGATTATGAGAATATTTGATAGAGTGATAAATTGTGTGTATTCCTCGTTTGTCATACGTTCTTCAGGTATAGGTTTACCATGAAGTACAGCATATCTGGTTTCTCTTCTGTTGTTTGATATGTTGTATAACCAATTGATGTCTCTGCCATATGCTTCAAAAATATTATTGATTTCTTTGGGAATGCTGCTAGAATCATTTTTGAAGTCCGGCAATAATCGTAATACTTCTAAGGGGAAGCTTACAAAAAGGGGAAGCTTACACTAACAGGGAAGGGAACAAATGGTAAACTGGCTTTCAGTTTATAACTATCCCTGTGGTAAATAGTACTTTTGAAGGACACTAATAGTAATTTCTTGCTTTCCATATAATCAAAAATTTTTGAGTGAAATATGGATTTAGACTACTTGTCCGACCACTGAGCATATAAAGTGATGTTTTCATCAAGAGACACGATCTGGCTGTCAGTATATGAGGCACCTTTACCATCTCTTCGCGTATTCCAGCCTTTGAAGTTCTTATAATATTCATTGATTGCTGCAAAGGTGCAGGCTTTCAATTCACTCAAGGATGCTGCTACGATATATTGCTCAGTCATGATGTCTTCCTTCTGACCGGTAGGGTCATTCTGGGTATAATATTGAGCATTATTGTTGAATGTAACAGTGACCTGGGTCGTGATTCCCGGTTTCATCAGTGTGACCAGACCACCTTCTACTGTCATATCAGGATTTACCTGATATGATGAGGTCTGATTATCCAGGACGTAACCATCATTCAAAGTAACTGTGGCATTTGCTCCCTTGATATACATACCGCCTCCTTTAATCAGAGCATTGTTTTCTGCAATCTTAAGTACATCTGTTGCAGACTTGTCTGACTTTTCGCCGACAATTACTGAAAGATCGGCCTTGGCGTTGCTTCCCATATCCACGCAAACGCCGCCACCATATCTATCAGAGGAGTTTGCCAGGATTTTACCTTTCTTAAGATCTACGGAAATACTGCTATTGCTGTTTAGCGCCGGTGCGATGTAAATTCCGCCCCCATTTCCATTCAGTCCACTGCCTCTGTCAAATGCTGCATTCTTAGAAATCGAGGCACTCTCACCATTCATGGTGAAACTTCCTCCAAGGATGCTGATCGCTCCTCCATTGCCGTTATAGGCAACATTTCCATCGATTATACCGCCTGAAATGGTCACACTACCACTCTCGAGATAAACTGCACCTCCGTCAGCATTTGCTCTGCATTCCCTGATTTCGCCACCTGTCATGGTAAATGAGGTCTCGGAGTCGCCTTTGATATATACTGCTCCTCCTTTTGCTGACTCGGTCTTATCTGCATAACACTCTTTGATGATACCGCCGCTCATAGTGAAGGTACCCTGCTCCATATAGACGGCTCCGCCATGCTCCTTAATACAATAATAAGTATTATCAGATGTCGAGCTATTTCTCACCAAACCGCCTGCCATCTCGAAAATATTTCCGCTAGATTTCGCCATCACAAACTGAGCCTGGATATCACCTCCATAAATATGAATTTGGGCATTACCCACTGTACCCCCGTTTGCTTTAGTTCCACCGCCACCAATCGATCCTGTTCTAACGATTGGATTCTTGCTAGGATCATTCTTGTCACCTACGGTTACGATAGCATTACCTCCGTTCGGTTTATCTATAGAGCCTCCGCCTGTACATGTACTTCCGCCTCCGATACCGGCACTGATAGAGCTCAGGCTCTTTGCTATGACCATACCGCCGGTAATAGTAACGCTGCCATATCCTCCGGTTTTAGTCTGACTGCTGCCTCCTCCGATCGCAGTTCCCAAAGCTGACTGTGCATAAACGTATCCTCCGGTAATCACGACAGTGCCTTGTGATCCTCCCTGGGCACTGGATCCTGCTCCACCAATCGCCGAACTTGGGATATTTGATCTATGTTTATGATTATAAGCATATACATTACCACCGTTTATCTCCACATAACCCTGTCCTCCTGTATCTGAATAACCGATTCCACCACCGATTGCAGTACCTGTTGTGGATGCAACTGCAGTAACGACACCTCCGTTTATGACAACGTCTCCGTACCCATTTCCTCCTGCTCCAATTGCAGAACTGTTTTCTGCTTCAGTCGTTCCTGCAAAGACGGTTCCACTGTTGATTACTATTCCATATGTGGAGTTTATATTATCAGCATTTCCGATCGCTGAATCATAATGGTTAGAATAATATCCTCCGTTATACGTGTAGAAGTCTGCGTCGGCAACTGTCAGTGATCCTTCTCCCTCAATTATAAGCTTGTTGGTATTTCCTTTCCTAATATCATTAGATCCTTTACCACTTCCAGTGTTATTGTTATAATGTAAGCTACCTAATCTATTGTCTCCGATCAGGTGCAAGTATAAATGAGAATTTGAATTCCAAGTCGGTACATAACTGATGCTGCCATATGTCCTGTTCGCTCCTTGGTGCTGCTTGCTGCAATAGATGTTGTCAATTATCACAGTACAATCGCCTACAGAACCAGATATGCTGATCATGTTTTTAGTAGCTTCTCTACCTACTTTCCTGACTGCCTTTGATTCATTGAATTCATTGTTATTTGCACCCTTTGCATCATCCCAAGCCTCAATTACAGCCTCTACATTATCATTATTAGTAATGTAATCGCTCCATAATCTGCCATCAGAAACTTTCACCGGCTCATATACAGGCAGAGTAAATGTTCCGGAACCATCTGTGGCTGTATATGAAGTAAAGTATGACTTATAGTTTCTCTTGAATTTTTCTTCTGAATGATTTTTAATATGGTCTGTCACACAAGACTGATATATATAATATTTTTTGCCAGTCGTATTTGTACCTTCGATAGTTTTAGCCTCGATTTCATCATTTGTCTTTACAAATACACAGCCTTTGTATGAATTTCCTGTAATATTTATTGCACCCGCAGCAAGGTCAAGATAAATATACTCCCTATCCTCCTCTCTGATAAGGGTATATGTAATCTTCTTACCCTGCCTCCATTCTGCTCCGTTGAGGTCCGCTGTTACTGTTTTTGATGTTCCGTTTGCAGTATATGTCAGGCTCATTTCGGCCTCACTGCCGAATTTCTGAGGAATCATCAGCATAGGGACGCCTATAAGATCGCCGTTTGCGACATGAAGTCCATCTCCAGGTAAAGTGAGTACGTAAGAACTAAGAGCATCATCGAACACCCATCCACTGCCGATTATATACTTTCCAGTGATATGTATGCCCTTGATCGAAATAGACTTGATTATACAGTCAAAACCCGCTTTGAACTGCAAGGCTGTAAAGATATGTTCAAACTCCAGAGGAATTTCTTTTCTATGCGCTTTTGTGGACAGATTCATTGTTACTTCTTTGTCAGCTACAATGATGTCCTTTTGTAATGATCTTACGTCAACACTGATTACCGGTGCTCCTTTCGCTTCAGCCTGATATGAGGGAGTCACAGCATCCTTTGGCGCATATACTAAGGCCTTGAACTTAGATCCGTCAGAAGCCTCCTTCTCCACAACGCTCCATCTTACCGGATTATTAGTATTCAGCATGTCTCCATCAAAAGTGTATATGTCTCCATTTATATCTTTGAATGGCACATTACTCTCACTCCAATCTCCGCTATATACATACCCATAAACTCCAGCATCTAGACCATTAAGAGAGTTTATTAGATCAGCCTTAGTGGTGCTCTCATCATTAAAATCCACTATCCATTCTTCCTCTACAAAGTCGAGGGTGCCAGTGCTTCCTTTGGTGGGAAGTGTAGTTCCGTTGCCGATCCAAGAAGTCTTGAAAGAGACGTTCTCATCTGGAGAATACATGTTCTCTTCTATATGGTCGATACAGCCGCCAAGAATGATCATGACAGCCAAAAGGGCAATGGCTGAAAGTATCTGTTTATTATATAGCATCTTCATCATTTCAAATAAATATCACAGCTCTGGTCATCCCACTGCTTCAACGTACATACACCTTCCACTACGGCGACGTCATTGAAGCGTAGATTGATTACAAACAATTTTCCTACAGCATATTCTGCACTTTCAATCGGGGTTACATTATCTTCTTTCTTCAAGGTGACAAAGACCTCCTTTTCCGGAAGATTTCTAGTCTTTACCTTGATGGTATATCCGTATGCATCGTCAGTTCCGCCCTGAACAGGAGGCGCACTGAATGCCTG
>X418_Giraffe__coassemble_40_pt1 | contig 27239 bp, 25 predicted proteins | sample X418_Giraffe__metabat2_high_PE_001 | metagenome-assembled genome bin X418_Giraffe
TGTACAGTAAATCAGTCTTTTCAATGAACTTGTTGATGTCCGTTTTTCGAACGGGACTGCAAAGGTAGATATTTTTTTGTTACCTCCAAACTTTTTCGAGTTTTTTTTCGAAAAAATTCATAATTTTGTCTTCGATATGATTTCTTTATGGCAAATATTCCTTGTTTTCGCTAAAATCGGAGCCTTCACAATCGGAGGAGGTATCCCGATGATTGCAGCGATCAAAGCTGAGCTGGTAGAAAGAAAATGGCTCAAGGATGAGGATTTTATCGACATCATAACCCTGGCTCAGACGGCCCCCGGACTATTTGCTGCAAACATAGCAATACTCACAGGCAACAAACTGAGGGGAACCAAGGGCAGCATCGTAGCAACAGTGGCCAGCTGCCTCCCTCCCTTTCTTATAATCCTCACCATCGCGATGTTCTTCACAGGATTCAAGGACAATGAATATGTGATACGCGCGTTCAAGGGAATCAGACCGGTGGTTGTAGCTCTTATCGGCGTGCCTATGATAGATATGATCAAGGCGACCAAGATGAGATGGTGGTCATGGATGATCGTTGTGGCATCATTGACACTCGTCTGCTTCCTGAAGGTCTCACCTATATATATATTGATATGTGTGATCGTCATAGCACTGTCTGTGGCATATTACACCGAAAAGAAGAGAAGGGAGGGCCTGAAATGATATATCTGGAACTCTTCTCCACCTTCTTCCTCATAGGCATGTTCACCATCGGAGGCGGATATGCTATGCTTTCGTTGATCCAGAGCCAGGTGGTCACGGAACACGGATGGATCGACGCCACGACGTTCACAGACATAGTGGCGATATCGCAGATGACACCAGGACCGATAGGAATCAATTCTGCAACCTACATAGGCTATGAAGTGCTGGCAAACGCGGGTGCATCGGAATTCATGTGCACATTGGGCTCTTTTACGGCAACTTTTGCCGTAGTGTTGCCTTCGTTCATTATAGTGCTCGCAATCTGCAAGGTATACAATAAGTTCAAGGACCACTATCTTTTCAAAGGTGTCATGGAAGGATTGAAGCCAGCCGTGTTAGGACTCGTCGGAACTGCAGCCCTGGGCCTTGCAACTCCTGAAAACTTCATCGACTGGAAGAGCTTCGTGATATGCGGGCTGGCATTCCTGGGAATATTCCTGAAAAAGATCGGGCCATTCGCCGCACTGGGACTGGGAGCGCTGGCCGGACTTGTTTTATATTAAAGACTCTATTGAAATGAACTGGTTCGTAGAACTGTTTACTGAACATACATTCATACAGGCTGTGATGATACTGTCGCTGATATGTGCGACAGGCCTCGCCCTGGGCAGGATAAAGGTCTTCGGCGTGTCGCTGGGAGTGACATTCGTATTCTTCGTGGGAATCATTGCCGGACATTTCGGCATCACAATAAATCCGGAAATGCTTGCACTTGCGCAGAATTTCGGACTCATATTATATATATACTCCCTGGGACTTCAGGTCGGACCGGGATTCTTCTCATCATTCAAGCAGGGCGGACTCAAGCTCAACCTGCTCGCGTTCCTGCTGATAATCACTGGTTCTCTCACAGCCATTACGGCTTTCTGGCTGACAGACATTTCAGCTTCTGACACCGTCGGACTCCTCGCCGGAGCCGTCACCAACACTCCTATGCTCGGAGCCGGCCAGCAGGCGCTCCTGCAGGTCGCGCCGGAGAATGTCGAAGCATCCAACAGCATGGCCATGGCATGCGCCGTGGCATATCCGTTCGGCCTTCTCGGCATGGTGCTCAGCGTCATGCTGATGAAGAAGCTGCTTGCTCCGAAAACGACAGAAAAAGCCGGAGCAGCAAACACAGACAACACATATGTAGCCGAATACCAGATCAGCAACCCTGCAATCTTCGGAAAGACGATTATGGAGATCCGCAAGAATGCTGACTGTCAGTTTGTGATTTCGAGAGTATGGAAAGACGAGAAGCTGATCATCCCGACTTCCGAAACCGTGCTGGAGAAAGACGAACACGTACTCGTCATTTCGAGCAAGAAAGATGTCGAGCGCATACAGACACTTTTCGGTCAGAAGGAAAACACCGACTGGAACAAGAAGGGTATCGACTGGAATGCCATAGACAGCCAGCTTGTATCGCGCAAGATATTGGTCACCAAGCCTGAGCATAACGGAGCAAGGCTCGGAGACCTGCGCCTCCGCAATTCATATGGAATCAACATCACGCGCGTGAACCGCGCAGGCATCGACCTTCTGCCAAGCAGAAACCTCCGCCTCCAGCTCGGTGACAAACTCACCATCGTCGGCGAAGCGCGCTCCGTGGAGAATGTCAGCATAATCCTCGGAAACGAGGCCAAGCAGCTCAAGAATCCTAACCTGCTGTCGCTGTTCATAGGAATCATACTGGGACTCGTCCTGGGAAGCATTCCGATCATGATTCCGGGCATCAGCACTCCAATCAAGCTCGGCATCGCCGGCGGACCGATCATTGTCGGTATCCTGATGGGAGCGTTCGGACCGAGGTTCCACATCGCGACCTATACGACCCGAAGCGCAAACCTCATGCTTCGTCAGCTCGGTCTGACCATATATCTGGCCGGCCTGGGCCTCAGCGCCGGAGCCGGATTCTTCGAGACCGTATTCACCCTTGAAGGTCTCAAATGGATAGCGGTCAGCATATTGATATGCGTGCTGCCGGTATTCATCACAGGCTTCGTTGCCGCCAAGGTATTCAAGACCGGCTATGCTGACAATGTCGGCATGCTGTGCGGCGGCATGGCGAATCCTTTCGCCCTCGACTATGCCGGTCCGGCCTCCGAAGGAGACGACCCGGCCGTAGCCTATGCGACAGTATACCCAGCAAGCATCTTCCTCAGGGTCATCTCCGCTCAGATAATCATCCTCCTGCTGGCATAAACGGGTTGTTTTATCGTGTTGTTTTCCCTATCTTCGCGACCGGAAAACACTAAAACACGATAATCACATGAAAAAGACCCTTATCATCCTGTCTGTTCTCATTGCGACAGTGTCATGCGCTCCAAAAGATGTTCAGACAATCAATGTTGTGCCTTATCCGAACGAGGTGCAGATGAAAAACGGAAGCTTTGATGTCAAAGGAGCCGGATTCACCGTCGGCGAGAACCTCGACGAAAGGTCAAAGGCCGTCATAGAAAAGTTCGCACAGCAGCTTTCGCTCGTGACAGGCACAGAGTGCGCAGTCAACGGCGGCAACGGATTCCGATTTGTAATCGAGGAGACGATGCCAGCTGAGGCATACTCACTCAAGGTGACAGGAAAGGGTGTCGAAGTAAAGGCTTCAGGCCTGAACGGATTCAACTATGCCATCCAGACCATCAAGCAGATGCTTCCTGCAGAGGTATATGGCACTGCAGAGGCTGCAGACATCGCATGGACTCTTCCTTGCGCAGTCATAAACGACGCGCCGAGATTTGCATACAGAGGTCTCCACATGGACGTATCACGTCACTTCTTCGATCTTGACGAAGTGAAGAGATACCTAGACATCATGGAGGTACACAAGCTCAACACTCTCCACTGGCACCTCACTGACGACCAGGGATGGAGGCTTGAGATCAAGAAATATCCGCGCCTCACAGAGGTCGGTTCCATAAGAAACAAGACCATCATCGGCCACATCTTCGAGAGCAACGAGTTCGACAACACGCGTTATGGAGAAGGATGCTACTTCACTCAGGAGCAGGTGAAGGAGGTTCTTGAATATGCTGCTTCAAAGGGCATCACCGTGATTCCTGAGATCGACCTCCCTGGCCATATGCTTGCAGCACTTGCAGCATATCCGGAACTCGGCTGCACCGGCGGCCCTTACGAAGTATGGGGCATGTGGGGCATCGCTGATGACGTGCTCTGCGTAGGAAAGGAGAATACCATGCAGTTCCTCGAGGATATCCTTACCGAAGTATGCGAACTTTTCCCTGCCGAGTATGTACACATCGGCGGCGACGAGTGCCCTAAGGTGCGCTGGGAGAAGTGCCCGCACTGCCAGGCAAAGATCAAGGAACTTGGCCTCAAGGATGACGACAATTACACAGCTGAGCACTATCTTCAGGGATATGTGACAGCGCGCATGGAGAAGTTCCTCTCCGAGAAGGGCAAGAAGCTCATCGGATGGGACGAGATCCTTGAGGGCGAGATTGCGCCTAACGCCACAGTGATGTCATGGAGAGGTGTTGCAGGCGGCCTCCAGGCGGTACGTCTGGGCCATGACGCCATCATGACACCTAACACATTCTACTATCTGGATTATTATCAGTCTCTTGACAAGGAGAACGAGCCTCTGGCCATCGGAGGATACCTCCCTGTGGAGAAATGCTACTCATATGAGCCTTTCACAGAAGACATGACCGACGAAGAGAAGGCACATGTTCTCGGGGTTCAGGCCAACCTATGGACAGAATACATCACAACTCCTGACCACCTCCACTACATGCTCCTCCCTCGCCTTGCGGCATTGTGCGAAGTGCAGTGGTGCCAGCCTGAGGTGAAGAACTGGGACAGATTCTTCGACAGCGCCGACGAGTTCTGCGCCATCTATGACGTGATGGGCTATAAGTATGGAAAGCACATCTTCGACACTAAAGGAGATATAAAGGTAAACACAGAGAAAGGATGCGTGGAAGTAATACTTGACGCTCAGGGCGAGACTCCGATCAGGTATACTACCGACGGAACCGAGCCGACCCTTGAATCGCCGCTCTACACCGACCCTATCGAGATCCGCGAGAGCTGCACCATCATGGCAAGAAGCGACAAGAACGGCCTCACAGGCAGGACTTTCAAGAAGACATTCACTGCGCATAAGGCCATGGGCCGTCCTGTACAGACACTGACCGAGACTCATCCAAACTACACATTCACCTGTCCTGACCTCCTTACCGACGGTCTTGTAGGCGAAGGCCCATACAACAGCGGCGACTTCGCAGGCTGGTACAACCAGCCTTTCGAGGCGGTGATCGACATGGGCGGAGCTGCTTACAGCGAGGTTACCCTCAGCGCGTTCGTGTTCAAGCACGACTGGGTGTTCCAGCCGAAAAGCGTCAAGGTGCTCACATCAGAAGATGGAGAGAACTTCACAGAAGTCGCCCACATGGACATTACCGGTATCGGAAACATCAATGACGGAAACGGCGCCATCGACTATACGCTGCAGTTCCCGGAGACATCGGCAAAACACCTCAAGGTCGTAGCCGAGTGCTTCGCCTCATTGCCAGAATGGCACCCGGGTGCAGGCCGTCCGGGCTTCCTTTTCATCGATGAACTTATCGTGAAATAACACGGATCAGACCTGGGATTTCCCCGCTTTCCCAGACAAAGCATATACATCAGCAGAAAACAACATCTCCACCCGGAAAAAGGGCAGAGATGTTGTTTTCTACTTTTAGCATATGGAGTAATCCTAAAGCAATCAGGGTTTTGCAAATAATTTAAGAATTCCTATATCATATTTAAATATTCTTGATTTTTCTGCCACACTTTTGCAAATCGTATATAAATTTCACTATCTTTGTAGACTTATTACGATGTGTTGTTTACCTGTAAAAAAAGCTACAGGATTATTAATCAATGGAATATGAACTGGAGGAGAATCATTGTTCCCGTCCTGCTGGTTCTTGCCACATCCTCGCTACGGGCGCAGAACATAGCTATCAAGAGCAACCTGCTCTATGACGCAACGGGAACGATCAATCTTGGATTCGAAGGAAGAATTGCTGACAAGTGGACAGCAGAACTTACCGGAAATCTCAACCCGTGGATGATGAAAGATCAGGCCCACTGGAAGCATGCTTATCTGCAACCTGAAATACGATGGTGGTTTTGTGACACTTTCTCCGGACATTTCCTTGCCCTGCACCTCCATGGGGGCATCTTTAACGTAGGAAACCTCAACAATGACATATGGATCCCGGGCTGTGACCTTTCACCGCTCAGGGATTCCCGATTCCAGGGATGGTTTGCCGGAGCCGGCATCGGCTATGGTTATGACCTGATTCTGAGCAGGCATTGGAACCTTGAATTCGAGATAGGTGCCGGATATGCGTACAGTCTTTCTGACCAATTCGAATGCGGGGTCTGCGGGTCCACAATCGCCGAAGACATCACCCACCATTATTTCGGTATAACCAAGGCCGCCGTCTCTCTTGTTTATTTATTTTAATGACCCAGTGATGAAGAAACTGATAATCACAATTTTAGTTCTTATAGGAGGGTCATTTGCACCCCTCGACGCACAGGAAAGCACCGCTGCAGCTCCTGCCGGGAGCATGGAGCGCACAGGCAAGACCTTCCGGGTCAGGCTCGACCTCAGTCTTGACACCATGAATGTCAAAAGCAACAGGATGGTGGTGCTGACCCCTTTCATCTCCAATGAAAATGACACTCTTAACCTCTCATCGATAGGACTGATGGGACGTCGTCGTTATTTCTTCTACGAACGTAACGAAAAAAGATATCCGGAAGTATTTGAGAACGAAAACTTCCGCGACAGTGAGAAGCCGGCAGACTTCGTATGGGATGTATGTTTCCCATATGAGAAGTGGATGGACGGTTCAAACCTCAAGTTATTGAAGCAGGTTTACGGATGCTGTAACGACCTTATCGAGGATAATATACTGACTATCAGTCAGTTTAATGACTTTACCCCCCCCATCTGCAATGGATAATACCCGAGGCTGAACTGGAGAAGGTCCGCTATCTCCAAGGATCCGCATACATCGACTTCGTCGTATCCACTACTGACATCCGTCCGGACTACAGGCAGAACCGTAGGGAACTCGGCAAGATTCTCGGCACCATCGACTCGCTCAAGGCTGATGCTGACGTATCGATGGATACCATATATATCAAAGGCTTTGCATCTCCGGAAAGTCCATACGACAACAACACCCGACTTGCCAAAGGACGTACTCAGGCTCTCAAGGACTACGTCAGCCAACTCTACAGATTCGACGACAATTTCATCCTTACCACTTACGAACCGGAAGACTGGGAAGGACTCCGCAGATTCGTGGAAACATCGAACATCAACCACAGGCAGGAAATACTCGACATCATAGACAGTGATCTCGAACCGGACCCTAAGGAAAAGAAAATCAAGACGACATATCCGGAAGAATACAGGTTCATCCTCGAGACCTGCTACCCTGCTCTTCGTCACTCCGACTACAGGATAATATACAAGATCCGCACATTCACCGACATCGAAGAACTCAAAAGAGTATTCCGAGAGGCACCTGCCAAGCTCAGTCTCCGGGAGTTCTTCAACCTTTCTTCTGCATATGAGCCAGGCTCCGAAGATTTCATCAAGATCTTCGAAGTCGCAGCACTCGTATACCCTGACAATGAAACGGCAAATCTGAACGCCGCCAACGCCGCCCTTCTGGCAGAAGACCTTGAAAAGGCCGAAGACTACCTGTCAAAGGCAGGCGACACGCCGGAGAGCATATACGCACGAGCATATCTCTCTGCTCTCCGACAGGAATACCGCACGGCCAGGACACTGTTTGAACAGGCGGCCGCTGACCCGCGCGCCACCCCAGAACTAAGACAGGTGGCCGAAGATACCTGTATCGAACTCGAAAAATTCATATACTAAATATCTATTAATCCAATTAATTAACACAATTCTCAATTATGAAAAAGTTATCATTTTTGATGGCAGCCCTGCTCGTCGCAATGACAGGATGCCAGAAGGAGCCTCAGGCAACACCTGAAAACCCTACAGGAGTTGCAGGCTATGTAGCATTGAAGATTTCTCTTCCTTCAGTAGAAGGCACTAAGGCTGACACACCTTTCGATGATGGTGAGGCTTATGAGTACCAGGTAAACGATGTTACAGTCGTATTCTACAACGACGCTGAAGAATATGTTTACCATACAGGAGTAAGCCCTGAGCCATGGGATATGAACGGAACCAACACTGACAACATAACTGTGTCAGGTAAGACAGAGGCTATCGCTATCGAGAGTCCTTCGGCATCAAAGGCCCTTGTTCTCGTAAATGTAGACGGACTTATAACTGATTTCACAAAAAGCTATGAAGTTCTTAATGCAGAGCTCGCAGGTACTGCAGCTACAGTCACTGGAACAGATAAGGACGACTTCTTCATGAGCAACGCTCCTTACTATGACGAAGACAAATTTACCACACTCGTGCCTGTAACATTGAAGCCAACAGAGAACGAAGCTCTCGAATCTGCTGCAAACGTAAAGGTCGAGCGTGCTGCTGCTAAGGTTCAGGTTGTGTACGACAATGCTGACCCTGACTTTACTACTTCACGTGGTACTGCAAAGATTACAGGCTGGGACCTTGACATCACAAACAAGTCATTCTACCCGGTTCGCAAGGGTCTTGACAAGGTTGCTGACAACGGTTGGTTCAAGAATGACCTCACTGCTGTAAACGAGGGACTCCTTGGAGATCTTCGCATCTACATGGCAGTTGACCCTAACTACAATGAAGCTGTTAGCGCTGACGCATATAAAACAAAGTTTGACAATGCTAGCGCTCTTGAACTCGGATCTGAGGCTGTAGCATACTGTCTTGAGAACACTTTCGCAATCAACGCACAGAACGAGACTCAGACTACTCGTGCACTTCTCGCTGCAACTTACACCCCAACTGGTCTCACAGAAGGTGAGACATGGTTCCAGGTTGGTAGCGGTAAGACCATAATGAGTATAGATGATTTTGCCCAATATGTTGTTATCAAAGCTAATGAGGCAGATCTTTCTGCATTAGAAGATGAAGTTAAGGCTTTAGGATTTGTAGCAGGCAACTGCAATACTCTTACTTTCAAGACAAAAACTCTTAAGGAACTAGTAGGTGATGTAACTTGCTACCTCAACGGTGTATGCTACTACCCTGTAAAAGTTCGTCACTTCACTACTCCAGAACTCGGTTATGCTGACGAGGCTGCTTTCAAACTTTCATTCGAAGATGGCGGATACAAGGCCAATGACCTTGGAAGATATGGAGTTCTCCGTAACACCTGGTACAAGCTTACCATCAACTCTATCTCTAACCCTGGTTCACCAGTAGTTCCAGAGCCAACAGATATTCCAGACGACAAGTACGAGCAGTTCGTAGCATGTACTATCGACGTTCTCGCTTGGAGCGTAAGAACTCACGGTGTTGATCTTTAATCTTTAGAAGAGATTTAAATGTCAATTTCAATATCGAAATATGCAAAGGCGGTGAGGTCTGCGATCTACATGGTCGCAGGCCTGGCGGCCTTCCTGTTCTCGTCGTGCTCGCTGGTCTACACTGACCAGGAGGACTGCGACTTCGGGCTGCATCTTCGTTTCAAATACGACTACAACATGTCGTTTGGAGATGCCTTCCCTACACAGGTAAGCAGAGTTTCGGTGTATGTCTTTGATGAGGACGGCAAGTTTGTCACATGCCAGACAGAAGAAGGTCCTGCTTTGGCGCAGGAAGGATACCGGATGAAGCTGGAACTTCCTGACGGAAAGTACCGACTGATCTGCTGGGGTGGCCGATATGACGACTCATTCACACATCATAAGCTGACTGAGGACTGCGAGCCAAGCGTAGAGCTGCTTGAGGCTCTGATGCTCCGCGATGCTGACAACGAGGTGAAATGTCAGGACGGATGTCCTCTGAACTCATTGTTCTGGGGCGACCTCAAGGACATTGAAGTCAATGCGAAAAGCATCCAGGAGGAGACACTCAGTCTGATGAAGCTTACAAATCAGATCAAGATAAACCTTATCAACGGAGAGGGAGAAGAGCTCGGGCTCGATAGTTTTGACCTCTATATGCACGGAGACAACGGAAGGATATGCGCCGATGACGCATGCCTTCTCGAGGATGACATGGTTAAATTCCACCCATACCACAAGGCTGAAAGACCGGCGCTTGGCACAAAAGCCACCCGCGAAGGTATCACAGCCGAGTTCAGCTGTCCGCGCATAATGAAAGAGGACGAGGTTCTCAGACTTCACGCTATCGACAAGACTACAGGAAAGGACGTCCTTGACTTCCCTGTAGCAAAGGTACTCGCCACCTATGCCCCATCGGCATTCGAGACAGCAGATGGACTGATCCACTTCCTTGACCCACAGGAATATCTTGACCGCGCAGACCTTTACAACCTTACTTTCGTCCTTCAGGATGGCGACTGGATCAGCGTAGATATCCAGGTACTCAGCTGGAGCATGCGCATTCAGAATGTAGATCTATAGACTTTATAAAGATGCACGGCAATAGATTCCTTTCGACTCTTCCGTGGCTATGGCTTGCAGTCATGGCCGCTGCCGCATTGTCGTGCACAAAGGAGATTGAAGAAACCGGCACCGATCCACAGAGAAAGCCGGATTTCCATCCTACGTCAGAAGTTTCTGTCGAAGTCAACATACTTGATCCTGACGCCTCAAAGAAAACGAAAGTTGACACCGAACCGGACTGGGGAGAATATGACGAGACATCCTCAGAGAAGGCGATAAACAACCTTTACCTGTTTGCGGTAGATTATAATCCGGCAACAGGTGAAGAGCGAGTAGAGGAGCACGTACTTATAGACCTGGAGAAATCTGAAAAGACACAAAACGGCTATAGGGCAGGACATACATTTAAACTGGCGTCAGGAATCAAACGTTTCTATGTCGGAGCCAACATGACAGAGCAGCATGTAATGGCATTCATCAACCAGACTGCTATCATTGGCGGTTCCTACGAAGAAGCACTCTCCTTGGTCATGGACAACTACCAGACCAAGACCGGGGCTGGAACATCAATGGTGATGCTTTCATCCCCTGCATACAACGGAACACAGACAGAATTTGATGCATCAGCCAACAAATACCTGAGTCTCAATGCAAAGCTCAAGCGCCTTGTATCAAAGGTGATGGTTATCGCAGACTATACCGGATCGGTATTCGGCCCTTCCAACAGAGCGGGAGAAAGGATCTACTACATTGAAACCGACGAAGGATTCTTCTTCGACTTCCAATTTGTCCTCAACAACACCAACAAGACATTCAATGTAGGCGAAAAGTTTGAAACAGGAGTTGATCTTTTCAATGTCGACCCTAACTGGGCCCTAGGTCAATGGGTGGAAAAAGACCCTGCGACCGGCACATATCGCCCGAAGACAATGGCTGATTACGAAGGCAACTTCAGCTACTGGGACAATGACGGCATCATGGAAAGACTTGATACGACCAAGTGGTGGTGCATAAAGATTCCGTCAAGCAAGGCCAACTACATGGGGCAAGGCCTTTATTGTCTGGAAAACACAGTGTACGACGATCCGGAATACGGACTGATTTTCAGCACGGCAGAAGAAAAGGCTGAAGCGGCCTATCTTACTACGACCCATGTATACATCAAGGCCAGGTTTGCACCGAAGGCCGTCTATGGCGGAAGCAATCCCGGCGTTAACAATACGACACAACGTATTTCCGACATGTCATGGAATTACGACAAGAACGGTAAAAACCCATATACCTTCTATGTTGAAAACGGATCCGACCCAAAGAGATTCTATACAACAACCGGAATAAAGAACTTCGGTTCATCAGACTACAGCAAGTTCACGGAATACACAGGTGGCTGGGTATATTTCAAGAGTTTCTTTGAAGAAGGAGGAATGGATGACGAGGACGGCGTAATCACATATCACGGAATCGACCGATGGGGAATCCGTCGAAATGACTACTGTATCCTCACGATCCGCAGCATCGACAACTGGGGAAGCAATGAACCTGGAAGTGAATACATAAAGATAAAGTCAGAGACAGTAAGCAACTGGACCAACAGAGGATATCAGGAAATAACGGTAAACCCTGTAAAATAGAATGAACCGACTTATATACATAATGATGGCCATGTGCGCAGTCTGCGCCTGCTCAAAGGAGGGCTCAAGCTTGATATCACCTCCTTCTTCTGAGCAGGAAGCCACCATCATGCATGTAAAGTCTAACATACTGTCCTTCTCATCAACCTTGGCAGAAGAAACTCCGGCGTTCATATTCTGGCTTGGAAACGAATACGGAGCCACAATGGGAACGGCCACTGCGGTTTCCACACTTCCATATTTCGTTTCATATCCTGATGGAAAAGTAGACGACTATGCCGTAACACCATACAGCACCGGCAGACTATATATGGGCACTTGCTGGATCTATGCAAATGGATTTGCGCCCGCTTGCCTGACTCCGGACACAAGCAGCGGAGAGCAGGACTGGACAATTCTTAATGTCCCCGCTGAAGAAAGAGGATACCACAATATAATGACTGCTCAGGGAAGTTTGTCCGGCAATGAAAGCGACAAACTTCATGAAAATAATAAGATACTGAGATTCAGACCTATACAGTGTCGCGTCAACTTCTATGCAAAACTAGGAACAATCGGAAACGACCAGTATTTCAAAGGAGTAACCATTTCCATGGACGGCTCTGAAAGATTTACCAAAAGCCTGAAATGGAACAATCAAGGCACTTCAAACGACATAACCGACGACAGATACGAAGCATTCGAGACATCAACAGAAAGTACTATCTGGACATGCACTGACCCGGACCGTAACCAGATGGACCCGAATGAAACCGGTTCCGCCGAACACCCGGGATATAGAAAAATAGGAACAGTATATATGCACCCCGGCATCAGAGACATAGTATTCGATATTAATGTCATCACATCAGATTCTCCGCTCTTCATAACCACGAGAACCATTAATCAACATGATAATCATGTACAGTTTCTGGACAACAACACCCATGAACCTATAACTCTCGGTAATGAAGAGGAATACGATATACTTATAACCATAAATTACGACTCCATCAGTCTTATTGGCCGCAAGGCCGAGTGGGAAGAAGGCGGAGGACTGCTTATCCCTATATATCCTAACAAGTAAACTTAACAATCATAAGACGGCATGCCTGGCAAATACTTACCCCATATACTGATTGCGGCTGTGTTGATGGTAACAGCATCTTGTCTGAATGAGTTTTCAGAGGATGCACTTATAGACACCCCCATCACATTCGAGGCAAACAGCGGAAGAATGGTCACGAAGGCCGGTCTTCAATACACGGATTTTGAAGAGGGCAACAAATATCTTCTCTACGGTCTTGAAAGTGCAGATTCGGACAGTTACAACTGGTCTGATGCCATTATGTATGACACCAGAGGAGTCGAAACATCGGAACATCTGATAAACTATGGGGAGGACCTGTTCTTTGAAAGGAAAACGCTGGATTTCTACGGAGCTACATTATGTATGACAACTGATGAGGCCAAAGCATACCCAGTAAACATAAGTTCTTCGGATAAAGCTCCGGTCATCCGTCTTGAAGCAGAGGACAACAGACTGGCAGACCTGATGTATTCCAAGAACCTGAAAGGTTGTACAGCCCAGAAAGGCTTGCTGGAGATGAACTTTACCCATGCCTTGAGCAAGGTACAGATCGAAGTGTCAAAACATGAAGACAGTGAAGGGCTAAGCGAGGCAAGGATTAAAAGTCTGTCGATAGTCAACACGTCATTGAGCGGAGATCTGGATATAATCAACGGGAAATGGAAGTATGAGGACACTACAAAAGAAAGGGAGTTTTTCAACGGAGAGTTTTCAGTCACGACAAATCCCGAAAAAATCAATAATGCAGAGGGGGAAGATGCTGAGATGCTGATATTTCCGAACGAGGATCCCGACCATGTTCTCAGCCTTAGAATCAAAATGAGTACACGTATTGGAGGCGAAAAGACAATTGTCTACCCTCTATACACTTCAGATCCGGAGGGGAACACCAAGCCTTTTACATTCCTGCAGAACAAGAAATATGTGCTTTCCATCATTCTGCTTGACGACGGAGTGCGCGTGCTCGTCGTTTCTCCTCAGGCATATGACTGGATTGATGTTGACCTCGACACATATCTTGGACAGCCTGTGATTTTCGGAGGTCTTATGTGGATGGACCGCAATCTCGGTGCGACCAATTGGGATTGTGAAAACGACTGGGCAAATACCAGAGGATTCTACTACCAACACGGCAGGAACATTCCTTACATTTTCGACCAGGAGAAATACCTCAACAGGAACAAGGCCGTAAAGGATGAGTTCCGTCAACGAACTGACAAAGAGGACCAGCTGGATATAGGATACGAGTATTTCTTCACATATAACGAGAAGGGAGAAAGAGTGTATGGCGCGGTGCAGGGCGGCACTATGACATTGCACTATATGTATCATGTCAGTGAAGTGACAATAAACGGTCAGAAAGTGGGATGGGTAAATAATGGATCTGGATGGGAATGGAAAGGCTCTCAGCTGACAGATTACAAATTAGAAGCGGTTCCGCATTTCTCCAGTGTGAACGGAAAGTTCTTATATGACAAATTCTGGACTGTGCAACAGAAAGGATATGGCAATACCACGAGTGATACTCCTTGGACCGAAGATAATGGAGCGCCTCAATGGAGAGAGCCACACGTAACAAGCGGAAATATCGCGATCAATCCTGGCGATCCTGGTATATATCATTTCATTTTTGATGCCCGCTATTACCATGATTACCTGCAATCCGGGGCCTGGTGTGTGACAGACTGTGATAACAATTATGATTGGAATCATTGGCGTGCATATGACCTCACATATTGGAATAAATATCATTCCGGATGGACAGAAGGAACTTCATACATGTCGTATAAAGGGTGGCTGACAGCGCAAGGCTGCACTCATACCAGGACAGAAGACACAGAAAAAGTCAACTATTATTGGACGGACCGCAATGGCGAACCTATTCCTGAAAACCATCCTTGCCCTAAAGGATGGAGAATTCCGACAAAGGAGGACTTCGCCGGCATTATGCCTGACCATAACATAGAAAACTCATGGGCAAAGACATCTAATAATACTATGCGCGTCCTTAACTCTACTTATGGGGATGTAAACAAAAGCAAGCGCGAAGCGGCCATATACGGTGTCGATCATCTGGGACGTAAGGTCATTTATCTGATAAAGAACCTTGGAGGCAACGACTGTTACAGGCTCCGTCTGTTATGGAAGGAGAGTAATCTGAAAAGGAATGCATATTATGGACTTACAACTGATACTGACGATGTCCCGATGCATTATCTTGAGATTTCCAGGTATCATGGTGACAGCAGTATGAGCTTTGATAAATATTTCTCAGCTGAAGTTGGATCTGAGGTCATGACAAACAGTGGAGAAATCAGTTCCATAGAAGGTGTGGACATCAATAAAACTGTACGTATGATGACAGCAACAGAGCTGAATGACCTGGGATTCTACACCGATTTTGATTGGGAAACGACAACCGAGGTGATGCATATCCCAATCTGTGGATTCATATATACTGCCATGGGAGTGGACGGTATGTTCGGCGACGGAGATATGACCATCCTGCGATGCACGGACTGGAGCTACAACTATGATGTGATAACGAAACTGGATCAGGAGTACACAGAAGGAGCATATCCTTATAACGAAGCACTTAACTGGTGTTGCTATATAAGGACGGACCGAAATACGGGTTTGTTCTCCGGCTCACGAAAATCACTTGGTGACCAGATACGCTGCGTCAGGGATGTCAATGCAGAATAATTAGAGATGATGAGGAAGCTTATATACATACTATTCATTCTGACCGGGTTTATGTGCCTGGTATGCTGTAGCGAAAAGGAGCCGGCCAGTCCGGAAGACGGAGTCAGGATCGAGTTCCGGCTGCCCGGATATTTCGACAACATCACTTCTTCACCACAAACAAGGGCCAGGGATATAATAAGTCCGGAAGACTCGATCCGCAATCTCAAGAATGCTTCGCTGACATCTCTTCCTGTCGGGAGCACTTTGTGGCTTACATACTCGGAGAAACAGGAAGATGGCACATATACCGATCCGGATCTCATGGCCTATAAGATTATGGACGATGGCGGATATCATTCGATGTTCGCATGCACATACCACGAAGAAGTCGGAGCGGACGGCCTGACCTACAAGATCATTGATGAGCAAGTCACCGGGCAGCCGCTGATTCTCGCAGACGGAACATACAGGTTCAAGATGATATCTCCGGCTCTGCCGATAAGTCATGATCCGGAAAAAGGATGGAGAATACCTGTAGACAATGGAATGTATTTCTATTCCACTGACGGAAGATACCATGAAACTCTGCCGAAGGATATAGTTGTAGAATCGGACAATCTTATGAACGATGGAAACAACGTTCAGTATGTTAAACTCAATCCCATCATCAATCAGACTGCACGGTGGAACTTCAAGATATTCAAGGGAGACAATGTGCAGTCGCTTGAAATGATGGTGACAGGAATTGAGGTCAGCGGACTGCAGAATCCATATGATACTCATGACGGAAACCAGGAGATGTTCTATTGGGCTTCCGACGACATCCGTGACACTTTGGTCATGAAACGCGGCGACAAGCACCAGTGGGTGAAGATACCAGCATCTCAAATGTGGAAGGAACATGCTATGGATCCTGACGGAAACATGCAGGAGGCATTATGTGGAGAGGTCGGATTCCTTCCGACCAATGCACTCAGTACAACTGTCGTCATCCTTTTCAATCTGGTGGTAAACGGTATCCCGACACAATACGAAACCACTGTAAACAGGAGGATATTCGAACATGCTCATTCATACAATATCGGCGCTGTTGTAGACCAGAAAGATGGAATCCGACTGTTCAACTGGCTGAATCAGGCATGGAGCAGCGATCTTGAACTTCATTAAATCAACTGACTCCCATGAAATCTATCATAAAATATTTCATTCCGGCAGCATTGATGCTGTATATTGTGACAGGATGCGGCAAGGAAGCAATTGACACTCAATCATCAAAGGATGAGGAGAAAATGATAACAGTGCCTTTGCATCTCAATGCGTCTGAATACGAATCGGACGAAGCCACTAAAGGTCTTTCTCCATATATTCCTGACGTGGAGAGCCTCATCGGCGACATATGGGTGGTTCAGTACAGCAGCCGAGGAATCCTGCTGCCCAGCTCTGTTTATCATTACAGGAAAAATGACCCGGGAGATATGGTCGTAAATGATCTCAACTACGCCTCAGCCACATCCGGAGGTGTCGCACTTGTGGAAAGCACCGAGCCATGCACTGTATTCTTCATCGCAAATCTGGGAGACAATGTCCCTGAGTGGCCGGACAACATCTATTCATTCAAGGAAATCATGGTCCCGGTTCTCGACGCCGATCCTTCGGTACATCCTGAGCGCCTTCCGATGCGAGGTTATTATCATGGTCCTGTCACCCACGGAAGCAAGGTATCCGTATCGTTGGGCCGAATGCTTACCCGACTTGACATAGTCATAAACAACATGACAGGAGAAGATATTACAAACCTGAATGTGACCCTCACAAATGCTCCGCGCTACGCACACATATACCCGAATTCGGATGTTGTCGCATTCAACCCGGCAGAAAATGAAGCCACCAGGACACAAAGGGATGCAGATCTGTCGCTGGCAGCAGGAGAGTCTCTGAACCTGTATTATTATATCGCCCCGAACCTTTACGCCGAGAACTGGCCGACAACTCTCTGGACAACCTGCCATCTTGAAACAACAGGTCAGGATGTCAAAGGCGCTATGATTCTCGGAGACGTGGCTCCGTCGGATGCAGAACAGGATGTCTACCCTCCTGTGGTAAATCCGGAACGCAACCTGAGACTGTTTTCGAACAATCAGTACACATTCACAATCAATTATGTGAATAACAAATAGATTCAGGATGCTTTTCTCCAAAGAATGTATTATCTTTGCAAACTGTGGTGCAGTGTGGTGCATCGACTAATGAAGCAAAAGATATGAAAATAGGAGTAGACCTCGGAGGTACAAACATCAGGGCCGCACTTGTAGACGGTCAGGAAATCATTAAAAAGGTGAAGAGAGCGTGTCCCGCAAAGGGAACATACGAGGAAGTTCTCGAGAATGTAGATAATCTCATCGGCGAGGTTATATGCGAAGGAGTCGAGTCCATAGGAATCGGCGTGCCTTCTGTGGTGGACACCAGGCGTGGTATAGTATATAATGTAGCAAACATCCCTTCATGGGTGGAGGTCCCGCTCAAGGACATTCTCGAGCAGCGTTTCGGAATCCCTGTGAAAATCAACAATGACTCCAACTGTTTCACTCTCGGAGAGAGCCGTTTCGGCAAAGGTCAGGGATACGGAAGTCTTGTCGGAGTGACTCTCGGCACAGGTGTGGGGTCAGGAATCATCATAGACGGAAAGCTTTATGAGGGCCGTAATGCAGGAGCCGGAGAAGTCGGATGTCTTAATTACCTTGACAAGGACTATGAGAGCTACTGCAGCACACCATTCTTCGTGGCTCACAGCACTTCCGGAGCAGAGCTTTCTGCGAAGGCGAAGGCCGGCGACGCAGAGGCAACAGCTCTGTGGAACGAGTTCGGAGGCCATCTCGGAGAGCTTGTGAAGGCAATTCTTTTTGCATATGATCCGGAGGCCATAGTATTCGGCGGCGGCATAGCAGCAGGACACCCACATTTCGAGGCTGCCCTGCGCGAACGCATACAGACATTCCCATACGAGACTGGAAAGGATGTAAAGATTTTCTTCTCCGAAGACGGCAACATGGCTCTTTACGGGGCTTCGGCACTATAAATTCATACGAAATGAAGAAGGATACAGAGGATTCATCCTCAACGGCAAGAAGGTCCTGATCAAAGGTGCCGGCTGGACTGACGACATCTTCCTTCGCAACTCAGACGAGCGTAACGCTCAGGAAGTTGCATACGTGAAGGACATGAACATGAACACCATACGCTTCGAGGAAGTATGGGGAACATCACAGAACATATACGACGAGTGCGACCGCCAGGGCGTGCTTGCGCTCGTTTGATGGAGCTGCCACTGGGAGTGGGAAGTATATACAGGCAAGCCTAACGACAGGTTCGGATGCATTTCTTCCGAGGAGGACATCGAGCTCATAGCACAGTCATGGAAGGACCAGATTCTCTGGCTGCGCAACCACCCCTCGATCATCTGCTGGTACGGAGCAAGCGACATGCTCCCTCGTCCTGCCCTCGAGCAGCGCTATCTTGACATTCTCGCCGAAGTAGACGACCGCCCATACACGGTGCATGCCGGTTCTGCAAAGAGTCCTCTCAGCGGCCCTGCAGGCATGAAGATGTGGGGACCATATGAGTGGCAGGCGCCATATTACTGGTACTCGGAAGAAGCCAAGGGAAACGCTGTCGGCTTCAACACCGAGACCGGCATCGGAGCTCAGTTCCCTGTCTATGAATCTCTCGTGAAGTTCATCCCTGAAGACCAGCTCTGGCCTGTGGGAGAAGCATATGACTATCACACCACCACCTCACGCGACGCTTTGCATGATCTGAGTGAACTGAAGACAGTGATCGAGAAGCGCCACGGCGGAGCTGCAGACCTTCAGGACTTCATCCGCAAGGCGCATTTCATCGACTATGAAGGAACCCGCGCAATGGTTGAAGCGCACCGCGTGAACGTACCTCGCTCAACAGGTATCATCCAGTGGATGCTCAACTCGGCTTGGACAGCACTCTACTGGCAGATGTATGACTGGTATCTCGTACCTACTTCAGGATATTGGTCTGTTAAGAAAGGATGCGCTCCTCAGCAGCTCATTTACAACTATGGCAATGACAAGGTCTATGCTGTCAACGACGAGAAGGAGGACTTGGCCCTTACTGCTGCGATGAAGGTCTATGGCCTCGGCGGCGAGATCCTCATCGATGCAAGATGCGACGTGGACATGCCTATGGGCTGCTCAGTACCGACATTTGACGTGATGTCGATTGCCGGAGGAGAGAGTCCTGTGAAATTCGTATTCCTTTCACTTGAAGATGCTGATGGCACCGTGGTTTCACGCAACGAATACGTCCTTGCAGACATCATGGACCAGCACGACTGGGCGAAATACCGCTGGTGGAGGACACAGCTTGAGAGCTATGCAGACTTCTCCGCCCTCAATACCCTCGCCCCAGCCGATGTCGAATCTTCCATGGTCAAGACAGCGGACGGTCTTGAAGTTACTCTCGAAAACAAGTCTTCGGTAGTGGCGTTCTTCATAAGACTCGCCCTCAAGGACGCAGCCGGCGAATACATCGTACCGGCATACTGGAGCGACAACCTCGTCACCCTCCAGCCGGGCCAGGCCCTCACCTTCACCTGCAAAGCAGAAGTTCCGAAAGGAGCGACAGTGACAGTAAGCGGCTGGAACGTCGCCAGAACTATCCTCTAAATCACTGGCGCATAACATCCTGATATTCAACGTCATACAAAAACCTCGTGCTCCCCTTTGGCGGCACGAGGTTTTTATATTTAACTGATTGACAGCTATTTACGCGCCAGCGGTTTGCGAATGATGATCCACGCGGAAGCTAAATAGGCGGCTATGAGGGCCGTGTGGAGGCCTGATTTGGCTGCAATCCGGCCTGTGGAGGCTGTGCTGATGTCAAAGCCGGCGAAGAGGGCGTGGTCTATGAGGAGCGAAACTCCGTAGGTGACGCCCATAGCTATGAATATGCACAGCAGACGGCCCCATCGGTATGGAATCGGGTAGTATTTCGCGCCGAGGATGGAGCTTATGGCGAACATCACGACGTAGCTGGCGAGATGGCCGAAGGCTGCTGCCCAATATGAATACTTAGGCATGAAAAGAATGATGACCAAAGCCGTCACGACCAGCCCGGAAAGGGTAATCCATATTGCCATGTCTGTCTTTCCTGAAAGCTTATACCACATAGATACATTGAAGAGCATGCCAAGAATCATGTAGGACAGGAGCATGATCGGAACAATCCCCACGGCCGAGCGGAACTGCGGACCGAGGATAAGAGCGATTATGTCTATATATAATATGACTCCCAGGAATACCAGGCCGCAGAATGCGGTGAAGTATTCCTGAACGGATGCATACAATACCTTTGAATCCTTATCCTTCGCCCTGCGGAAAAAGAATGGTTCGGCCGCATATCTGAACATCTGGATGAAGAGGTTCATGATCACGGCAAGTTTCACTGCCGCCTGATATAATCCCAGGCTCGAGCGCCATGCGTCCGCATTGGTGTCGAAATACCTGAACAGGATCCTGTCAAGGAAGTCGTTCACCACTCCTGGAAGAGCGGCGATCATCAGAGGAATCGAATATGCCAGCATCTGCTTCAGCAGCTTCGGATCCAGTCTGAAGCTCAGACGCATGAAATCCGGGATGAAAAGCAGGCCGCACACAACGCAGCTGATGAAGATGGCAAATATCACATAGCTGAAGTCCGGGGTTTCAGGAATGAAGTTCAGCAGCCATGGGGCTGACGAGACATGCTTCGGGAACCACAGGAAAAGTACCAGGTTAGCTGCAGTTTCTGTGATTATCTTCACTGTCTTTATTATGGCGAACTTCAGGGCCCTGTTTTCCTGGCGGAGTTTTGCGAACAATATGGCCGTGATGGAATCCAGAGCCAATATTCCGCCGATATATTTTATGCAGGCGCCATAGCCATCATAGCCGAGAGCCGAGGCTATCGGATTGGCGAAGGCCAGCATAAGCGCCAGGAATGTCGCGCTCACGCTGAAGACAGTGACCATAGCATTGGCATATACGCTCTTCGGATTGACACCTTCCTTGTTGGCAAACCTGAAGCATCCGGTCTCGAGGCCAAGCACGAGTACCACCTGCAGGACTGCTATATACGCCATGAACTCCGTCACGACACCATAGCTCTCCGGAGTGAGAAGCCTGGTGTAGATCGGAACAAAAAGGAAGTTTATGATGCGCGCCAGGATAGTGCTCAGACCATATATGACAGTCTGCCCGGCCAATTGTTTCAACGGATTTGCCATAATGAATGCAAAATTAGTTATTTTTGCGTGATTGAAAATTTTGAATATATGAAAAGAACAGCGTTAATTACTATAATTCTGCTGACGGCTATGTCGGCAGCTGTGTCCTGCGGATCGTTCGGCGGCAAGAAGAAGGCTGCCGAGGCCGAGCTGGACGACAGCACAAAAACAGCAATGGAAATGGAAAGAAAGAGAATGGAAGAGCCTGAGTTCATCATCGAGACGACTCATGGCACAATGAAGGTCAAGCTATATAGCAAGACCCCTAAACACAGGGAAAATTTCGCGAAGCTCGTGTCAGAGAACTACTATGACGGCATCCGCTTCCACAGAGTCATCGAGGGATTCATGATCCAGACCGGCGACCCTTACTCACGCGACACAGCAAAGATCAACAGCTGGGGCACAGGCGGTCCGGACTATACAGTTCCCGCTGAGTTCGTACAGGAGTATTATCATAAGAAAGGCGCCCTCGCTGCCGCTCGCAAGGGAGACATGGCCAACCCTAAGAAGGCATCATCAGGATCACAGTTCTACATCGTCCACGACGAGAATGTCTGCAGACAGCTTGACGGACAGTACACAGTGTTCGGTGAAGTGACCGAAGGACTTGAGGTAATCGACGCTATCGCACAGGTTGCGACAGACCGTTATGACAGGCCATATGAAGATGTCATAATCCTCGGCATCAAGCCAGTTTTTGTACCTGTAGAGGGACCTGCAGATTCAACTGCAGTTGAACCGGCCGACACTACTTCCGCAGAGTAACATGATGGACATCAAGAACAGATTCAGCACCATATTCTTCGACGCAGACGACACCCTATGGGAGAACGAGAGCTATTTCAGGGCGGCGGAAGCGAAGTTCATCGAGCTTCTGGCCGACTACACCTCGCCCGAGGGCGTGCAGGACATGCTGTGGCGCAAGCAGGAGGACAACATTCCCCTCTTCGGATATGGTTCGAAGACCTATATGATAGGCATGACCGACGCAGCTCTCGAGCTGTGCGGCGGCGTCCTGCCCGAGCATATATATTATGGTGTAAAGAAGATCATCACCGAACTGGCATTTCACGAACTGGAGATCATCGAAGGCGTGGAAGAAACTCTCAAGGCACTCCAGGGCCGTTACAAGCTCATAGTCGCCACCAAGGGAGACCTCACCGAGCAGATGGGCAAGTTCCGCATCTCCGGACTGGCACAATATTTCCACCACTGCGAAGTCATGGAGAACAAGGACGAGAAGAACTATCTCGAGCTTGCTGCAAAGAATGACCTCGACCCGTCGGAAATCATAATGATCGGCAACTCTGTGAAGTCAGACATCGCCCCTGTCGTGAATATCGGAGGAATGGCCATCCACACTCCGCATGAAGTGGTATGGGTACACGAAATGATGGACATGCCGGAGTCAGACCGCATCATCTCTGTCGAAAAGATTACAGATATTGTAAAATTGTTCCTTTAGTAACAGCTTAAAGTAAACAATGGCACAGTATTCGCAATAAACTTAACTCGAATAGTTTTTTCATAGGTTAAGTTTTAGGTTAGAATTGCTGGCGGCCCTCGATGTGAATCGAAGGCCGCCTATCTTATTCCTCCTTATCGCCATACGGGGCCTGCTCCGGCTCGCTGAGATATTTTGCCTGAGCAGCACAACCATATCCATAAACCGCAGGTTTGACGATTTCCACTGTCATTCCAAGGGCGGCAATCATTCTGTAGAACACTGCGACACTTGGGATTATCACTCCATTTTCTATACGAGATATATACGACTTTGTGGTCTGGGTGCGCCTCGCCAGTTCTGCCTGCGACACCTTCGCATCCTTCCTTGCTTCACGTAGGATCAGGCCTGTGTAATATGCGTATGCGTCTTCTTCGAACTTGATACGCTCGGGAGTCCCCTCCTTTCCATATCGAGCATCAAGGACTGCATCATAGTCCTGAATTATTGGTTCGCTTGTATTCATAGTATTCCTCCTTGATCTTTAATGCCTTAGTTATCTCGCCTGCTGGTGTTTTCTGTGTCTTCTTCTGAAATCCATTGAACAATACCACAATCTTTCCTTCATCAAAAATGAAAAACACCCTGTATATGTTTCCATTATACTCTGTTCGTAATTCATAAAGTCCATCAAGTATATGCTTGACAAACTTCGCCGGCAACCGGTCCTGTGTCTTCAGTAACACCAGACCATAGTCAACTTTCTCCCTCTCTTTGGCAGTGAGCCCCTCCATAAACTCGCCAAAATATCTGCCAAATGTTATGATCCTCCGTTTCATGCTGCAAATATACAAAAGGTTTAAACATATTGTAACCCATCATTGAAAATATTCCACTCTTTTAACCTTTTGTGGATTATATACTTCAGGTTAGAATTGCGGTGGCCTCCCGATGTGAATCGGGAGGCCACTATCTTTGTAGCAGATTTTTATTATATTTGCGTGATATAAAATTTATGGACACTATGAAAAAGCACACCTTCAAAGAATGGGTGATTGCCGTGAGGCCATGGTCTTTCCCGGCTTCTGCTATGCCTATCATTGCAACACTCGCATTCCTTTTTGGGACAAATGCAGAAATAAACTGGCTCTACGGCGTCTGGGCGCTTGTGGGCATGCTCCTTTTCCATATGACCGGAAACACATGGAGCGATTATTTCGATTATAAGAAGAAGGTTGACGCTGACGACACTTTCGGAGCGAAGACCCTGACCACAGGCATGTTCCAGCCGGAGGAGATCAAGAAACTGGCCATAGGTCTACTAGTAGCGTCACTCATATGCGGAATAGGTCTGCTCCTTGTCACAGGACTGCCTCTGCTCTGGATCGGACTGGCGGGAGCCGTCCTCACTCTGGCATATCCATACCTCAAGTTCAATGCTCTCGGAGACCTTGACATCCTGCTCACATTCGCGTTCCTCCCTACCATCGGAACTTCCTATGCGGCAACCGGAGCGATCGACTGGAGCGTACTTCTCATTGCCCTTCCTATCGGTCTGATCACAGACGGCATCCTGCACTCGAACAACACACGCGACATGAAGACCGACAAGCGCGCCGGCATCAACACCATGGCCATGAGCCTCGGTCCGAAAAGCGCTGCGGCCCTTTATGCATTCGAGGTGACTTTCCCATATCTCTGGGTAGGCATCTGCTCTATCTTCGGATTCCTTCCGCTTCACACAATCATCGTATTCATGACTCTTCCTGTTGCTCTCGGATGCGCGAAGACCATGGTGCATGGAGTAGAGGACAAGATCGAACTGATAGCTGACATGGATGTGAGGACTGCAAACCTACAGCTTATGTTCTCTGTCCTGCTGTCAATTGCATTCGTTCTGGCAAGATTCATCTGATCATGAGCAATACAGATAAGATTTCGAAACCGGCTGTCGGCATCTGCCTGGCAGCCGTTCTTTGGACTATAATGTTCTCTCCGTGGACAGCTCCGCACATAAATTTCTGGGCGATGATGACCTGCTCCGGAGCGTTGCTGACACTCTATACCACCTGGGCTGCACCAGGCTGGTGGAAGGACATCCGCATAGGTCTGTCTGACATTCTTATCGGCACGGGCCTCGCCGCTGCCCTCTGGGGCATCTTCTGGCTCGGCGATTTCCTTTCATCGCTGATGTTCGACTTCGCCCGCCCGCAGGTAGACTCGATCTATGGAATGAAGGAAGGTTCCAACCCGCTCATCCTTTCTCTCCTGCTGCTGTTCATAATAGGTCCGGCGGAGGAGATTTTCTGGAGAGGATATATCCAGAAGCATCTCTCAAGCAGATGGACCCCGACAATCGGCTTCATTGCTACGACAATTGTATACAGCCTCGTACATCTGGCCAAATTCAATTTCATGCTTATCATGGCAGCTGCGGTTGCCGGCTTCGTATGGGGTCTTGCTTATCGTTTCTTCCCTGAAAGGCTCGGTGCCCTTATCATATCTCATGCCCTCTGGGACTGTGCCGTGTTCATCTGGTTTCCTATCATGTAAATATTCTGTAGTTTTTACGGATACTGTGCGTCTAATGTGCAAAACTATATGATTATGGACTCATTGGAAATCGATTTTGCGCGAATCGTAAGAGAGCATAAAGGCACCATATACACAGTATGCTACATGTTCTCGAAGGATGAGGAGGAGGTTGCAGACCTTTTCCAGGACATCCTTGTCAACCTATGGAACGGATTCGCGAAATTCCGTGGAGACAGCAGCGCCAGGACATGGATATACCGTGTCAGCCTGAACACCTGCATCTCTGCAGAAAGGAAGAAGAAACGCAGGGGCGAGACCGTACCTCTTGATATGGACATCAACCTGTTTGATGATTCGGTCGAAGATCTGAAGCAGATACGCATGCTGCAGAACAGGATAAGCAGGCTCGGCCCGTTCGACAGGGCGATCTTCCTGCTGTGGCTCGAAAATCTCAGCTACGACGAGATAGGTGCCATTGTAGGAATCACTGCAAAGAATGTCTCAGTACGCCTTTTCAGAATCAAGGAACAGCTCAGAAACATGTCAGACGAAAAATAGCACAGAAGATGGAAAACAATACATTCATATCACATGAACTCGAGGAGATGCGCTCGCAGATCAGCATCCTCAAGGATAAGCTCGACAAGCAGACTATCATCAACGACCAGCACATCAGAAGGTCGATGAAGTCAAACATGTCCGAAATCAACAGGACAATCTTCGCATCCATAATAATGGGGGCATTCGCCCTGCCTTACTGCACATGGTTCTTCTGGTCACAGGGACTGTCTACCATTTTTGTCGTAGCGACCGCAGTAATGCTTGCAGTATGTCTGGGACTGACAATTGCGAAGCAGGTCACCCTCAAAAGACTGGACTTCTCTAGCGGAAATCTTGTCGAGGTGGCTGAGAAGCTCGGAGGCATAAAGAAGCATTATCAGGATTGGATCAAAATAGCCATTCCTATGGTTCTCATATGGTTCGGATGGCTCATATATGAAATGCTCAGCACCCTCGGCGTGTCACCTATGACCATGGGATTCTGCACAGGAGCGGTCCTCGGAGGTCTTATCGGAGGCTTCGTTGGAATGCGAATGAACAAGAAAGTCATCACCAAGACCACGGAAATCCTCTCCCAGATCAAAGACCTCCAGAAAGGAGAATAGACTTATAACCCAAGCATTGCAGAAGCTGTTATGCCAAGACACAGGCAAAGTCTTTTTGCAATCTTCAATGAAGGCTCAGCCCTTCCCGTTATAAAATCATTTATACGGGAGGGGCTGACTCCTATTTGATGTGACCCCCAAAAGTTGGACGGTTTAACATTATTAAGAGGCACTCTTAGA
>X418_Giraffe__coassemble_41_pt1 | contig 26507 bp, 22 predicted proteins | sample X418_Giraffe__metabat2_high_PE_001 | metagenome-assembled genome bin X418_Giraffe
CGTGTTCGTTGTTAGGGATGAGCTCATGGCTGGTGTAGAAACGGACCGACTTGTAATTCATGTTCGACAGGTCGAATCTGTAGACGCCGCTTCCGACAAAACCGCGTACAACTAGCAGAATTTTACCTATGCGTCTCAAAGCAAATCAAGATTCTGATATTGCTTTAGTAATTCCCAACCCATTGGTATTATTCCCCAAAACACCACCATCAAGTACCAAATTTCAATAAAATTCCCAACACATTACGATTTTCTTGCATTTCTCATCTAATAGCACTACTTTTGTTTAAAATTACCAGCACATTGGGAATATGAAGGCTTTAGGAACACAGATCAAAGAGCGCAGGAAAGCTCTTAAGATCACTCAACAAGAACTGGCTGATCTTGCGGGAATCAGCATAAATACTGTTGTCGCGGCAGAACGCGGGCAGGGAGACCCTAAGATCTCGACCTATCTGGCAATATGTAACGTCCTTGGACTTAAATTGACAGCACAGTTATGAGACAATGTGAAATCTATCTGCACGGAATAAGATGCGGTTTACTTACTGAAGAGGATAACAGGACCTTCACGTTTATTTATGACGAGGCATATCTAATTGGAGACAATGCAGAGCCGGTCAGCCTGACGCTGCCACTTCAGAGCGAGCCTCATACATCACCTTATTTATTCCCGGCATTTGCCAATATGCTCTCTGAAGGAGAGAACCGTCAGGTCCAGTCGCAGCTATTGAGGATCGACCCGGAAGATGACTTCGGCATTCTCCTGGCTACCTGCAGTACAGATACTATCGGGGCAATAACAGTCAGACCTATCGAGTTATGAAGACATTGAATATCTGTCCGTCCACATTAAGGGATGGATTCAGCACATATTCTCCGGTTGCAGTGAAAGCACTTTTCGACGGCGTCCAGGTCCCTCACATATTTCCTGGTTTGAGTCCTGAAGATGAAGCCGGCAGATCAAGTGAGCCGATAAAGAACATCGGCCGTATCTCTCTTTCAGGAGCTCAGCCGAAGTTTTCCGTAATCATCGGAGAGGATAACAAGTTGAGATACACACGCGACGGAGAACAAGGCACATATATCCTGAAGCCCCGTCCGACCGGCTATCAGATCATCAACAGGGATTACTGTGCGGCAAATGAACACGTCACAATGCAGATTGCTTCTCAAGTCTACGGCATAGAGACCGCCCCTAATGCTCTGTGTTTCTTCGAGGATGACAAGCCCGCATATATCACACGCCGTTTTGATGTTCATCCGGAAGGCAAATACAAGCAGGAGGACTTTGCTGCACTGCTTGGCTGGAGCAAAGATAATGGGGGAAAGAACTTCAAATATGAGAAGGCCAGCTACGAGGAATGTGCCGAAGTCATACATAAATATGTAAAGGCTGCATTGATTGACATCAGACGATTCTACAGGATCATACTGTTCAACTTCGTTACCCTCAACGACGACGCACACCTGAAGAATTTTTCGCTGATTGAGAGAAACGGGGAATACCGTCTTTCGCCAGCCTATGACCTTGTAAACACCGACCTTCAGCTATACGAATCACGCATATTCGCCCTTGATAAGGGTTTGTTCAGGGAAGGGATGAGCAAAGCTGATACTCACGGCATCAGTTACGATGACTTTGTAGAATTCGGCCGTAGAATCGGACTTACCGACAGAGTGATCAAACAGGAGATAAAGATGTTCCAGGAGCCAAGCCCTGAGGCTATAGAACTTATCGAGAAATCATTCCTGTCGGACGATCTCAAGAAGCAGTATATTACAGCATATACGTATAGGTGCAGGATGCTTAATTTATAAATATTATATAGTCATCCTCAATGAGAGCATTCCCACTCAGGAACTCCTTGGGTCATCTGCAGATAAGTGATCCGGAAGCGGTTGCCGAAGTATTCAGACCGGTTTACCAAGGACTCAAGCACGAAGAATGCTGGGTATTGTTTCTGAACAGAGCTAACAGGATCATCAAGAAGGAAATGCTGTTCAAAGGTGGTGCTGACAGCACAGTCTTCGATGTCAAGACAATAGTCAGAAAGGCTCTGGTTTATTCAGCATCAGCCGTAATCATCTCACACAATCACCCGTCAGGCTCTGCAAAGCCAAACACTGCGGATGTCAAACAGACGGAAGCCCTGCACATGGCACTGAAATATATGGAAATACACCTTCTCGATCACATCATCATAGCTGAGGATTCGTTTTATTCTCTGACGGAACGTGAGATAAGGAGACTATAGTCATAGAAGAAAAAGGGAGGCACCGACAAGTGACCTCCCGGAAAAAACACACATCCCCTTACCATTCTTTCCACTCAAAGCAGTATGCTGTTTCATCAGTAGTCCAAAAATCATCAGACCTGAGATTCCAGCCAAGCTCCATTGCATAATCAAGAATCACATCATTCGTCAGCCTATTCTTTATGAATCTCTCGGAATATTTATCAACCTGTTCAAATGGAAGTCGTTCCCCTTGTTCCCAAAATTCCCATTTCGGATCCTGCATTACGCGAACATACCTTTCGCTACCATCTTGAGACCAATGATGAAAGACTCTCATTGCATAACGAAAGTCGCAGTCAGGCAAATTTATTGAAAGACATACTTGAACAATTTCGATGTTGTGTTTTTTTCTGATACGATAAATCAAAGATGGTAAGCCGTCTCTTATATTCGTAAAGCAAGCTACACCTTTGGAATTGGAAGGAGCCCATAAATGGTATTTTATAACAGAAGGATTATTATGGACATCATAAAGATCTATGTTCAACTCTTCTGTATATGATATAGGTGTTTTCCCATATGACTTAATTGCCTCTTCAATCGCTTCTAGGATTTCATTCATCGGAGCATTTATCAAAGTGAAGTATCTATTATCCATAAATTAGTTATTTGATTATTCGCTTTTCGAAAACTAGCGTTTTTCTCTCCCCTATTGCCATTTCAGATAATTTCCACTATTCTTGCGCTTCATCATTCATCTTTCGATAATATAGGCAATCCGAAATCTTCACATACTCCTTTTCGTATATAGACTCCGCATTATAATGACCTACATTAAAATTCCTCAAATCCTGCAGTCCATCCATGAATGGTATATAGACATTATACCAGGTCTCTCCTCTCTTCATGAATTTCCAGCATATATGTAAGAGTGTGTTTCCTTCATCATCTACCCACAGATCCGCTAAACGACACGATTGGGGAGCCATTTGCCATGTCTTGCGATACATCAAGCAAATATCCTCAATCGGTTCAACGACTTCCGAGTCTAGAGGGATGTTATCATAAATAGGGATGTTATTATTGATAAGAGAATCCTTTTCGCATTCTGATAATCTCGGCTTATATCTATCAATTTTCCTAATAGCGTCCGAAGACACTGGCATTACGATAAAATAGTTTGTATCTCTATAGCACACAAAGTAATAAGCACTTTGTCCTGCATCGCCGACTGAGTAGTTCTGATACTTAGCGTAGTCAATTGATGGAAGTTTGACAAAGAACTGTTCTGGGGATTTAACGCACGATGCAACACAAACCACACTGATTAAAAGCAAAAAAAATCTCTTCATCATTTTATTTTTCTAAAGTTATTCATGTAAGCGTAGTGATATCCTGCCGCAATGGATTTTTGGTCATCCGCACTATCCTTTTGTGGCATATAGCCGTTATATCTGCTATTCATTATACTATTAATGTGAGCACTTATTTTTAGTATAGAAAGATGATATCCACAAGTATATCCTGTAGCTCCCCATAGATAATTTCCATAATTCATCAAGTTATGCGCCAAATTCTCACCTTCAGTTATAAATAAGGTGATTTTGCTAAACCCGTATCTCCTTATAGCCCTTATACTTATTATATAATTCTGAGTATGTATAATCAAAGTTACTTGTTGTGGACCCTCGGTCAGAAGCGCTTGCTTTTGCGAAATCTAATATATTTCCATTAAAATCAAAAGCCCCTTGATTATCTAACATTGCAACAATAGTATCCTGGCTAATAAATTTAATTTCCGTAATATCTCCACTTTCTATGCTGGCAGGGTCATTTTCCGGGTCTGCGAAGTCATAAAAGGTATACGTCGTATTTCCTTTTGAATCATATGTTATGTTCGCGATTCGGTGAATGCCCCCACATTCAGACTTGCCCCAATACACGCCTTGAGAAAAACAATAGATATCCTTTCCATCTGGGTCTACAAAATTAACAAAATTATTCGAGCAGAATGCATATGGCGATGTGCTGAAGTACTTTTCAAGCAATGGGTCTGCAGAATGCCATCTCATCAATACCGGGTCATAATAGCGTGCACCATGGTCGTACCATCCAAGATTGGCATAATCCACAAGTTCCTTGCCTGAATATTTGTAATCCTGAACGTCCGGCACTGGGGCCGTAAACACTGCGCCAGAAGGATAATAATTATTGATTTCTTCAACGAAGAGGAATACTAATGAGGTAATCGATATTACTGCAGGGGGTTCCAGTCTTTGACGCATCTCAGGCTGGTTGCTGTTGAGGAGATGGTGACGTATTTGTTCTGGAAAAACCATGTGATTCCGTCATCGTAGTACAGGTCTCCTCCGAGGCTTCCGTGTGAGTAATAAGAGCAGCTGAGGATCACATGGCTGCCCCACCATGATCCAGGACAATACAGGGACATCATCGCTGCTTCTCGCACATTTGGCACGCGATATCCCTCAGGACAAGGCGAATTGCCCATCTCTATGTCTCTCTTCAGCGTTGCATAACCGCTTGAATATGTAATGAATGAGTCATCGGTCTCAAATCCGTAGTATGTACGGCTGCTCTCTCCGTGTTCGTTGTTAGGGATGAGCTCATGGCTGGTGTAGAAACGGACCGACTTGTAATTCATGTTCGACAGGTCGAATCTGTAGACGTCGCTTCCGACATTCTCCATGACCATCATCGGAGTCGGCACATTGGCACCCTTGTCCGCGATGGAGCTCTCTGTAGGATCCTCCATGCCCAGGTTTCTCAGACATCTGACACTGTTAGGAGCCTGCTTCTCCCACTCCTTGCCATATCCGGACACCGACACACCCTCCTCGGCCCAAAGCATGTCAGGCCAATACTTGTCCACATACTGACCGGCATTTGTGATGGTAGTCTGATTGCTGCATACGATATGGTTGCGCCACTGCCACTTTCCGTCAACTCTCGAGTTAGGCAGTGAAGCCAGAGCTGTCGGATAAAGCTGTGCATCGCTTTCCATGCCCAGGTCACCCATATAGAGGGCATAGATCTGCTGAAGCGAGCCTATGTACCATCTGACCTCATCCGGATCGATATATCCATTGCCGTTGTTGTCCCTGTTTCTTGCAAGCACGCCATATCGCATGCACTCCATGTCTTCCTTCAGGAAAGTGTTCTGCCTGTTGTCGGCCAGATTAGGCTGACCGAAGTCCAGATATGAATCCCATCTTTCTCTCTGCTCCTCGCTCTTGAATACTCCGTTGCTGAACAGATTCCACAGACACGCAGTGTTGTAGAGGCCGTTATCCACGGAATTATTGCCGAAATCCACATTCCTGAAGCTGTCGTCATTCTCATAGAACGTGAGTCCGTCCTCCCTGGTCTCATCCACAACCTCGCATCCGAATGCAGTCTTCAGCCCGGCATTGTCGATGTTGTATGGCGTCTGGATCGAACGCTGCCTGAACGTGAAGATGCTTCCCGTGACCGAACTCTCGCCGTCTTTGCTTGTCCTCGTGTTGCAGAGGATGTGCATCAGTCTGTTAGGCCTGTTCACAAAATCCTTCCATGAAATCGCGGTCTGCTCCGTTGGGTGGGTCTCATAGTAATACTCGTTGACAAAAGCGGTGACATAGATATAGTAATCGCCGTTGCTGTCCGGCAGGAACCGGCTCCTGTTCACCCCGGTGAATCCGTTATCCTTGTATTCCTGATAAAGACTCTTCTCCTTCTTGATGAAGTCTATCAGCTCCACGATGTTCATGAGCCTTTCGCTGCTTCCCTGCTCGATCAGCATCTCGTTTTCGTCTCCCGGATATGTCCTGTTGTCCAGCGAATAGCTTCCGCCCTCCGTCTCATTGACGAGGAAAGACACCCATTTGTAATCAAGGTCACTGAGGTTATATCCGCCTCCGGTCAGCTCAGGAGTGCCTTCCCTTCCGAAAGGAGTCTTCACATAGAAGGTGATCTGGTCTATGTCGACATCTTCCGCCTTGAATCCGAACACCCTCTGTCCATAATGGGCGTCAAAAGTGAAATTGGACTCAATGGCAGAATATACATGTCCGGTCGCTCCGGACTGGTTCTCCTTCTCTTCCTCCACCTCGACCCTGATATTCTCCACGCCATGGATAGTTATGTTGTAGGTGTAGTGCGTGTTCCTCCGTATGTCGTAGTCGTTCAGGTCCTTTCCGAAGTTGCCCAGATGAATGTAGTACACCACGTCTCCGATAAGCTCCTGCATTCCGGTGTCTTCCGTGTCGACCTCCATGTGAATCTCGCCGTGGATCTCGATGTAAGTTGCATCCTCGGGAGCATTGAGCCACATGCCCTGCGCAAGATCATAGCTTCCGTCAGCATCCTTGATGCGCTGGTCCCTGAGGTGATAGGCATTGACCTCATTCTTGAGATTGCCGCTTTCCCTGTTCTCCAGAGTGTAGAACGAACATGTCGCCCCTGTAATGAATCCCTGAGCATTAGTGGACTGGGTGTCGAACAGCACCTCGCTGTCATAATATCCGGCATCATCATAGTCTGCATCGTCACTGAGCTTCAGTACGTTACATCCTGCAGGCAGCTTCCTGATCTTGCATGACTTAGGAATGAAGGCCTTGAGCATCTCGTCGTCCGCAAGCTTCACATTCACAGTGACCTTCGCGTCGAGCCTCTCGAGATATACCGTGCCACCTTCAACAGCGGAAGCCGTCACCCTCACCCCTGAGAGCTCTCCCACCATAGGGAAGTATCCGTTCCTGGAAGTGGTGTGCTGCATCATTTCCACAGTCAGTCCCTCCAACTCCTCCAGCGTGCCGACAGCGCCCAGACGGTCCGAAGATATGTTGAGCATGTCCTCGTCGAGGTTTGCGACAATATAGAGCGTGGCGCCGGTGGTCTGCGGAGACTTGATGCGGACGGTGCCGGTCGTCTTGCCCGCATCCGTCGTATTGACATACCAGCAGTTCATGTCTGCCGAAATGACCTCATTCAGGTTGTCCAGACGATTGTCCTTGTTGAAATAGTGAGAATATATCCTCTGCCCGTCCGGCGTGAAGATGAACACGAACATATTGAGCACCCTGGACTCCTGTGTGATGTCCAGAGTTGCCTTGGTGCTGATGCTCACAGGATCGAAATCGACATGGCCGAAATCCACATTCATCCACACCTCTTCCCCTGACAGAGCCTCCTCTTCCCACAGCTCCTCACGAGCGCAGGAAATCAGCGAGGCCGCCAGCAGGACAGCTGCCAATATGTTCAAGATATATCCTTTCATCTCCGACATCAATTAAAGCTTACATCACCTCCGCAGTTCTCCCAGTCCTTCACCTCAAATGTGAAATGTCCGGTGTTTTCGTTGAATGACGCAGTCACAAGTATGTTTATGAAGTCATTCCTGTCTATCTCCTCGACATCATACGCCTGACCGTCCTGGTTGCTGATGGTCCTCAGCGCTATGTCATACCTGTCAAGTCCGGCATTCTCCAGTTCATACAGATAGAACCTTGTGCTGGTTCCCGTCGATCCTGTTCCTGTAACACTGCCGTTGTATTTTACCTGTAGATACATATTGTTGTTAGAGGAAGAAGACCTGATGGACAGGTAGTTGCCGCTGTATTGGTTGAACGTGAACGCATACTTCGCGTCAAGCAGGGAGTTGAGCGCTATGCTGTTGCTGCTGGCCTGGGCCATGTAATACCCGGTCTGATTGGCGCCCTGCAGGATCTCCGGAGTTCCGATGTAATATTGGTTTCCCGACAGACCGGTATTGTCCAGTGCCCACACATATTCCTTCGATATCTCCGTCCCCACAGCCAGCTGGCTCAATGTTCCGGACTCCACCCTGCTGCTTCCGGCCTTCAGATATTTCTCCCTGCGGACATTATATATCAGATAGTGTCCTTTGCCGATGCCGGAAGGCGAGTTGATCGCCGTGGTGCTCTTCACCTTGAATATGTCCGACTCGCCGTATCCGAGTCCGAGGGAGTAGCTGTATTGCTCGTCGTCAGCCTCCTTGCGGCTCTCGAGGATATATGCATCGAATATGACCTCGGTAGACTTGCCGGCAATGACGACAGGGGAGGCCTCGGATGCATCGAACGGAGTGATTGCATGGCTGTGTGCCACATTGATTGAAGTCCTTTCGGACAGCTTGCCCTTGTTGTGGAAAAGATATGCCCGGGTCTGCGTGAACAGGTCGCTGAAGTCAAGGCTTCCCACCTTCAGTTCCTCGTCACTCTGGTTCTCGATTGCGATCTTGATGCGCGAATAGGTGCGTAACAGCTCGCCCTCGATCACATTGGTTCCCGGATGCAGCTCGATTTCCTTAACGAGAGTAAGAGGCTGAGGCACCTTCGGGCAGAGGCCCTCCTCCGAGGCCAGGCGGAAATTGAAGAAGCTCTCCGCATAGGTGCTCGTGAAATTCTCCAGGACCCCCGAAGTGTTCAATATGTTGCCGACAGTGCTGCTGAACCCGTCCAGTCCGGCATATGTCTTCACGCCGTTCTCGCCGTCGTCAGCCGTATGCGCCGAGTAGTTCGCCACCACCATCAATGTGTATTTTCCATGTACGAAGTTTCCGTCAAAGGACATGTATGCCTCCGCCGGCTCATCCTCTCCGCTCAGGTCCAGATCCTTCACGGCGACCAGGCGGCTGTCCTGCAGCAGGAATGCAGTCACCCTGTAGAGATACCTTCCGTCCACGGCTCTCTCCCACTGTGACCATTCCTGATAAGGGTCGGAAGCGCTTTTCGTATCCAGGCTTATGGACAGGGTGGCATCCGGCTCGGACTCCGGCCATGCCGTGCCGCCTCCGTCTTCTTTCTGGCAGCACAGCAGCAGAAGACCTGCCGCAATCGCAAGGATTATGTTCGTAAGCCTATTCATTGAAGTCTATATGATGATGCGAATCTCTTTCGTTCCATTCCGCTATGCTGAGCTTCAGGTCTATGCTTGTAGAAGAGATCTTGATGTTGAACGTATGCCTGTATCCCGGCTTGAGCGAAACCTCCGGCAGGCCCACGCTGAACACCTCTGAACCTCCGGTCTCTGTCGTGAAGCACAGCTTGAGGGACTCAGGCCCCTTCAGCGTCTGCGGTATGGTCAGTATCCATCCGTCATTGTCTGTGTATATGTCGCCGTTTCCTGCTGTCGCGGCCGACTTGTATGCTGTTGCGGCGGCGCCGCTTGTTATTGTCATAGGATTGACCGGTGCCCAGTAGTACATCCTGCTCCCTACAGGATTAGGAGTGCTCTCGGGCCATAGTATCGAACTTTCATAGTTCAAAGTGCTGCTGGTATAGAAGCCGGTCGCTTCCGCATTCTCCAGCCAGCATGCGGTAAGCCTGTCGCTGACACCGCTTTCCGCAAAGATGTAGGTGAATCTTATGGCAGCCAGAGTATGGCTGAAAATCAGTTTCACAGGGTTTTCGCTGGCCGCCTTCAAGGTCCTTGAAGCAACCATCATGTCATGCTGGGCCAGCTGAGAGTCATATACGACAAGAAACCTGTCCACGCCGGAACCCGGCTGCAGCGTGACCTTGCTTTTAGGGAAATATGCCCTGAATCTGTAGTCGGAACCGTCCACCCAGTATTTTCCTTCTCCCTCATAGTTCCAGTAGCTCTGGTCTCCCAGAGGATCATTGAACGGATTGCCGTCCTCTTTCTCCCACCACCACAGATCTGCATCCTCGAAGATGTGCTCTGTGGTTCCTTCATATGTATAGGCGCCGAAGACGCCGATCTTCTCAGCACCGTCCTCGTCCTGCGTGCAGGCATCCCTGAGGTCGGTATACGTGCCTATGAGAGCCTTGGTGCCTTGAAGGTCTGACGACGATATGTCCCATTGGATGACCGCCTGCTGAGCCGGCAGGGAAGCCTTCGAGCAGGAAACACAGAGGAGTATCGAGTGCAGCCCGAGGACTGCACCCGCAATTACTCCCTTGACGTCATATGAGATATATCGTTTCAGCATTAGAGCTTGACCTCGATTACGCCACCGTCATACCAGTCCTCTGTGTTCGGACCGAATGAGATGATGTCCTTCTTCTCAGTGTCAGTTGTGTAGTACAGTCTGTAAGTGTATCTGTATCCGAGCTTCCACTCAGTGACAGGAGTGTCTGCAGGATAAGTGTTGAGCTGTACAGTCTTTGTTTTCACATTTTCGTCAACCTTATACTGGATCTCAGCGACAACATCGTTTGCAAGGGTCTGAGGCATGAGGAGGAGAGCATGTGATACATCACCGTCTGTAGTACCGTCAGCAGCGGCAAGAGATGAAACATACTGAGCCTCGATAGGGAAGAGGATCTCGCCGTTGAAAGAAACATATGAGTCTTCCTTTGAGTCAGCGACTACTGTCCATGTCGGATTTACATTGCCGTTCTCTCCTCTTACATATGCAGAAGCATCAGTGTCTTCAGTTATGTTCTCCTTGAAAGTACCCTTGTTCTTCGCACTCTTGAGAGTGATCTTCATGAGGGTGATGTCCTCAGTCACGCCTGCGTCCTTCTTCAATGAGAAATGGATGGAGGTGAGGGCGTGCTGGAAAGTCAATGGAATACCGCTGTATGCGTCAACCGTATGGTTCATGTTGGCAGCTGTCTTGTTTGCGGCACGCTGGCTGAACATGAGGTCGAAATGCTTCGCAGGATCAGAAGGCACTGTGAAGTCGGCAATGGTAAGACCGTCTGCTGCGTATGCAGGGGTTACGGATGTATTGACAGCCTCCATGTCTGAAGGAGACACTGCCGCGAATGACATCTTCACATTGTCAGGCCAGTAGTAGTATGTTCCGTCAGTCTTCTTAGGAGCCCATGAGTCGACCATGCCGTCATAAACGAGAGCCTGTCCGTTGAACTCTGTAGGTGTTGCTGAAGCCCATGATGTGAGGTCGCCTTCGTGCTGTACTGCAAAGATCTTGAAGCTCTCCTCTCTTGGGTAAGTGTAGGTGACACTACTGTATTTGTAGTCGGTCATCTCGCCATAGACATTGGCCTTTGTGTTCACGTTCCTGCTTGTAACAGGCGAGTCAAATGTAACAAGAGTCCTTCCGGTCACGCCGGTCTTTTCCTCTTTCACACATCCTGTCATTGCGATTACAGCAATGGCAGCCAAGAATAATTTAGTTTTCATTGTTTTGATAAATAAATGGTTGATTATTGATTGTTATAAGTTTACATTGGTACGTCGCTGATCTCGTCCTTCCATCCGTCCACACCCGGCCTCATTCCTCCGGTGCCGTCCGGCTTCGTGATCTCTATCTCCCGCTCTATCAGTATCCACTGCTTCTCCTTGACCGTCGGTGTGTCGAACATGTCCGTGATGTCTATCTCCTCTGTCTGATAAGAACCGTCTGTCTTCAGGAAGTCCAGACTCAGCGTGGTATTCTGCCCGTATATCTTGCCGAACGTGTTGAATGTCGCATACAGCACCGCCGTTGATGCCTCGGGACCGGCGTTTCTCTTCACATCCGCAGCCTTCATCTGAAAGAACACCTGCACAGGATCCGTCTCCACCATGCCCCCGTGCCTGTTCATCATCGAGGAGCCCGCCATGCCGCTCATCCTCGCCGAGGCCGATGTCGCCCAGCTGATTCCCTTTATCTTCAGCTGCAGGAAATAGCTCAATGCGATGCTGCCGGCCCTGAAATGCTCTCCCTTGTCGTTATATAAAGTGTCTACATGCTGGGAATATCTTACATTCACCACATCGCACATGTCATAGAACATATGGTCCGGCTCTCTCATCGCCACTCCGTCCGCAGGGTCCGTATAAGCATGCATGCTGCTGTAGTCATACATGTTTCTTATCTTGGTGGAAGGCAGTCCCATCTCGTGGATGACGAGGCTGTACCTGCCCACAGGAGCCGCTATGTATCCGTCTATATATCTTCCGCCCTCATCCTGTCCGTTGCCTCGGAGAATGTACTCCATCAGGACCTCTCCCGTCTGAGGGTCTGCCAGCGCCGCGCGGAGGTTTACCGGAGGGCGGTATTCAGGCCTGTCGTAAGCCTCATTGTATATGCCGCAGGTCACATTCCTTATCTCCTCGTCAAGATATACGCGGATATAATGGTTGTCCTTAGGGTCTGTCAGGATCCTGTGCTCGCACGACGCAAGTACAGACATCAGGGCAAAAGCCGCAAGCATATGACCGATTGACACTGTCCGCCTCATGACTTACCTCCCGCTCTTGTATCTAACCGTAATCGGTATCACCAATGATATCTGTGCCTTTGTCGGGCCCCAGTAATGCCATCTTCCGACCTCCGAAGGGTCTCGCCACAGGATTTCATAATCCTCGCTCGGAACATATCCCCTGAATGCTATCGACGCATATCCTGCTGACACAGAGAACTCCAGATTCAGCTTCTGCCTCTTGCCTACAGGCATCGCATAGCCATAGCTCAGCCCGGCGCTCCAGAACTCTCCCTGGCGGCAGATGGACCTCTTGTGCTCGAAGTCATATTTTCCCGACTCTCCGTACACGCCGAGGAAATGCCCCCTCATCTGGGGAGCGGACCATACCCTGGCCTCGGTGCCGATGCTCAGGAAGCGCAGGCAGAATTCATTGTCCGCCATGCCCCAGGTCCACCATGGTGCCTGGTGATAATACAGGATGGACATCCTCTCCTTGAACAGAGGCACCTCTATCGAGAAGTTCAGCATGGAAACCACATCATACAGCATGTTCGTCTTCAATGCAAGGATAAGCTTCTCCTTTTCCAGCACTTCAGGCTCCTGCACGACTTCCGGGAACTCTCTGAATATCGGAGACTCTATCGCCGGGGCACAGGCTGTCATGGTCAGCTGAGGCAGCGGAGCGATCTCCGGCATGTCCTTCTTCAGTTCGATCTTCTGCCACGCCGCAGTCCACTTGGCATAGCGCAGATGCGGCAGGATCTCGGTCCTGATGTATTCCCACGGCCTTCCGCCGTTGAACCTTCTCATCCTTGCCTCCCTCTGGTCGTCATTGATCCTACGGTCCTCAAGGATCGAGACCAGCTCCTCCTTGTCCTCGTACGGATAACTTTCCTTGACCATCTCTATGAGTCCTTCCCAGTTTTCCGGAGTAGGGTCTATCTTGATCCTGTCTTCGGAGACGCCTTTCTCTGGAGGCAGATGTCTCAGCAGATATTCCCTGGCATTGCGTCCTCGCTCGGCCGCAAGCCTCCTGTTGATGCGCAGCGGACCTTCCGGAGAAGCGTATGAATAGATGATTATGCTGTCGATGCGTGGCGAACGCTCCAGATATTCCTTGACCATTGGGAGCACCCTCGCGTTGCTCATGTAGTCTTCTTCTATGGTGGAGACATTGAGAGGATAGGCTATCCTCAGGTGCACAACTACAGAAGTATCAAGGGCTTGCGGCCCTGGTACCTCATCTGCTTTCAGAGCAAATGCCCAGCTCAGCAGAAATAATGTTCCTATGATCAGGTAGCGGTGCAAACGTTCAGAAATAAAGAAAACGAACAAAATTATACAATTCTACTCTAAGTTGCAATAGAAAAATACACTTGGAACGAAGCTGAGATGTGACTTTTCGTCTGATCTGACTCAAGTCTGAACTTCACCCGAAAAAAATCCCCGTTCGCAGAAAAATACGGGTTGTCCGTAGAGAATTATTTACTATCAAAATGGGGGGGGGGGTAGGATAAAAAACTGATAAATTTCTTTTGTTGTTTGCATTTAAAAGTCTATATTTGCAGTCGGTAAAAGACCGTTTTTTACGAAGTGAAGCGCAAGCTTCTGAGTATCAGCGGCATAAGTGTGTGATGTTTAACAAATTTCTATTATAATTTTATGAGAAAACTGACTATGTTTGTCGTTTCGCTGCTCATGATGAGCGGCGTAGCGTCTGCGCAGCAGCAGAGCAAGAGCGATGAGACTCTCGAGTTTCGTCCTCATTGGAGCCTCAGGGCTCAGGGCGGTGCCGGTTACACCATCGGTGAGACATCGTTCGGCGAACTCCTCTCTCCGGCTGCACAGATTTCAGCTGCATACAACTTCCATCCAGCGATGGGAGTTCGTGTAGGCTTAAGCGGTTGGCAGGCTAAGGGAGCGGTTGTGGTTGCAGATGACTACAGCTTCAACTACGCTCAGCTCAGCGCCGACTATGTCCTTGACCTTGCAAACCTCATCGGAGGTTTCAAGCACGACAGGATCTGCAGTCCTTACATCTTCGCCGGTATTGGAGGTGCTTATACCTTTAATAATAAAGAGGCGGAGCAGATCAAGAACGAGAATCCTGGTTCACTCCTTAACTTCAATGAAACACTTCCATTCTTTGTTGGTCGCGCCGGTGCAGGTGTTGACTTCTGGGTTGCCAAGAACCTTTCACTTGGTCTTGAGGCAAATGCAAACTGCTACTCAGACAAGTTCAACTCAAAGAAGGCATTCGACGACATGCTCGCTGACTGGCAGTTCAACGCACTCCTCGGTGTGAAGTATCGTTTCGGTGGCAACACCCGTCCTTCACAGGCATATGCAGACAAGGTTGCTGCTGAGGAAGCTGCAAGACTCGCAGAGGAAGCTGCAGCAAAGGCTGAGGCAGAAAGACTCGCTGCCGAGAAGGCTGAGGCAGAGAGACTCGCCGCAGAGAAGGCTGCTGCCGAGAAGGCTGCCGCTGAAAAGGCTGCTGCCGAGAAGGCTGCCGCTGAGGCTGCTGCACACGCAGCAATGGCCGCTGAGAACTCACAGAACGTATTCTTCTCTATCGGTTCTGCAGTGATCAGCAAGGCTGAGGATCAGAAGCTCCAGACTCTTGCAGAGTGGATGAAGGCAAATCCTGACTTCAACGTAGCAGTGATCGGATACGCTGACAAGGGAACAGGTTCTGCAGGCATCAATGCAAAGATCGCTGACAAGCGTGCAAAGGCAGTTGCAGAAAGACTCGTTAAGCTCGGTGTTCTTGCAGAGCGCGTAGAGGTCGCTTCATATGGTGACACTCAGCAGCCGTTCGAGCAGAATGACAAGAACCGTGTTGTTATCTGTACACTTGAATAACGGGAATATATTAGAGTAGAAAATTATTATTCATTATTTATTTAATTAACTTACACTTTTTTATGAAATCTATTTTCACTAAACTTAGCGTACTCCTCGCTTGCGGAGTATTTGCTATGGTTGGCTGTACTGATTTCTCAGAGGACATCCAGGGCGTTGACGGAAAGGTCGACGTTACCAACTCAGAGGTTGCTCAGCTCAAGGATGCTGTAGAGGACCTCGACAAGAAGCTCTCTGAGCAGTACGCTACTAAGGAGGAGGTAGAGGAGCTTGCTTCTACCATCTCAGACCTTCAGGATGCCCTTGCGGCAGCTGAGAAGGAGCTTCAGGATGCCATCGACGCAAAGGCTGACAAGGCTGTAGTCGAGGAGGCAATCAAGAATGCAACTGAAGCAATCGCTGGCCTTCAGACAGCTCTCGATCAGGTTGTTACTGACAACGCTGCCCTCCAGGATGCTGTTGCAAAGCTCACAGAAAGAGTAACTGCAGCTGAGACTGCCCTCGCTGAGGCGCAGGAGGCACTCAAGACTGCTGAGGGTAATATCGAGACACTCATCGCTGACCTCGACTTCGCACTTGGCGAAATCAAGCGTCTCCAGAGTGATATCACTGAACTCCAGACAGAGCTTGGAAACTACAAGGCTGAGGTTGACGCAGAGCTCGAGAAGATCAGGACAAGCATCTCTGACCTCAACACAAAGCTCAACGCTGAGATTGATGCCCTCAAGGCTGCAATCGCTGACGCTGCAACTAAGGACGATGTTCAGAACCTCCAGAACCAGATCGACGACATCAACAAGCTCCTCGAGTCTAAGGTAGACCAGCAGGTAGTAAAGGATCTCGAGGCTCAGATCGAGGCTATCAAGAAGCAGATCGAGGCTATCAACGAGTGCGAGTGCGAGGGTGAGTGCCAGTGCGACCCTTCAGTATTCGAGGCAAAGATCGCTGCTCTCGAGCAGTCAGTTGCCGAGCTCAAGGCAAAGGTAGAGAGCCTTGAGGACAACGACACCATCTATGATGACGCAGCTCTCAAGGCTACAATCGCAGCTCTCGAGACTAAGATCGCAGCCCTCGAGGATGCAATCAAGAGCCTCAAGGACAGCGACACCATCTATGATGACACATTGCTTAAGGACAAGGTAGCTGACCTCGAGGAGGCAGTTCAGGATCTTAAGGACAAGCAGCAGGCTGGTTATGACGACCAGGAACTCAGAGACAGGATCGAGGTTCTCGAAGGTATCGTTGCAGGTCTTAAGGACAACGACACCATCTATGACGATGCAGAGGTTCTCGCTAAGCTTGAGGCTCTCGAGCAGGCAATCAAGAACCTCGCAGGTCAGGATAACAGCTACGACGACGCTGCTCTCAAGGCTGAGCTCCAGAAGCTTGCTGACGCATTCGACGCATTCAAGAACTCACTCCCTGAGGATCAGGATACTAAGTATGACGAGGAGATTGCTAAGCTCGAGCAGGCAATCAAGAACCTCGTAGACAACGACACAGTATACGACGATGCTACTCTCAAGGCTGCTCTCGAGGAACTCCAGAAGGCATTCGAGAACCTCGTTGACAAAGATACAATCTACGACGATGCAGAACTCAAGAAGACAGTAGCAGAGCTTAACAAGGCTCTTGCTGACGCAACAGCTGAGTACAAGGCTCTCGCAGCTGGTCTCCAGGAGCAGATCGCAGCTCTCGGTGACAGACTCACTTCGCTCGAGGGTGCAGTTGAGAACCTCGCACAGGAGCTCAGAGGCATCGTAATGGTTCCTGAGATCCTCGTAAGCGGAACTCCAGCAGTTGAGTTCAAGTCACTCGCATACGTACCTATGGCAGCTGACAGCGACGTCTTCGTTGACGCTGAGGATGCAGCTGAGTATGAGGTTATCGGTTCAAACGAGACCGCAGCTTACTACCACTTCAACCCATCTAACTTCGACATCAAGGCTGCTACATACTCTGTAGTATCAACTAAGGTTGAGACAAGAGCAGCTGCTGAGCCGGTTGCAACTGTAGGTGCAGTTGTAAAGGATGGTGACAAGGTAAAGGTTACTCTTCTCCGCGACAAGGGTGCTGACAACATGTTCGCTCTTGCTGCAACTCTCAACAACGGTGTTGTAATCTACTCAGACTACGCACTCGTTCTTGACGAGCAGGTTACTGCTAAGGACCTCGTTATCGTTGACAACAACGACGTAGCTCTCTATACTACTCTTGCTGAGACTGAGGCTGCGACAGAGCAGATATCTCTCACTTCAGAGGATGAGTTCAACTTCGCTGACTATGTAAAGGCAATCGATCCATTCTACGCTTCATTCGGTCTCGAGTACAAGTACTCACTCGTATACGGTGACATCGCTGTAGAGGCTGACGGTAAGGCTGACCTCAAGGGTGGCAACGGTGTATCTATCGTAAAGGTAGAGGCTGTTTACGGAACAGACGTTGTTCGCCGTGCATATGTTAAGATCTATGTGAACTATGTTGAGCCAGTTCTCCCTGGTATCTATTACGATGCATACGCAACAGCATCAGTAGAGGCTAAGCGCGTCGCATTCGAGGTTAAGGACATCTACGTATGGGCTAAGGCACTCAAGGATGAGCCTAACACTATCGAGATCCTCAAGGAAGTATTGTGCATCCTCGACAAGATCGGTGAGATCCAGATGAGCGACGAGGTTCAGCTCCAGAAGAACTACCTCATCAAGCTTGAAGTGATTAAGGCTTACGAGCTTCTCAACGGTGTACCAGGCTTCGTTTACAAGTACAAGGACTTCTCTGGTGAGGGTCATGCAAGAGTAAAGGTTGAGGTTCTCCCTGAGGTTATGTCAGTAGCAGAGCTCAAGGCTGTCCTCAAGATGATCGAGGAGCAGTATCCTGAGGCTAACATCGCTGATGATCTTGCTCAGTCAGTAGAGAATTTCGTCCCTGAGTCTCTCAAGAGCAACTGGCTTGTTGCCGGCATCATCAAAAAGCTTAAGGACTTCAATCTCTCTGACCTCCTTGAGAACGAGACTGTAGTCAACCTCCTTGAGGCAGGACAGGCAATTGCTGAAAAGCTCGGCACTTCAATCCTCGACTACGACAAGATCAACGACGCTCTCGAGACTATCGTGAAGAACACAGTAGGTGAGAACAAGTACGGTGAGGTTGCAGCTAAGCTTGCAGCTGAGGCTAAGGCAAGAGCAGCTGCTGAGGCAGCTCTCAAGGCTAACTTCAACGCAGCTAACGACGAGCTCTTCGCTAACTTCCAGAACGGTACTTGGGGTCAGATCTATGACTTCCTCAACGTAGACCTCAACCTCGACAACGAGATCGTGGCATCTATCCTTGAGAAGCTCCAGCTCACTGAGGAGGTTACAATGTTCAAGGAAGTACTCGGCCAGATCACTCAGAAGGCAGAGGACCTCGTGAAGTATGCTTATGAGACTGAGGACGTTGTTTACGACGTTACAGTTGAAAGAACTGTAGTAGAGTAATATCTCTATATATAAAGTGGGCAGGCAGCAAGCACTGCCTGCCCACTTTAAATTTATTATTTGTAGTTAGTGTTATTTGGTGAGTAGCAAACGTCAATTGTAAAGTCAATCGTAGTGAAGGTGTCTGTAAAAATAAAGTTCATAATTGCTGTAATCGTCCTTTTTGCAGCCAAGACAACAATGAACGCTCAGCGCATCGCCTTGACGAGCAACCTCCTCGAAGATGTTGTTCTCACGCCGAACATAGGTGTGGACGTAGTCATAGCGGACAGACAGTCCCTCACGTTCGATACAAGTTTTTCACCATACAAATTATCACCAAAATTTCACAATAAGCGTATGGCCTTCAGAGCAGGCTATAAATACTGGCTCAACCAGGCTTTCTACGCTCATTATATTGGTTTTGATGCCTTGGCATCATCATCCGAAGTCGGCATAGGCAAGTACAGCTTCCGCGACGAATATGTCGGCATCGGTGTTGGATACGGATACTCATTCATACTCGGAAAGAGGCTGAACATAGTCCCAAGCATTGGAGTGGGAGTCGCCTATGGACAGACCTTCGAGGGATATGACCACATGGTCAGGCCGGGAGTCGGAGTCGAAGCTACCGCAACGACAGGCTTCAAGCCGATACTTACAAGACTTGCCGTAACCATACAATATGTATTGAAATAAGTAGATGATTGTACGAGTAAATAAACTGTCTGCTGTTCTTTTCTCAGCGATTTTCTTTATCCTAGGCTCTGTATTCTTCCAGGCCTTCGGTCAAGACAACATCCGCGTGCAGGGTAAGATCACAGATGTGGCTACCGGGGAACCGATCGCTGCTGTCAACGTCATTGACAACGGTTATGTGGTCGCGTATTCTGACATCGACGGTAACTACTCCTGCACAGTGTCGCGCAGTGCAGAACTCATCTTCTATTCAGGACAGTACGAGGAACTGACCGTAAAGGTCGACAACCGTCAGGTCATCAATGTCCAGATGCAGGTCCTCACCATCGAGCTCAACGAGGCCGTCGTAACAGCAAGCTTCAGCAACACCACTGTATACGTCGAGCCGTCAGACCTCCAGATCGTAGGAGACCACTTCATCCTCAAGACATCTGTCCGCATCCCGAGAAAGCAGTTCGACCTGAACAGCCGCTTCATCTTCCAGCCGTGTCTCTACAACGCGACACTCAAGGACACGACATTCTTCCGCCCTGTAGTCATCGACGGTGAGAACTACCACATCAACCAGCAGCGTTACTTCGGCTTCGACGGCTCGAAGGACAAGCTCGCAGACTATGTCGTCACCAACGAACTCAGCCAGACGGACAACATCTATGCATACAAGGACTCATTATATGTAGCCCCTACAGACCTCGACCACGACTACAGGTCAGACTGCTACATAGGCATCAACGGACTTTTCCGCAGAGAAAACCTCCTTTCAGGAAAGGCAGACTACACAGACACCCTCGTCATAGCGAAGGGAACAGTCAACCCTCTCCGCTTCCTCGAATACAACATCGAGCCACAGATCCTTACTGACACGACTCTCATCCCTAAGCCGGAGATGAAGCTCCTCATGGACGCCGGAGTCTCGAAGATCAACTTCGTCCTCGGAAAGGCGAAGGTCGACGAGAAGGACGCAGAGTCAGTTCAGAACATCAACTCCATCAAGGAAAAGATCCAGGCCATCCTCAACAACGAGTTCGCGACCCTCAAGTCCATAGAGATCGTAGGTTATGCATCCCCTGAGGGATCATACAAGCAGAACCTCTCCCTCGCAAAGGCGAGAACCGACCTCATCCTCAAGGAGCTCGCGTCAAGCCTCGACCCGTCGATCGCAAAATACGTCACCCTCACATCAAAGTCTGTAGTACAGCCTTGGAGCGAGGTGGCAAACATGCTCAGGGACGAAGATCCGGAGCTTGCAGCCTACATCGACGACCTTGTATACAAGTACTCCGACACCCACGACAAGATCATCCCTCACATGAGGAAGCACAGCAAATACCGCAGCTACCTCCTCAAGGAAGTCCTTCCGTCACTCAGAAAGGTGGAGTACACACTCAACTACAGCGAGTTCCGTAAGCTCAAGGACCATGAGATCTGGGACCGCTACAGAGCCAAGACAGAGGAGATATCGAGATATGAATACTGGCGACTCATAGACACGGCGCCCGATTCGCTCTCCCGCTACGGCCTCATCAACGAGAGCTTGGAGCATTACCCTAACTTCACCTACGTGGCCAACGACCTCGCCGTCCAGCTTATCAAACAGGACTCGGTCAACCTCGAGATCCTCAAGCCATCGATGCGCAAGGGAATGAAAGTGCCGGATGAAGTGACATACAACCAGGCCCTCATGGCACTCGGAGCCAGAGAGTCCAAGATGGCAGACTCGCTCGCACGCCGTCTGCCTACCAACGACGCCTCCGCATACCTCAAGGCCATCACGGCCGCACTTGCCGGAGACTACAACGCAGCATATCCGCAGATCTCCTCGCGAGGCGGACTCAACGAAGTGCTTCTCCTCCTCTGCCTGGAGAGAAACGCCAACGCACTTGCAAAGTGCAACGAAATGATGACATACCCCGAGTACGCGCAGAACGCCAAGTTCTGGTACATACACGCAGTATGCGCCAACCGTACCGACGACATATTCACGGCGATGATGAGCCTCGAGACGGCGCTTGCCCTCGACCCGAGCCTCGAAGAGATCGCCCGGCTTGACAGCGACGCAATGGACGTGATAGAACTCATCCGCCCGACCGAAGAACCGACAGACCTGGAATGACCACCCTGTCAATAGAACAGACCGATTCCTCTGTCATTTCGACCGAACGAAGTGAGTGGAGAAATCCTTAAACCGAAAGAATGAGACAGACACTACATAAAATCATAGTAACGATGGCCCTCCTGGCCACCGCTGTCTCAGCATACGCCCAGAAGCAAGGCACCGACAACGTCGACGAGAACATGCTCCGCTACCGATACATCGACAGCGAAGACAGAACCGTCCGCTTCTCAGGCCCGCGCAGCTTCAGCGAGCGCACATACTTCTTCGCCGGCACCGGCATGGAGGGCCTCTACCAGCTCGGCAACCATCCTGAGAGCCCGGGCTACGCCATAGGCAGCCGCCTCGGCATGGGCTACTGGTTCACCCCTCTCCACGGCCTCGAAGCCTCCCTCAGCTACGGCATGATGCCATACGGCTACTGGGGCGAGAACTTCCTCGGCAACCCTGTCATCGCCAACACCATCATCAAGAACATAGGCCTCGAGGCAAACTACATATTCAACATCACCAACCACACCCAGCGCCACGACAAGCAGAACACATTCGACTTCCAGTACTCTGCCGGCATCAACCTCGGTGCAGGTGACAAGTTCCTCTACGGCATCAACACATCCCTCAAGGCAGTCTACAACATAAGCTCCCTTGCAGGACTCTACGTCGAGCCGAAGCTGACCTTCCTCAACTTCCAGTACATCAGACCGTCCATCTCGGCCGGATTCGTCTTCCGCTTCAAGCCTACAGACAAGGACTTCGAGAAGCCGGTCGACCTCGAGAGGAAGAAGCTCCTCTTCGCCCTCAAGAGCAACGCGCTCTTCTGGATCGCAGGAGCTCCGAACTTCGGCATAGAATACCCGATCAACAACCGCTGGTCAGTCTGCGGAGACTACGTCGCCCCTTGGAGCAGCAGCTTCGCGACAGGACTGTACTACCAGCTCATGATGATCAACGCCGAAGCAAGATACTGGTTCGGCAAGAGAGACGACAGACCTGTGATGACAGGCTGGTTCGCCGGAGCAAACATCGGAGGCGGATACTACGACTTCATGCTCAACAACCGGAAGAAAGGCCTTCAGGGAGAGTTCTACATCCTTGCAGGACTCAGCGCAGGATATTCACATTCGATCAGCAGCAACGACAGAGTGCGCCTCGAGTACGCCCTCGGACTCGGATACCTCCAGACCCGATACAGGAAATACTACTGGGACGACTTTGACTACGTACTCGAAGCACCTCGCAAGCAGGTCTGGAAGACATCCATCATAGGACCTACCCAGGCAAAGGTGTCCCTCGTATGGCTGCTCTTCATAAACAAAAAAGGAGGTGAGCGATGAATAGGATAGTCACCCTTCTTCTCGCCCTTTCTCTGATCCTGGCCTCCGCAGGCTGCCAGCGAAAGTACCTCCTCGAGCCGCATGACCACCACAACCTGATCATCAAGGCTCACTTCGACTCACTGGGACTCGCACAGCTGCTCTCAAACAAGAGCGACGGCTGGGCTGCCCCTGGAGAGCCAAGGTCTACAAGTTATATCCTCTACGAAAAGAATACGCAGAAGATCGCATATTCGGGTAAATTCGATGGAAGAGAAGGTGGTCTATATGTCCAGGAAGGAATGTATGACCTTCTGGTATATACCACAGACTTCAACGAGTTGGATGCAAACTTCTTCAGAGGAATGGGTAAGAAGGAAACGGCGGAGACATACACTCGTCAAACCCCACTTGAGCAGGGCGAACGCACAGATGTTCAAGAAATGTTTATGGTCGAGCCAGACCCTACATTCAGTGTTTTGCAGGAAGAAATTATCGTCTTTGAAGGAGAAGAAGGTAAGGTTGTAGATGTTGAATTTGTTCAGAAGAGTTTTAAATATTACCTGACTGTTCGTGCAACTGGTCTGCAACATATTCATACGGCCACAATGCATATCACAGGTATGTATACTACGGCATTCCTCACTAGTGATGAACATAGGATGAATGAAGCTGGTACCCAGTCAGTGGATATGGAGATCAGACGTACAGGAACCTCGAAGGACGAACTTGGAAAGGGTGAGTTATATGGTGAATTCTGGTCTTTTGGCCCCAACCAACGTAAAGACATTTTGAATTCCATCACTCTATATTTCATCAACGGAGATGTAATTACAATGCCACTTGATGACCTTACAGGACAGATAAAGACATTGACGGAAGGAGGAGAGATTATTGTGGAGCAGGTGCTTGAGATCAAGGGTCCTCCTGGAGGCTTCCAGCCGGGTGTTGGCGATTGGGAAGATACAAACGTAGATTTGATTTTATAGTAGTAAATAATATATTAACAACATAAATTTAACATCATGAAAAAGATTTTATTCCTAGCTATTTCAGCTACTCTTTTGGCAGCAGGCTGCCAAAAGACAGAGGTCCTCAATCGCTTAGGTGATTCTATGACCTTTACAACAGAAATGAGCAAACTTACAAAAGCAGACTCTGATCTGGATCTACCAGATGCAGAAGGAACTGGTGTGGGTAATCTTCAGGCTCAGAACTTTAAGGTATGGGCATATGCTGCCTATAACGACTCAAACAATGGCATAACAGCCGGTGCGGTATATGACGGAATGTCAGCTCTTGATGTGACTTATGATACAAGTTGGAGTACTGAGAAGGAGTATTATTGGCCAGGAACCGATAAGTCATTGGACTTCTTTGCAGTCTCTACAGAGAAGTGGTCAGTAGCAACAGCTCCAGAGGTTGTCATTTCCGGTCAGGGTCAGACCGATCTTTCTACTAGAAAACTCGAGTATCAGAACTATTCAGTGGATAGTGCAGATCCAAATGATGATTTGATGGTTGCCGAGTTTGTAAGACAGGACCAGAGCCAGAATTCGAAAAAAGTTAATCTGCACTTCAAACATGCACTTGCTAAGGTTACGTTCAAGTTCAAGACATTGCCGGATGATGAAGATCCCGCTACTCCAGAGCCTCCTACAGTTATTGTTAAGAGCTTAATAGTAAAAGGATTAAAAACAACAGGTACCCTTACTGTGACGCCTGCAACTACGCAGTCTCAGGCAGATGAGACCACAACAGCCGATTTGACAAGAACTCCTGTAAAATTGGCATGGAACACAGAAAGTAGTGCAACTGATGACTTCTCTGACGACTACTCTACTTCATATCATTTCCCTGAAGGAACAGAGAATACTGATAACGATGATGATGCAATGTTGCTTACATCTACAGCTCAGCCATTTACAACTTGGTTAGTTATGCCTCAGACAATCGCCAGCAAGCAGGTCGAAGTTAAATATGTCATCAATAAGAGAGAGTTTACAACAATCTTTGACTTGACAAACGAAGGTGCTGTTCCTGAATGGGCAATCAACCAGGCGATAACCTATACAGTTACATTGGCACCTAACGTGATTTCTTTCAACCCTACAGTTGAGGACTGGGATATTTACGATGCTGATGCCGACACTAATGGTGATCAGGATGTTGATATGATGAACTAACCAATATAGTCATTTGCACCTAATGTTATTTCATGTAATCCTTCTGTTGAAGGATGGACTGAGAATCAAGTTGTTATGATGAAAAATTAATTATAATCAATTATAAACCACAAAATCATGAAAAGAATTTTATTTGTAGCTATTGCAGTTACTCTTTTGGTAGCAGGTTGCCAGAAGACAGAGATCATCAATAGAGTTGGTGACTCAATGGTATTCTCAACTGAGATGAATAAACTTACTAAATCACAAGGTGATCAGGATGCAGCTGCCGAAGGTGAAGTGAACCTCAAAGCTCAGGACTTCAAGGTATGGGCTTATTGTGCGTACGTAGATGCTAACAACAATGTAGAGCGCGGTGAAGTATATGACGGCATGGCTGGGCTTGATGTTACTTGGGATGGATCGAAGTGGGGTACAACTAAGGAATATTATTGGCCAGGAACTGATAAGTCATTGGACTTCTTCGCTGTTTCAACAAAGAAAGCATACACTGTACCTGCTGACGGAGAAACTCCTGCGGTACCTGGTGTTGAGGTTACACCAGCAAATCCGGGTCTTGAGACTATTGGAACAAGAGAAATGACCGTGTCAGGTTACGCAGTGGATAATAATAATCCAAATGATGACTTGATGGTAGCAGAATTCGTAAGACAACATCAGGCTCAGAATTCAAAGAAGGTGAATCTCCACTTTAAGCACGCTCTTGCCAAGATTGTCTTTAAGTTCAAGACTGTTGCAGCTCAGGAAGGTGAAGTTGCTCCAAAAGTGGTTGTAAAGAGTTTGACTGTTGCAGATCTCGTTGTAGATGGAACACTGAAAGTAACAGAGACAACTGAGGGCTATGGTGAGGAGGATCCTACAAGAGCAAAAGTTGCTTTGGCATGGACTCTTGGAAGCACACTTAAGCCATTTGCTGATGACTACATTACTGACTATACTTTTGACTCAGACGTCGAGACTGGTTCCGACGATACTACTGCTATGGAACTGACTACTGAGGCTACTGAGTTCGCTACTTGGTTGGTTATCCCACAGGGTATCGAAGAGAAGAAAGTATCAATTACCTATGTTATTAACAAGAGAGAGTTTACAAACGTGTTCTCACTCAGCAAGGGTGATTTGAAATCATGGGATATCAATCAGGCTGTGACATATACAGTTACGCTTGCACCTAACGTGATTTCTTTCAACCCTACAGTTGAGGACTGGACTATTTACGATGCTGATGCCAACACTGAAGGTAATCAGGATGTTGATATGATGAACTAACCTTATAGTTCAGAATAATACTTTTCCCGAAGCGAGTTGAATGTCTCGATTTGGGAGCCAATTTGAAATTGAAGCGTCCGGTTCGTAAGACCGGAAGAAACGCACCAAGATAAAGCACAAAAGAATGAAGAGGATATACAACATACTGATACTGGCAATAGCCCTCCTGCCGGGGTGCGGCAAGCACCACGCCACTCCCGACGAGAGCGACACCAAGATTCCCATCGA
>X418_Giraffe__coassemble_42_pt1 | contig 25405 bp, 18 predicted proteins | sample X418_Giraffe__metabat2_high_PE_001 | metagenome-assembled genome bin X418_Giraffe
GGATCAACAAAGTGCTCAGGTGCAACGACAGGCTCCGGCTCTGCAACAGACTCAGGGATATCCAGTTCCACCTGCTCCACGACCTCTGCAGACAGATAGTCATCATCTATTTCAATATCAATCGGCGCAGAGATAACACCCTCTGTGTCAAATGATTGCTGAAACTCTGACATCTTGGCATCAAGTTTCTCAAGCTGAGTCCTGATCGAAGACATCATCTCCTGGATTTCGGACAAAATTTGCTGCTGTCTATTTTCCATAAGGCAATAAATTTCTATATTTGCGTTCTTAACATACAAAAGTAAGGAAATGTTTTTAGAAAGTACAAAAAAAGCGGGATCAATCGAGGTTATCTGCGGTTCAATGTTTTCTGGAAAGACAGAAGAGCTGATCCGTAGAATGAAAAGGGCTCAGTTTGCCAAACTTAAGGTCGAGATATACAAACCATGCATCGACGTGCGCTACTCAGAGGACGAGGTGGTCTCACACGACGCCCACAGCATTCCCTCAACTCCGATCGACTCACCGGCAAGCATGCTTCTGCTTTCAAACGACGTGCAGGTAGTGGGAATCGACGAGGCACAGTTCTTCGATGATTCCATCGTGGAAGTTGTCCAGACTTTGGCCAACAGAGGTGTGAGAGTGATCATCGCCGGTCTTGACACTGACTTCATGGGAAAGCCATTCGGTCCGATGCCGGCCCTCATGGCTGTTGCCGAAGACATCCAGAAGGTGCATGCAATATGCGTGAAGTGCGGAAGTCCTGCCAATCATTCACATAGACTTTCTAAAAGTGACGAGCTGGTAGTCCTCGGAGAGACAGACATCTACGAACCTCTTTGCAGACATTGTTACAATGAAGCCATACAAGCAGAAAAGGAAGCGAAATAATTTCGCTTCCTTTTCTGCTTTATATCTAAAATAACGTAGGATGATTATCATCCAGTTCCTTCAAGACCTTCTCCATTATTGCCTCACGGAACAGCACTGCTTTTGTACCTACGCGGAACTTTTCGCAATATTGTCTGATTGCAGCCATCTCGCTGTCATTCAGATATATGACTTGTCTATGACGACGCACCAAGGCCTCCTTCTGCTTCTTCAGATAATCCGGATCAACCGGTGCTGATGTCTTTTTCTTTTTTGCCATAGATCAAATTTTTGACAAAGTTAGCATTTTATTCGTACAAATTGCTATCTTTGTATTCATTATGGTCATTCTTAGACAAATATTCGTCCGACTTTAGGAGGGGCTCTCGAGGCAATTCCCTCCCAATTGCAATTGACAATCTCGGTTTGTCTTGCCGTTAGGACACCTATCGACTTCCCTCATTGAGGGCAATCCGCATTTTCTAGTTAGTTTAATCAAGTTTCGCGAACGCGAGACCATATTGTTTATTGGAACAATCATGCACATTGATGTAGTGGTGGCCAATGAAGGCCATGCAGTGTATGCAGATGAAATCTGCGAAGAAATCCTTATTTCAGCCCGTGAGCGAGGCACCGGTATCGCTCGAAGAACTCCCGAGTATCTCATCGAGAAGATGGCGGCCGGCAAAGCCGTCATCGCGATAAGCGAAGAAGGCGAATTCGCCGGCTTTTCATACATCGAGACATGGGGAGGAAAGGAGTATGTAGCCAACTCCGGTCTTATAGTTTCTCATAAGTTCCGAGGAATCGGACTTGCCATGAGGATCAAGGAACGCATATTTCAACTTTCAAGAGAAAGATATCCGAAGGCCAAGATCTTCAGCATCACGACAGGAGCTGCTGTGATGAAGATGAATTATGAGCTCGGTTTCAGACCTGTCACATTTGCCGCTCTGACAGACGATCCGGAATTCTGGAAAGGCTGCCAGGGATGCAGGAACTATGCAATTCTCGAAGCGAATGAATACAGGATGTGCCTGTGCACCGGCCTGCTCTTCGATCCGGCAGAGCATATAGAGGTAAAGAATCCGGCAGACCCCAAGATGGCGGATCTGAAGGATGGAGAACAGAAACAGAATAATAATTAAATCACAAAACATATGAACAACAAGGTTGTACTCGCCTTCAGCGGCGGTCTGGACACATCGTTCTGTGTCCCTTATCTTAAGAAGAAAGGTTATGAAGTCCACACTGTTATGGTCAATACAGGAGGATTCTCACCAGAGGAAGAGAAGTTCATCGAGAGCCGTGCGCTCACACTTGGTGCGGCGACGCATACTACAGTAGACGCAGTAGATACATATTATAATAAAGGTATCAAGTATCTGATCTATGGAAACATCCTCAAGAATGCAACTTATCCGCTTTCGGTAAGTTCCGAGAGAGTATTCCAGGCGCTGGAGGTATTGAAGCACGTGCAGAAGATCGGAGCAGGAGCGGTTGCGCATGGAAGTACCGGGGCAGGAAACGACCAGGTACGCTTTGATATAGTGTTCGAGATTCTTGCACCTGAAGTCAAGATCATTGCGCCTGTACGTGATGAAGGATTCACCCGCCAGTTCGAGATCGACTACCTGCAGCAGCATGGATTCGACTTTTCATGGGAGAAGGCCAAATATTCGATCAATCAGGGTCTCTGGGGCACCAGCATCGGAGGCGTTGAGACTCTTCACTCGGACGGATATCTTCCTGAGGAGGCATATCCGACAAAGGTGACGAAGTCTGAGCCTGAACATATCAAGATCGGTTTCTGCAAGGGTGAACCGATGTCGTTCAATGGCGTGCAGATGAGCCCGGTGGAGGTCATCAAGGCGGTTCGCGACGTTGCGGGTCCGTTCGGTATAGGACGTGATATCCATATCGGTGACACTATCATCGGCATCAAGGGACGCGTCGGTTTCGAGGCGGCGGCTCCGCTTATCATAGTGAAGGCGCATCACCTTCTTGAGAAGCACACACTTACAAAGGGACAGCTTTACTGGAAGGATCAGATTGCCGGGTGGTATGGACAGCAGATGCACGAGGCCATGTATCTGGATCCTGTATGCAGGGACATGGAGGCGATGATGGACAGCATCGAACAGAATGTGACAGGAGAGGTGGAGATTGCCCTTATGCCATATCATTTCTCGGTGCTCGGATGCACAAGCGAGCATGACCTTATGAGTTCGAAGTTCGGAGCTTATGGCGAGGTTAACAACTCATACACAGGACGCGATGTGGTAGGATTCACCAAGGTGATCGCCAACCCGCTGAAGATATATTATTCAGTAAATAATCAAGAAATACAATAGGTTATCTGGATTGGTATGAGTATGACTAAAAAAATAAGAGTTGCCATTGCCGGTGGTACGGGGTATACTGGCGGGGAATTGTTCCGCATTCTGCTGAATCATCCTCATGTGGAGATTGTGGCGGCGACTACGACTTCCTCGGAAGGCACCCCTGTTGCTTCCGTGCACAGGGATCTTATAGGAGAGACTGACCTTTGCTTCGGCACTGAACTCAATGATCCGGATGTGATATTCCTATGTCTGGGGCATGGCATTTCAAGGCAGTTTGTGGACAGTCATGAAATCAGCCCGGACTGCAGGATCATAGACATGGGCAATGACTTCCGTCTTGACGGAGATTATGCCGGAAGGAATTTCGTTTATGGTCTCTGCGAAAGTGCGCGCGAAGATATCCGCAAAGCTCACGACGTGGCGAACCCCGGCTGCTTCGCTTCCGCGATCCAGCTTGCAGTGCTGCCGCTTGCTGCGGCAGGCCTCATCAATGATGAGATTCATGTCACAGCGATCACAGGATCCACCGGAGCAGGAAAGAAGCCAGGCGAAACCACCCATTTCAGTTACAGGAGCGACAACATATCCATATACAAGCTGTTCTCGCACCAGCATCTTGCGGAGATCAGACAGAATCTGGGGCGCATATCAGAGAAGGCTGCAGCCTCCACTGGCCCCCTCCCAGCAAGCTGGGCCCCTCACCATACGCGGGGGTGCGAAAATGACGGTTCCGGCTATCAGCCTTCTCCGAATATAAAAGTCAATTTTGTGCCATTGAGAGGGGATTTTGCGAGGGGTATTTTCGCCAGCGTTTATACCAAGGCTGTGGAAGGGATGACATTGGAAGAATACAGAAAGCTTTATGAAGACTATTACGCTGAATCGCCGTTTGTATACCATAGCAATGAAGGCATCTCTCTGAAAGAGGTTGTGAACACAAACAAATGTCTGCTGCATGTGGAGCTTCACGACGGCTACGTACACATCGCCTCGGTGATAGACAACCTGGTTAAAGGAGCTGCAGGCCAGGCAGTTCAGAACATGAACCTGCTCTTCGGCCTTCCGGAAGACACAGGCCTCCACCTGAAGCCCTCAGCATTTTAAATTATCAGATCAAGATCATGCATTTATTTGACGTATACCCTTTATGGGACATAGAGCCGGTCAAGGGACTGGACACCACTCTCTGGGATAAGGACGGCGTAGAATACACCGATCTGTACGGCGGTCATGCCGTAATCTCAGTTGGCCATTGTCATCCGCATTATGTAAAGATTCTTTCGGAGCAGCTTGGCAATCTCGGATTCTACTCGAATGCAGTGCAGAATTCGTTGCAGAAGGAGCTTGCCGGACGCCTTGGCAAGGCATGCGGTTATGATGACTACGCCCTCTTTCTCTGCAACAGCGGAGCCGAAGCCAACGAAAATGCATTCAAAGTGGCTTCATTCCATACAGGCAAGGCCAAGGTCCTTGCATTCCGCAAGGCATTCCACGGCAGGACATCCGGAGCAGTTGCCGCTACAGACAATCCGAAGATACAGGCTCCGTTCAACTCTACAGAGAACATTGTCTTCTCCCCTCTCAATGACCTCGAGTCAGCAGAACGCGAACTGTCGGCCGGTGGATTTGCCGCAGTCATCATCGAGGGCATTCAGGGAGTAGCAGGAATATACGAGCCGACAGGCGAATTCCTCCATGGCCTGCGTTCGCTTTGCGACAAGCATGGATGTCTGCTTATTCTTGACGAAATACAGTCCGGATATGGCAGGACAGGAAGATTCTTCGCGCATCAGCACCATGGAGTACGCGCTGACATCATCACCACCGCAAAGGGTATGGCTAACGGCTTCCCTATCGGTGGAGTGCTGATCAGCCCTGCAGTCAAGGCATTATACGGCATGCTCGGCACCACATTTGGAGGCAATCATCTTGCGTGTACGGCAGCGCTTGCAGTACTCGACATAATTGAAAATGAACATCTTATAGAAAATGCCGCAAAGATAGGAGAATACTTCAAGGCAACATTCGAAGGAGACAAAGCCGTCAAGGAATACAGAGGAAAGGGACTGATGATCGGTCTGGAACTGAACGACGAATACGTCGACCTCCGCAACCGTCTTCTTTTCGAAAAGCATTTCTTTACAGGAGCGGCAGGCGCAGGCGTAATCCGCCTCCTCCCATCACTTACCATATCTCAGGCAACAGCCGAATCATTCGTCACAGCCTGGAAAGAACTGACATTATGAGACATTTCACATCGATAACCCAGCTTCCAGACCTCAAGCAGGCACTTGAAGCAGCAAAATATGTAAAAGAGAATCCTTTTGCAGACCAGGAGCTCGGCAGGAACAAGACCCTGCTGATGATATTCTTCAACTCCAGCCTCCGCACAAGGCTCGGCACCCAGAAGGCTGCACTGAACCTCGGCATGAATGTTATCGTGCTGGACGTGAACCAGGGAGCCTGGAAACTGGAAACGGAGCAAGGAGTCATCATGGACGGAGACAAACCAGAGCATCTCCTGGAGGCAATTCCTGTAATGGGAAGCTGTTGCGACATCATCGGAGTGCGCGCATTTGCGGGCCTGCAGAACAGGGATTATGATTATAATGAAGTAATAATCAACCAGTTCATACAGTATTCCGGAAAACCGGTCTTCAGCATGGAGGCTGCAACAAGACATCCTCTGCAGACCCTGGCAGACCTGCTCACTATCGAAGAACACAAGACAGTGGAAAAACCTAAGATAGTCATGACATGGGCTCCGCATCCAAAGGCACTCCCCCAGGCAGTTCCGAACTCATTTGCAGAAGGCATCAACATGGCAGACTACGAGTTTGTAATCACTCATCCCGAGGGATACGAACTCGCACCGGAGTTCGTGGGCCGCGCCAAGGTGGAATACGACCAGCGCAAGGCATTCGAGGGCGCACATTTCATATACGCAAAGAACTGGTCGGCATACGCAGGAGAGGACTACGGTCAGATCCTCTGCACAGACCGAGACTGGACGGTAGACGCTGAAAAGATGGCGCTTACGGACAACGCCTTCTTCATGCACTGCCTCCCGGTACGCCGCAACATGATCGTGACAGACGAAGTGATCGAAAGCCCGCAGTCACTGGTCATTCCGGAAGCGGCCAACCGCGTCGTCTCAGCGCAGACGATCCTAAAGGAAATTTTAGCTGGCCTCTAACCAACTATCTTACAGCGACTTACAAAAAGTTCGTGCCGCCCAAGGGGAGCACGAGGTTTGGATAAGACATTATTAATCAGGGAATTAAACGCCAGGGTATGATTAAGGTTATCAAGATCGGTGGGAATGTGGTTGACAATCCTGCGCTTCTGCGGGAGTTTGTCCGGGATTTTGCGGCCATGCCGGGGATGAAGGTGCTCGTGCATGGGGGCGGAGTCATGGCGAGTCAGATGCAGAAGAGCATGGGTGTGATGCCGCAGATGGTCGAGGGTAGAAGGGTGACCGACGAGGAAACCCTTAAGGTGGTCACTATGGTGTATGCGGGATGGTGCAACAAGAACATCGTCGCACTGCTGCAGGCGGAAGGATGCAATGCCATCGGACTCAGCGGCGCAGACGGGAATGCAATCAGAGCGGCGAAAAGACCGCCGGTGCATGTCGAGAGCATAGGCCGTGAAGTCGATTATGGTTATGTCGGAGATGTGACAGCGGAAAGCGTCAATGCCGGATTCATATACTCTCTGCTGGAAAAAGGGATAGTACCGGTGTTCAATGCAATCAATCACGATGGCGAGGGCAACTTACTGAACACGAACGCAGATACGATCGCATCATCAATAGCTGTTGCAATGGCAAACTACAGATACCGTTCACCACGAGAGGTCTGCTGCCGTTGCGAGGAATGCACTCATTGCAGTGATGACGGAAGACTGACACATGAGACCGAACTCATATATTGCTTTGAGAAAGATGGAGTGCTGTATGACAAGGATGACGACAGCAGTGTAATCCCGGAAATTAACCGCAAAAGATTCGAGGGACTGAAGGCGGAAGGAAGGGTGGCGGACGGAATGATTCCGAAACTGACGAATGCATTCAAAGCGATAGACAGCGGTGTGGGCAAAGTGATAATCAAGCATGCCTGCAACCTGCTTAAACCGATCGGAACAACATTGATATAATATGACTGACAGCAAAAACATAGAGAAACTTACTGCTGAGGCGGTTGAACTGCTGAGGGAGATGGTGGCGATACCGTCGCCGTCGTTTCACGAGGATGCCGTGTGCAGTCATATCAGCAATTGGCTCACAGCGAAGGGTGTGGAGCATGAGAGGGTCGGGAACAATATCATTGCAGAGCATATTGTTGACCCATCCAAGCCGACTTTGATGCTTTGCGCACATATTGACACGGTGGATCCATGTGAAGGGTACACCTTCGACCCATATAAACCGGAGAATTGCCCGACTGATATGATCCAGGGCCTTGGCAGCAATGACGACGGAGCTTCCGCCGTATCCATGATTGCCGCTTTCAGATTCTTTGGCACCCGCACAACTATACCAAATATAACGTTAGTACTTACATGTGAGGAGGAGAGATCCGGCAAAGGCGGAATGACAGGTTTGTGGGGAAAGCGATTGAACCGGATTGATTACGCAATCGTGGGAGAGCCTACTGGAATGAAGGCTGCAACTTCAGAAAGAGGCCTTCTTGTGATTGATGCGACAGCGCATGGAGTGAGCGGACACGCAGCGAGGAATGAAGGTAAAAACGCACTCTACATTGCACTGGAGGACATTGAAAGACTTCGTAAACATGAATTTACGAAAGTATCCCCAAAGATGGGCAGAGTCAACCTCAATGTAACTCAGATCTACGCCGGAAGCGCCCACAACGTGATTCCGGACCGATGCGACTTCGTGATAGACATACGTCCGACTGAGCAATACAGCAATGAGGAGATACTTCAGGAACTGCAGGCGATATGCGAAAGCGAACTGAAGCCAAGGAATCTTGCAAACCGATCGAGCGCAACGAAAGAAGATTCGCCATTACAGAAGACAGCAGAGCGAATGGGCATAGAGACATTCTCTTCTGCCACAACTTCTGATTGGATGAGAATAACATGCGACGCGATCAAGATGGGGCCAGGTGAGTCAACCCGATCACATCGAAAGGACGAATTCGTCTACATTGACGAGGTTAGAAACGCAATAGAAATATACATTGAATTTATTGAAAAAATATGAGCACACTTTGGAGCAAAGGAACACAGGCGACAGATCTTGTAGACGATTTCACAGTGGGAAACGACAGAATTCTTGATCTGCGTCTGGCAAAGTATGACGTAACAGGTTCGAAGGCACATATAAAGATGCTGGAGTCCATCGGACTGCTGACTGCCGAAGAGCTCGAGACGCTGACAGCTGCACTTGACCGGATTCTGGCAGAGATAGAGGCAGGAGAATTCATTCTTGAGGATGATGTTGAAGACATCCACTCACAGGTCGAGCTTCTTCTGACAAGGCGTCTTGGCGACATAGGCAAGAAGATCCATTCGGGCCGTTCGCGCAATGACCAGGTGCTGGTCGACATCAAACTGTTCCTTAAAGATGAGGTCGTGACTCTGCGCAACGAAGTGCTTGCATTGTTCGATACATTGCAGAAGCTCAGCGAGAAGCACAAGGACACATTACTCCCGGGCTATACACACGGCCAGGTTGCAATGCCGTCGTCATTCGGCCTCTGGTTCGGAGCGTATGCTGAGGCACTTGCCGATGACATGTACATGCTCAAGGGAGCATACAATGTAACTGACCAGAACCCTCTCGGTTCTGCGGCCGGATACGGAAGTTCATTCCCGCTGGACAGGCAGATGACCACAGATCTGCTCGGATTCGGAAGCCTTGATTACAACGTGGTGGCAGCTCAGCTCAGCCGTGGAAAGTCAGAGCGTGCAGTAGCGTCTGCTATGGGAGCGATAGCTCTGACACTCAATAAATTCGCAGCAGACTGCTGCATGTATATGAGTCCAAACTACGGCTTCATAAAGTTCCCTGATGAACTTACGACCGGATCGAGCATCATGCCGCACAAGAAGAATCCCGATGTATGGGAGATCATGCGCGGAAACTGCAACAGGATCATGGCGACAGAGACCCAGATCAGCATGCTCTGCAGCAACATGCCGCACGGTTACCACCGTGAGTTCCAGCTTCTGAAGGACATCCTCTTCCCTACTCTGGAACTTATGCACAAGTGTCTCCAGATGGCAGATTATATGCTCCAGCACATAATGATAAATGAAGGTATTCTGGACGCACCGATATACGACTACCTTTTCACGGTAGAGGAAGTCAACCGCCGTACACTTGAAGGCATGCCGTTCAGAGACGCCTACAAGTCAGTCGGCATAGAGGTGAATGAGGGTAAGTTCCGCTACCAGGGAGCCGAAGGAAAGACAAACGGCCAGCTAACGCCTGCCGATCTGAAACATTCGTCTATGGGAAGTCTTGGCAATCTCTGTAATGAACAGATCAAAGCTAAAATGGAAAAAGCAGCTAATATGTAATTGACATGAATATGTAAAATAAGAGTGGCTTGGCCACTCTTATTTTACATATTCACTAGGCGAAACGCCGAACTGCTTCTTGAAACTTGTCGAGAAGTGCGACAGAGTGCTGAAGCCGGTCATGTCTGCAATCTCCGAGATGTTGTACTTACGTTCCTTCAGAAGCTGAGCTGCACGATTCAGCTTATACTTTTTGAAGAACACGCTAGGATTCTCGCCCGTGAGTCCTTTCACCTTATAATAGAACTTTGTCCTTGAAATATGGAGAAGTTCCGTCATGCGCGACACATCCAGTTCAGAGTTTGACAATTCGTTCTCCATGAGCTGGTACAGTTCATTCATAAACGCGCTGTCCTGAGGCGAGAGTGTATCTTCCTCTATCTCCTCCACATCTGTAACCTTGCTGAGTATAGCGCGTATCTTCTCCTTGTTCTTGAGTTGAGATTGGATAAGAGCAAGAAGGTACTGAGGTTCAAACGGTTTGGTCACATAAGCGTCCGCACCACAATCCAGACCTTGAACCTGATCTCCCACGGTAGCCTTTGCTGTAAGAAGAATCACCGGCACATGCGAAAGCTGTATATTCTCCTTTATCTGACGGCAAAGCTCATAACCGCTCTTGCCTGGCATAGCCACATCAGAGACAAGGATATCCGGAGCATCTTCCTTCATGACAACATACGCAGACTCAGCATCAAAACGACTCAGAACATCATAATAAGGAGACAGAAGTTCCTTCATATAATATATGACATCAGCATCATCATCCACAACAAGCACCTTCTTCCTATCCTCGCAAGGAAGCTCCGCCGGACGTCCCGTATACTTGACACTCCTTACTTTGTATGGACTGTTCAGTTCCGCACCCATATGATCTTTTTCCGCTTCCGCATAAGACATTTCAGAGACCGGAAGGACAAGTGTAAACGTCGCACCCGGCCCAGTCGTACGGTTACCTGCCTTCAGATATCCATGATGCAGAACAGCCAGAGCCCTGGCGAAATACAGTCCGATACCGGTTCCCCAACTATACTGGCCGCAGGCAGTGTTTTCAAGCTGATAATATCTTTCGAATATCTTCTCCAATTTATCCCCCGAAATGCCAGGACCGCTGTCCTTCACAACAATCTTCAGATAGCGGGAATCCACATCCTTATCGCTCAGTTCAAAAAGATGAGAGGTTTCCTCACGGGAAATGACATCCAGACTGAATTCCACCTTTCCTCCTGCCTGAGTAAACTTCATGGCATTAGACAAAAGGTTAAAGCATATCTTGTCAAGTTTGTCATCATCGGCCCATACTGTCATTGAATCCTCCAGACCATAAGTTCTGAACACGACTCCTTTCTCATCAGCAGTAACCCTGAATATGTCCGTAAGATTGATCAGCTGCTCGATTACATCAATAGGCTTGACACGAAGTTTCAATGTATCATTCTCAAGCTTGTTGAAATCCAGCTGCTGATTCACCAGACGCAGCATTCGCCGAATGTTTCTCTGGACAATATTGAGCAGGCGCTTGTTTTCCTCCGTCATGTCCGGAGACTCCTGCAGCTGGGTCACGGGACCCGAAATCATGGTCAACGGAGTTCGGAACTCATGCGAAATGTTGGCAAAGAAGTCCATATTCATCCTGTTCACCTTCCTTTCCTGCTCCTTCTCCTGCTGAGCCTTAAGTTTATCCGCTTTCTCAAGCATAATCTGCTGTCGGGCCTTGACTGCCAGGATCACGACTCCGGCCAATGCGGCAAGATATATAAGTATAGCCCAGAAACTGAGCCACACAGGAGGTTTGACCTTGATCCGTATCTCATTTTCTGCCATTACTTTGGACTGCCCATTATCAGATACACGTACCTTAAAGCGGTACTTGCCCGCCGGAACGTTTGAATAATAGGCCTCCCTGTTATTATGGGCATCTATCCAATGGTCATCGAATCCTTCGAGCATATAGAAATAATCCAGACGATCAAATTCACTGTAATCTATGGCTGCAAAAGATATACTGAAACTGTTCTGATCATGTTCAAGGACTATCTGAGGATTATATACAAGTGCCTTATCGACACATCCGTCAAGACGCGGACGCACAAGTTCATTATGAATCTTAAGGTCCTCGAAACAGAGAGACACTTCACGATGCGAGGTAACATCCAACGGGTTGAATACCGTAAGTCCATGAGTTCCGCCAAAAACGAGAGTACCGTCGGTCATGCGACATGAAGCCCTGTCATAAAACTGGTTACCTCCGATACCGTCACCTGCATACCAGTTTACGAACTTCTCCGAGGAGCGGTCATACTTTCCAAGTCCGTATTGAGTGCTGACCCAAAGGTTTCCCTGGAGGTCCTCCTCTATTGAGGCTATATCAAGACATGGAGTACCGGAGATATGAGTCAGCACACCAGACTCCATATCATACCTCATCAGACCGTTCGCTATAGTTCCCACCCATATATCACCGGCACCATCCTGATACAGACAGGACGGGACAAAAACCGACCTTCTGATGCAGTCCTTCCACATGGACTCATCTATTGATATCTGTCTCACATGCTTATGCTCACCGTCAGCCTCGCAGAAGCCATGCTGGAAAGAAGCCGAGAGGACATTTCCCCCATCTAGAGGAAGGATATATGGCGTAAATGTAAAAAGCGATGAAACTGCTTTAAGATTATGCAATTGATCATCTTCAGGAGAGATATACACCAGATGCTCTCCAAAAGTTCCTATCCAGACACGCCCTGCCTCATCCTGCGAGAATGACAAAGGAAAGAATATAGGCCAGAAGCCATCCGCCGACAACCTGCCATTACGGTAAACACACCTGACAACACCTCCGCCGCCGGTAATCCATACCTTATCTGCAGCATCCACGAAAACCATGAAAAGGTCTGAGTCAGTATTCTCACCATTTGGGAAGACTCCTGCCATGTCGATCTTATCAAACATCTGCTCCTTAAGATTATACCTATACAATCCATCCATCAAAGTTGATATCCAGAGATTGTCCTGACTGTCGCAATCCACAGAAATGACAGACTTCTTGCCCAAGCTCAACTTGAGCCATCCATCATTATTAAAACGTTCATGATAGCTGTAAACGATATGGTAGCCCTGATCATATGTTCCTATCCAAAGATTGCCGCGGGTATCCGTATACATACAGGTTATCTTCACATCCGGCACCTGAAACGGAAAACCATTCTCGGACTGATGCTTAAGAGTCTTTTGCTCGCTGTCATATACGAACAGTCCATGCTTTTCGGTATTTATATATATGACCTTGGCAGACGAGAAGTGTGCATACGTAACGACGGCTTCCGAAAAGATAGGATGCGTTTTGAAGACTGAGGGAACATCAATGAAAGATGATGTTTTGGTGTCATACAACAAGACACCAGTATGAGAACTCATCCATATGACACCTTCGGGAGTCATTCCGAAATAAGTCGGAAATCCTTCTAAAGAAACAGTATGTTCAAGCTGCATCGTAGTCAGATCATAACGTCTTAACGACAATGCTCCTGCAAGTATAAGGTCATTATCAGGAGTAATGAAGCAGGCACTGACCGGTGGCGCATCCTGCCCAACAAGAAGCATCTTATCCTCGAACACTCCCCTTTCCTCATTGTATTCACACAGAGAAACGGAAGTGTTTATGAAAATCCTTCCGGCATTATCCTCAAGAATCTGCACAGAGTTACGGCTCAGCGTCTCCATGGGAATCCTGGTAAAATCATCCTTATCGGTATAAAGAGCCATACCGTTGACCGTAGAAATCCAAAGTCTTCCCTTGGAATCTCTCAACATACACTGCACCTGGTTGTCAGGAAGCGAACATTCCTCATCAGTACAGAAATATTGGTGATACTCATGCACATTATGCCTGTTGAGACCTCGGAATGTGCCTATCCAGACATGGCCGTTGATGTCCTCAGCAAAAGAAGACACCTTCTGGTTGGAAAGGTCATTGGCGATCTGTAGCGACTCCCTATCAGAATACACATCCTCAGCAGTCCTCCTGGCGCATCCTGCCAAAGCGACAATGCAGATAATATAAAACAGTCTTTTCATAACATCAAATGTAACCAAAAAAGCGCGAACAGACAATACCGGAGAGCATTTTGAACAATTTTGAACAAATAGAAAAACATTTAAACAAATGTGAAAACCCTTATAAATATATTGAACGATACCGAAAACCAAAAATACGCATTGACAACCCCCTAAGCGATAATAAAACGATATTTGTAAAGTAATAACCATATATCTCAAGACACATGAACAGCAAAGCCCTATTCTTGATTACAATTACAGCTTTAGCAACCTTAGGTTGCTGCCAAAAGACCGGCAGGAAGACAGAAGCCTCAGAACTTCTGACCTCGGCTGAAGCTACAGTTGTCCAGACAGTCTGCGGCAAGGTCGCAGGATATATCGATGACGGCATCTACACCTACAAGGGCATCCCATACGCCAAAGCCGAAAGATTCATGGCTCCTCAACCAGTCGACAGCTGGGAAGGGGTAAGAAGCAGCAGAGCCTACGGCCCTACAGCACCTCAGGAGGTAAGAAAAGGATGGGCAAGCGACGAACTTGGATTTTCATTTGCTTGGAACGACGGCTTCCCTGGCGAAGACTGCCTCAGAGCTAACGTATGGACTCCCGGCATCAACGACGGCAAGAAACGCCCGGTCATGGTATGGCTCCACGGAGGAGGATATGCCACAGGTTCAGGCCAGGAGCTGCCATCGTATGACGGAGCGAGCCTTGCACGAAAAGGCGATGTTGTAGTCGTGACCGTCAACCACAGACTCAACGTCCTGGGATTCCTCAACCTGTCTTCATTCGGTGAGAAATATGCTGCTTCCGGCAATGCCGGTCTTCTCGACCTGGTAGCGGCTCTCGAATGGGTACGCGATAATGCAGCGGCATTCGGAGGCGACGCCTCAAACGTAACCATCTTCGGTCAGTCAGGAGGCGGCGGAAAAGTATCGACCCTTCTGGCCACCCCGTCTGCCGCAGGACTTTTCCACAAGGCAATCATCCAAAGCGGCTCAATGCTCAGGACTATGGAGAAGCAGTGGTCGTCAAAGATCGGAGAAGCAGTGGTTGCCGAACTTGGAGGCATCGACGCCGTCTTGACTGCGCCATATGAGCAACTTCTCGCTGCCGGCTCAAAGGCTATTGCAAAGGTACGTCCGGAGGCTGAAGCAAACGGATTCGCATCATTCATCTTCGGATGGGCCCCTACTGTTGACGGTAATTACCTCCCGGCACAGCCGTTTGAGCCACAGGCACCAGAGCAGTCGAAAGACATTCCTGTCATGCTCGGAACAACCATCCACGAATTCTCGATGAGCACATATGTCCCACAGCTGCGCACCGCAACAAAGGAAGCGGCCATGGAATACCTTAGAGCCACCAAGTTCGGAGACAGGACTGAAGAGTTCGCAGAGATTTTCGAGAAGACATATCCTGATTACCAGCCTAAGGACCTCTTCGACACAGACATAACCTTCAGACCTGGCACCATCGCCCAGGCGAATGTAAAGGTAGCCCAGCAGGGCGCCCCGGTCTACATGTATATGTTTACATGGGAGTCTCCTGTAATGGACGGCATTCTCCGAAGCACACACTGCATGGAAATACCTTTCGTCTTCAACAACGCCGACCTCCACGCTTCAATGACAGGAGGAGGCAAGGAAGCGGTCGAGCTTGCAGACAAGATGAGCCAGGCATGGATCAACTTTGCCCGGACAGGCAATCCGAACGCAAAGAGGCTGCCGGAATGGCCTGCATATAACCCAGAGGAGGGTGCTATGATGATCTTCGACAACGAATGCGAAATAAAATACAACCACGATAAAGAATTGATGGAGTTCATCCGTCAGTTCCCGACACGCGGATTTTAAATTCATTATACTAATCACTAACCATTAACCATCAAAAACATGAGAACCAATTCAACATTCTCAAGAATGCTGGGCACTGCAATGGCAATGCTTCTCATTCTGGCCGGCTCTCTCACAGTTTCTGCACAGAATCTGGTGAAGGTGACCGGTAAAGTCATTGATGAACTGAACAGCCCAATGGTCGGCGTCAGCGTCATCGAGAAAGGAACTCAGAACGGAGTCATGACTGACGGAAACGGTAAGTACGAAATTACCGCAGCCGCTGGCTCGACACTCGAGTTCTCGTACATCGGCTACCTTACAGTAGACAAGGCAGCCATCAATGGTACAATCAACGTAAACATGGAACCGGATAACGAGATGCTCGAGGAGACAGTCGTTGTGGGTTACGGTGTCCAGAAGAAGAGTTCCCTCACAGGATCTGTATCACAGGTCAAGTCTGAGGACATCGCAGGACGTACAATCACCAGCCCGGCTCAGGCCCTTCAGGGTAAGACTTCCGGCGTGCAGGTGCTCACATCATCTGCCAAGCCAGGTTCATCGCCGTCTATCCTCGTCCGCGGTATCGGTTCAAACGGAGCAAGCAGCCCGCTCGTTGTAGTGGACGGCCGTATCGGAAGCCTCGCTGGTATCGATCCTAACGACATCGAGTCAATGGAGGTACTCAAGGACGGTGCATCAGCAGCTATCTACGGTGCTGAAGCAGGTAACGGTGTAATCCTCATCACAACACGCAAGGGTAAGGGTAACGGTAAGATCACTTACGACTATCAGTTCTCAAGCCAGAGCCTTTCTCGCGTGCCTCAGATGATGAATGCTGAGCAGTATATCGATTACTATTCAGAGTCAAACCTCATCTCCCTTGAGAAGTTCTATAACAACTGGGACTTTGAGACCAATACAGACTGGACAAAGGTAGGTTTCGAAAACTCACAGATGCACCGCCACAACCTCACATTCTCGGCAGGTGACATGAATAAGTCCATTTATGTTTCAGGTTCATACCTTAACAACGACGGTATCGTAGCTGGTGGAAAGGACTACTACGAGCGTCTCACAGGTATGATCAACGCAAGCTGGAAGATCAAGCCTTGGCTCGAAATCGGAACAAACAACCAGATCGAGCATTACAAGTCAAGTTCAGTATCTGAGGGTTCCGAGTACGGTTCATACCTTCTTGCAGTTCTCTGTCTTGACCCGCTTACAAAGCCTTACTATACAGAGGAAAACCTGCCGCAGCATATGCATAACGCATACTACGACACAACTCATGCCCCAATGCTTGGCGATGGTAAGGGTAACATTTATGGTGTTTCTGCATTCAATACTTCAGAGAACCAGAACCCTCTTATCATGCGCGATAGCAGCCAGAGCACTTCAAAGGGATTCAATATCAACGGTACAACATTCATTAACTTCATGCCTATCAAAGGTTTGACAGTTACCTCACGCCTCGGCTACCGTCTCTCTAGCTCGCAGTCTTATGGCGTTGGTTATGACTACTATGCAAGCGACAAACACCAGCAGAACTTCCTTTCAGTAAACGCAAGCACATATGCAAGCACATACTGGCAGTGGGAGAACTTCCTCAACTATACAAAGAACATCAAGGGTCACGACTTCGGTATCATGGTCGGTACCAGCTTCACTGAGAGCAGAAGCTTCGGCGTAAGCGGTAACAAGCAGGGTAACGGTGACGATATCGGATTCTCAAAGGACGATCCTCTCTTCTGGTATTTCGCATATGCTTCTCCTAATGCTGACGACAGCGTAAGCGGTGGTGAGGAATCAATCTCAAGAAAGAACTCATACTTCGGTCGTTTGAACTACGAGTACAAGGGCAGATACCTCCTCCAGGCATCTCTCCGTGCTGACGCAGCTGACAGCAGCATCCTTCCATTAGAGACAAGATGGGGTTACTTCCCAGCAGTTTCAGCAGGTTGGGTAATCTCTAACGAGCAGTTCATGATGAACACCAAGTCATGGCTCTCACACTTGAAGTTCCGTGCTTCATGGGGCCAGAACGGTTCGCTCTCATCACTCGGTGGCTACAGATATGCAACTGTTATCTCAAGCACAGGTAACTACTATACCGGTAACGGCAACGAGTACATCCAGGGTTATGCACCTTCAGCAACAGGAAACAAGGAGCTCAAGTGGGAGACTGCAGAGCAGACCAACATCGGTATCGACTCTCGTTTCTTCAACAACCGCCTCTCATTCAGCGCTGACTGGTTCCTCAAGAACACCAAGGACCTCATCGTGACAGGTATCACTCCTTCAACTGTAGTAGGTAATACTGCTTCCCCAGTGAACGCAGGTAACATCCAGAACAGAGGTTTCGAATTTGAGCTCGGATGGCAGGATCACATCGGCGACTTCTCTTACGGAATCCGCGGTAACCTCTCTACTCTTAAGAATAAGGTAACTTACATCCACGAGACTCTCGACGCTATAGATGGTCAGAGCTTCCACACTTACGGAGCAATCACTCGCTTTGAGGTTGGCAAGCCAGCTTGGTACTTCTATGGATATGAGTTCGACGGTATCAACCCTGAGACTGGTAACCCTACATTCAAGGATATCAACAAGGATGGTTCAATCACAGACGCTGACAAGACTATGATCGGTAAGGGTATCGCAGATATGACTTACGGTATCACATTGACAGCTGCTTACAAGGGATTCGACCTCATCGTATTCGGTACAGGTTCATATGGTGCTGACATCTACAGCTGCCTCAACCGTGCTGACTACACACTCAACAAGCTTACATACTGGACTGAGAACAGATGGAAAGTAGACAACACTACTGGTACTACTCCTAAGGCTGGCGCTACAGATATGGATAAGTACTTCATCTCAAGCGCATCTGTATTTGACGGTTCATACTTCAAGATCAAGCAGATCCAGCTCGGTTATACATTCCCATCAAAGTGGATGAAGACAATCAAGGTTGACAACCTCCGCGTTTACGCATCTCTCGATGACTTCTTCACATTCTCTGACTATCCAGGATTTGACCCTGAGGTTACCAACATGGGAGTTGACAAGGGTAGCTACCCTACTTCAAAGAAGGTTGTTGCAGGTGTAAGTATCACATTCTAACCATCTAATTGACTATACAATGAAAGCTAAAAATATAATCTTGGCTCTTGCCGCGACTACCGTCGCATTGAGTTCTTGCAACGACATGCTCAATATTTCACAGCATGGTGTGCAGAACTACGAGACCTACTATCAGACTGACGAAGAGGCAGAATCAGCTATCGTCTCATGCTACAGCATTGCTCTGGGCAACTCATATAATGCCCTCATGGGTAAGAACATGCTTACTGATGACTTCTGGGCAGGTGGTGCAATGCGCGCCGACAACGCTCAGCTTGAGTCACTCAACGAGTTCACATTTGCAACTGACCAGGAGTTCCTCCAGGGAATGTTCCAGTCATACTACAACATCATCTACAGAGCCAACGTCGTTCTCGGACATATTCCGGAGGAGACTGACGTTCAGCTTCGCGCAAGAGCAGAGGCTAAGGTATTCCGCGCTTGGTCATACTTCGAGCTCATCTCTATGTGGGGTAACCCGCCACTCGTAGACCACGAGCTTGAGCCATCTGAGTATCACAAGCCAAACGGAACAACTGAGGAGCTTTGGGCACTCGTTGAGAAGGACCTCACTGAGGCTATCGAGTCCGGCATGCTTACAGAGAAGGCAAACGCTGACGAGAAGACTTGGAGAGTTACAAAGCAGTACGCTCAGGCACTCCTCGGAAAGGCATATCTCTGGCAGAAGAAGTATGCTGAGGCTGCCGCTACATTCGATGAGATTGTAAAGAGCGACAAATACAGACTCTATGAGGATTATGAAAATGTGATCACTTATGCTGGAAAGCAGAACCCTGAGATCATGTTCCAGTCTATCAGATACAAGGACGAGAACAACACATGGGGTAACTTCGGTTTCACAGGTGTAATGGTTCACTTCAGAACTGACTGTCTTGAGGCTGGTTGTTGCCCTGCAGCAGGTCTTGCTGATACAGGTTGGGGATTCTGCAGTCCTAAGGCATCCCTTTACGAGGACTTCGTAGCTGTTGAGGGTGAGAACGGATACCGTCTGGGCTGCACAGTCAAGACTTATGAGCAGATGAAGGAAATCGGCATCAAGGTTGCCGAAGGAAAGACCATCATCAATGAGGGTTACTTCATGTGGAAGTGGAGATTTACTGCTGATGCTACATTCACAGGTTCATACGGTATGGTGGATGACAACAACTTCACTTGGATGCGTTATGCCGAGGTTCTCCTCTGCGCTGCTGAGGCTCATCTCATGAACAACAACGTTGGTAAGGCTGACGAGTACATGAACATGATCCGTACAAGAGCACAGGCTCCTGCAATCTCAGGTACTACTCTTGAGGACATCCAGAGAGAGAAGCGTATCGAGCTCTGCGGTGAGTGCGTACGTTTCCAGGACCTCCTCCGTTGGGAGATTGCTGACGACAAGATGAAGGATCAGGGTGGTTCATACCCTACACTTGCTCAGAACGGTTCAGTGACATACGTTTCTATCAACGATTCAGATCCTAACAAGTACGGATTCAAGGACAAGCACAACCTCCTTCCTTATCCAGGCGTAGAGATCCGTCTCAACCCTAACATCACTCAGAACCCAGGTTGGTAGTAAATACGTCACATAATACATAGAATAATATTATGAAACTAATCCATAAAATATTTGCTGCAGCAGCCTCTATCCTGGCTCTCAGCTCATGCGTGCAGGATGCTATCGGACCTCTCACAGGCGAATATACAAAGCCAGTAACCTACGAGCTTAACACACTCGTAAAGAATGAGGTGACAGTTGATCAGAGCACACGCAAATTCAACGTTGTCCTTACAGATAACGCTGCTACACTCGACATGAAGTTTGTTGGAAACAAGTATTTCCTTCCAGACAACGGCTATACTGCAGCAACTGCTGATGCTGCCAAGAACGGTACTTACATCGTAGGTAACGGTGGTTCTACATTCACAGTGAACGGCAACACTGTCGGCATTGACTCAGGTACACTTAATGTAAAGCAGGCAGATGGTGTTTACACATTCAAGGGTACACTCTGGCTTGCTGACGAGAGCGTGATCGCCGTAAACTCTGCAGTAGCTATCCTTTACGAGGCTGATCCGGAGCCAATTATCCTCAAGCAGGTACTTTCTGCTACAAGCAACGTTGCAAGCGGTACTAACTCTCTCACAATCAACCTTGGAACTGACGGTATCTCTTCAACTACAGATCCAACTACCTGGCAGACTGTATGGACAGGAACAGGTAACTACCTCGCCCTCGACATCTACTCTGAGGACGGATACCTCCACGAGGGTACTTACACTGCTTGCGCAACAGGTGGTGCAATCAACCCTGGTGAGTTCGGTATCGGCTGGGATCCAGGTGACCTCTGGGGTATCGGTATGGTATTCGAGAACTGGGGTACTTGCTGGTGGGATGTTGCAAATGGTGCAGCAACTATCAACCAGAAGGTTACTGAGGGTACTGTTACTGTAACAAGAAAGGGATCTAAGTGGGTTATCGAGCTCGTATCCGGCGAAGGCAAGGGTATGCTCTGGACCAAGTTCGAGGGTGCTATCGACGCTCTTACCGACCCTGCTCTCGGTGGTGGCGGAAACGTTGATGACACTGATTATGTCGAGCTGACTAACCTCCTCTCAGCTACAAGCAACGTAGCAAACGGCACCAAGTCTCTCACTCTCAACCTAGGAACAGACGGCATTTCATCTACAACCGATCCAGCCACATGGCAGACAGTATGGGAAGGTGAGGGTAATTACCTTGCTCTTGACATCTACTCAGAGGATGGCAAACTTTATACAGGTACATACAATGCTTGCGCAACTGCCGGCACAATCAACGCCGGTGAGTTCGGTATCGGTTGGGATCCAGGTGATCTCTGGGGCATCGGTATGGTATTCGAGAACTGGGGAACATGCTGGTGGAATGTTGCTGGCGGTGCAGCTGTTGCAGCCGGCAAGGTAACAGACGGTACTGTTCAGGTGCTCGTTGAGGGTACTGACCTTGTAATCAAGCTGAAGTCTACTCTTGTCAATGCTAAATTCACTTATCCGGTAGCACAGTTCGTTGACGGTACTGGCGCTCCTATCGAAGTAGTAAACCTTGGTGGTGGTGAAGAACCTGAATTCGAAGGCACAGAGCTTTCTGTTCTCCTTTCTGCAACAAGCAATGTAGCAAACGGCACAAACTCAGTTACAATCAACCTCGCTGAGGAAGGAATATCTTCAACACAAGACCCTACTACATGGCAGACTGTATGGGAAGGAGAAGGACACTACCTCGCACTTGACGTTTACTCTGCTGACGGTAAACTCGCTCCTGGTACTTATACAGCTTGCGCTACAGGCGGTACAATCGCCGAAGGCGAGTTCGGTATCGGCTGGGATCCAGGTGACCTCTGGGGTATCGGTATGGTATTCGAGAACTGGGGCACTTGCTGGTGGAGCGTATCAGGTGGCGCAGCTGTAGCTGAGGCTAAGGTACTTGACGGAACTCTTACAGTTGCTGTTGACGGAGAAACATACACAATCACCCTTGAAAGTTCAGCAGTTAACGCACGTTATGTTGGCGTTTTAACACTTTAATACTAACTTTGGCTGTCCCTATTAATGGGGACAGCCAAATCCTTATAACTATGAAACGAATAACCGCAATTTTAGCATCACTGCTCCTTGCTGCCAGCGCGCTCTGTGCTCAGGAGCTCACAAACTTCTCCTTCTGGGGACAAAAGCCTGTAGTCTCTCCTGAGATACAGAATGATAGCGTAACCTTCAGACTTAAAGCAGATTACGCAACAGTAGTAAAGCTCAGCGGATCCTGGATGCCAAACCCTTGGGGCGGCACTATCGACATGACTCGAGGCGAGAACAATGTATGGGAAGTGACCATACCTCTCCCAGAGCCTGAAATCTACACCTACAACTTCGTTGCTGACGGAGTTTCTGTAAACGACCCTCAGAACGTTATGGTTCAGCGTGACGGTTCACGCTATCTCAGCATGCTCCTCGTTGACGGCGAGCGCACTGAGAACTACAAGCCTGCTGAGCAGAGAGGTACAATCAGCCATCCTTGGTACGACAGCAAGATCCTCGGCATCAACCGTCGTCTTACAGTCTACACTCCTTATGGATACGAGGCTAACCCTAAGACCAAATATCCTGTCCTTTATCTCCTTCACGGAGCGGGCGGAGACGAGGAGGCCTGGACCTCAATGGGCCGTACAGCTCAGATTCTTGACAATCTCATCCAGAAAGGTCTCGCAAAACCAATGATCGTGGTCATGCCTAACGGCAACCCTAATCAGCAGGCAGCTCAGACATTCGGTCTCCCAACTACAGAATATGACTGGAGAGATCCGGCAAACCGCAACCTCTACGTTCAGAGTCTAGTAGAGGAAATCGTTCCTTTCATTGAGAAGAACTACCGCACAGTTGCAAAGAAGTCTCACAGAGCTATCGCTGGTCTTTCTATGGGTGGCGGTCACACTATCGCTGCTACTGGAATGTATCCAAATACTTTTGACTACATCTGTCCTTTATCAATGGGTGCAAACAAGTCAGAGGAGCTCAACGCTCAGCTTCAGGGAATCAAGAAGGCAGGCTACAAACTTTACTGGCTTGCATGTGGCAACACAGACTTCCTCTTCGAGCAGGCTAACCAGCTTGACGAGGCACTTACCGAGAACGGTCTCGAGCATACATATTATGTAAGCGAGGGTGGCCACGTATGGGCTAACTGGAGACTTTACCTCAATACTTTCGCACCACTCCTTTTTAAATAATAAGAAATGAAGAAGATTACAACAATCATAGCTGCCCTCTGCGTTGCTTGCACAGCATTCGCGCAACAGGCACTTTGGGGCGGTGCATCAGTAGAGTCACCTGTTGTGAATGAGGACGGTACAGTTACATTCCGCTATAAGGCCCCTAAGGCAGTAAAGGTGACAGTATCTGGTGACTTCCTCCCGACTCAGCAGATCAAATATAACATGAATGGTCAAGAAATGACATTCGATGCTCCTGGTGTAGCTGAGCTCAAGGAAGGTCAGTTCGGAATCTGGGAGTACACTACAGACTTCAAGGTTGCCCCTGAAATGTATACATATACATTCAATGTAGACGGCAACACAGTGATCGATAACAACAACATGTGGGTAAACCGCGATGTATCGTCACTCACAAGTGCATTCATCGTACCTGGCGAGCGCGCTGACCTCTACACTATCCAGGATGTACCTCACGGAACTGTTTCAAAGGTATGGTATGAGAGCGCAACCGCTGGTTTCGACCGCAGACTCAGCGTATATACTCCAGCTGGATACAATCCGACAGCAAAGACACGTTACCCTGTCCTCTACGTTCTCCATGGAATCGGAGGTGACGAAGATGCATGGATCGCCCAGGGCCGCGCAGCTCAGATCCTTGACAACCTCATCGCTCAGGGCAAGGCTAAGCCTATGATCGTTGTCTTCACAAACGGCAACATCTCTCAGGAGGCTGCTCCAGGTGAGAACTCAACAGGCTACACCCGTCCTACAATGCAGCTTCCTCAGACTATGGAGGGAACTTACGAGACTGCATTCCCTGAGATCGTAAAGTTCATCGACAGCAACTACAAGACTATCGCAAAGAAGCAGAGCCGCGCTATCTGCGGTCTGTCAATGGGTGGTTTCCACACTCTTTACATCAGCCTCAACAACCCTGACATGTTCGGATATTCAGGTATGTTCTCAGCTGCCATCGGAGTAAGCGACGCTTCTGTATCACCTATGTACCAGGACTTCGACAAGAAGCTTGAGACATACTTCAGCAAGAAGCCTGAGCTCCTTTGGATCGGCTGCGGCGACACAGACTTCCTCATCCAGGCAAACAGAGACTTCGTAAAGAAACTCCAGGACAACAACTACCCTCACGAGTATCTCGAGAACGGTGGCGGTCACATCTGGAGAAACTGGAGAATCTACCTCACTGAGTTTGTTCCTAAGCTCTTTTAATAATGATTAAAAGAATATCTATACTATTGTCTTCTCTGCTGCTCCTGTGGGCATGCGGAGGAGACAATAATACTCCGGAAGACCAGCTCCCTACAGGATTCGATTTCAATCTGGTAACCATAGAAGAGGTTTCAGAACCGACTGAGGAAGGTCTCAGAACAATTGTCCTTGATTTCAAGGACAAGGAAGGCAATGCTCTGAGGCTTACTGCCATGAGCTGGTACTGCCATCTCGAGACAGGCAAATACGAAATAGCCCCTGAGCCTGATTCAAAGCATAAGGCTTCTGTAGAACTCTCACTCGGAAATGAGAAGCTTAATGTCAACGGAGGTTCCATCGCGGTCAGCAAATGGAACTACGAATACGACATCAAGTTCACCATTGAAACCGAAAAGGGGAAGTTCACAGGAATCGCCGACAACAAGAAGATATATTTCGAGACCCAGCAATACAGTTCGCTTAAAACCGGGGCCAACGAAATCTATCAGAAAGACCTCACTGTCAGAAGTGACCTGATGAATACAAGTGTGAAGTATTCAATATATCTTCCGGAAAGCTATGACGGCACAAAAAAATCCTGTGCTTTACATGCTACATGGATATGGTGGCAATAACAACGACTGGCTTCAGGACAACACAGGCA